>Ga0126371_10006737_pt1 | contig 10247 bp, 7 predicted proteins | sample PanSoiMetaPlot_4_FD_110145 | JGI IMG/M metagenome (GOLD analysis project Ga0126371, IMG submission 110145) | Tropical forest soil microbial communities from Panama - MetaG Plot_4 | ecosystem: Environmental > Terrestrial > Soil > Tropical forest > Bulk soil | place: Panama | collected 2016-02-17
TCCCTGGTGTGCACGCTGGGGAACGACCGCGCGTACCAGCCGAGCGGGCGCTGCCCGGTGAGCCGCTCGATCGACTCGACGGCCCGGCGCATGTCGTCGCGTTCCTGGTCGCGGGTCATCTCCGAGACCTCGGCCCAGCGCCAGCCGTGCGCGAGCACGTCGTGGCCCGCCTCGGTGATCCACTCGGCGACGGCCGGGTTACGCTCCAGCGCGCGCCCGCACGCGCCGATCGTGACCGGCACCTGGTACCGGTCGAACAGCCGGGCCAGCCGCCAGATCCCGGCGCGGGAGCCGAACTCGAAGTGGGTCTCGGTGCCCAGGTCCCTGACCTGCGGGCCGATCTGGTAGGAGTACTCGCCCCAGGTGTCGTTCCTGCCGTCCCCGTCGGGCAGCGAGTACTCGCCGCCGGACTCGTAGTTGACCACGATGTTCACCACGAGGCTGGCGTCGCCCGGCCACCGGACCGCCGGCGTCTGGCGGCCGTACCCGACGAAGTCCCGCACCGGGCCATTCATAGCCCGCCCTCCCGGCCCCACATGGCTCCCTGTTCCCTGGCACATCCCGTCAAGTACCGTGATTTCGTGTTGCGCCAGCATAGGGACCAGACCAGCCGATCTTCACACCGGGGCACCGTCGCGGACGACTGGGCCAGGGAGAATCCGCGGTCTGAGGCGCTCAGCGTCCGGGCGCGGGGCCTGCTGCCCGGCGGGGTGACCCACGACGTGCGACTGGCCGAGCCGTTCCCGCTGGCCGTCGCCCGCGCCGCGGGCTCGCGCAAGTGGGACCTGGACGGGCACGAGCTCGTCTGCTATGTCATGGGCCACGGGTCGCTGCTGGCCGGGCACTCCCACCCCGAGGTCGTCGACGCGGTACGCGAGCAGGCGGCGCGGTCGTTTCACCCGGGGGCGTGCCACGAGCCGGAGAGTGACTGGGCGCAGGCCGTGATCCGGCTGGTGCCATCGGCCGAGCGGGTCCGCTTCACCTCGAGTGGGACCGAGGCATCGCTGCTGGCGCTCAGGCTGGCCCGCGCGGTCACCGGGCGCGGGCGGATCGTGAAGCTGGGCGGGCATTTCCACGGCTGGCACGACCAGGCCGCCCTCGGCGCTGACCCGCCGTTCGACACCCCGGACACGGCGGGGCTCCCACAGGACGTCTCTGGCTCGGTGACCGTGATCCCGGCCGACGCCGGGGTTCTGGCGGAGGCGCTGCGAGCCGGCGACGTCGCCGCGTTCATCCTCGAGCCCTCGGGCGCGGCCTGGGGAACGGTGCCGCTGCCCGAGGGATTCCTGGCGGCGGCGCGGCGCCTGGCCGACGAGACTGGCACGGTGCTCGTCTACGACGAGGTCGTCACCGGCTTCCGCTGGGCGCCCGGCGGGGTGCAGGAGGTCACCGGGGTCCTCCCCGATCTCACCGTGCTGGGCAAGGTCCTGGCCGGCGGCATGCCCGGCGGCGCGGTCTGCGGCCGCTCGGCCCTCATGGACCACCTGGGCGGGCTCCGCGACGACCCGCGACGAGTCACGCATCCGGGCACCCACAACGCGCACCCGCTGTCCGCCGCCGCGGGCGTGGCCACGCTGGGCCTGGTGGCGTCGGGCGAGGCGCAGCGGCAGGCCGCAGGGCTCGCGGCCGTACTGCGCGACGAGCTCACGGCCGTGTTCCAGCGCTGCGGCGTGCCCGGCCGCGCCTACGGCGAGAGCTCGGTGTTCCACCTGCTGTTCGGGCCGCAGGCCCCGGAAGACCGCGACCCGGCGGCGCTGAAGGCGGGCCTGCCCCGCCCGCTGTCCACCGCGCTGCACTGCGGCATGCTCCTTGAGGGCGTGCACCTGTTCCACGGGTCGGGGTTCGTCAGCACGGCTCACTCCGACACCGACGTGGAACGCACCGTCGGCGCGCTGGCCGCGACGCTGCCCCAGCTGGAAGCCGAAGGGCTCCTATGACTGAGGTGGCCGTCGTGGGGGGGCGGGTGCTGGATCCAGGCCAGGGCATCGACGCGACGACCAGCGTCTTGATCGCTGACGGCATGATCGGCGGCATCGGCGGGGACGCCCCGGAGGCAACACCTCTCGACGCGTCGGGGCTGATCGTCGTCCCGGGCCTGGTCGACCTGCACACCCACCTGTACCGCGGGGTTTCGCATTACGGCATCGACGCCGACGCCTACTGCCTGGGCCGCGGCGTGACCACCGCGGTCGACGCGGGCTCGTCCGGGGCCCAGACCTTCCCCGGCCTGCGCCGCTACATCATCGAGCGGGCCCGGACCCGGATCCTGGCCTTCCTGCACGTCGCGGTGCAGGGGATGATCACGAATCTGCTGGGCGAGCTGGAGGACCTGCGCTGGGCGTCGGTGGCCCAGGCGGTCGAGCGGGCGCGCGAGCATCCCGACGTCATCGTCGGCATCAAGGTCCGCCTCGGCTACCAGATGGTGGGCGACGACCCGGCCCCGGCGATGCGGCTGGCCCGGGAGGCCGCCGACGCGCTCGGCCTGCCGCTGATGGTGCACGTGATCGACATGCGGCCGCCGATCAGCTGGCTGCTGCCCTACATGGGCCGGGGCGACATCGTCACCCACTGCTTCCACGGCAACCCCGGGGGCATCCTCGACGCCGACGGCAGGCTGTTCCCCGAGGTCCGGCGTGCGCGCGAGCGCGGGGTGCGGTTCGACGTGGGCCACGGCGTGGGCAGCTTCGCCTACCGGGTGGCGCGCAGCGCGATCGCCCAGGGGTTCCCGCCGGACACGATCTCCAGCGACCTGCACGCCCACAACGTCGACGGCCCCGCCTATGACCAGGCGACCACGCTGTCCAAGCTGCTGCACGTCGGGATGGAGCTCCAGGAGGTCATCCGCGCGACCACGGCCACGCCGGCCGAGGCGGCGCGGCAGCACCACCGGATCGGCGCCCTGGCGCCCGGCCGGGAGGCCGACCTGACCGGGTTCGAGCTGCGCACCGGGCACTGGGACCTGCCGGACGCGGCCGGAGCCACCGAGGTGGTCGAGCGGCTGCTCGTGCCGCGGCTGGTCGTCAGGGCGGGTGAAGTCCGCCGCCTCGATCCGGACACCGATCCAACGAGGCGCACCACGTCCGTTATGGATCTGTCGAGATGAACGGCAGGTCATGACGGCGGTCACGTCCGTGGCGGCGGTCACCGGCGGGACCGTGGTGACGCCCGACGGCGTCCGCGCGGCCGACGTGCTGGTCAGCGACGGGAGGATCGCGGCCGTCGGCGAATCCGCCGCCGCAACGGGCCCGGACACCGTGAACGCCGCGGGCTGCTACGTGCTGCCCGGCGGCGTCGACCCGCACTGCCACCTGATGGCGCAGGTCGGCCTCGCGACCGCCGCGGCGGCGCGCGGCGGGACCACGACCGCGCTGTCGTTCACCAACCCGGAGCCGGGCCAGGGCGACCTGGAGAGCCTGCTGCGCCGGCGGGAGGAGCTGGGCCGCGGCGACGCGGCGATCGACGTCGGCCTGCACGCGATGCTGTATGACCCCGATCGCGCGACGTTCGCGGACCTGGTCGCGGCCCGGCACGCCGGGGCGGCCGCGGTCAAGGTGTTCCTCGCCTATCCCGAGCTCGGGATCATGTTCTCGACCCGGCGGCTGCACCGGCTGATGTCCGACGCCCGCCAGGCGGGCCTGGTGGTCCAGGTGCACTGCGAGAACGGCCCGCTGATCGAGGAACTGGTGGACGGCGCGGTGCGGGCGGGGCGCCGGGGGGAGCAGGTCTTCGCCGCCACCAGGCCGCCCGAGGTCGAGGAGGAGGCAGTCGCCAGGACCCTGGCCGTGGCGTCGCTCACCGGGGCCACGTGCTACCTCGTCCACCTGTCCACGGCCGGCGCGCTGGACCAGGTGCGTCTGGCGCGCCTGCGGGGCCGGCCGCGGGTCTTCGCCGAGGTCTGCCTGCACCACCTGCTGCTCGACGCCGCGCGCTATCAGGGGCCGGACGCCGGGAGGTTCCTGGTCTGCCCCCCGCTGCGGGCGAGAGGCCACGTCGAGGCGCTCTGGGCGGGGGTGGCCGACGGGACGGTCGATGCGATCGGCTCCGATCACTGCCAGATGCGCTCGCCCGTGCTCGACGACATCGCCGCCCCCGGCGCCGAGTACGGGATCGCGGGGATCGGCGCCCGGCTGCCGCTGCTGCTGTCCGAGGGTCTACGCCGCGGACTGCCGCTGCCGCGGCTGGTGCGGCTTGCGTCGCTGAACCCGGCCCGCGCGTTCGGGCACTACCCGCGGAAGGGCGCGCTGGCACCCGGCTCCGACGCGGACATCGTGGTGTTCGACCCGGCCGGCGAGACCGTGCTCGGCGACGACGCGTTCGAGGACGGGACCGGGCCCAGCGTCTACGCGGGCCTGCGGGCGCGCGGCAGCGTGCGCGCGGTCCTGCTGCGGGGCCGGCCGATCGTGTCGGACGGGACGCTCACGGCGGACCGAGACGGCCGCTATGTGGCGGCGGCGGGGTAAATGATCGGCCATTGCCCGGTCTTCGCTGGCCCGGCTACGCTAGAAATAGTGATCAAAGGGATAAGCACTTCCCGGCAGGACCGTCATTGCTGAAAAGGTTAGGAATCGACAACGTGGCAGCCCCCAGCCCTGAAGCGGACAGCGTCATCGTCTTCCGTCGGCTGAGCCCGCCGTGGCCGTAGCTGCGGCTCCCGCCCGGCGGGCGGCCTTTCGCGATGCGCATCCCATCGTGCACCTGGTCCGGCGCCGACTCGCGATCGGCGTGGTCACCCTGATCCTGGTGTCGGTGGTGGTGTTCCTGGCCACCGAAGTGCTGCCAGGAAACGCCGCGATCGCGATACTCGGGCGCAACGCCAACCCCGTGCGGCTGCGAGCGGTCGAGCTCCAGCTGCACCTGAACCGCGGGCTCCTCGATCAGTACTGGATCTGGATATCAAACCTGTTCACCGGCAACCTGGGCCAGTCCCTCGCTAACGGCCAGTCTGTGTGGAGCAACGTCGAGCCGAGGCTCGTCAACTCCGCCGTCCTGGTATTCGCGACCGGGTTGATCGGCTCGGTGCTCGGCGTGGCCCTCGGTGCGATCGCCGCGCTGCGCAAGGACGGCTGGTTCGACCACGTCGTCTCGGTGGTCGTGCTCGCGGTGACCTCGCTCCCCGAGTTCGTGGTCGCGATCGGGCTGATCATCCTGCTCTCCACCGTGGTCTGGCACCTGCTGCCGGCCGTCTCGCTACTGCCCCCGGGCACCTACGCGTGGAGTCAGCCGAACCTGCTCGTCCTGCCGGTCGCCACCCTCGTGATCGTGATCGTGCCGTACATTCTGCGCATGATGCGCGCCGCGATGGTCGAGGCGCTGGAGTCCGACTACGTGGAGATGGCCAGGCTCAAGGGCACGCCGGAGTGGCGGATCGTGCTGGTGCACGCCCTGCCGAACGCGATCGCGCCGACCATCCAAGTCATCGGGCTCAACTTCCTGTACCTGGCGGGCGGGATCGTCGTGGTCGAGTACGTGTTCAACTTTCCCGGCATCGGCCAGGGCCTGGTATACGCGGTCGACGACCGCGACGTCCCGGTGATCCAGTTCATCGTCGTCGCGCTGGCCGCGTTCTACGTGGTCGTGAACATCATCACCGACGTGATCGCCCTCCTGGCCACGCCGCGGCGAAGAATCTCCAGGTAGCAAATGGCCGTCAACGCTCCAGCCGCGCCGGCCGCGCCCGGGACGCCGCCCGGGGAGATCACGCGGATCCGGCGCCAGTGGGGCTCGCTGCTGTGGACGGCGGTCCGCACCCCGCGCGGCGCGATCGGGCTCGGGCTGACGTCGTTCGTCGTGCTGGTCGCGGTCATCGGCCCGTTCGTCGCGCCGTACGCGCAGGACGCACTGCTCACGTTTCCCTTCGGCAGGCCCTCCGCGCAGTACCTGCTCGGCGGCGATGAGTATGGGCGCGACGTCCTGTCCCGCGTGCTCGACGGCGGCTGGCTGTTGCTGATCATGGCTGCGTGCGCGACCGCGCTGGGGATCGCCGGCGGTGCGGCGGCCGGGATGTCAGCCGCCTATCTGCGCGGGCGCAGCGACGGGATCATCATGCGAACGGTCGACGTGATCCTGGCGTTCCCGCAGCTCGTATTCGCCCTGCTGCTGCTCAGCCTGCTAGGGCCGAAGCTGTGGCTGATCACGATCGCGGTGGGCTTCTCGCACGCCCCGCAGGTGGCCCGCGTGATCCGGTCGGCCACGCTCGACATCACAGAGCGGGACTTCGTCAAGGCCGCTGAGCTGCAGGGGATGCGGCCGGCCCGGGTCATGGTGCGGGAGATCCTGCCCAACCTGGTCAGCCCGCTCATGGTCGAGGCGGGCCTCAGGCTGACCTACTCCATCGTGATCATTTCCGGGCTCGCGTTCCTCGGTTTCGGACAGGCGCCGCCCGCCTCGAACTGGGGGCTGATGATCAACGAGAACCGGATCGGCCTGACGCTGAACCCGTGGGCCGTCATCGTCCCGGCCGCGTTGATCGCGCTGCTGACCATCGGGACGAACACGTTCACCGACGCGTTCGCGCGTGTGACCATCGGGGTCGATCGCCGGCCCGAGGAGGCGGCGCTCATCGACGACCTGGGGCAGGGGACGCAGTGAGCGAGAGCACGGCTCCGCCGGTCGCGACGACGCCCGCCCAGCGGGGCGTCAGGCTCAAGGTGACTGACCTGGCGGTGTGCCTGGCCGGGTCCGGCCACGACGTGGTGAGCGAGATCTCGTTCGCCGTCCAGGCCGGCGAGGTGCTGGGCCTCGTCGGCGAGTCGGGCTCGGGCAAGACCACGGTGGCCCTCGCCCTGCTCGGCCACGCCCGGCGCGGCCTGCGCATCACCGCCGGCCAGGTCCTGCTCGACGGCAAGGACCTGCTCGCGCTGCGGCCGGACGACCTGCGCGCGGTGCGCGGCGCGCGGGTCAGCTACGTCCCCCAGGACCCGTCGGCCGCGCTCAATCCCACGCTCAAGGTGGGAAGCCAGCTGCGGGAGGCGCTACGGGTGCACGCGGGCGCCGTCGACAACCCCGCCGGTCGCGTGCTCGAGGTCATGCGGGAGGCCTACCTCGACCCCACGCCGGAGATGCTGCGCCGGTACCCGCACCAGCTCTCCGGGGGCCAGCAGCAGCGGATCGCCCTGGCCATGGCGTTCGCGTGCCGGCCGTCGCTGATCGTGCTGGACGAGCCGACCACCGGTCTCGACGTCTCCACCCAGCGCCACGTCCTGGACACCGTCCGGAGCATGTGCCGGTCCTACGGGGTGGCGGCCGTCTACGTGAGCCATGACCTGGCGGTCGTCGGTGGCCTGGTGTCCGACGTGGCGGTCATGTACGCCGGGCGGATCGTGGAGATGGGGCCCACGGGCCGGCTGTTCCGCGAGCCGGTGCACCCCTACACCCGCGGCCTGATCGGGGCGGTCCCGTCGCCCGAGCGCGCCGAGGTGCTGACCGGCATCGACGGTCAGCAGCCCCGGCCCGGGCGCCGCGGCGCCGGCTGCTCGTTCGCCGCGCGCTGCGGCTACGCGATCGCTGACTGCCGCGGCGAGGCCCCGGAGCCTGTGGTCATCGCCGGCCGGACCGTGCGCTGCCTGCGGGCCTGGGAAATCCAGGCCAGACACCCGGAGCGCGCGGCGGTCGCGGCCTGCCCGCCCGCCACGACCGAGACGCCGGCGCTCTCGGTCCGCGGCGTCTCGGCCAGCTACGGCGGCGCGCACGTGCTGTCCGACATCGGGCTCGACGTGCCGGCCCGCGCGTGCGTCGCGGTCGTCGGCGAGTCGGGCTCCGGCAAGACCACGCTCGCCCGCTGTGTGTCCGGGCTGCACGGCGACTGGACCGGCGAGATCATCTTCCAGGGCGCTCCCCTGGCCCGCCGGGCGCGGCAGCGCGGCAAGGACGTGCTGCAGCGGGTCCAGTACATCTTCCAGAACCCGTACACCTCGCTCAACCCGAGGAAGACCGTCGGCCAGATTCTTGACCAGCAGCTCAGTCAGTTCCTTGACCTGCCGTTCCGGGACCGGGCCGCACGCGTCGCGGGCGTGCTCGAGGACGTGTCGCTGGGCCGGGACTTCCTGTCCCGGTATCCGGACCAGCTGTCCGGCGGGGAACGCCAGCGGGTCGCGATCGCCCGGGCCCTGGTGGTCCAGCCGGACCTGCTGATCTGCGACGAGGTCACCTCATCGCTGGACGTCTCGGTTCAGGCGATCATCGTGGAGCTGCTGCGCCGGATCCAGCAGGAGCGTCAGCTGGCCATGATCTTCATAACGCACAACCTCGCCCTGGTCCGCAGCATCGCCCAGTCCGCCGTGGTCCTGTGCGAAGGCGCGGTGGCCGAGTCAGGCCCGGTCGAGCAGGTCCTCGAGCGCCCCGCCAACCCGTACACCATCCGGCTGATGGAGGATGTGCCGAAGCTCGCCGGGCTCACCCGGCCTGGCGGAGGCGCGCCCAGCGCCGGCGGATGACGCCTGAACCAGGGGGTACCCCTGGCCCAACCAGGCCGGGGGGCGAGCTACGCTCTCTCACGTGCGAGGCGCGTAGTTGTCCAGTTGAGCGAGCCGTCCTGGAGGACGTCCATGGTGTCCCTGACCTGCCCCGTCTGCGCTGCAGAGGTCAAGCCGGAGGACCTCATCTGCTTCACCTGCGGCGCCAACCTGCCCCGAAGGCGGCCGGATGAGGACCCGCCGGCGGCGGCGACCGTCATGCAGGAGTACCTGCGGCCGCAGCAAGCGACCGACTCGATCTCGACCGCCGTGCTACGGCTCGTGTTCCCGACGGGCAACGTCGACATCCCGGCCGGAACCTCCCTGCTGCTCGGCCGCGACCCGGCGGAGTCCCTCGTCGCAGCGGCCTTCTCCGGGTTCGAGAACGTCTCGAGGCGGCACGCGACGGTCACCGTCGACGACGCGGGTCACGCCACGATCCGGGACGAGCACTCCACGAACGGCACGTTCGTGAACGGCGACCGGGTGCTGCCGGGCACCACGGTGCGCCTCGCCGACGGCGACACCCTGCGGCTCGGCGGCGATGCCACCGCCGAGGTCCTGCTGCCACGGCAGCAGCCCGATCCCGCCACGCTCAGCCGCGACGCACAGCGCCGCTGAACCCGGCATCCCGCAGCTAGGCGCCCGACGCGGCGCCGAGCGCCGCGTCGGGCCTCGGCCATGGTCGTCTAGACCGTGGCCGCAGCGGCTGCCCGCTCCCGGGAGCCGGAGATGTCCGCGCGGGTCGGCGCTTCGGCGGCGGCCGGGGCGCGCTCCGCGCGGGCGCGGTGGGGCAGGAACGCCAGCGCGACCATGGCGGCGGCGGCCGTCGCGCCGGCGGCGGCGAACGAGCCCTGGTGCAGGCCGGTCATGAACGCCTGCCGGACCGACTGCGCCGCGGCGGCCTGCAGGGCGTGCGGGAAGTGCGCCGCGGTGACCAGGCCCCCGACGACGGACTGGCCTGCCGTGCGCGCGACGGCGGCCGGAGCTCCCAGGCCTGTCAGCACGGTCAGCACGTGACTGCCGTACGCGGAGTTCAGGACCGAGCCGATGATCGCGACGCTGAGCGTGCCGCCGACCTCCCGGGTCGTGTCGTTGACGGCCGAGCCTGCCCCGGCCTTGGCGGCGGGCAGCGCGCCCATGATCGCTTCGGTGGCCGGGCTCGTGGTGAGCGCCAGCCCCGCGGACATCAGGGTCATCGCGAGGATGATCTTTCCCCAGTAGGAGGCGTCCTGTGAGGTGGTGGCGGCGACGATGAAGCCGGCGCTCATGACCGCCAGCCCGAAGGCCACGACCACCTTGGTCCCGGTCCGCTTCATGATCGCGATCGCGAGGGGCGAGAAGGCGCCGGTGACGACCGCGAACGGGAGCGTCGCCACCCCGGCGCGCAGCGGGTCGTAGCCGCGGACCAGCTGGAAGTACTGGGTGATCAGGAAGATGAAGCCGAACAGCCCGAAGAACGCCAGCGCGATCGACCCGGCCGCCGCGCTGAACCGGGGGTTGCGGAACAGCCGGATGTCCAGCATCGGGTCCGGGCGGCGGACCTGCCACCAGGCGAACGCCGCGAGGATGACCACCGCGCCGGCCAGGCCGCCGACGGTCGTCGCCGAATCCCAGCCGTGCCGCGGCGCCTCGATGATCGACCAGGTCAGCAGCGCGACCCCGGTAGCCGACAGCAGTGCGCCGACAGGGTCGAAGCGTCCGGCGTTCGGATCGCGCGACTCGGGAAGCCACCCTGGTCCGCGCCGTCGAACTGGCGTCCGCGGCCGGAGCGATCTCCGCCCCTGACCCCTTCGA
>Ga0126371_10006738_pt1 | contig 10247 bp, 5 predicted proteins | sample PanSoiMetaPlot_4_FD_110145 | JGI IMG/M metagenome (GOLD analysis project Ga0126371, IMG submission 110145) | Tropical forest soil microbial communities from Panama - MetaG Plot_4 | ecosystem: Environmental > Terrestrial > Soil > Tropical forest > Bulk soil | place: Panama | collected 2016-02-17
AGACTTTGGCCCTGGGATCAGTATCTCAAACCTCTCGGCGCCCGGATGAAAACGCAACTCGGCACCGATCGGTCTGGCCCACAATTTTGACCAACAGGAGTGTTCTGGCCGTCACCGCAAGCTATTTTTCTTTCGGCTATGTGGCGTGGATCTTCTTCAGTTGGTTTTACATCTATCTTGCCAAGGTGCGTGGTCTGGATTTGAAATCCAGCGCCTTCTACAGCACGCTGCCCCCGCTCGCGATCGTAGCCGGCAGTTTGGGTGGAGGAGCAATCAACGACCTTTTGTCGCGCTCTTGCGGCAAACGGGTCGGGCGATGCGGGGTTGCTTTCATAGCGTTAATCCTAGCCGCGGGATTCCTGATTCTAGGCTCACGGGCGGCAAGCCCTTCGGTGGCCAGCGTCGTTCTTTCCGGCGGAGCCGGGGCGCTTTATCTCGCACAGAGCTCTTATTGGTCGGTGACTGCCGATATAGCAGGGGAAATCGCAGGTTCGGTGTCGGGATTTATGAACATGGGTGCGCAACTAGGAGGCGCTCTAACCGCATCGCTGACCCCTGCAATTGCTCAACATTACGGTTGGACATCCTCTTTTCTGGTCGCCGCACTGCTGAGCATCGCTGGAGGTTTCGCCTGGCTCTTGGTGGATCCAAATCGCGAATTGATCGTAGCTGCAAAAACCTCCTTGATCGGAGACGAGTACGAAGCATGAAGATCAAAACGAAGGTCCAATGCCGATGGGATCTCGTCAGCCTGGGTGAAGTCATGCTCCGATTGGATCCCGGAGACATGCGCGTTTCGACCACGCGTCGATTTCGCGCGTGGGAGGGTGGCGGCGAATATAACGTCGCCCGCGGGCTTCGGCGTTGCTTTGGCCTGGAGACCGCAATCGTAACGGCGCTCGCCGACAACCCCGTCGGTCGCCTGGTCGAAGACCTCATGCTGCAAGGAGGAGTAAATCTTGAGCACCTACGTTGGGTAAAGTACGACGGCGTGGGCCGCGCCGTCCGCAATGGTCTGAATTTCACCGAAAGAGGATTTGGCATCCGGGCGGCGCTTGGCTGCTCTGACCGTGGGCATACCGCGGCGTCACAACTGCGCCCTGGAGAAGTAGACTGGGCGAAGATTTTCAAAGAGCAAGGGGCGCGCTGGTTTCACACCGGGGGCATTTTTTGCGCTCTTTCAGAGACCACGCCTCAGGTGGCGCGAGAAGCCATGGAAGCGGCGAAGCGCGCAGGGACGGTCATCTCCTATGACTTGAACTATCGCGCATCCCTGTGGACGTCGGTCGGCGGCAAAGAAAAGGCACAAGCTCTAAATCGCGCTTTAGTCTCTATGGTGGATGTGTTGTTCGGAAACGAAGAAGATTTCACGGCCGCGCTCGGCTACGAGGTCGAAGGAGTGGGCGAGTCGCATTCCAACCTTGATCCAAGATTTTTCCAGAAGATGATGGAGAAGGTGAAACACGATTATCCGGATCTTTCCGTCGTCGCCACCACGCTCCGCAACGCGAAGACAGCCACCCAAAATGATTGGGGCGCCATCGCCTATGGCGACGGGGGTTTCCACCAGTCGGTGACCAGGGAGAATTTGGAAATTTACGATCGTGTTGGCGGAGGCGATTCCTTTGCTTCCGGTTTGATTTATGGACTTCTTTCCGGCCGTGATGTCGCCTGGGCGGTCGAGTGCGGCGCAGCTCACGGCGCCCTGGCCATGACTACGCCGGGCGACACGTCCATGGCCAGTTTGCAGGAGGTCTTGCAGGCAATGAAGGGAGGAACGGCCCGCATTTCACGTTGAGGCGTGAAACCGGGGCCTTCGCATGGAGGCAATCATGAAAGTAGAGGACACTATTCAGCGAATCGGTGAAGTAGGAATCATTCCGGTGATTCGCGCAGGCAATCCGGCCGAAGCATCCCATGCCGTCGAAGCAATCTGCGCCGGCGGCATTCCCATTGTTGAAATCACGATGACCGTGCCCGATGCCGTGCCCCTCCTGCGCGAAGTTGCTCACGCAAAGCGCGATTATTTGATCGGGGCGGGCACCGTCTTGACCGCCAAGCAGGCGGAAATGTGTATTGCGGCAGGTGCGAAATTTCTGGTCAGCCCGGGTCTTTCGGCGGAGGTGATCCGGACCGCTGCAAAATACAATGTACTGGCGATACCCGGGGCCTTCACCCCCACCGAAGTGATGGCGGCCAAAGAATTGGGCGTAGATATCATCAAGGTTTTCCCCTGCGGGAGTGGCGGCGGGCCGAGCCACATCAAGGCGCTTCGGGCCCCTTTCCCCGATTGTCGCTTTATCCCCACTGGAGGAGTCAGCCTGAAAAATGCCGCGGAATATTTCGCAGCCGGCGCATTTGCACTGGGCATAGGCGCCGAGCTTGCAGACCTTGCGGCCATTCGCAGAAACGAACACCACAAGGTCACCGAAGCAGCCAAGGGGCTTGCGGCTATAGTGCAGAAACATAGAGCCCAGGTTGCTTCAGGAGCGTAGAGGAGAGTCCCATGTTGATCCGAGTCTTCAGGGACCGAGAGTCACTCGGCCAAATTGCGGCCGACCACGCTGCCGAAGTGATTCGGCGCTCTATCGCGGCTCAAGGCCAGGCACGGATCGTTGCAGCTACGGCGGCGTCGCAGCGCGAGTTTCTGGCTGCACTGACCGCCTCGCCGGGGATTGATTGGCAAAAGGTCGAGGCCTTTCACCTCGACGAGTACGCGGGACTGCCGCTTTCCCATCCTGGCAGTTTTCGCGGCATGCTCCTTGAGCAACTCGTGAAGAAGACCGGGATCTTGAAGTATCACTTGTTGGAAGGCGACGCACCGGACCTGGCGGAAGCGGCACGAAAGGCGAGCCGGGCGCTGGCATCTGCCCCGGTTGACATCTGTTTCCTGGGGATCGGCGAAAACGGCCACATTGCTTTTAACGACCCTCCGGCCGATTTCGAAACACAGGAGCCGTACATCATCGTAAACCTCGACGATGCCTGTCGACAGCAACAAGTCGGTGAAGCTTGGTTCGGCAACTTGAGCCAGGTGCCCACACGCGCGCTTTCCATGTCCGCGCAGCAGATCTTAAAAGCCAAGGAACTCCTGGCCGTGGTACCCGACGCACGCAAGGCCCAGGCCATCAAGAATTGCTTTGAAGGCCCTGTCAGACCGGAAGCCCCTGCATCAATCATCCGCCGCCACCCTCGGGCGACGGTTTACCTCGATTGGCATTCCGCATCCTTGTTGCGTCCCGACCTTCAGGCGCAGTTGCAAAAAGACGGCCGTGTCGAAATCGGCGCTTGAACACTCCGGCCGCGGCCGAATCCATGTCTAGCGCAAGCACGCAACCCGCTCCTCCCCGCCCCATCTCCTCTTTGCGCTGGTGGATAGCGGGTCTTCTTTTTCTTTCGACGATGATCAACTATATTGACCGTCAAACACTCTCACTTCTTGCACCTTTTCTGAAAACGCAATACCACTGGACGAACACCGACTACGCGAACATCGTCGTTACCTTTCGGGTTGCGTACTCGATCGGGCAAGTCGTTCTCGGAAGGCTGATGGATCGCGTCGGCACTCGCCGTGGTTTGACCATAGCGGTGGCCTGGTACTCCGTCGTTTCGATGGCCACGGGCTTGGCCAATGGCTTGGCCAGTTTCGGATTCTGCCGCTTCCTGGTGGGGGCCGGCGAATCGGCAAATTGGCCGGCCGCCGCAAAAGCGGTCTCCGAGTGGTTTCCGAAACGAGAACGGGCTCTGGCGACCGCGTTCTTTGACAGCGGCTCGTCGGTCGGCGGCGCCGTTGCGCCTTTGCTTGTCTTGCCCATTTACTTTCGGTGGGGCTGGCGGCCGGCCTTCATCATCCCAGGAGCACTCGGTTTCTTGTGGCTCCTGCTTTGGCGGCGGTTTTACTTTCCTCCCAAGGAACATCCCCGCCTTAGCAAGTCCGAACTTGCCATGATCGCCGCCGAGGGCGGCGATCCCAGGCAGGAGCAGTCCCCGCTCGGTCCAATTTCCTGGCGCAAACTCCTGAAACTTCCGCAGACCTGGGGAGCTATCGTCGCAAGAATGTTCACCGATCCCGTGTTTTTCTTCATTACTGACTGGTTTCCGATCTATCTCGTGGCCAAAGGAATTGAACTACGCGGCGGGCTGATTGCCATCTGGATTCCCTTCCTGGCAGCGGACGCTGGAAATTTCTTCGGCGGTTATGCCTCTGGCTACCTCATTGGCCGCGGCTGGGGCCTCGGAACAGCGCGTAAAGCCTTGGTCGTATTTGGTGGAATCGGCACAACGCTCCTGATACCCACGGTCTTTACGACAGATCTGTATATGATCTCTCTGCTATTTGCGATAGCGACGTTTTCTTACGGAGCCTTCACCACCATCGCCAATGTTCTTCCCTCGGACCTCTATTATTCCGATGCCGTAGCCTCGGTCAGCGGCCTCGGGGGTAGTGGCGCCGCTATTGGAACGATCATCGCATTCGAACTCGTCGGCCATCTTTCCGATGCCCGTGCGGCGAAAACCACTCACGCCTTTGATCCCATTTTGGTCGTTGCCGGACTTGTGCCTCTCCTCGGCATGCTTCTCGTCTTGCTTCTGGTGCGAAATACCAAGGAAACCACGCAAGGCTTTGTGCGCCGAATTTGAACTTGGGTCCTACCTTGGATGGCTCAAGGCCTCTTGAATCAATTGGCGGGCTCTCCAAAGACGCTACTCAAAGCCAGCATAATCCCCGTCGAGAATTCACCTTCGCTATTCGCGAATCGTGAATCGTAAATATAGCAGTCCGATTCTTGGCCTCGGAGGAGGACGCCTACCCTGGAAGGATTCTGCCTATCAGCGGACCGAGACCCTGCACCCCAAAAATAAGCTCCTTGACAAGCGGAAGAGAAAGAAAGTAAAAGAAAGAAAGCGTAAGTAAACGAAAATCCGGCCCGGCGGGTTCTCGTTTCACGTCGTCCTCAGGGGGTGTGGCGATGCAAGTTAGGCATGCGGTTTTCTTTGCTCCGTTGTTTGCTCTCCTCGGTGTTTTCCTATTGCTGATAGCTCCAACTACGGTCTTCGGCCAGGCGGCCTACACGTCGCAGTTGACCGGTGTCGTCACCGACGCTTCGGGAGGTGTGATCCCGGGTGCAAGAGTAACGTTGACCGACCAGGCCACCGGCGTTTCGCAAACCTACTCCACCGATAGCCGCGGCATTTATGTCTTCACCGGTATCCGTCCGGCAACCTACACGATCAAGGTCGAGGCCCCGAATCTTGGTCCGCAAGAACGCCGCGGGGTGATCATTGCCGTCAGCCAACAGGCCACACTCGATTTCAGCCTTTCGCCCGAGGCCCTTTCTGAATCGATCAGCGTCAGTGCTCAGGCTCCGCTGCTGGATACGGGCAACGCAAGCCTCGGCACCGACGTCACCAACGAATATGTGCGTGACATTCCGCTGCCCGACCGCAGCTTCTTTGGACTGGTTTTTCTTTCGGGCGGTGTGACCGAGACCGCCGGACAGGGTACTTCGGACTCATACCCTACCGGTACAAACTTCGTTTCGAATGGCCAGCGCAACGCTACCGCCGAGATTCGCGTGGACGGCGCTTTGACCAGCGCACCGGAGCAAGGTGAAGGGGCCACCACCAACGTTTACTATCAACCGTCGGTCGAAATCGTTCAGGAGTTCAAAGTCGAAAACAACAGTTTCTCCGCTGAATTCGGCAACAATGGCGGCACCGTGGTGAACATCGTGCTCAAGGAAGGCGGCAACAAGTTCCACGGCAGCGGCTGGTGGTTTGGCCAGCGCTCAGCCCTGGACGCGAATGATTTCTTCAACAACGCACAAGGCATTGCGAAGCCCGATCACCTGCGCGACCAGTATGGCTTTTCGCTGGGTGGTCCGATCAAGAAGGAAAAAACGTTCTTCTTTGTTGATTTCGAGAAACTCCGGGTGCAGGACCCCGTCGAAATCAACGCTTTCGTCCCAACCGATGCGGAACGCAGCGGAGATTTCCGCAACACCTTTGTCCTTTGCACCGACCCAACCCAGGGCTGCTCGGTCGGGCAGCCGGTCCAACAACATGTCTATAACCCGTTCAACGTGGATGCAAACGGCAACCGCGCGGATTTCACCGTTCCCAACGTTATCGATTCAAATCTTATCGATGCCATCGGACAAAAAATCATCAATCTCTATCCGGAGCCAACTATCGCCAACGCGCCCGCCGGGACGCCGAACTATCACAAAGTCATCCTCAACAGAACCGACGCCCGCCAGTTCGACATCAAGATCGATCACCACTTCAACGACAAAAACCATCTCTCCGCCCGTTACAGCAACTTGCACAACACCAATGACGTGCCAACGGTCTTCGGCGACGGCGATTTCAACGACGGGTTTAACAGCGCGACCGACGTGCACAATGCCGTCCTCGAATACAACTGGAGCCCGACGCCAAATCTCGTGTGGACAAACCGGTTCGCCATTGACCGCGCGGTTGCCCCCGTCACCGAGGACTACCCGAAGCTTCAGACCGTTTTCACCGCTCCCGGAGATGCCATCCTGAGCCAAGTCAACGGTTTGGACCGCATGCCGGTAATTCAGATGGACAACAACGCCACATCCTTGTTCAACCAGTGCTGCACAGACACCGGTTTTGCGCACACCCTTTATTCCTACAATTCTTCCCTCTCCTGGGTGCATGGGCGGCATATTTTCAAATTCGGCGGCGAACAACGCCTGTTCTTCAATAATTTCTTCCAGCCCAATCCACCGACGGGATTCTTCCATTTCACGCAGGGAGAAACCGAACAAGTCGTGGGAGCTGGCGATTCGCTTCAAGGGAATTCCTTCGCTAGCCTGCTGTTGGGCTACGGTGATCCGGGTTCCAGCAGCCTTTCGGTGTTTAAATCCGTGGCCAACAAGTCCAAGGAAACTGCCTTTTACGTTCAGGATGACTGGAAGATCAATCCAAAACTGACCGTCAATCTTGGCCTGCGCTATGAATGGAGCACCCCCTACACGGAACGTCACAATCAAATTCAATTCAGTGATTTCTCAAGCGACAGCGGTATCAGTGTCCCGATCGACCTACCGGGACTTATTAATCGAACGGGAAACCTCCCGGGAACAACGATCTTCCCGACTTCCGGTAACCGCAACATCCCGGTGGATCGCAACAATGTGGCTCCTCGGCTGGGCTTTGCCTACACGCTGGACAATAATACGGTGGTGCGCGGCGGCGCCGGCATCTACTATGGTCTGAACGTTGTCACGAACTTCCAGTTTACCGGCACGGCGTTCGGAAATTCCCATCCCATTCTCTTCACAAAGGACAACTTCCAGACGCAGTTTGCTACTCTCGAGAATCCCTTCCCGAACACCTACGCTCCGCCGCAAGGGACCAAATATGGCGACCTCGCTCTTTGGGGTTTTCCGAACAACAACAGCCTCGATACGGGTGACGGGCGAAACGCAGAAATTTATCAATGGAATCTGGGCGTCCAGCACCTGTTTCCGGCCGGCATCACCATTGGCGTTGACTACTCCGCTAGCCGGAGCACGCATCTGCCTTACAGCTCCTTTTCGGGAACGGCGAACCGCAACTTCATGCCTTCGTCGATCCGCAATCAAATCGTCGCGCAATACAATGCTTGCCTCGCGGGCCCCAATCCGTCCCAGTGCCAAGCACCAACGAATGTCCTCAACTCTCTCACGGACAACCCCTTCCTGCCGCTGTTTCAGGGGCCCAATGCCATCTTCAACGAACCGGAATCGATTTATAACGACCCGCAAATTCCCCTGGTCAATCTGTTGCGCCCATTTCCGCAATTTGACGGAGCCTTCAGCGGCCTCACCCGGCTTGAAGCTTCCGCCTGGTACAATTCGCTCCAGGTGCGCTTCCAGAAGCGGCCCAGCCACTACATCAGCTTCGAGGGCAACTACACTTTTGCGAAAGCGACCGATAACTCCTCTGCCGGAGCAAACTCCTTCATCACCGCCAGCCTGAGCTCGGGCATACCTCAGGTCTACGACAACCTGAAGGCCGAAAACTCCATCAGCGCCAATGACGCAACGCATCGCTTCGTTCTCGCGACCATCTTTGATGTGCCAATCGGCCGCAACCGCTGGATCGGCCACGACATGAATCGTATCCTCGATGGCGTCGTTGGTGGCTGGTCCATCTCCACCATCGTGACGTTCCAGACCGGCACTCCCATCGACATCGTGATGGCCAACCCTCGTTTGGCCGACGGAAATCAACGACCCAACGTGATTTGCACGCCTGGTTCCGGGATTAGCTATCACCAGGCGGCAGCCAATGGCCAGATGCTGGCCGGCGGCGCAAATATCGATCCGAATTCCGCTTCGGTATTTGATGCGAGTTGCTTCGCGGATCCGGGAGACCAGATTCCCGGCAACGCCCCTCGCTACTTCTCCAATTTACGCGGAGACGGAATCCACAATGCCGACCTTTCCTTCACCAAGGAGTTCGTCGTCCACGAAGGCATGCGTCTCCAGGTTCGCGGGGAATTCTTCAATTTCACCAACACGCCGCGCTTCAACTTCCCGGATACGTTGTTCGGTGATTCAACGTTCGGGCAAGTAACCAGCACTCTGAATACGCCGCGCCACACGCAAATTGGCGTGCGGTTCGAGTTCTAAGGAACCCATGAGAGTGCTCTACCCTGCAGCACTGGTTTTGTGCCAAATCGTCGGCCTGTTCACGCCGTTGGGGGCCCTCGCTCAGCAGCAGAACTGGACGAATTATGTCCGTATCGGCGCGTATGGACTGACACCCAAAAACGCGGAGACGATTGTTCGGGATGCCGAAAAGGATCAAGTCTTCGGCATCGAGGTAGACAATGACATCCCTGGCAGATACGAAAGCCTTCTGGACCCAACGGAGAAACTGAGCGCCATCCGCGCCGTGGCCGAGGCTGCGCACAAGGTCAACAACAAGGCGTACGTCTACATCGCCGGCACCGAGTGCATCACCGCCAACGCCGACAAGTCTCCCCACTCCGTTGTTAAGGATCATCCTGATTGGCTGCAACGAAAAATCACCGGCGAGCCCGCGGTCTTCACCGGCGGAGCCGCCTTCTGGATCCGTCAGGGCGACGAAGACGTCTGGATCACTCCCTACGCCAAAGACTGGCGGAAGCTCTACATGGAACGCGTGCGCCAGATCGCCGGCACGGGCATTGACGGCATCTATGTGGACATTCCTTATTGGATGACACACTTTGAAGGCTGGGAGCAATCGTGGGCTAGTTTTGATGACGCCACAGTAGCCGCATTTCGCGAACAAACCGGTCTCGACGCGAAAAAGGATCTAAGACTCGGGGATACCTCCGATCCAAACTTCCGCAAGTGGATCGACTTCCGGATTCAAACAATGACTGACCTGATGCGCGAGATACGCGATCAGGCGCGCAGCGTCAACCCGGACATCATGGTCATCCCGGAGATCTATCCCGGCATCGAACGCGAAGCCGTGGTCGTCGGCGCAGACGTGTATCAAATGTACGACGTCGTTGACGTCATCGCGCACGAATACGAGTTCGGCAACGGCGAACACATGGCCGCCTCACGCACGCAAGTAGACTGGTTTCTCTATCAGGCTGGAATGCTTTCGTTCCGGGCTTTCGCCCAGGGCAAAGCCACCTGGATTCTCAATTACTCATGGGATGGCGATAAGGGTGTCGACAAGCGCGACGCCATGAAAAACCTAGCCATGTCGCAGGTGATGGTCGGGGCCAATTTCTGGGATGCACCTGGGCATGTGATGTCCGGTTCCAACGATCCGCCAACGCGACGAGAAATCTTCGCCTGGATCAAGAAAAACGAAAAAACGCTCTATCTGCCTCGCGTGCCCATGCATCCCGTTGGTGTTTATTTTTCTCCAAAGAGCCGCGATTATGATTCCAACGGGTTTTTGCCTTCCTATCGCGGCGCCTTGATCATGTTGCTGCAGTCACACCGCGAGCTCCAGATCGTAACCCCGCGGACTCTCACGGCATTCCAAGGAGAAGCTCTGATTTTGCCGAACGTAAGCTTTCTCAGTGATGCGGAAAAAGCTAGTTTGAAAACCTACGTTGCAGGCGGCGGTAAGCTGATCCTCACAGGAAAGAATGCGACGGGACTTCCCCCAACCCCAGGTGTAAAAGAGGTTTCGGAGGATCCCGGGGCGCGGTATCTCGCCAGTTTGGAAAAGGACTTCGCTTCTGGTTTAGCCACCCTGCCGGTTGATTTTCTTAATGA
>Ga0126371_10006739_pt1 | contig 10244 bp, 12 predicted proteins | sample PanSoiMetaPlot_4_FD_110145 | JGI IMG/M metagenome (GOLD analysis project Ga0126371, IMG submission 110145) | Tropical forest soil microbial communities from Panama - MetaG Plot_4 | ecosystem: Environmental > Terrestrial > Soil > Tropical forest > Bulk soil | place: Panama | collected 2016-02-17
GCAAGAGAAAGCGCGTCTCACCACCGATCTCTATCACATAGCACAAGAATGCATTGAAGCAGCAAAGGCAGTCAATGTCTTCAAGGAAGATATCGAGGAAGACAATGAGAAAGCAACTCAAGAACAAGAAGAGGTCTTGCAAGATGTGCAAACCCCACAAGATGGGATGGAGCAACCGATGGAAGATCAAGGAGCAGGCAGCTCTCAAGCGCTTTGAGAAAGAGAAGAAGGAGCTATTCCAATGACCATCAACGAACACCTCGAGCCCACTGACTCTGCCAAGGAAAGCCGTGTTTTGAAAACGCACCTTTCTGACAGCCTCCTTGAAGATCAATGCCTCAAAGACATCATGGGTTCCTCACAGCCCGTCCCTGACTCCTCAGAGACTATCAAGGACTTCATGAAAAGTTTCACTGAACAATTCCGCGAGCAACTCACACCGACCGACGAAGAGTGGGAGATGATCCAGGCCGCCAATGCAGCACTCAGGGAGAAGGTAGCCCTTGAGGAATATGCCCAGGCGGTAGAACAAGCATTGAAGGCAATCGAGGAATATCATGGATGTTCACAGTTTATCGCAGATATGCAGGGCATAGGCAATGAGGAAGACGGTGAATAGGCGCATTGATTGCACGGGAATGCACTGCTGCTATCTTTGTAAGTCCCTGCAAACCATCGAGTCCCTTGAATTGCCAAGGGGCTCATTGTTTTTTCGGTGACATCATTGCGCACTTGGTGTTTATTTTCCAAATGCGCAAAATCACCAACAAAAAACTGCCTTCCTTGGCAGCTCACTCAATCTAACAGGCTCATATTAAATTCCTCTGTGGGAGGACCTCCTGGGTCATGCCACTCGCATGGAGGAAGGGTGGCATGCAGTCGAGGATAGTCAAGAAGATAGTCACATGCGCGACAGCAAACCATCGCCTCCCTTCTATCCGTCAATGTATACTTGCCAAGCATTCCGCCTATGCCATGGCAATCAGGGCAACAATACTTTGTGCTCCAGAGAAATTCTTTGGCAAGATCACAGCAGCTCAGTGGGGGAGCAAGGAAGAATTGCAGTGCAGGCTCTTCGAGAGCCCTGAGGATGCGTAGCTTTCCCTGCATAAGCAGAGTATTCAATGCGTCGCGTCGCATTTCCCAAGGGTTATCCCTGTATTCGTAGTCATCCATGTCATATCCGTGCTGATCAAGGAACGAGCAGAGCACATCAGCGGGGGCAGTATCGACAGCGTACTTTCTGCCATTCATGCCAAAGTACGTTCGATGCTGGTCATGGTAGCTCGTTGTCTGCACATCGCAAAGCACCGCATTGACAGGGGGACGCCACACGCCAGTGGGTTTCTTGAATTGCCTTGAAATTGCAGGGATCTGCATCGTCGGTATGTCAGGAACATCAGGTGTACAATACAGCGCCAAATATTCGTCAGTGGGCAATAGATGCCCGGAGTTCGTTTTTACGGGCATGACATGTTTCTCCTTCTCCAAACATCCTTGTTAGACACACCCTCACACACATCCACTATCCGCCAGATGCATAAAGTATTGATGAGTATACGCCGGAAGGCATAAGGAAAGCAAGCATGTAAGGATGTTTCTCTTTTAGTCGAGAAATTTGCTACTTTGTTACGGCTTGTGATAGGGTAATTCTATCATTTTTTAAATAATTGTTAAATATGGGGCAACTCCCCTAGTTTAAATGTCACTGTCTTGCATAGCGCACATCAGAAAGGGCAGTTGATGGCAGAGAACAATCCGTTTGAAGGGATAGAAAAAGAAGTATCCGAGATATTCTTATTTCGTGCTCGTTTCTTATTTGGGCTTATTTTACGAGATATTTTAGCAAGAACAGGCATCAGTCATAGAAAATGGGGCAAAAGAGCAATAGCATATGACAAGGCACTCAAAGCAAGAAAGCTTCGGTATCCGAAAGCGAAAGCTGGATATTTGGGGCAAGTTGGGATTTCTGCATTAATTCGGGCTGAGCAGCCACCTGCATATTTGCAAGTCTACACCTTTCTGAAGCTTTTACGGGAAGAAGTGGAGATAGAAGATGAATTGATAGAAGATTTATATCACCTTGCAATATTTGGATCACCTAAAGAAGTATACATATCATACCAGAAACACAAACACCTCATAGATGAAGACTCGCATGAGTTTAAGAAAGCGTACGAGGAGCATCTGAGAAAATTGGAAGAAGGAAGGGAGGAGTTGAATGACGAGGAGTAACTATCAGCAATACACAAAGAAAAGCGAGGATACTCCCCGATATCGAAGTATCCTCGCGGAAAAGCAGGGAAGATCAACGCTTTTGCGCTGCCTGTATTGCTTTGCCTGCCTCCTCTTTGGTGAGATTAGCTTTTTGCGCAAGGAGCATATTTCCAAGCTTCTGTAGGGCTCTGCGTTGCGCCACGTTGGCAGTGCCACCCTTGATGGCATCGAGCTCTTTGTCTGACAAGGGTTTCACATTGTTGGAAGTCTGTGGTTTTGCGGCGGGCTTCTCTGCCGATGCGGGGACCTCATAGCTATCATCGAAGGGATGATCAAAGCTTTCATCGACAGGCATGGAAGGCTCTGCTTCCTCAGTGTCCCCATTGACGCCTGCATAGATCGCATCGGTGGCCTCCCTGCTCCACACAACTGAGTCTTCGATTTCAGATTTTACCAGTGACAGGTATTCCCCGACATGATGCGCTTCGAGATACTCAGCGTCGATCGTGGCAGGGATATCACCGACAATCGGGGAAACGCTGCTCCCTGCCGTGCGATCCTTGTTCATGCGCTTCTCTTTTTTGCCAGGTACAAGGAAGATTGAGAATCCCCAGTACGGCGTCTTCGTTGCTTTGCCGTGCTTTGCCTGGAAGAGCTCATTGTTGGCCTTGAGAACACGGTACTGTCCGTCTCTGCCAAGAATTGGGAGCAAATCGCTGGCAAATTGTTTCTTGGCAACGACGATGAGTGGTCGTGGAGGATTCTCCTCATCGAAGAAGGGCAGCAGCTCTGCGACATAGGCACGGAATTTGACAGTCTTGACGTTTCTGCCATCGTCTTCACGGTGCCACCCAAAGGCTATCCCTGCACGCTTTGTCTGATCATTCATCTCTTGCTCAGAATAGCAACCCTTGGCAAGCACAAAGAATGATGCTCCTGTCCGGTTGCCTATCTGCCAATAGGAATTGACGCCACTGGTCTGCTCAAGTTTCACTTGTGGCAAATTGGCTTTTTCACAGACCTTATCCAAGTACGGATATCGTCCGACCTGGATGTGCCAACCGACGGTCGTGTCTTCCTTGCCATCGCTGGTCTCGCAGTCACGCGAGGAAAACCATTGCAGGACACCTTCTTCAATGCCGCTTTCAATGACGTCGTTGTCTTCGCCAAAATCGTAGCCATTTGACATAGTTCAAATCTGCCTTTCAATTTTCAATAAGAACATCTTTTGATAGACGCATTGTACCACTTTGTTTACTTATCGTCAAGAGTTGTTCTGAATGAAAAATTGCTGCTATCCAGAGCTGTTCCTGGCAAAAAAGAAGAGCAGGTTGATCGCCTGCTCCTAGAGGTACTGTGCACCGAGATCAATGATCTCCTTTGGCTTGCGGGGCCGTCTGCGAGGGATGTACATCCTGGGGAAGAGCAGATTGTTGCCAAGGCTTGCAACGGGGCGGACCTTTCGGCCTTTCTTGGAGATGGCATGCACAGAAAGGTCAAAATCGCGAACGCCGCGTTTGGTGAGCAGCTCACATCCCCACTCGGCTTCCAATGTAATGAAGTGGCGCGTCGAGACAACATTGACCACTTCACGGCCCTTATCCTCGGGCATCGGTGGGGGTACTTTGAAAATCGGGGCTTGTTTCAAGGACTCTTCAGAGAAACGCCAGGATTTAAATTGACCATTCTTTCCTGGGACTTTGACATCAATGGGGATTTCCCCATTGTCCACCCAATTATAGAAGGTGTCCAGGAGGACGTCGGGGTGTCCTGTGCCTTCTAGTCGTTTGTTAATCCATCCCCATGCCTCTTTCGAAGTCATGAGGTTGGCAGCTGCCTCTCGTTGCCTCTCTTCCTCAATGAGTTCGGGGATCAACGCATCGACATCCTTGGGATCATAGAAGACATTGCTACCTGCTCCCTGCGCGCTCTTGAGCCGTCCTCCGCGTATAAGGCGTGTGATTTGAGTCGAATACTTGTAGCCAGGCAACTGCTTGTGGATGCGTGCCAAAACCTCCTTGGGAGTGAGCAAACTTGCAGTGAGCTTTTGCTCCTCTACCCAGGCCACGACATCAGCGCGGGCAAAAAGCTTGCTTTGCTCTTCAGGGTTGATCGGATAGAGCGGCCCCCTAGTCACTGCATTGTAAAAGGTATGCTCCCTTACTGGGAAACCAAGCTCATAGCAGAGATCAATGGCTTGCCGTGAGGTCAAAGTATCCTCTGTGGTTTTCGTTGCTGTCATAGAAAATCTCCTTGTGTATCCTACCTACCTTGAGAATAGCATATCAGCAGCATAAAATCAACTTGTGTTCTGTTTGAAAGGCACATATTTTCACCTGAAACAACTCTTGACACTTGCCGTTTCATGCATGTATCATAGATGAATATCCCAGAAAGCCGGTGACTCCCATGCAAATCAGTGTTTCTCCTGGACAGCTTATCCTTGTGGCTCGCATGCCGATGCCGCCCTCTATCAACCGTGCAAATCGTGCACAAATCCGTGAACGCAAGAATTACTCCGCTGCAGATTACCTTGCAGGCAAGAAACAGTACTATCCTGCTGTTCGCAAGGACTCACGGGCAGAGGCATACCGTGAGGAGGCATTGCTTCGTCTTCGCTGCCCAGGAGAGGCATGGCAATCATGGCAAGATCCAATGACCGTCCGCGCCGTCCGTGAGAACCTGGGCGTGCGTCTTGAGCTAGAGATGTGGGAGTTCTTTGCAGATGACAGGAGTGACACTGATAACCGCGTCAAGGAGTTGCAGGACATTCTCTGTATGCACCTCGACATTGATGATCACCGCATTGCCAGGATATCCCTGCACAAGTTTGTACAACCAAGGATCACGCCGTATATCGTGGTGTCCTTGCGTGTCGGGGCAAGCATGGAGAGCAGTTTAGAAAAAGCGAATAATCTATTATCTCAATATCTAGAAGAAAGGCCGGTGTATGACGAAACCTTTGCAAGCAGTACGACTCTTTTCGATCGAGGAGCAACAGCGCAAAATGGCCTGGATGAACGACAGACCATCTCCTAGCACACCAGAGATCAAGGAGAAATCACAGCATGTCGAGGAGTTGGTGCATCGAGAACTATCATTGTATTTCCTGGCAAACGGGGAAGTTCCTCGTGAGATCCGCATGAATCCGTGGAGTATCTTTGATATGACAAAGGAGAGATGGCACAGCTTTCCCTTCTGGGCAGAAGACCGCATTGTCTTTATCCCTGTCATCCCATCGGCAGCAGTGCCTGTCGGGCGCATTCATTGCGTTGGCAGCGAAGAGACGGTAAAACGAGAGGCGGTGAGGGCATGATGGAACTTGCCATTTCAGAAACACTCCGTATCCTTATCCCTGGCAAAAATGATAATTGCGCCCCTCATCGTTTCTTTATCTCCAAGCGCGATATGCTTATGATAATGTGCAGCAATTGCGGCGGCACGGTCAATGTGATCCACCATGTGATCCCTGTTGAATCATTTCTATCACTGCCAAGTCCGTGCAGATGCAAGGAGAGCCAAGGTTGATCAGTGCAACTGACAGGGAAATTTACCTCCTTGCCGTCAAGGATATCCGTGCCATCCTGCTTGGTCCTTGCCCCGTCGACATCGTCGAATTCCTTGCTCAGGACGGCACGAACACGCGGCTTAGGCGTTGGGCGTTCGACGATCCCCCGGAGTGGGCAGATCTAAACGTCGATTTCCAGGCTATTCTCCTTGGACTGGACAAAGCAGTCGATGCCTTCCCTGATAATCCATGGACCAGGGCCATGAGAGGCAGGGCTGCCGTTGCCATTCGCTATTATCCCGCCGCCTTCTTTGACTACGAGGTGGCCCTTGGCGCTTTCCCTGATCATGCCTTCCTCAACACCCTTGCCGGTGAGGCCCATTTCTTTCACGCAGCACACACCCTGGAAGAGCCTCTTGATTGCTATCTCATGGCTATTTACCACCTTTCCCACGCCATCTGCATGGATATTCATGATCCACGTCCCTACATTAGCCGTGCACAGGCGCGGGCGCGTGCCATGCATATCTGTGGCTACCACCGCTATTCAGGGCTTTTTGCAGCGCGTTTCAGGGAAATCACGGACGACCTGGACGCGGCACGGAAACTCACGGACCGATCGAAGCACGGCAGCATCAACGCGATGGAACAACGCATTAAATCACTTTTAGATCTCTGACAATTTTCACTAGGAACAACTCTTGACAATTCTCTATAGATGTGATACTTTAGAGGTGGCATTTTGTAACACACTGAAAGGTTTGAAAAACAATGATTGACACTGATCAAGAGATGTTTCAGATGAAAGAGGACTACCTCTCCTCTGACGAATTGAATTACCCCCTTGAGGAACGACAGATCCTGCAAGCACTGCGCTACCTTGCAGACAACGATGACGGCGCTGCAGACAAAGATCACGCTGGATTTTCCAGGATTGACGGCGAGTTTGGTCGAAAGATGGCCTACAACGACTATCGCCTCACCGCCAGACAACTCCTCGCTGGCTACAAAGTTTGCAAAAAGTATCTCAGAACGCAGCTCACTCCTGCCGGGCTCCTGCTCCCCGATGAAAGCACCGTGCAGGCATTGGCGCAAAGCAAAGAGCAGGCCTATCAGGCAAAGAAACAACAGTATGATACCACACCTGCCCAAGCCAAGGCCGTGAGTCAGGCGCGTGTCATCGGCCTCAAAGACGGCATGCTGGGCGTGATGTTTCCCCCGCAGTCCAGTGATTTCCAGGACAATCTGCGCAAAATCCGTGCCATCCAGGCAGAAGTTGACGGGCTGCGTCTCATCAATCCTGCCATGGCCCGCGTGGCTTTCGTTGACGCATCCAAGGGAGACAAGGTTTTCAAGTATTGGCAGGTCCCTCTAGAATACACTGAAAAGATCATCGAGGTCTTCCCTGGTTTCGATGTCCGCCCTGAAGTCACGGCAATTCTCGATGAGAAGCGACGAAAGGCAGAGGAAGAGCAGCGACGGATCGAGGAAATAGCACGGAAAGACAAGGAACGCGTTGAACGGCTCATGGCAGCGTTGGGAGATCTGAGTGCGCCCATTGGAGACCGTGTGCTCTACGAGCATCAACGAGAGGCTGTGCAGACGATGATTGCATGGGGCAGCGGAATATTGGCGTACGATATGGGGCTTGGGAAAACGTTATGTGGTGCTCTTATAGGATCTGCCTATAAGAAAGGCGAGGGATGCAGGGTGATCATTGTCGGGCCAAAGACGCTGCGAGCGAATTGGCTAGAGGAGGCAGAGCGTGTCCAGTGTCCGATTGAATACTACACCCATGATTCTATTCCCACTGATATCCCTGATAAATTCGTGCTGATCGTGGACGAGTCGGATTCGTTCCAGAACCCCAGGGCAAAGCGTACGCAGAAATTCATTGAATTGGCGCACAAAGCAGAGGCAGTCTTCCCCATGACGGGGACCCCCGCCAGGAACGGTAGGCCGTCAGGCGTCTATCCCCTCTTGCTTGCCTGCAAGAATCCTGCCTTGTATGCAGAGCTCTCCGATGGCACCCCCGCCGATGACCAGATTAAGAAGCTTCGCAAGAAATACGAAGCTCGCTATTGCGCAGCCGCTGCTACGGAGTACAGTGCCTGGGACACCACGGGTGCAGCGTATCTCGAAGAATATCATCGCCTTTTCGTTGGCACGCAACGCGGGATCTTGCGCAAGCTCAAGAAAGACTGCCTGGATCTCCCTGAGAAGGTCCGTAAGCTTGTACAGGTCAATCTCATCACAGAGGAGGCCGATGCCTACAGAGCAGAGCTGAGACGCCTTTGGGAAGAGCATGAGCAACGCGTGGCAGAGAAGATCGAAGCATTCAAAGCTGAAAGGCTCCCTGTCCTGCTTGAGGAGGAAATGAGAGCATGGCTACGTCAAGCTCTCAACAAAAAACGCATTGATAACCTTGAGGAGGCAATGAAACAGGTCCCAGCAAAAGATCTCGAAGCTTTCAAGGTCAAGACCACGAAAACCTTGCTTTCCCTGGAACGGCAACGACTAGCGCAAGGTGATGCCCTGGTATCCCTGAGTCATTATCGCCATGTGGCATCTCGCACAAAACTACGAGCATCTGACGGCATCATCCTTGAACTTCTTGAAGAGGAGGACGCCCAGGTCGTCGTCTTCTGCGAGTTCAAAGATGTCGCAGAAGAGCTAGGGCGTCGCTTCGATGTCCCTGTGCTTAGCGGTGACACCCCCGACAAACAGAGAAAAACCATTGTCGAAGACTTTCAGGCAGGGGAAACACGCGTGTTCATTGGCATCTATGGAGCAGGTGGCGTGGGAATTACGCTCACCCGTGCCGCTCACTGTGTTCTCATCGGGCGTCCTTGGACACCAGGTGCAGCATTTCAGGCAGAAGACCGCATACATCGCATTTCACAGCAAAAGACCGTCGTTGTTCAATGGCTTCAAATACCCGAAGATGTCAATCCTGTCGATGTGAACATGGATAAAATGCTTCAGAAAAAGCAGGGGAACATTTCAACGATGTTCGACGGGGCCAAGGAGGGAGAGCACAACCCCAATGGATTGGCCTTTGACAGCAAGGAAGCCCTTGACCTCTTCTATCAGGCCACGCACTTCAAAGCAGGCAAGGAAAGCGAGGCAAGCCATGAGTAAGCCACTCGGCCTCGAAGAGCTTTCCCCTGCCTCAACAAAAACAAATGAGTGGTTCACTCCGCCTCGCATTCTGGCAGCAGTCCGTGAAGTCCTTGGAATCATTGAGCTTGATCCTGCAAGCTGTGAGTTCGCTAATCAATTTGTGCAAGCCCAGCGCTTCTATACCAAAGAGCAGAATGGGCTTATGTATCCCTGGCTAGGAAGGATCTTTCTGAATCCTCCATTTGGCAAAACAGAGCAAGGCGGCGCAAGTAACCTTGCCTACTTTACACAATACTTGATAGATCAGTATAAGCGAGGCAATACGAAAGAGGCTATTCTACTTATTCCGTGCAACACTGCCACAAGCTGGTTTGAACCACTTTGGCAGTACGCTATCTGCTTTCCAACGTTCCGCATTCGCTTTCTGCAAAGCGACGGATTGCAAGGCAGTGGGCAAGCGTTTGGAACGTGCCTGGTCTATCTAGGCCCTAACACAGAACGCTTTGCCATGGTCTTCACGGCATTCGGGCCTGTGATCACGCCAGGCGGCATCTATCGCAAGTCGCAACCGTTGCAGCAATCAATACTCTGGGAAAGCGATGCCGTCAATGAGTAAGCCCCGCAATCTGAGCCGTCCAGAGATTGAGAACCTTGGCAAGATGTTTGGGTGCCATATAGCTACTCGGACAAAAGGTGGCTACATGGGAGTACCGACATATGACATCTATATTGTTTTCAAGGATACAGAAGAAAAAGTAGGCAATGTTCCCACCAACAATCCCATCTACCTGCACTGGTCTGCACAGCAATGGTCACAGACGTTTCAGCGCATCTCAGGGAGAAGCAGCGCAAATCTGTGGGATCAGGCAAGGAGGGCGTGGTGATGGTTGCACAATTGCCGCTTTTTGAAGAACCCGAAAACACATCTGATCAGATGCCAAGCGCTATCCCTCAGCGGGTATCACGTGGAGATCTCTGGACTCTAGGTAATCATCGACTGCTCTGTGGTGACGCAACGAATGGCAGCGATGTTGCAAGGCTTATGCAGGGAGAGCAATTCTCCCTGTGTTTCACCAGCCCACCATACAGCAGTCAGAGAAGCTATAAGCTTGGTTCGTTTGACTGGCATAGCTTAATGTGCGGTGCGTTCGATCAGATGACAGCACATGGTACAGATGACTGCCATATCCTGGTAAATCTCGGATTGACACACAAGGATAGGCAGGTAGATATGTACTGGCTTCAATGGCTGATGCACTGCGCTACGTCCGGGTGGCCGCTCTTTGGATGGTATGTGTGGGACCAAGGTTCTGGGATGCCAGGAGACAATAGGGGGAGACTGACGAGCAGTTACGAGTTTGTTTTTCATTTCAATAATCAGCACAATTTAGCCAAC
>Ga0126371_10006740_pt1 | contig 10244 bp, 9 predicted proteins | sample PanSoiMetaPlot_4_FD_110145 | JGI IMG/M metagenome (GOLD analysis project Ga0126371, IMG submission 110145) | Tropical forest soil microbial communities from Panama - MetaG Plot_4 | ecosystem: Environmental > Terrestrial > Soil > Tropical forest > Bulk soil | place: Panama | collected 2016-02-17
ACTTCACCGACAAGATCCTCTCCGCGATGCGTTCTGAGTTCGGCGGCCACGCGGAGAAGAAGGCCTGATCGCTGTGCAGCATGACCTCGAAGTAGCGCCGGATGCGAACGCCGTGGCCGCGCGCGCAGCCACCTACGTCGCGGCCATGGCGACGGCAGCCGTCAAGGACCACGGCCGGTTTGCGTTCGCGGTCAGCGGCGGGCACACCCCCTGGGCAATGTTCCGCGAACTGGCGAGGGAGGACATGCCGTGGCCAGACGTCGACCTGTTTCAGGTAGATGAACGGGTCGCCCCGGAGGGCGATCCTGATCGAAACCTCACCAACCTGATGGCCAGCATCGGCAGCGCTCCTGCCCGCGTGCATCCGATGCCCGTAAGCGATCCGGACCTGCACGCGGCGGCAGGCGCCTACGCCCAGGTCCTGCCGCAGCGCTTCGATCTCCTGCACCTCGGCCTGGGACCAGATGGGCACACCGCATCGCTAGTGCCCGGCGACCCGGTTCTTGGCGTGACCGACGAACTGGTGGGGCTCACCCGGCCGTATCAGGGCCATTCTCGGATGACCCTCACCTATCCCGCGCTTGCCCGCGCAGATCAGCTGCTCTGGCTGGTCACAGGCGCGGATAAGCGCGAGCCGCTCGCCAAGCTGCTGGCGGGTGACGAATCGATCCCGGCCGGCCGGGTAGTCGCAGGCCGCTCGCTCGTACTAGCCGACGCGGCGGCAGCCTGACCGCCGCACTAACCCGTGAGGACCCCCAGCCATGAGCTCCGCCCCCGCGCACGGATCACCGTCCCACCCGGACAATCACGTAATCGTCCTCTTCGGCGCGACCGGCGATCTGGCTAAGCGCAAGCTACTGCCAGGACTGTTCCACCTGGCGGTCGCCGGCTTGCTGCCGCGCAAGTACCGCATCATCGGTACGTCGCCTGCGAAGTTCGCGATCAGCACTGACGACTTCCGCGAGCATGCCAAGCAGGCCTGCCAGGACTTCTGCATCAGCAAGCCGGTCGGCGGGCCGTGGGAGGAGTTCTGCGGGCATCTCTCCTTCGCGGCCGCAGACCCGGACAACTACGGCGCTCTCACGCATGAGGTCGAGCAGGCCGAGAAGGCAATCGGCGGGGCGGTGCGCCGACTGTTCCACCTCGCGGTTCCACCGGCGGCGTTCAAGTCGGTGGTGGCAATGCTCGGACAGGCTGGACTGGCGAACGAGGCGACCCGGGTCATTATCGAGAAGCCGTTCGGAACAGATCTCGACTCGGCGCGCGAGCTGAACGCCGCGGTCCACGATGTCTTCGACGAATCGCAGATCTTCCGGATCGATCACTTCCTGGGCAAGGAATCGGTAGACAACATTCTGGCGTTCCGGTTCGCCAACGGCATGTTCGAGCCGATCTGGAACCGTGACCACATTCGCTACGTGCAGATCGACGTACCCGAGACGCTGACGATCGCAGGCCGCGCCGAGTTCTACGACAAGACCGGCGCCTACCGCGACATGGTCGTCACGCACCTGTTCCAGGTGCTCGGGTTCGTCGCGATGGAGCCGCCGACGGCGCTGCGAGCCGACCAGCTTCGCGCCGAGAAGAAGAAGGTCTTCGACGCGATGAAGGCGATCGATCCCCGGCACGTCGTCCGGGGCCAGTACGACGGCTTCCGGGACGAGCAAGGGATCGCGCCCGGCTCACAGACAGAAACCATGGTCGCGGTCCGCGCCGACGTCGACAACTGGCGCTGGCACGGTGTCCCGTTCTTCCTGCGGTCGGGCAAGGCCATGGCGGCGGGCCGCCAGGTGATAACGCTCGGCTTCCATGAGCCGCCCCTGCGGATGTTCCCCATGCACCACAGGGACATCCCGAACGGACGCCGGAACGAGATCATCATCGATTTCGCCGACCCGGGCTCCATCACGTCAAGGTTCCTGGCCAAGGAGCCAGGAGCCGAGATGTTCCTGTCCGGCGCCAGCATGGTCTTCCGCTACTCGGACTCGTTCGCGTCCGCGAACGCGCTCGAAGGGTACGAGCGACTCATCCTCGACGCCATGGACGGCGACCAGTCGCTGTTTACCAGCTCGGACGGGATCGAAAGACTCTGGGAACTCTCCGAGCCGCTCTTGCAGGATCCGCCGCCTGTGGAGCCTTATGCTCGGGGCACGTGGGGGCCCGAGTCCGTCGACAAGCTACTAGCGCCATATCGGTGGCACCTGCCCGAAACCAGCTCAGGTCCCTGACCAGTCGATACGCCGGGAACGGGGCGTCATTCCGCCGAAGGAGGAGCCGTGACGCTCGGGTACGACAAACCGCTGTACCTCATGGCCTTCGATCATCGCGGCTCGTTCGAGCACGGCTTGTTCGGAGCGACCCCGCCGGTCTCGCCAGAGGTGCACGCCGGCATCACGAATGCCAAGGAGATCATTTTCGACGCCCACGTCGCGGCACTAGCGGCGGGCGCTCCCGCTAGCGCCTGCGGAGTCCTCGTCGACGAGGAGTTCGGAGCAGGCGTCGCCCGCCGGGCGAAGGACGAGGGCGTCCCGCTCGCGATGCCAGTGGAGAAGTCAGGCCAGGATGAGTTCGAGTTCGAATACGGGGCCGAGTTCGGTGCTCACATCGAGTCGTTCGATCCGACGTTCGCCAAGGTGCTGGTCCGTTACAACCCGGAGGGCGACGCCGTCGTGAACCGCCGGCAAGCGGCTCAGCTCGCCACGCTCAGTCGCTGGCTGCGCAGGCACGACCGCAAGTTCCTGTTCGAGCTGCTGGTCCCGGCCACGACGGCGCAGCTCGATCGCTTCGATGGTCATCAACGGGATTACGACCGGCAGCTCCGGCCAAGGCTCGTCGTCGAGACCATCCAGGCGTTGCAGGCGGCCGACGTCGAACCAGACGTCTGGAAGATTGAGGGCTTGGACGATAGCAAGGACTGCGAGGCCGTGGTAGCGCAGGCTCGCTCCGAGGGCCGGGATGGAGTCGTGTGCATCGTCCTCGGGCGTGGTGCTGACGAGGCTCAGGTCATCGAGTGGCTGAAGATTGGCGCTACCGTGGACGGCTTCGACGGCTTCGCAGTCGGCCGGACGCTATGGCAGCAGGCACTGCAGGACTTCCTGTCAGGGAAGGCGTCGCGAGAGGAAGCCGTTGAGCAGATCGCCAACCGGTACCGGGAGGTCATCGACGCCTACCGCGGCGCGGAGGCGTCTTCGGTCGCGAGCTCAGGCGGCGCGCCATGACCGCGTCGAAGATTGAGCTCATGCTCGCTGACGTCGACGGCACACTCGTGACCCAGGACAAGGTGCTTACCGACCGCGCGATCGACGCTGTGCACAAGATGCATGCAGCTGGCATCAAGTTCGCCATCACCAGCGGCAGGCCGCCACGGGGCATGGCGATGCTGATCGAGCCCCTCGACTTGCAGACCCCGATTGCCGCATTCAACGGCGGTCTCCTAGTGGACTCGGCAATGAAGGTGATCGAGCAGCGCGTGTTGCCCGAGGACCTGGTCATTCCGGTGGCACAACAGATGGAATCGCACTCACTCGATGTATGGCTCTACAGCGGCGCCGACTGGTACGTACCTAAGCCCGACGGCCCACATGTAGCGCGGGAGGCATGGACCGTTAAGTTCGAGCCGAAGGTGATGACCCATGGACTCGACGGGCTGACTGGCAGCGTCGCGAAGCTCGTCGGGGTCAGCGACGACCACGACGCGGTCGCGAAGGCCACCAGCGCAGTGCACGATGAATTCGGGGACCACCTAACGGCGGCCGCTTCACAGCCCTATTACCTGGACGTCACGCACCCGGACGCCAACAAGGGAGCCGTGGCCAAGTACCTCGCAAAGTTGTACAAAATTGAGCCAGAGCAGATCGCGACGATCGGCGACATGCCGAACGATGTGCTGATGTTCGCGCACTCGGGGTTGTCGATCGCGATGGGTAACGCCAGTGCTGAAGTAAAGCGAGCCGCACGCCGCGTGACGACCTCCAACGAGGATGAGGGCTTCGCCAACGCCGTTGAAAGGTTTATTCTTCGCTAACCGGACACTGCGCCGCAGCCGCGTCGACCGTCGGTGTGAGGCTGTCATCGAAAGGGTCGCTCTGATGGTGCCGCGTGTCTGATCCTCGCGTAGTAGCCCCGCGCAAAGCCGTTGTCGCTGTCTTCTTCGCGCTCGGTGCGACGGCTGGTGCGTGGGCGGCGCGGATCCCGGCACTTAAGGCGGGTCTGCACCTGTCCGCAGGCAACCTGGGGCTGGTTCTACTCGGACCGGGGATCGGGTCGGTGCTGACTTTGCCGGCGACAGGCGCTCTCCTGGCCGCTGTCCCGCCGCGCCGGGTTGTGCAACTCGGGCTGCTCATGATCTCGGTGCTACTCCCCTTGACGACATTCGCGAGTTCGGCGTGGCAGCTCTTCGCGGTGCTCGCGGGCTGGGGCGCGGGCATCGGCGTGGTCGACGTCGCGATGAATACCGAGGCGGCGGCGGTTCAGGACCACCTGGGCCGGACCACCATGTCCAGCTTCCATGCCGCATATAGTGCCGGCGGGCTCGCTGGCGCTGGCGCCGGTGCCGCCGCAGCGGCCGCCGGCCTGTCGGCTCGGGCCAACTTCACGCTGGCAGCACTCGTGATAGTCGTGGTCGGCGCAGGCAGCGCCCAGGCATTCGCGTCAAAGCCGGCTGCGCACACCGTTGCCCACGGACGACGATCTCGCTGGCCCGCCTGGTCGTGGACGCTGGCCTGCCTTGCCGTGGTTGCCTGCGGCGGCTTCCTGGCCGAGGGCGCCGCGAGCGACTGGAGTGCCGTTTATCTGCATTCCTCGCTCGGAGCGTCGCCCGGGCTCGCCGCAGTCGGCTACGCCCTGTTCTCCTGCACCATGGTCACCGGGAGGCTCGCCGGAGACCGGCTGACGGACTGGGCTGGCCCGGCGCGACTGCTGCGATCTTCGGCCGCCATCGCCTCGGTCAGCTTCCTGGTCGTGCTGCTCATCGGACAGGTCTGGGCTGGCCTGGTCGGCTTCGCCGTACTTGGCGCCGGGCTGGCGGTCATCGTGCCGGTCGTCTTCACCGCGGCTTCGAGACTCGGCGTGCCTGGCCCGAACCTGGCCCTCGTCACGTCGTCTGGCTATCTGGGCATGCTCGTCGGACCGGCGCTGATCGGCGGCCTGGCTCAGGCGATCGGCTTGCCCGCTGCGCTCGGAACGATCGTCATCATTACCGGCCTGACCGCGATCCTGGCTGGCGCGGTGAGGCAGCGGACATCGCCCGCCACATCGCCCCACCCTGAGCCGGCGCAGGATCTGCGCTAGCCAGGCAGTGCGGCGTACGAAGTCTCGGCCTGGGCCTTGATTCCCTCGAGAGTTGCGGTCATGTTGGCGTGGAACTCAGCTAGCCTGCGCCGCAGGATGCGCGACTCTTTGTCGGGCATCTGCTCGATGACCTCGCTGATCCCGCTTTCCCCCGGACCCATCTGCATCCACTGGGCGATGCGGGTTCCGGCGCCGCCTTCCGGGGTGAGGCTGAAGCGCCAGCGAGCGGCCGGCCGCTGCGGATCACCGACCGCCCAGCCGAACACTCGCTCTGGCTCGAACTCGCACACCGTGGACACCGTCTCCCAGGTGCCGCGCGCGGGGTGATGATTGCGCCCGCGGAACTTCGCGCCGAGAGCGGAGCACGTGACGCCGTCGAGCCACACGCCGCCTTGGAATTCTGAGCTGAACCGAGCCGGCGTCTGAATGTCGCAGACTAGCGGCCACACGACAGCCGGCGGCGCGGCAATCATGACCTCGACCATGGTGCTCGGGCAGTCGGCATAGCGGAGCTCAGGTTCATCCACGCTTGACAGCGTACGCCCAGCGCCATTCACTGGGCGGCGCCAGAATTCCTGGAGGTCAAGGCATGCAAGTGGGTATCAGCGCGACAGTCACGTCGGCGCAGGATGCAGCATTCGTCCGGGATGCGGAGCAGCTCGGCGCCACTTCCGTCTGGGTCGCGGAAGCGTGGGGTCAGGATGCGTTCACACCGCTGGGGTACCTGGCGGCGCGTACACAGCACATCGCGCTGGGCTCGGCGATCGCCCAACTCGGTGCCCGCACCCCGGCCAATCTCGCGATGTCGGCCATGTCCCTGCAGCTGCTGTCGGGCGGACGGTTCAAGCTCGGCATCGGTACGAGCGGCCCGCAGGTGATGGAGGGCTGGCATGGAATCAGGTTCAGCAAGCCGCTCGCCGCTACCCGCGAGACCATCGAGATCGTCAGAGCAGTCGCCGCAGGCGAGCGGGTTAGTTACGACGGAACCGTCTTCCAGTTGCCGCTCCCAGGCGGTCCTGGCCGATCCCTTCGGTCGATGCTCGCGCCGACCCGAGTGCCCGTCTACATCGCGGCGCTCGGTCCGCGAAATCTCGAACTCACCGGACAGCTAGCCGACGGCTGGATCGGCAATGCGTTCATGCCCGAGCATGCGCGCGTGTTCCTTGACCGGATCGAGGCTGGCGCGGCTGCGGCCGGGCGGACCAGTAACGCCCTGGACCTCGTCATACCGGTCAGCGTCGAGTTCACCGACGACGTCGACGAAGCAGCGCGAAGACACGCCCGTGGCTACGCATTCACCATCGGCGCGATGGGCTCACGGGATCAGAACTTCTACAATGCGGCCTTTGCCCGGCAGGGATTCGGCGAGGACGTCCAGGCCGTGCAGGAGCTCTGGCTCGCCGGCCGCCGAGAGAAGGCGGCCGAGCGGGTGCCGGTCGAGATTGGCAGTGGGACGAATCTGCTCGGGCCGCCGGCCCTCGTCCGGGAGAGAATCAAGCTCTACCGCGACGCCGGCATCACCACGCTGCAAGCCAAGCTAACCGGCGATAACCGCAGCAGGCTCGATACTCTCGCTCAGCTCGTCGAGCTGGTGGCCGCTGCGGATAGCGACGCAGGCCCCCGCGGTGGTGCGGGGTCTGAGGTGGGAATCAGCGATCGGGTAAATTGACCTGGTCAGGGGCACGTACCCGTGAACCTGACGAGAGCGCACAGCGTCATATAGAGCAAAGGTGGTCGCTCGCGGATCTGTACTAGAATCGCGTTATAGCCGCCGTCACGACCGTTCCTGACCAGCGGTCTCGTGCTGGTGACTGTGGGCGACCAAGGTCGGCGCCACATGGTGACGCCGGTCAGAAAATCAACAGGAATCGCCCCGTACAGCGGGGGTGAATCTCAAGGATGCACGCCGTCACCGCGTCTGTCACCCGGCCTCGGCGCGTTGAGGAGGCCGGGAGACTGTGACCAAGCAGGTCCAGCAGCTCGATCGTGTGATCATCAGGTTCGCAGGCGACTCCGGCGACGGCATGCAGCTCGCCGGGGACAGGTTCACACAAGAGACCGCCACCTTTGGCAACGACCTGTCAACCTTGCCGAACTTCCCCGCCGAGATCCGAGCACCGGCGGGGACGCTACCCGGCGTATCGAGCTTCCAGTTGCATTTCGCCGATCATGACATCCTCACGCCGGGCGACGCCCCGGACGTGCTGGTAGCGATGAACCCGGCGGCGCTCAAGGCGAACCTGGATGACGTGCCTCGAGGTGCGGACATCATCGCCAACACTGACGAGTTCACCAAGCGCAACCTCTCTAAGGTCGGCTACGCCGGTAACCCGCTCGAGGATGGCTCGCTTGATGCATATCAGCTGCACGCGATCCCGCTCACATCGGTGACGGTCAAGGCGCTCGAGAACTTCGAGATCACCCGCAAGGACGCCGAGCGGGCGAAGAACATGTTCGCACTCGGGCTGCTGTCCTGGCTGTACAACCGGCCGGTCGAAGGCACCATGCGATTCCTCGAGTCGAAGTTCGGCACTAAGCCGCAGATTCTCGCGGCCAACAAGGCGGCCTTCCAAGCTGGCTGGAACTACGGCGAGACCACCGAGGCGTTCTCGGTGCAGTACGAGGTGAAGCCCGCCACGCTCCAGCCAGGTACCTACCGCAATATCACCGGGAACAGCGCGCTGGCCTACGGGCTCGTCGCCGCCTCCCGGCGGTCAGGATTGCCGCTGTTCCTCGGCTCTTACCCGATCACGCCGGCATCCGACATCTTGCACGAGCTGTCCAAGCTCAAGCGATTCGGCGTCCGCACCATGCAGGCAGAAGACGAGATCAGCGGTGTCGGCGCTGCCCTGGGCGCATCCTTCGGCGGCGGCCTCGGTGTCACCTCGACTTCAGGCCCTGGCATGTGCCTGAAGGCTGAGACGATCGGGCTCGCGGTCTCGGTTGAATTGCCGCTGATCATCTGCGACATCCAGCGTGCGGGTCCGTCCACTGGCATGCCGACCAAGACCGAGCAAGCGGACCTGCTGATGGCTCTTTTCGGCCGGAACGGGGAGTCCCCGGTGGCTGTTCTCGCACCGTCGACGCCGGCCGACTGCTTCGACACCGCTATCGAGGCCGTGCGGATCGCCGTGAAGTACCGCACTCCGGTGATCATCCTGTCGGATGGCTATCTGGCGAACGGGTCAGAGCCGTGGCGCATCCCCAGCGTGGACGGCCTAGCCAGGCTGCGCGACGAGTTCAGCTTCGCGTGCGGGCAGGGCACGGCCGATGGCGACGAGTTCCAGCCCTTCCAGCGTAATCCGCAGACGCTCGCCCGGCCGTGGGCTATTCCCGGCACCCCTGGCCTCGAGCACCGGATCGGCGGCATCGAGAAGGCCGACGGATCCGGCACGATCTCCTATGATCCGGACAACCATGACCGCATGGTCCGGCTCCGGCAGGCGAAGATCGACGGCATCGCCGCAGACATCGCGCCCCTCGAGATCGACGACCCGGATGGCGACGCCAGAGTTCTGGTACTCGGCTGGGGCTCAACGTACGGATCGATCGGCGCCGCAATCCGCCGGGTGCGCCTGTCTGGTGGCTCGGTGGCGCAGGCCCACCTGCGCCACCTCTCGCCGTTCCCGGCTAACCTCGGCGAGGTGCTGCACTCCTACGACAAGGTACTTGTGCCCGAGATTAACCTCGGCCAGCTGGCCCTGCTGCTGCGCGGCCGCTACCTGACTGACGTGGTTTCCTACAATCGGGTCCGCGGCCTCCCGTTCCGCGCCTCCGAGCTGGCCGAAGTCATCCAGGATGTGATCGCCAATGTCTGAGCTGGAGTTCCCCGAGCCTGGTCACCGGCTCGCATCGCTCACGCTGGTGCCTAAGGCGGACGAAAAGCAGTCGGCAAAGGACTTCAAGTCGGACCAGGAAGTCCGCTGGTGCCCTGGATGCGGTGACTACGCGATACTCGCAGCCTTCCAGTCCTTCCTGCCTGAGCTCGAGATCGCGCGAGAGAACCTGGTCATCGTGTCCGGCATCGGATGCTCGTCCCGGCTGCCGTACTACGTAAACAGCTACGGCATGCACTCCATCCACGGTCGCGCGCCGGCCATAGCCACCGGGCTGGCCGCATCCCGGCCAGACCTCTCGGTATGGGTGATCACTGGCGACGGTGACGCACTGTCGATCGGCGGGAACCACCTGATCCATGCGCTCCGCCGCAATGTCAATATCAAGATCCTGCTGTTCAACAACCGGATCTACGGCCTCACCAAAGGCCAGTACTCGCCGACATCAGAGCTGGGCAAGGTCACGAAGTCGACGCCATTCGGCTCGCTGGACACGCCCTTCAACCCAGTCTCCCTCGCGCTCGGCGCCGAGGCCGGCTTCGTGGCGCGGACGATCGACTCCGACCGCAAGCACCTGACCAGCGTGCTGCGCGCAGCCGCTGACCATAAGGGCACGGCGTTCATCGAGATCTATCAGAACTGCCCGATCTTCAATGACGACGCTTTTTTGCCCGTAACGGAGCCGGGTGCGCGCGACCAGCACCTGATCCGGCTCGAGGACGGCGAGCCGATCCGATTCGGATCGGACGGGAGCATGGGCTTGCGGTTCAGCAAGTACGGTTCGCTCGAGGCCGTGCCGGTCGCCGAGTCCGACCCCGATTCGCTACTCAGCCACGACGCGAAGGCGGCAGACCCGTCTTACGCCTTCGCCCTGTCCCGGCTCGACAGCTCGGACTTCGCGCACGCTCCTATCGGCGTCTTCCGCAATGTCGAGCGGCCCAGCTACGACGAGCTGATGAGTGCGCAGATCGAAGGAGCCAGGCAGAAGCAAGGCGACGGGGACCTGGCCGAACTGCTGGCCGGCGGCGATACCTGGCAAGTCGGCTAGTCCTCGATGGGCACGGGGGGTTCTGGTTCATCAGCCACCGAGGCCGGCAGGGCCGGGGCTGCCGGCACATC
>Ga0126371_10006742_pt1 | contig 10243 bp, 6 predicted proteins | sample PanSoiMetaPlot_4_FD_110145 | JGI IMG/M metagenome (GOLD analysis project Ga0126371, IMG submission 110145) | Tropical forest soil microbial communities from Panama - MetaG Plot_4 | ecosystem: Environmental > Terrestrial > Soil > Tropical forest > Bulk soil | place: Panama | collected 2016-02-17
CGGGATTCTCGCAGGCTTGTGGGCGAGCCAGCCGGCCTTCGCGCAAAAATCGGGTGGCGTCCTGCGGATGCCGATGCTGACCAGCCCAGCCAGCATGTCGATCCACGAAGAGTCAACGATCGCGGCCCTCGGTCCGATGATGGGGGTGTTCAACAATCTGGTCATGTTTGACCAGCACGTGCCGCAAAACAGCCTCGGATCGATCGTCCCCGACCTCGCTGTCAGCTGGTCATGGAGCGAGGACGGCAAGGAGCTGACCTTCAAATTGCGGTCCGGTGTCAAGTGGCATGACGGCAAGCCGTTTACCTCGGCCGACGTCAAATGCACTTGGGACCTGATTGCCGGCACGGCGAACGAGAAGCTCCGTGTCAATCCGCGGAAATCCTGGTACCGCAACCTCGAAGAAGTTGCGACCAACGGCGATGTTGAGGTTGGCTTTCGCCTAAAGCGGCCGCAGACCTCGTTTTTGGCACTGCTCGCCTCGGGCTGGTCGCCGGTCTATCCCTGCCATGTCAGCGCACGCGATATGCGCTCTCATCCGACGGGCACCGGCCCGTTCAAATTTGTCGAGTTCAAGCCCAATGAATCGGTAAAGGTCACCCGGATTACTGGAAGCCCGGACGGCCCTATCTCGATGGCATCGAGTACAGGCTGATGTCGACCCCGGCCACCGCGGTCCTGGCCTTCGCCGCCGGCAAGTTCGACCGCTACGCGCAGGGCATCATGTCGCTCCCGCTGATGAAGCAGCTCAAAGACCAGGTGCCCAATGCCGAATGCACGATCGTGCCGTGGAACATTCCGCGCCAATTGCTGGTCAACCGCGCAAAGCCGCCTTTTGACAATGCGGAGCTGCGGCGGGCGATGGTGCTGACGCTCGATCGCCGCGCCTTTATCGACATCCTCAGCGAGGGCCAAGGCGAGATCGGCGGAGCGATGATGCCGCCGCCGGGAGGGAGCTGGGGGATGCCAACGGAGGTATTGCAGAAGCTGCCAGGCTATGGTGCCGATGTCGCCAAGAACCGCGAAGAGGCGCGCGACATCATGAGGCGGCTGGGCTACGGGCCGGACCAACGGCTCGCAGTGACATTGACGACGCGCAACGCCGGCGGTTACCGCGACGCCGCGGTGCTGCTGATCGATCAGCTGAAGGAAATCTATATCGACGGAACCTTGAACGCGATCGACACGACGCAATGGTATCCGACGGTGATGCGCAAGGACTACACCGTCGGCCTGACGGTCAGTGAAAACGGGCTCGACGATCCCGACCAGCAGTTCTACGAGAATTTCGCCTGCGGCGCCGAGCGCAACTACACGGGCTATTGCAATGCCGAAGTCGACCAGCTGATCGACCGGCAATCGAGCGAGCCTGACATCGCCAAGCGCAAGCAGATCGTCTGGGAACTCGAGCGCAAGCTGGCCGAGGACGCGGCTCGACCGGCGATCTTCTACCCATATTCCGCAGCCTGCTGGCAGCCCTATTTCAAGGGCCACACGATGATGGTCAACGGCAATTACAACGGCTGGCGCCTCGAGGACGCCTGGCTCGACAAATAGGCGATGGCGCCGCACCGAGACGGAAACGCGCGACGTCCAAGGGAAGGAAACGACAAATGACAAGATTTCTCCGCAGCCTCGCGGCTATTGCCGCGATGCTGATCGCATTCGCTGCCGCCTCGGCGGCATTTGCGCAAAAGCAAGGCGGCATCTTGCGCGAATACATGATCGACAGCCCGGCTAGCATGTCGATTCACGAGGAAGCGACCGTCTACGCCCAGCGGCCGATGATGGCCGTCTTCAACAACCTCGTGCTGTTCGACCAGCACGTAAAACAGAACAGCCTCGACTCTATCGTGCCCGATCTCGCTACGGGCTGGTCATGGAACGAGGACGGGACGGAGCTGATCTTTCCGTTGCGCCAAGGAGTCAAATGGCACGACGGGAAGCCGTTCACCGCCAAAGACGTCAAATGCACCTGGGACTTGCTGCAAGGCAAGGCGAGCGAGAAGTTGCGCATCAATCCGCGCAAGGCCTGGTACCGCAACCTCGAGGAGGTCAGCACGAACGGCGACTTTGAGGTCATTTTCCATCTAAAGCGGCCACAGCCGAGTTTGCTCGCATTGCTCGCCTCCGGCTTCTCACCGGTTTATCCCTGCCACGTCACGCCGCGCGACATGCGCAGCCATCCGATCGGCACCGGCCCGTTCAAATTTGTCGAATTCAAGCCGAACGAGCGGATTACTGTGGCGCGCAACCCCGATTACTGGCGGAAGGATCGGCCCTATCTCGACGGGATCGAGTACACGATCACCAGGAACCGCTCGACCGCGATTTTGGCTTTTGTCGCCGGCAAGTACCAATTGACCTTTGCCGGCGCTGTGACGATCCCGCTGATGCGGGACATCAAGAGCCAAATGCCCGAAGCGATCTGTGAGTCGAACCCGGGAAGCGTCAACACAAATCTGATAGTAAACCGGGATGCGCCACCTTTCGACAATCCGGAATTGCGGCGGGCAATGGCGTTGAGCCTCGATCGCAAGGCGTTTGTCGACATCCTGACCGAAGGTCAAGCATTCCTCGGCGGGGTTCTGCAGCCCCCGCCCGGCGGGTCATGGGGACTGCCGCCGGATGTCCTGCAGACATTGCCCGGGTATGGCGCCGACGTTCCGAAGAGCCGCGCAGAAGCGCGCGAGATCATGCAGAAGCTGGGGTTTGCGGCGGACCACCGGCTGAAGATAAAGGTGTCGACGCGCGATACGCCGAGCTATCGGGATCCGTCGGTCATCCTGATTGACCAGCTGAAAGCCGTCTTTATCGACGGCGAGCTGGAGACGATCGATACGACGAGCTGGTTCCCCAAGGTCACGCGCAAGGACTTCACCGTCGGCCTCAACCTCACGGCCGGCTTCGTCGACGACCCGGATCCGACGTTCTACGCAAACTATGTGTGTGGTGCCGAATCCAACTATAACGGCTACTGCAATCCGGAGCTCGACCAGCTTGTCGATCAGCAATCGATGGAGCCCGACCAGCGCAAGCGCAAGCAGCTGGTGTGGGAAATTGAACGGAAATTGGCCGAGGACGGCGCCCGGCCGATCATCTATTACAACCGCGGCGGGATCTGCTGGCGGCCACAGGTGAAGGGGATGACCACCATGGTTAACAGCATTTACAACGGCTGGCGCATGGAAGACATCTGGCTCGACCAATAGGGACCGATGGGTTTCGCGGCGCTCAACCCATCCTGCGATATTCGGTAATACGGTGGTGATGCCCTAGTAATGCTGTAGGGTGGGTAGAGCGCAGCGAAATCCACCGCTGGCAGGGAGGAGAACGCTCATGATCAGCAAGCTTGGAGCTTACCTATCGGTCGGCGTGACGATCGCCGCCATGCTCATTGCCGCACCCGTGACACTGGCGCAAAAACCGGGTGGCACACTGAGCATGGAACTGCGGGATAGCCCGCCGAGCCTGTCGATCCTCGAGGAGTCGGACTTCGTGCAGGTGATGATGGGTATGTTCAACAATCTCGTCATGTTCGACCAGCATGTGGCGCAGAACAGCCTCGCCGCGATCGTGCCGGATCTCGCAACCGGCTGGTCGTGGAGCGAGGACGGCAAGGAGCTGACCTTTCCACTGCGCCAAGGTGTCAAATGGCACGACGGCAAGCCGTTCACCGCCGCCGATGTCAAATGCACTTGGGACCTCTTGACCGTCAAGTCGCGCGACAAACTCCGCCTCGATCCGCGCCAAGCCTGGTACAGAAACCTCCAGGAGGTTACCACGAGCGGCAACTACCAGGTCACCTTTGAGCTCAAACGGCCGCAGCCGGCGTTCCTGACGCTGCTCGCCTCGGGCTGGTCAGCGGTCTATCCCTGCCATGTGCCGCCGGCCGAGATGCGTCAGCATCCGATCGGCACCGGTCCCTTCAAGCTCGCCGCATTCAAACCGAACGAGCGGGTGACATTGACCCGAAACCCGGATTATTGGAAACCCGCCCGGCCCTATCTCGACGGCATCGAGTTTACGATCATACGCGAGGCTTCAACGGCAAATCTCGCGTTTATCGCCGGCAAACTGGATTGGCGGGCCATAGGCATCCCGCAGCTCAAGGACGTCGAGAGCCAGGCGCCGCAGGCGATTTGTGAGATCGCACCGGGTGGTTTCAGCCGCAACCTGATCGTCAATCGCGACGCGCCGCCTTTCGACAATGCGGATCTGCGGCGGGCGATGGCGCTGAGCCTCGACCGCAAGGCGTTTATCGACATCATGGGCCAAGGCCACGGCGATGTCGGTGGGGCGATGCAGCCCTTGCCCGAAGGGCTATGGGGAATGCCGCCCGAAGTTCTGCACAAACTGCCCGGCTATGACCCTGATGTGCAGAAAAACCGGGCGGCGGCTCGCCAAATCATGCAGGAGCTCGGCTACGGCCCCGGCAAACGGCTCGCGATCAAGCTGGCGACGCGCAATGACCCCCTCTATCGCAATCCGGCGGTAATCCTGATCGATCAGCTGAAAGAGGTCGGCATCGACGCCGAGCTCGATGTCATCGACACCACCAGGTGGTTTCCCAAGGTCATGCGCAAGGACTACGTGGTCGGTCTCAACAACACGGCTGCCGGAGTCGATGATCCCGACCAGCAATTTTACGAGAACTACGCCTGCGGCTCGCCGCGCAACTTCACCGGATATTGCAATCCCGAGCTCGATCGGCTGTTCGACGGGCAATCAATGGAATCCGATCAGGGAAAGCGCAAGCAGCTGGTATGGCAGATCGAAACAAAATTGGCCGAAAACGTCGCCCGGCCGATCATTTACTGGGCTCGGGGCGCGCGCTGCCGGCAGCCCTACGTGAAGGGGATGACGGTGATGGTCGACGGCACCTTCAACGGCTGGCGCATGGAAGACGTCTGGCTCGATAAGTAAAATTCGTCACGTCATTGCGAGAAGTGCAGCGACGAAGCAATCTGGATGGTCGACGACGGCTGGCATAAGATTGCTTCGCTTCGCTCGCAATGACCCAATACAAGCGGAGGGTTAGCGGAATGAGGAACCTTCGAGTCTTTGCACCTGCGGTCTGGCTCGCATCCGTGGTTATCGCCCCGCCGGCGTCGGCGCAAAAACCCGGCGGCATCCTCCGGCTTTCGCATTTCGACAGCCCGGCCAGCATGTCGATCCTCGAGGAATCGACGCGCGCGACCTTGCAGCCGATGATGGGCGTGTTCAACAACCTCGTCATGTACGACCAGCATATCGCCAAATCGAGCCTCGAGACGGTGGTGCCCGACTTGGCGACGGGCTGGTCATGGAGCGAGGACGGAACCGAGCTGACCTTTCCGCTGCGCCAGGGGGTCAAATGGCACGACGGCAAGCCGTTCACCGCCGCCGACGTCAAATGCACCTGGGATCTCTTGATGGGGACGGGCAATGACAAGCTGCGCGTCAATCCCCGCAAATCCTGGTATGCGAACGTCACCGAGGTGACGACAAAGGGCGACTTCGAGGTCACCTTCAAGCTCAAGCAGCCCCAGCCCTATCTGTTGACGTTGATGGCTTCCGGCTGGTCGCCGGTCTACCCCTGCCATGTCCCGGCGCGCGAAATGCGCCAGCACCCGGTCGGCACCGGCCCGTTCAAATTCGTCGAGTTCAAGCCCAACGAATACATCAAGGTGGCCAAAAACCCGGATTATTGGAAGCCCGGCCGCCCCTACCTCGACGGCATCGAGTACACGATCATGCGCGAAGCGGCACCGCGCAACCTGGCGTTCTTTGCCGGGAAGTTCGACATGATCCCGTTGAATGTGACGATCCCGACGCTCAAGGACTTCAAGGCGCAGGCGCCGCAAGCGCTGTGCCAAACCGGCACAGGGAATGTCCCGCGCACGATGCTCATCAATCCGGCAGCACCCCCCTTTGACAATCCGGAGCTGCGCCGGGCCATGGGTCTGGCGTTTGATCGCAAGGCGTTTCTCGATATTTTCAACGAGGGCAAAGGGCTGATCGGCGCCAATATGATGCCGCCGCCGGACGGCGCTTGGGGCATGCCGCGGGAGGTGCTGGAAACCCTCCCCGGCTACAGCCCGGATGTCGAAAAGAACCGTGCCGAAGCGCGCAAGATCATGGAAAAGCTCGGCTATGGGCCGGGTAAGCGCCTCGACGTGAAGGTGGCGACGCGCAACTTTCCCGGTTGGCGCGAGCCAGCGGTGGTCATGATCTCGCAGCTGAAGGAAATCTATATCGACGCCGAGCTCGACCTTGTCGACACCGCACTCTGGTATCCAAAGATGGCGCGCAAGGACTATACTGTCGGGTTTGTGCCGATCGAGAGTGGCGTCGACGATCCCGACCAGATGTTCTACGAGAATTACGTGTGCGGCGCATTGCGGAACTATGGCGGATATTGCGACCCCGAGCTCGACAAGCTGGTGAACCGGCAATCGATGGAGCCCGACCCGCAAAAGCGCAAAGACATTGTCTGGCAGATCGAGCGCAAGCTCGCCGAAGCCGGGGTGCGACCGGTGCTCTATTATCCGGCCGGCGCCTCCTGCTGGCAGCCCCGGGTCAAGGATCTGACCCTGATGACCAACAGCATCTACAACGGCTGGCGCATGGAAGACGTCTGGCTCGACAAGTAAAACAGCGTCCAGCAGAGGGCGCGGCGGGACCAACGAACAAAGGGAGGGAAGGAAATGGGGCTCAAGCTGCACGCCGTAGTGGCGGCGAGTGTGGTGCTGATTACGGTATCGTGTAGCAGCACCGCGTTCGCGCAAAAACAGGGCGGCATCCTGAAGATGTTTTCCCCCGACAGCCCGGCGAGCATGTCGATCCTCGAAGAGGCGACGGTCTTCGCCGAGGGTCCGATGATGGGGGTGTTCAACAACCTGGTGATGTTCGACCAGAATGTGCCACAGAGCAGCCTCAGCTCGATCGTGCCCGATCTCGCGACCGACTGGTCGTGGAACGAGGACGGGACCGAACTGACCCTGCAGCTGCGCCAGGGGGTCAAGTGGCATGACGGCCGGCCGTTCACGGCCGCCGACGTTCAATGCACCTGGGACCTGCTGACTGGCAAGTCGAGCGACAAGCTGCGCGTCAATCCCCGCAAATCCTTGTACAAAAACCTCGAGCAGGTCACGACGAACGGCGATCACGAGGTCACCTTTCACCTGAAGCGGCCGCAGCCGGCGTTTGTCATCTTGCTGGCTTCCGGGTTTTCACCAGTCTATCCCTGCCATGTGCCGCCGCGCGACATGCGCAGCCATCCAATCGGCACCGGCCCGTTCAAATTCGTCGAATTCAAGCCCAACGAGCACATCAGAGTCGTACGAAACCCGGATTACTGGAAGAGCGGCCGGCCTTATCTCGACGGCATCGAGTATACCATCGTCCGCAACCTCTCGACGGCGACGTTGGCGTTTATTGCCGGAAAGTTCGACATGACTTTCCCGTTCAGTCTCACCGTTGCGCTGTTGAACGACGTGAAGAGCCAGATGCCGCAGGCGATCTGCGAGATGACACAGGGCAGCATCAACCGCAACCTGATCATCAATCGAGACCGGCCGCCGTTCGACAATCCCGACCTGCGGCGGGCGATGACCCTGACCCTGGACCGCAGGGCCTTTATCGACATCATCAGCGGTGGACAGGGCGAGATCGGCGGCGCCATGCAACCAGCACCCGCCGGGTTATGGGGCATGCCGCCAGACATGCTCAAAACGCTGCCTGGCTATGGCCCGGACATCGAGAACAATCGCGCGCAGGCCCGGCAGATCATGCAGACGCTCGGCTATGGCCCCGACAACCATCTCAAGATCAAAGTGACCGCGCGCGACATCCCGTACTACCGCGATCCGGCGGTGATCCTGATCGACCAGCTGAAAGAGGTCTATATCGACGGCGAGCTCGAGCCGGTCGACACCACGAACTTCTTTCCCAAGATGTTGCGCCGGGACTACACCGTCGGGCTCAATCTCCAGGGTGCCGCGGATCCCGACCAAACCTTTCCACTGGGTTATGGATGCGGCTCGGAGTTCAATCGGGACAATTACTGCAACCCCGCGGTCGACCAGCTGATCGAGCGGCAATCGATCGAGGCCGACCAGGAGAAGCGCAAGCAGCTGGTCTGGCAGATCGAACGCAAGCTGGCCGAGGACAGCGCCCGACCGATCATCTTCTACAGCCGCGGCGGAACATGCCGGCAACCGGCGGTGAAGGGGCTGACACTGATGGTCAACAGCATCTTTAACGGCAATCGCCGGGAGGACATCTGGCTCGACAAATAACCCCCACCCTGCCCTGCCCCGCTTGCGGGGGAGGGCAGGGTGGGGGCAAGGCCCAGCCAACGGGACCCAGGACAGGTGAACGGGAGGTGGACGAGGATGACGCGATATCTGGGAACCTTCGCAATCGCGGTGCCGTTGCTCGTCGCCGTGGCTGCCGAGCCGGCACTGGGCCAAAGTACCGGCGGCACCCTCAAAATGTTCAGTCCCGACAGTCCGGCGAGCATGTCGATCCTCGAAGAATCGACGGCCTTTGCCGAGGGGCCGATGATGGGGGTCTTCAACAATCTGGTCATGTTCAACCAGCATGTGAAGCAAGCCAGTCTGAACTCGATCGTACCCGATCTCGCTACCGGCTGGTCGTGGAGCGAGGACGGCACCGAGCTCACCTTTCCATTGCGCCAGGGCGTCAGATGGCACGACGGACAGCCGTTTACCGCCAAGGACGTCGAGTGCACCTGGGACCTCCTGACCGGCAAGTCGAGCGACAAGCTGCGCATCAACCCGCGCAAGTCCTGGTACCGCAATCTCGAGCGGGTCAGCACCAACGGCGACTACGAGGTGACCTTTCACCTGCACCGGCCGCAGCCGGCTTTTCTCAATCTGCTCGCCGCCGGACAGGCACCGATCTATCCCTGCCACGTTCCGCCGCGCGACATGCGGCAGCATCCGATCGGCACCGGCCCGTTCAAATTCGTCGAGTTCAAGCCGAACGAGCGCATCAAGGTGATGCGCAACCCCGATTACTGGAAGCCGAGCCGCCCTTACCTCGACGGTATCGAGTATACGATCATCAAAAATCTATCGACGGCGATATTGGCGTTTGTCGCCGGGAAGTTCGACATGACCTTCCGTTACAGCGTGACAGCGCCACTGTTGAAGGATGTCAACAACCAGATGCCGCAGGCGATCTGCGAGCTGGCGCCGCTCGGCATCAACCGCGGTCTGCTCGTCAACCGTGACCGGCCGCCCTTCGACAGCCTCGATCTGCGGCGGGCGATGGCGCTGAGCCTCGACCGCAAAGCGTTTATCGACATCATCACCGACGGGCAGGGCGACATCGGCGGGGTCATGCAACCGGCGCCCGAAGGGCTATGGGGCATGCCGCCGGAGCTGCTGAGGCAGCTGCCGGGCTATGACTCCGATATGCGGAAGAACCGCCAGGAGGCGCGCCAGATCATGCGGAAGCTGGGCTATGGCGACGATAATCGGTTGCAGGTCAAGGTGACGGCGCGCGATCTCCCGTTTCTGCGCGATCCGGCGGTCCTGATGATCGACCAGCTGAAAGAGGTCTATATCGACGGCACGCTCGAGACGATCGACACGACCAACTGGTTTCCCAAGATCATGCGCCGCGACTACACGGTGGCACTGAGCCCGGCCGGCGGCGGACCCGACCCGGACCAAAACCTCTATGTCACTTACGGTTGCGGCGCCGAGCTGAATTACAACAATTTTTGCAGCCCGGAGGTCGACAAGCTGATCGATCTGCAATCGATCGAGGCCGACCAGGAAAAGCGCAAACGATTGGTGTGGCAGATCGAACAGAAGCTGGCGGAAGATGGCGCCCGGCCGATTATCTTTTACGACCGCCGGGCGACCTGCTGGCAACCCCGTGTCAAGGGGCTGACGATCATGGTCAACAGCATCTTCAACGGCAATCGCATGGAGGATATCTGGCTCGACAAATAGGGCGCCGGTCGGTCAACGGCTCTGCGCAGGCGGCGCGGTTATGGTATTCTACAGCGAGCGGCGAAGCGAAGTGAAGCCGAACCGGGGGGGAGGGAGGAGATCAAAATGAGGCTGCAACTGCACTTGATCATCGCAGCCGGCGCAATGCTTTCGGCAATCTCGGCGGCCGAGCCCGCCGACGCGCAAAAGCAGAACGGTATTATGAAGATGGGCCATTTCGACAGCCCGGCCAGCATGTCGCCGCTCGAGGAATCGACGATCGCGGTCAACCG
>Ga0126371_10006743_pt1 | contig 10242 bp, 5 predicted proteins | sample PanSoiMetaPlot_4_FD_110145 | JGI IMG/M metagenome (GOLD analysis project Ga0126371, IMG submission 110145) | Tropical forest soil microbial communities from Panama - MetaG Plot_4 | ecosystem: Environmental > Terrestrial > Soil > Tropical forest > Bulk soil | place: Panama | collected 2016-02-17
TATTTGCAGCGATTTAGGTTAAGGCGATGATTCCACGGTTGGGGACGTAGTTCAGTTGGTTAGAACGCTGCCCTGTCACGGCAGAGGCCGCGGGTTCGAGTCCCGTCGTCCCCGCCATATTTTTCAATAGATTACGAGTCGCGAAAAACCCAAAAGTCACAAAACCCCACGAAAAACCCCACGAAACTCCGCGAGATCATTCAACATCGGTGTTGGAGATTTTGAGCTGCTTCCCTCTTCCTGCTGACGATTTGTGGATGACGCCTTCTCGCCCAGAATCGGCTCACTATCGAGCAGGGCCACCGCCTTTCGTGCCGCCCCGCTCGTAATGTGCGTGTAGTGCCTCACCATGCGAGCGCTGATGTGCCCAACCATCGCTTGAATCAACCCGATCGGCATACCAAGCTCAACCATGTGGCTAATAAAGGTGTGTCGCAGATCATGAAAGCGGAGGCCCGGCAGTCCCGCTTTCTTCCGGAGACTGTTCCAGGCTGTGCCCCAGTCTTTTTGGTGCTGGGTGGGATCGTAGCCGCCCTTGTCCGGCTTCGCACCGCGCGTGTGCTGGATGCGCGAGAGTTGCTTCGGCAACAGAAAATGGTCGGGGGCTTCCGATCCAAGCGAAGTCGCTCGCGATAGCAGGCGCTCCACGGCTTCTGTGGCATCACAATTCAACTCAATATGCCGCGCACCTGCATTGTTCTTTGTTGTGCTGCGTCGCACCAGGAGGCGCCGCCGATCCAGGTCAATCACCCCGATTCGCAGCTTCTTGATTTCACCGCCTCGCAACCCGGTGTTAGCCGCCAACACAAAGCCGTAGAACGCCACCTGCCAAGCTCGGTTCCCCTGCGCGATCGCGGCCATGTTTCGCAGTTCATCGCGCGACACGACGCGGCCAATCTCTCCGACCGTCGTACGCAGAGGCCGATAGTCGTCTTCCAGCCGACGCCACAGCTTGGCTTTCTTCAGAATTAGGCCCCAGAGCTGCACTTCTTTGTTGATACTCCATTCACTAACACCGTCCTCCAATCGCTTCGTGACATAGCGATCCAAATCGCCGTTGTCGATTTCCCGCAGCCGTTTGTTGTTTAGAAACTCCCTGAAAGACTTTAGGCGGTATCTCTCTGAGTTCAGCGTGTTGGGCGTGATACGGGGCTTCCGGAATTCAATCCACCACTTCTCGGCTGCCTCGAGCCGCAAATTAGCCATGTCCGCCGGCAGGGTTCTATTCCGCAGGTCTTGTAGAAATTGATCGCGGAATTGCCGCGCCTCTTCCCGGTCCCTTGTACCAGTATATTTTTCCCGCCAGTTGCCCCGCTCATCCTTATAGGAAAATGCCAGAATCCCGCGCTCGCGTAGGTGAAGTCCGTCCCTGCCCCGTGCCACGATATTCCTTCCTCCCTTCCCTCTTTGCTCTGTCAGGTCCACAACAGGCGCTACCGCTCAAGTATGAATGACCAATCGCGCTCTCCAAATATTTCTTCTCGCCCGGGAGACGCCGTTTGAAACCACAGTACTGTACTTGTTCTATTCCGAGATGCACTGTGTGCGCTGCACTGCCCTGTCGAACCTTGTAGTTGGTTTCGCGCGGAATATGTCAGGACGACGACAAGTGTCGAACGGCGAGACTGCAATCCGACCCGACCTGAATTGGGGACCGGTTGTCGGAATTCAAGGTTCCAACGCTGATCATCGTCGGGGATCACGATGAATGTGATCCCAAGATGTCGCAGGAAATGCACAACTAGATCGCCGGATCACAGCTAGTCATTCTTCCCAATAGTGGCCATATGACTTTTGTCGATCAGCCCGAACTGTTCTTAAAAACGATTCGGGATTTTGTCTCGCACTGATCAGACTGCGGCAAGTTTGCGACCGCGCCGAACTGCTTGCAGCGGCTCCCGATCTTTACTACGTGACCGACTACTTTCTCGACTGCAGCGCGGTGCTGGTTCGCATTGTCCGACAAGGCCGTTGAGGTTCGAGATCCGTTTTGATTGCGGCAAAACAGTGGCCAGACTTTTCGTGACTGCGGAAGAACCTCGCTTCGGCAAGATTCTTGCGGAAATGGGCTTGAACTAGTGGTGCAGTATTCTAATGCCTGATTAGTTCGGCAAACCGCCAAGGTCCCCCAGCCCAAATCTATGTCTGCGATAGCGCCTTTTACCAGGGATGTTGCCCATTACTTCCGGATTGTCAACCAACCATCCCACTGAGATATTATCGCTGCACGAATGATGGGATTATGCGCCGGACGATACTTCTCATAGCGATTTCCGTGCCGCTGATTTCCTGCGGTGGCAAACCGGACTTTGATGTCGTTTTAAGAAACGGCCTAGTCTGCGACGGCACAGGCTCACCTTGCACCGCCGGAGGGGTTGCCAGCATCGGCGACAAAATCGCCAAAACCGGCGATGTCTCTGCTGATCGCGGGCGCATCGATATCGACGTTCACGGTCAGGTCATAGCTCCCGGCTTCATCAACATGATGTCAAGCCATGAAGGGCTCTTTGCCGATGGACGCGGCGTAAGCGATCTGCTACAGGGTGTCACGCTCGAGATCTTCGGTGAAGGCGAGTCCATGGGCCCTCTCACGAACGACATGCGCGCCGAGGCCCTCAGCCAGCAGGCCGACATCAAGTACGACATCACCTGGCACACGCTCAACGAAGGGCTCGAAACACTGGTGCAGCACGGTATCTCGCCTAACGTTGCTTCCTTCATCGGAGCTGCGACGCCACGTGTCAATGTGCTCGGTCGCGCCGACCGCGCACCCACCCCCGTCGAACTCGACCAGATGCGTGCGCTGACCGCCAAGGCAATGCAGGATGGCGCGCTCGGTGTCGCCTCGGCTTTGATCTATCAGCCCGGCAACTACGCGCACACCGATGAACTGATCGCGCTCGCCCAGGTCGCCGCCAGATATAAGGGCATCTACATTTCCCACATCCGCAACGAAGGCGATCATGAGATGGATGCAATCGAGGAATTAGTCACCATCGTCCGCCAGGCACAAATCCCGGCGGAGATTTATCACCTCAAGGTCGCCGGGACAAAAAATTGGAACAACCTGCCTGCATTGATCCAGAAGGTCGAAGTCGCTCGCGCCGAGGGCCTCACAATTACTGCGGATATGTACACCTATCCCGCAGGCGCCACTGGCCTCGATGGCGCAATGCCGCCATGGGTCCAAGAAGGCGGTCTCGAGGCATGGCGCAAGCGACTTCAGGATCCGACCATCCGGAGACGTGTGAAGCAGGAGATGTCCTCGAGCGACAAGTACGACAATCTTCTTCACTCAGCGGGAACGCCCGACAACGTGGTTTTAGTCGGATTCAAAAGCGACAAGCTCAAGCCCTTGACCGGCAAGACCCTGGGCGAGGTCGCGCGCACGCGGCGCTCGACGCCGGAAGAAACCGCGATGGATCTGGTAATCGAGGACGATTCTCGTGTGGAGACCGTCTATTTCCTGATGAGCGAGGACAATATTCGCAAACAGATCGTGCTCCCGTGGGTGAGTTTTGGCGCCGATGCCGACCCCGAGGGCATCGACGGCATCTTCCTCAAATTCAGCACGCATCCGCGCACCTTCGGCAATTTTGCGCGGGTCTACGCGCGCTATGTTCGTGATGAAAAACTGATGAGTGTGGCGGAAGCCGTACGTAAGATGACCTCTCTACCTGCGTCCAATCTTGGCATTGCCCGACGCGGTCAGCTAAAGCCAGAATACTTTGCAGATATAGCTGTCTTCGATCCTTCCACGATCCAGGATCACGCCACTTTTGAGAAGCCCCGACAATTAGCAACGGGTGTTTCCGAGGTTTTCGTCAACGGCGTCGAGGTGGTTCACGACGGCGTACACACCGGTGCGAAACCGGGCCGTGTCGTCAAGCGGGACCGGAACTAGCTTTTTGCCAACGCGGAGATCACACTGCAGTAAACGATTGGATTGCATTTAGAGGGTTTTCTAAACAAGTAACGAATACATGAGCCGAACGTTAACGGAACTGGCGCCGGCTGCTTGGTTTGCAGACTGATCAGAATGTCGGCTGTCCGCCTGGATAATGTCCAGAAAACCGGCACTCCTATCCCCCTTTTCCCGGACAACACAAGTTCATTGCGCAATGCACCACAATTGTGCAAAGGACGGGAGTTTTGCTATCAACGTCGCATAACTTATGCGTGAGTTCTGATTTACGAACCCGGCGGCAACACTTGAAATTCGATTGAGACAATCACTGAGTGCTACGGCCTAGGGCAGACACTCCGAGACTGACAAATTGTCCATGGTCGAGTTTGCGAAGCTCCTCTAGTACTTCAGATATCGGACGTAAGCTAACAACTGTGGAACGAAATTCCAAGAATGGAGACTGATGAAAGTGCCATGACCCAGGCGCTGATCAGAACAATTTCAGAGGATTAACACAAGGAAATGAAATTAGGAATATTTCTTGTAAGCCACCTATGCCCTTATCCAGACAGGTTCGACAACTCTCAAGGCTTAAAGTCGTGCCTCATGTACCTCCGCCATGAGGCTGCGTTTCCGCGATGAGTTGTCACGTCTGCCTTTGCCGAACGCGCCAAGGATGCTAGAGAGCCGGCAACATTCGGGTGCGCGTCTTGCAGACAGGCGGAACAGTCCTTCTCCTCCGGGTCGCATGGCACAAGCAGCACGAGGTGGCCGAGATCCGCGTCGTCGTTGGGCGTGAACCCGAGAGGTGCGGCTTTGGCCAGGATTTCGCCGCGATCATTAATGTTGAACGCGTTGGTCAATACCCACCCGGAGCCTGGAGGAATGAGCTTGTTCAAGTCGAGCATTGGACCGTCTTTTTCCCAGACGAAGGCGTGTAGGGCGTTATGGCAATCGGTCGAGGTGCCCACAACCTGCCCGCGAGCGTTCAACCCGTATGCCCGGCTGCAAGCATCCCCGTCCACAGTTCCCAGGTCCTTGATCTTTCCGTTTTCCCAGATAACCGCATCGTGAAGATTCACTGCGGGCTGAGGTCGCGGAAAATCTGCTGAGCCCGCGATCAGCCCTGACTCATTGATCCATTGGGCTTCGGAATTGGGACCTCCCAGGGTTCCAAGATCCCGCATTTGTCCATTTTCCCACAAGAATGCGTGGCAGCCGGTCAGTAGTCCGTTAGTGCAAGCTATCGGAGTTTCGGCGAGGCTCGATTCCCCAATTACCTGATGCCGGCTGTTTGTGCACTGCGCAAACCCCCAGGCACCCCCGAGTGTCCCCAGATCGGTCATTTTGCCATGGTCCCAGAGAAAAGGATCTTGTGTTGGAAGACCGGTATCTGAGTTCAGAGTTGTACTCGTAGTCGACCCGCCCCAAACCATTCCTGCCGGCGGATGGCTGCAACTCGCGGCAGGGAACGTATCGTCGCCGCCCAAGGTTCCAACGTCGAGCTTGTTTCCGTTTTGCCAGATGAACGTGTGAGTGGGAAAGCCAAAGAATCCGACCGGATCCGGTTCAGTGTTAATCGTTGAGAATCCGATAACTTGCCCCGCATCATTCACGTAGACTCCGAGGCTCTCCGTCCCAGAGCCGAGTGTGCCGAGATCGAGGATCTGTCCGTGCTGCCAGAGCACAGCCCGGAATTCAGGAAAACCGAGAACGGGGTCAATCGTGGAAGTCTGCGATTGACCTGTTGCCCATCCACGGGAATTAATCGATCCAGCGACGCTGTTGTTGTTTTCCGGAAGCGTTCCGAGGTCGGACATCACACCATTTTCCCAAAGGAACGCGTGCACCTCATAGCAGTCCGGCTCATAACAGCCAAACAACGCCTGGTTGGGATCGGGGAAGGGTGTGTCAGCCAACGATACAACGGCGCCGGAATTGTTCAACTGGCTAAGCCCGGTACCGTTAGCAGGACCGTAGCTGTGGGGGCCGCCGAGCGTACCCAAGTCAATCAGTGTGTATCGAGTCTGCTGTGCGGACAGCCGACCAGAGGTTGCGAGCGTTGCGAATAGGGCAATCGCGGCGACGCATGTCAATGTGCTGGATTTCATGTTTTACCTCCTCAAAGTCGGACACAAACGATGGGCCGATCAAGCCAGCCTGGCCATTTCTGGCCAAGTTTTGCGGCGGATGATTGATCAGCAGCGAACGTTCGTCAAGCTGACTTCTGCTGAACCTTGCGTGAACCGGGAAGCAGTGCAGATCGTTCGGGTTACGCGAAATGGTGTACTCACCTCCGGAAGTTCAAAGGGTGCTAGACTTGGCGAAACGCGCACGGGGGTGTGGGGCGTGGCAGTTTCAGGTCAGCGGCAGAGTAGACTATCCTTCGGCACCTTCGAACTGGACCGTGAGTCCGGCGAGCTCTTGAAGCGCGGTTTGCCACTTCGAGTGCAAGAGAAGCCCCTTCAACTTCTTCATCTCCTTCTCGAACATCCTGGAGAGATCGTCTTACGAGGGGATTTGCAGAGACGACTGTGGCCTAATGGTACTTACGTCGACTTTGACAAGGGCCTGAACACTGCCGTCAAAAAGTTGCGCTATGCACTCGGAGATTCACCAGATAAGCCTGTTTTCATTGAAACCATACCCCGCCGGGGATACCGTTTTATCGCTCCGGTCTCCGGTAACGGAATTGGGCTGGCTGATCCGCTAGCCGGTCGGACGACCTTTCCGACTTCGACTGGCGAGGCAGAGTCCATTGACGGCCGCTCGGAAAAGGGTTTCCACTCCAGCAATCAGCCGGGCTGGTACTCGTTGGTTGCTGCTCTTGTCCTAGTTGCTTCGCTAGTTCTGGTCAAATACAACAAATTCTCGCGCACACCTACGCTGGATCTCCAGAATATGGACGTCACAGAATTGACAAGCGATGGGAAAGTCCGGGAGATGGCGATATCCCCCGATGGACTGAGTTTGGCCTATGCCAGGGATGAAGGATTAGAACAGAGCCTATGGCTCAAGCGGATAGATACCGCAAACGAAACGCAACTTCTCACGGCAGACACCGTCAACTTCTCTGGCATGGAATTCTCTCCTGATGGACACTTTCTCTATTTCGTCCGCTCTGAGAAGAGCAATCCTGTCTTCAGCTACTTGTGCAGAATTCCTGCGGAGGGAGGGGGAGTCGAACAATTGATTCGGGATGCAGACACTCCGGTCAGTTTCTCGCCCGATGGCAAGCAGCTTGTTTACACTCGCGGATACCCGCGTCGTACTCTCTTCGAAGTTCGCATCGCAAATGTGGATGGAACTGGTGATCACCTGCTGGCCACAGTCGCAGGAAACGAGGTTTTTGATAGCGGACCCACGTGGTCACCCAAGAACGACAGCATAGCCGTTTCCGCGCACCTGACCGGACAAAGACGTCGTTTCGCGCTGTATCTCATTTCACTACCGAAGGCAACCCAGACTGAACTGTACGGTTCTGTGGGCGCGATTGGACGCCCGTTGTGGATCGAGGGCGGGCGGGAACTTATTGTCACCTTGAAAGATCCCAACTCGCATCGGGGACAGCTTTGGACAGTTTCCACTTCGTCGGGAGAAGCACACCGCGTCACGAACGACCTGACCGATTACGATTCCGCAGTTGATTTGACCCCGGACGGCAAGCGACTCGCGGTAATCGCAAATGGCGCTGTATCCAATTTGTGGATTGCTGGAGCAACAGATCTCTCTCACCCTTCCCAGGTCACGTCCGGAGAGCCGACGTTGTACCGTGTGCGTGAGCTTCCAGATGGGCGTTTGATAGCCCTGGGTACGAGCGCTTGGATCATGAATAAGGATGGCACTAACAGAGTACCTATCAGGTCCTTAAATCATCCGGAGTGGATTGAGCCATGCGGGCGTTTTCTGCTGGCTGTGACGAGTACAAATGGCAAGAAAGTTTTGACCAGAGTGGCGCAAGACGGTTCGAACGAAACGGCACTAACGAGTGGAGACGTCTTGTTTCCTGCCTGCTCGCCGAACGTACAGTTCGCCTACTACCTGAACGCCGTTCATCCTGAAAAAATTCGCAAAATCTCCGTAGTCGACGGATCGATTTCGGAAATCGCCGACGTACTAGGTGATACATTATTCGGAAACATCGTCGTTTCCCCCGACGGGAAGTACCTTGCCTATCCTTATCAGCAGTACTCTCCTCCCGTTGTGGAGCTGGCGGTGATTCCGTCTGGCGGAGGCCCCGCCATCAACAAATTCCAGGTTCCTGGCTTCCTGGGAACTCTCCGCTGGTCTCCTGACGGAAGGGCGTTGCACTACGTGCTCACGAGCAATGGTGCGTCCAATATTTGGGAGCAGTCATTGGGCGCCTTGAAACCGAAACAGCTCACCCACTTCAATTCCGGCGAAATTTTTGATTTCAGCTGGACAGCTGACCACGAGCATCTATTGATGACACGCGGACAATCAAAGCGTGACGTTATCCTGTGGAGCCATCGCGACTAGTGTCACTCGTCCTACCCGCACGCGCGGGCGGGCGGGGGGCGGCCCAAAAAACGGGGAGGGTGTAGCTTATTTTTTTCCACGGTGGCGTCATATTAGGTTGCCAGGCGGTCGATCTCAAATCTGGGGACAATAAGGGGACGATAAGAGGTAACATGCCGTATCGTTTGGTATCAACAGATGTCCGCCGACACCGTTTGATATCAAGAGATTACATCAGAACGCTGGGCTGTCACGGCAGAGGCCGCGGGTTCGAGTCCCGTCGTCCCCGCCATTCTTTCCAATCATTTACAAGCCCTGAACGAAATGAATCAGGGGATATTAGGGGACGATAAGAGCCAAACGTCACCTTCCGACCCGAGCCTCGCAAAGAGCTGCCGCTTATTGGAGCGGGGTAGGTTTGGGCAACAAGCCCGCCGGTAAGAAGGCACCGACCAACTTGTCGTGAGCTAAACGCTTGGTCCTCGAAGTTGCCTGCAAATATTTGTTTGTGACGTGAAGGTTGCTGTGTCGTAAGTAGTCGCGGATGGTGAGCTGGTGTTCTCCCATCTCGGCTAACATCGTTCCTACGGTGTGCCGAAAGGTATGCCATCCAACACCTACGATGCCGAGGTTTCTCCAGTGCTTTATTTATGATTCGTTCGAGCTCTGCAGAAACCTGTGGGTTGAGACGCACGGGCGGAATTGGTTGGCGGTTCAGGATATTGTCGACGATGACGCCAGAGGTATCTCCACTGAAGGGCCGCTTTCCCGTCGCCATTTCATACAGCACGACGCCGAAGGAGAACAGATCCGTCCTGGCATCAAGGCGCTCGCCTCGGACTTGTTCGGGTGACATGTAGGCTATAGTTCCGATAGCAGCACCGGGATTTGTAATCAACTCTTCCGTGGCATCCACAGTTGCGGCGGTCATGTCGGGCGGACCAGGGGTCGTTTTGCTGGTAACCTTAGCTAAACCAAAATCGAGAATTTTCGCTTGGCCGCGGTCGGTGACGAAGATGTTAGCGGGTTTCAGGTCGCGGTGGATGATGCCTTTGGCGTGGGCAGCGTCGAGTGCATCCGCAATCTCGATCGTAAGATCAAGGATTTGGTCGGTTTTCAAAGGGCCCTGTTGGATCATGTGCTTCAACGTAGTTCCGTTGAGACATTCCATCGCAATGAAGGCCTTCCCGCCTTCTTCGCCGATATCGTGAATAGTGCAGATGTTGGGATGGTTCAATGCCGAGGCCGCTTGGGCTTCACGCTGGAACCGCACCAAAGCTTGCGGTTGCCGAGCAAGATCCTCGGGCAGGAATTTGAGGGCCACGAATCGGTGCAGCCGCACATCCTCGGCCTTGTAGACCACACCCACGCCTCCACCGCCGAGTTTTTCGAGGATGCGGTAGTGGGAAACGGTTCTGTCGAGTAAAGACCGATCGTCCGTCATTAGGAGGATATTAGGTTGACGGTTCGTCTGCGTCAATGTGCGGAAGGACCGGATGCTACAAGTGGACGGAATCAGATCACCTCGGGCACGCGAAATTTGCTGGACTTCGGGTGGACAAGAGTGCTCGAAGCGTCGTCAGAGAAACTTGGGTCTTGAGTACAATTTCGGACAGGCCACATCGAGCGAGAGGTAGGAGGCGGCACTGCCGAGCGGCCCTGCGCAGGTCAAAAATTCTCCGCCCAAGAATTTCTGTAAATCATCCCGGCGCAAGGCTGCACGACAGTGCACGCCTGTGAGTGGTCAGGGTGTTTCCAGTATTGCTCGATCTTGGGTTGATACCAACTGTCACAAGTGACAGACGACGTTCTGGAGGCGATTCAACAAGGCTTAACGACGTCTTAATACCCTGCGA
>Ga0126371_10006744_pt1 | contig 10241 bp, 3 predicted proteins | sample PanSoiMetaPlot_4_FD_110145 | JGI IMG/M metagenome (GOLD analysis project Ga0126371, IMG submission 110145) | Tropical forest soil microbial communities from Panama - MetaG Plot_4 | ecosystem: Environmental > Terrestrial > Soil > Tropical forest > Bulk soil | place: Panama | collected 2016-02-17
AATCGAAGAGATGACGTCGCGCCAGATCGCGGTCCTCGAAAAAATCACCGATGAGAAGGTCGCCAAGCTGCGCAAGGGCGATGAGCTGCCTCCCGGCGTCGTCAAGCTGGTGAAGGTGTACATCGCGATGAAGCGCAAGCTGTCCGTCGGCGACAAGATGGCCGGACGGCACGGGAACAAAGGCGTGATTGCGCGCATCGTGCCGCCGGAGGACATGCCGTATCTGCCGGACGGCACGCCGGTGGAAATTGTGCTCAATCCGCTGGGCGTTCCTTCGCGCATGAACGTAGGACAGATCCTCGAAACGCACCTGGGCTGGGCGTCGAAGGAACTGGGCGGCCAGATCGCGCAACTGCTCGATAAAGAGAGCCGCGCGGAAGTGGTGCGCAAGTGGTTCAAGGACGCGTTCGGGCAGACTTCTGTGTGGGACACGATGAAGGACCTCGATGACGATGAGATCCTCGGCCTTGGCGAGCATTTCCGCGAAGGAATCCCGATGGCCACGCCGGTATTCGACGGCGCGCGCGAGAAGGACATCCGGCACTTGCTCGAGGCTTCCACGCTTCCCGAGAACGGGAAAATTACGCTCTATGACGGAATGACCGGCGACGCGTTCGCTCAGCAGGTGACCGTCGGATACATTTACATGCTCAAACTGTCGCATCTGGTGGACGACAAAATTCACGCGCGTTCGATCGGGCCGTATTCGCTCATCACGCAGCAGCCGCTCGGCGGAAAGGCGCAGTTCGGCGGCCAGCGCTTCGGCGAAATGGAAGTGTGGGCGCTCGAAGCGTACGGCGCGGCGCACATCCTGCAGGAGCTGCTCACCGCAAAATCGGACGATGTTTACGGCCGCGCGAAAATTTATGAGGCCATCGTCAAAGGCGAAGCGGGAATCGAGCCTGGCGTGCCGGAGTCGTTCAACGTGCTGGTTCGCGAACTGCAATCGCTGTGCCTGGACGTGGAATTGATGAAGCGGCAGAAACCGCAGTTGGAGCAGGCCGCAGCCGATTAACCGCCTCCGGCATTTTGGCGGGAGCACTGAAGACGAATTCATTGCCTCGGCGGCTGCCGGGGCGGGAGGGTTAGCCCTTGTATCGTTCTAGTCCTTATGATCGCGCCAGTCAGATTGCGGACTTCGATTCGATCCGCATCAGCCTGGCGAGTCCGGAAAAAATTCGTTCGTGGTCGCATGGCGAAGTGACCAAGCCGGAGACCATCAATTACCGCACGTTCAAGCCGGAGCGCGACGGATTGTTCTGCGCGAAAATTTTCGGTCCGGTAACGGACTGGGAGTGTTTGTGCGGCAAATACAAGCGCATGAAGCACCGCGGGGTGATCTGCGATAAGTGCGGCGTGGAAGTGACACTGAGCAAAGTGCGGCGCGAACGCCTCGGGCATATCGAGCTGGCTTCGCCGTGCTCGCATGTGTGGTTCTTCAAGGGATTGCCGAGCCGCATCGGCTATTTGCTGGACATTACCATGCGCGACCTCGAGCGCGTGCTGTACTTCGAGGCGTTTGTGGTGATTGATGCGGGCGAGGTGCCGGGCATCAAGGAAAAGGATCTGCTGCTCGATGAAAAACAGCGCGAGCTGCAGAAAGAGTACGCGGGAAAGTATCGCGCGGGCATGGGCGCAGAGGCCATCAAGGAACTGCTGCGCCATGTGGACGTGGAAAAGCTCTCGGAAGAGCTGCGCGAGAAAATGAAGGCGGATCCCAGCCTGCAGAAGCGGATCAAGTTCGCCAAGCGGCTGAAAGTGGTGGAATCGTTCCGCAAAAGCGGAAACCGGCCGGAGTGGATGATTCTGGACGTGCTTCCGGTGCTTCCGCCGGAACTGCGGCCGCTGGTGCCGCTCGACGGCGGGCGGTTTGCGACTTCGGACTTGAACGATTTATACCGGCGCGTCATTAACCGCAACAACCGGCTCAAGAAACTGATGGAGCTGCACGCTCCAGATGTGATTGTGCGGAACGAGAAGCGCATGCTGCAGGAGGCGGTGGACGCGCTTTTCGACAACGGGCGGCGCGGGCGCGTGCTGCGCGGAACGAACAACCGTCCGCTGAAATCGCTCTCCGATACGCTCAAAGGCAAGCAGGGGCGCTTCCGCCAGAATTTGCTCGGCAAGCGCGTGGACTACTCCGGACGCTCGGTCATCGTAGTCGGGCCAGAGTTGAGGCTGAATCAGTGCGGCTTACCGAAGAAGATGGCGCTTGAGTTGTTCAAGCCGTTCATTTATCACCGGCTGGAAGCAGCGGGGCACTGCACGACGATCAAGCAGGCCAAAGAACTGGTCGAGCAGCAAGAATCGATCGTGTGGGACATTCTCGAAGAAGTGATTCGCGAGCATCCCGTGCTGCTGAACCGCGCTCCGACGCTGCACCGGCTGGGCATTCAGGCGTTCGAACCGGTGCTGGTGGAAGGAAAAGCGATTCGCATCCATCCGCTGGTTTGCACGGCGTTCAACGCGGACTTCGACGGCGACCAGATGGCCGTACACATTCCGCTTTCTCCGGAAGCGCAAGTCGAGGCGTCTGTGCTGATGCTGAGTTCGAACAATATTCTTTCTCCGGCGAACGGCGGGCCGCTGGCGGTGCCGACGCAGGACATGGTGCTGGGAATTTATTATCTGACGAAGTCCAAGCCGGGCGCGAAAGGCGAAGGTCGCGCGTTTGGCAGCGTGGAAGAAGTGATTCTCGCGCTGGAAATGGGCGAAGTGGAATTGCTCACGCCGATTCGCTTGCGCTACACCGGCGAAGTGCTGGAAATGACCACGGCGTATGACGATCAGGACGTGACGCACACCGAGCCGGTCACGCTGAAGAACCAGTTCCTGCAGAGCACAGTTGGCCGCGTGATTTTCAACGATCACCTGCCGCCGGAGATGCCGTTCGTCAATGGCCTGCTGAAAAAGAAGGGAACGCAGCAGCTCGTGCAGTATTGCTACTTGCGCTTCGGTTTGGAACGCACGGTCAAAATGCTGGACAAACTGAAGGAGCTGGGGTTCCTCTACGCGACGAAATCGGGAATGTCCATCGGCATCAACGACATGCTGATTCCGGGCGACAAATTCAAGCTGGTGGACACCGCCGAGCGCGAAGTGGTGAAAGTGCAGCAGCAGTATCTCGACGGCGCCATCACCAACGGCGAGCGATACAACAAAGTCATCGCGATTTGGAGCGACGTGACGGAAAAAGTCGCGGACGAGATGTTCAAAGCCCTCGAAAATCAGGACAAAGAGGGCATCATCAATCCGGTTTACGTTATGGCGGATTCCGGCGCGCGCGGGTCGAAGCAGCAGATCCGGCAGCTGTCCGGAATGCGCGGATTGATGGCCAAGCCTTCCGGCGAGGTCATCGAGACGCCCATCACTTCGAACTTCCGCGAAGGACTGGACGTGCTGCAGTATTTCATCTCGACGCACGGCGCGCGCAAAGGATTGGCGGATACCGCTTTGAAGACGGCGGATTCCGGCTATCTGACGCGGCGATTGGTGGACGTAGCGCAGGACGTGATCATCAACGAATTCGACTGCGGCACGGCGGACGGAATTTTCGTGGAGCCGATTCTCGAGGCCGGCGTGGAAGTTGAGCCGTTGCGCGACCGCGTGATTGGCCGCGTTTCGCTCGAAAAGATCAAGGACTACGAAGGCAACGTGATTGTCGAGATCAACCAGGAAATCACCGAGGAACTGGCCAACTCGATTCAAGCGGCGGGCATCGAGCGCGTGAAGATTCGCTCGGTGCTGACGTGCGAATCGCGGCGCGGAGTTTGCGCGCGCTGTTACGGCCGCAATTTGGCGACCGGCCGCTTCGTGGAAATGGGCGAGGCCGTGGGCGTGATTGCGGCGCAATCCATCGGCGAGCCGGGCACGCAGTTGACCATGCGCACGTTCCACATCGGCGGAACGGCGACGCGCGTCACCGAGCAATCGAAAGTTGACGCGAAGAACAACGGCTTCGTGAAGTTCATCGATCTGAAAGTCGTGGAAGGACGCGGCAAGACGTTCATCTCTATGAACCGTTCCGGCCTAATCGCGGTGGTGGACGAGAAGGGCCGCGAGAAAGAGCGTTATCACGTCGTATATGGCGCGCGGCTGAAGGTCGAGGACGGCCAGCCGGTGACTGTCGGCCAAACGATGGCCGAATGGGATCCGTACACGTTCTCGATTTTGACGGAAACGGGCGGCACAGTTGAGTTCAAAGACTTGCAGTCCGGCCTGACCATCGAAGAGCAGGTGGATGAGGTCACCGGACTTTCGCAGCTTGTTGTGACGCTGCCGCCAGGTGACGAAAAACATCAGCCGGCCATTCAGATTCGCGACTCGCAAGGACGCTCCCGAAAGAAGTACCTGATGCCTTCGCGCGCGCACTTGATGGTGGCGGACGGCGATGAAGTGCATCCCGGCGACGTGCTAGCGAAGATCCCGCGCGAAACCACGAAGACCAAGGACATCACCGGCGGTTTGCCGCGCGTTGTGGAATTGTTCGAGACGCGCAAGCCGAAAGATCCCGCGGTCATCAGCGAAATTGACGGCGTCGTGAAATACGGAGAGATCGTCAAAGGAATGCGCCGGATTTACGTGGAAAGCGAAGACGGCCGCACTTTGAAGGAGTACTCGATTCCGCGCGGCGTGCACATCAACGTGCAGGAAGGCGAGCATGTGCGCGCGGGCGAGCCGTTGATTGACGGGCCGCTCAATCCGCACGACCTGCTGGCCGTTCTCGGAGAAAAGTTCACGCAGGCGTATCTGGTGAACTCGGTGCAAGAGGTTTACCGGCTGCAGGGCGTGAACATCAACGACAAGCACATCGAAACCATCGTTCGGCAGATGATGCGCTGGGTGAAGGTGGAAGACGTTGGCGATACGCCGTTCCTTTTGGAAGAGCAGGTGGACAAGTTCCGCTTCCGCGAAGAGAACGATCACGTGATTCGCGATGGGAACCGTCCTGCGACAGGGCGTCCTCTGCTCTTGGGAATCACCAAGGCGTCGCTCTCGACGGATTCGTTCATCTCGGCGGCGAGCTTCCAGGAAACCACGCGCGTTCTCACGGAGGCGGCGATCTCCGGCAAGGTGGATTACCTGCGCGGCTTGAAGGAGAACGTCATCATGGGCCGCCTGATTCCTGCGGGAACCGGGCTGGACCGTTACCGCGGAGTGCAGTTGCTCACGGAAATTCCCGCGGAAGAGCCGGAAGCCGAGGAACCGCAACTTACGCCCGAAGAGGCGGCAGCGCTGGATTTCCTGCGGAAAGACAGCGACACGGTCGCCGAAGGGTAGAGAAAAACCTTTCCAAACAAGGGACGGCGCGCGAGGCAGGCGCGCCGTTGTTATTTTGGGAGGTTGGATGCTGGCATCCTGTGGCAATCCCTTCAGATTCTTACAGTGGAGTTGAATTTCCTGGAAACTGGAGCTTGTTTCGGTTTGTGAGGGCATCCGGCTGACATTACAATCGAGAGTGCGTCAGTCCGGTCATGTACGATGATTTTCTCCGGCAGCGCATTGGTTCATGCCTAAAGAGCGCAAACCTAAGGCTCGCATCCCATCGCATCAGAGAATCGAGAAAGCGACGCCGTCCTCGAATGGCGAGGCTGAAGGGCTGTTCGACGTTGTTGCACGGTCCCAGCGGGGCTTCCGGCAGCTGATCGATAGCTTCGACCGGATCGCGTTCAATTTTTCCCTCGAAGGCCAGATCCGCGTCATCAATCGCCGGTTTGCCGACACAGTTGGGCTGCCTTTTACGGACATTGTCAATCATTCGCTCGAAGAATTCATTGCCGAGCCATCGCGCGGCGAGATGATGCGAGTGCTGCCGCAGCTTTTGGAAGCGCGTTCGTGGACGGGCGTGGTGCGCGTGCGATGGCGCAAAACGAATCAGGCGCGCATTTATGATTGCACGCTGCGCGCCGTACTGGAGCATGGCGAAGTAACTGGAGTCACGGGACTGGCGCGCGACATTTCCGAGCAGCGGGAAAGCGAGACCCGCTTTACTGAACTTTTTGAGACGCTGCACGAGGGCGTGTATTTCGCGAGCCCCGAAGGAGAGCTTCTCGACGTGAATCCCGCGGCGGTGCGCATGCTGGGATACAAAAGCAAGGAAGAACTCATCGCGCCTCCCGCTTCGCGGCACTTTGCCGATCCCGCGCAGCGCACGGTGTTGATTGCCGAATTGCAGAGGCACGGCTTCGTGCGCGATCGCGACCTCTCGCTGCGGCGCAAAGATGGCTCGCTGTTACACGTGCGCAATTCGAGCGTGGCGATTCGCAACGCCAAGGGCGAATTCGTGCGCTTTCAGGGTTCGCTCACGGATGTGACCGAGCGCGAAGAAATGGAAAAGCGCCTGCGCGAAGAGCAGGAATTCGTGCGGCGGCTGGTCGCTGCTTTTCCGGATATCATCGCCGTACTCGATACGGCCGGGCGGTACACATTTGTGAGTCCGCGCGTGCAGGAGACGCTTGGTTACACGCCGGACGAATTCATCGGAATGAAGCTGGAGGACAGGCCGCATCCGGACGACCGGGAGTCGCTCCTGGAATTTTTTCAGCGGCTCACTAGCGGGGAAACGAACTCCGGCACCATCGAATATCGCACGTCGCATAAGGATGGAGGCTGGCGCTCGATTCGCGCGAGCGCAAGCCCGCTGACGAATGCGGACGGCAGAATCATCGGTATCGTGGCATCGGCAAGAGACGTCACCGAGTCCAAGCGGCTCGAGCAGCATGTGCTGCAGTCCGAGAAGCTTGCCGCGATAGGGCAAATGGTTTCGGGCGTAGCGCACGAATTGAATAATCCGCTGACCGCGATTCTCGGCGTCAGCGATTTGCTTCGCGAGCGCGCCACGGATGACGGGATGCGCCGTCAGACGGAGCTGATTCACAAGCAGGCGCGCAAAGCGGCGGAGTTGGTGCAAGGACTGCTGATGTTCTCGCGGCCTTCGAAGCCGCAAAGCCAAAAAGTCAAAGCGGCGGAATTGGTCGCTCGGGCCATGGAATTGCGAAAAGGCGAATTGCAGGCGCGGCACATCAGCGTGGAATTCCAGTCTCTTGGAAGTACGCTGTTCGTCGAAGCGAGCCCGAATCAAATTGTGCAGGTGCTGGTGAATCTGATTGCCAACGCAGAGCAGGCGATTTCTTCGGTGCGCGACCACGGCAGAATCGAATTGAGGATTTCACACGTAGAAGGGAATGTCGAGATCCTGCTCGATGATGATGGTCCGGGAATCGAGCCGGAGTTTCGCTCGAAGATTTTCGATCCGTTCTTCACAACAAGGCGCAGCATCGGCGGAACGGGGTTGGGGCTTACGATTGCGCTGGTGATTGTGAAAGAGCATGGCGGCACAATTGAGGCGCAAGCCGCTCCTATGGGAGGCGCGAGGCTCCGCATTTTGTTGCCTGTTGCGGATGGCCACCTGGCGACGCAGCGAACGAGCGCTCCGGCGGGGCGGCTCATCGGACTGCGTATTCTCGTTGTGGATGACGAGGAAGCGATTCGCGAAGTGATCCAGGAGGGACTGACGGTGCAAGGCGCGAGTGTCAGCGGAGTTGCAACTGCGGAGGAGGCCTGGAGCAAACTGAATTCCGCTGATTATGACGTCGTGCTGTGCGATTTCAATTTAGGAGATGAGAGCGGGACGGCTTTGTTCGAGAGAGTTTCCGAGCGAAAAGGCCAGTCCGCGCCGCAGTTTATTTTCATCACCGGCGAGTTTCTGGACGAAAACCGAACGGCGCAACTGGAGAAGCAAGGCGCGCGAATGCTGCAAAAGCCGTTTAAGATATCGCAACTGGCGGGAGTGATCGAGGCATTCCGAAGAGAAACAGCGGCTAAAGTCGAGCAGCACTGATTGCGGCGTTCACTTCTCGTGCTCCGTTTTTTCCCTCGGGGCGGCGTCCACGCCGAAATCCCAGACGAATAAATCCATACCTTCCGCCGAAAATTCGGCCAGCGCGTATTCGCCGGGCGCGAGGGCTTGACCCAGCGTGTAGCGGTACAATCCTTTCGCTACCGGCCAAAGCTGCATTCCGACGGTCTGGCCATTATTCGTGTGCTGACCGAAGAGGCTGTCAATGTTCTCGATGTGGCGCCTGTCTCCCTTCACCTGTGCACGGATCAATTCGATTTGCGGCTCCACGGCGTCCTTCGTGCGAAAGTAAAACTCGGGCGCGCGATTGGTGATTCGAAAGCTGGCACGGCGGCCGGGCAAATCCACGCTGGTTCTGGCAGGTATCACCGGCACGGGAACAATCATTCGTTTGAGCATCTGGCCCTTGCTGTTTTTCGCCACGGCCTCGGATTGCTTCAAAGGAAAAATGGCGCGGCCATCGAAAATGAAAAGTCCTTCGCCGGGAGGCAGAAAAATGCCAGGAAGTACTTCGAAGCTGGCGTCCACATCGAGCGGCATCATGGCTGCAGCGGCGGCCTGGTCGGCTTTTACTTTTGCCCGCAGAGACTCGTCGTCCTTCGTTTCGGCTGCCTCGGCGGCTTTTGTGGCGGGCCAGTCAATCTGCGAAGCGGGAATCTCTTCCCATTCCGAGCGGTCCACACTGAAATAGCGAACGCGGTCACCTTGAATCTGGTAGCTGCTGACCATCTGGAAGCTGCCGTCTTTCATCACCAGCTTTTGGCGATGCTTGGATGCGTGTGCGTCCTGGGATTGCGGCGCCGGGTTTCGCTTCGTGCCGGCATTTGTGGTCAGCGGCGAGAATGCCAGGAGTAGGCCAATCGACAGAATCCTTGAGACGTTCGGCATAAGAGAAATTATAGGACAAGAAGAGGCTCAAAACTGGGATGCTTGCAATGAGAAGGGAGGTTTCTCAGAAGGCGGAAAAGCAGAAACGCGCGGGCCGCGAAGGCCAGTGACTCCCAGCGGTTTAGTGCTCGCAGCGAGGGCAGAGCACGTTGAGGATCATCAGCTCGGAGTTGGTGAAAAGCCAACGTTCGGCTTCGCTGCCCGCAGCTTCCGCCGCACGAATCAGCGAACCAAGATGCTTGGTTTGCGCCAGCGCGCGCAAATGCTGCAGGCAAATTCCCGTCAGGCGAGAGACTTCCTCTTCGGTGAAGAATTTCTGGCTCGAAGGAATGCTAGACAAGTTTTTCGTCCCTTTTCCGAACTACGCTCGCAGGCAGTTCGGAACATCCATACTAATTCTACCTGAGCAAACTTCGTGCCAAACATCGGGGCGAACCCTCGTTGGCGCATAAGCTGTTTACCTGCAAAGAATTAGACGTTTACACCGAATGAGGCCGGAGTCACCGATTGTGCTTCGAGGGACTGTCCTTGAGGAATCCTTTTGCCCACAGTCCGGAGGAATATACCATTTTCGGTAGATTCGGAAGTGCCCTTATCCAGCGAAACCGCCTGCATCCTCAAAGGCCTTAGCTACTTGCAAGATGCGTCCTTCGGCAAAATGGCTGCCGAAGATCTGCAGGCCAATTGGCAGGCCTGACGAGGTTTTGCCACAGGGGACGGAAATTGCCGGTACACCGGCCAAGTCGCCGGTAACCGTATAGATATCTGACAGATACATAGCCAGAGGATCATTGCTCCGCTCGCCGATGCGGAAGGCGGGCGTGGGCGAAGTCGGCGTGACGATAACATCGACGTTTTGAAAAGCCTCAGTGAAGTCCCTTGTTATCAATGACCTGACCTTCTGCGCACGCAGATAGTAGGCATCGTAATATCCGGAAGAAAGAGCATATGTGCCAAGCATGATGCGGCGCTTCACCTCGGAGCCAAAGCCTTTGCCGCGCGTCTTCTTGTACATGTCGCGCAGGCTTTTGCCGTTGACGCGGAGGCCGTACCGCACGCCATCGAATCGCGCCAGATTCGCGCTGGCCTCGGCGTTTGCCACGATGTAATACGTGGCGATGGCATAGTCCGTGTGCGGCATGCTCACATCGACCGGCTGGCAGCCCAGCTTTTTCAGGAGTTCGATGCCTTTGTCGACTTTCTGGCGAACTTCGCTATCCATTCCCGGCCCGAAGTATTCTTTCGGAATGCCGATGCGCATGCCGGAGATGCTTTTTTGCATCTCGGCGGAGTAATCGGGCACGGGAACTTCGGCGGACGTGGAGTCTCGTTCATCCCGTCCGGCGATCACGCTGAGAAACGTGGCGATGTCAGCCGTGTTGTTCGCAAATGGCCCAACGTGGTCGAGCGAAGAGGCAAAGGCAATGAGTCCATAGCGCGACACGCGCCCGTAGGTCGGCATCAGCGCCGGAACTCCGCATAGCGCACCCGGCTG
>Ga0126371_10006745_pt1 | contig 10240 bp, 8 predicted proteins | sample PanSoiMetaPlot_4_FD_110145 | JGI IMG/M metagenome (GOLD analysis project Ga0126371, IMG submission 110145) | Tropical forest soil microbial communities from Panama - MetaG Plot_4 | ecosystem: Environmental > Terrestrial > Soil > Tropical forest > Bulk soil | place: Panama | collected 2016-02-17
GTCATGGCCGCGCTGGCCGCCGGCCAGATCGACTGGCCGAAGGCGTGCGTGCTGACCGACGAGCTGTCCGTCCTCGATGACGAAGTAGCTCGCGGTATCGCTAGCGCGCTGTTGGCGGCGGGCCGGCTCACCACCAGCCAGCTGCGCGCCCGGCTGCGCCAGGCCGTGCTGGCCGCCGACCCCGACGCAGCGCGACGGCGGCAGGCCGAAGGCCGGAAGGACACCCGGGTCGAGGTGTGGGGCGAGCCGTCCGGTAACAGCGCCCTGGCCGGCCGGGAACTCGCACCCGCCGACGCCATCGCCGCCGACGTCCAGCTGACCGCGGACGCTCACTGGCTGCGCCGCCGCGGTGCAGAGGGCACCGTGGCCGAGCTGCGCGCGGCCGCGTTCATCGCCCGCCTGTCCGGCCGCGCCCTGGCCAGCCTCCTGCCCTCGACCTGCGACAGTGCCGAGGCTGCACCGGCCAGTCCGGCTGCCGGGTCAGGCGGCGGGACCATCAACCTGACCATGCCGCTATCGGCCTACGCGGGGCTGGACGACAGCCCCGGCGAGGCCGCCGGCCACGGTGCCGTCGACGCCGCAAGCGGTCGCGACCTGGCGGCGCGCATCAGGGACACGGCCCGGTGGTGCCTCACCCTCACCGGTCCCGACGGCCGCCCCGTCGCTCACGCCTGCGCCCGCCCAGGCCACGGACCCGAGCCGGGATCGCTGGCAATCGGGTGGGCCGCGGGGCTGCGCGAGCGCCTGCAGCTCCTCGAAACCGACAGCTGCCACCATCGTCGGCAGGCGGCCGGCTATTCCTGGCCCGCCTCATTGCGGCACCTGATCGAGATCCGGCAGCGGGCCTGCGCCGCCCCCGGCTGTCGCCGTCCCGCGCGCCGCTGCGACATCGACCACACAACACCGTTCGACTACGGCGGCCGGACCTGCGAATGTAACGGCGCTCCGCTGTGCCGCAGGCATCACCGATGTAAGCAAACGCCGGGCTGGCACCTGTCCCAGGACCGTCCCGGCATCATGACCTGGCGGCTGCCCGGCGGCCGCGAGTACCAGACCACCGGCGACCCCTACCCGGTATAAGAGTCGAGAAGGAACCTCTGCCGCGGCCTGGTCTCGCCTGGCACGATCTCGTCCGCCGAGAGCAGCGTGATGCCCGAGCCGAAGAACGCCTGCCTGGATTCCCACTTCGAGATCCCCACCAAGCAGCTCCCGTCTTCGGTCAGATACGGCGGGTCCACGGTGATGCAGCCCGGCAGATCCGAGAGGGCGCCACCCATCTCGCGCATCGACTGCGCGAGCGCGTCGCGATGGCCGGCCTCGGGCCAGTGAAAGACCATGAAGACAAAGCTCATGCAGGGATTACAGCGCAACTCCAAGCAGCGCGTCGAGGGCCGCGCGCACCACGTCACCTGATCCGGCCACGTGGCCAGCGAAGGCGGCGGAGGCCCACATGTCCATCGCCGCGACAGCGCCACAAGCGTCGAGGTCATCGGCGAGCCGCTCCCGGATCGCGGCGACCAGCTGGGCCCCACGCCCCTCATCACGGTCGCCGCCAGGCCCGGCCGCCGCTACCGCGGCGCGCCACGTAGCCAGCCGCGCCTCAGCGGCCGTCAGCCCCTCCGGAGTCCAGTCCCAGTCGGTCCGGTACGGGTGCGAGATGATCGCCAGCCGCAGCGCCATCGGGTCGTGACCGGCTTCGAGCAGCCGGGACACGAAGACCAGGTTGCCGCGGGATTTAGACATCTTCTCCCCGTCGAACCTGACCATGCCCGAGTGCACATACCGGCGCGCGAACGGCGGTTCCCCGTCACCGTCCAGCGCGACCCGCGCGTGGGCCGCGCTCATCTCGTGGTGCGGAAAGATCAGGTCACGGCCGCCGGCCTGCACGTCGAACGTCTTTCCCAGGTAGTGGGTCGCAATGGCCGCGCACTCCACGTGCCAGCCCGGTCTGCCCTCGCCGAAATCCGACGGCCAGCTGGGCTCCCCCGGCCTGCGCGTCAGCCAGACGAGCGGGTCGACCGGGTCCTTCTTGCCTGGTCGGGCGGGATCGCCGCCGTTCTCGGCCGACAGGCGGATCATGCTCTCGCTGTCCAGCCCCGACACCGACCCAAAGGCTGCGTCCGCCGCCCTGGAGAAGTACACGTCGTTCTCGACCTCATACAGCGAGCCCCGCTGGGCGAGCAGGCGGCTGAAGTCAAGGATCAGCGGGAGCGCCTCGACGGCGCCGATGTAGTGCGACGGCGGCAGTACCCGCAGCGCCGTCATGTCCGACCGGAACAGTGCGATCTCGCGATCGGCCAGCGAGCGCCAGTCCTCGCCATCCCGGTCGGCCCGCTCGAGGAGCGGGTCGTCGACATCGGTGATGTTCTGCACGTAGCTGACCTGCTTGCCGGCGTCGCGCCAGGCGCGGATCAGCAGGTCCCAGGCGAGGTAGGTGGCCGCGTGCCCGATGTGCGTGGCGTCGTAAGGCGTGATCCCGCACGCATACAGCGAGGCTGAGCCGCCGGCAGCGGCCACTGCCCGTGATCGGCTCGCCGTATCAAAGATGACTGGCTGGGGGCCCGATCCGGGCAAATCAGGTACGTCAGGCGCGGGCCACGAATCCATGCGCGCCAGATTATCGCTGCCAGAGCGCCTGGTCCTGCCCGCGGGCGGCGGCACGTGCCAGCTCGAACGCGTACGCCAGCGCGATGAGCCGCGGCTCGCTCCAGGCGGGTCCGGTCAAGGAGATGCCGACCGGCAGCCCACGCACCCGGCCAGCCGGCACGACGACAGATGGGTAGCCAGAGACCGCGGCGGGGCCCGAGGTACCCCAGCCGTGATAGTCGCCCAGGACATGGTCGGTCAGCCAGGCGGGATGGCCGGTGAGCGCGAGGACGGCGTCTAGCCGATGCTCTGTCATGACCGCGTCCAGGCCGCCGCGGGCGATCCGGGTCGCGGCCGACCGCGCCTCGGTGTAGTCGGGATCGGCAAGCGAGCCGCTGGTTGCCTCCGCCGCCTCGAACAGCTCCTGGCCGAAGTCCGCGAGCACCTCGGCCGCGTTCCGGTTATTGAAGTCAATGAGCCCGGCGAGATCGTCGGGGTGCTCGCCCGATAGACCAGCCAGGTAGGCGTTGATGTCGTGCTTGAACTCGTGCGTGAGAGCAGCGAACTCCGGGTCGGCGAGCTTGTCGATGTCCGCGAGCTCGACCGCATCGACGATCACAACGCCCTGGCTGCGCAGCACCGCCACGGCCGTATCGAGGATCGCGGCCGTCCCCGCGTCGGCGAGGGCTGACCCCGCCTGCCACACGCCGATGCGCGCCCCCGGCAGCGCGCCGGGATCCAGGAATGCCGTGTAGTCGGTCGCGTTTCCGGCCGCGCCATCCGTCGCGGCGTCCGAGGCGTCCGGACCCGCGAGCACAGTCAGCAGCGCTGCCGCGTCCGCGACCGTGCGCGCCATCGGGCCCGCGGTGTCCTGCGCCGCGGAAATCGGCACGATCCCGGACCGGCTCACCAGCCCGAGCGTCGGCTTGATACCGACGACACCGCACACCCCGGCCGGAGACACGATCGATCCGTCGGTCTCCGTGCCGACCGCCAGCGGCGCGAGGCCCGCTGCCACCGCCACGGCCGATCCCGAGCTCGAGCCGGACGGGCTACGGCCGGCGCCGTGCGGGTTCGCCGTCTGACCGCCGAGCGTGCTCAGGCCGCTGCTGGACGGACGCGACCGGAAGTTGGCCCACTCTGACAGGTTGGCCTTGCCGAGGATGACCGCACCGGCTGCGCGCAGCCGGCTGACGAGGAACGCGTCGGTTCCCTCGGCCTGCAGCAGCGCCGGTGAGCCCGCGGTGGCCGGCAGCCCTGAGACCGACACGTTGTCCTTGATCAGCACCGGGATGCCCTCGAGAGCCCCGCGTACCGCGCCGGCCGCCCGCCGCGCGTCGCTCGTGACTGCCTCGCCCGCGGCGTCGGGGCTGACCGCGATCACGGCGCGCAGCCCCGGGTTGAGCCGCTCGATCCGCGCCAGATAAAAGTCGGTCAGTTCGGCTGCCGAGATCGCGCCTGCAGAAAGCGCTGACCCGAGATTCTGCACGGTCGCATCACCTGCGCTGATGCCACTCCGGGCAGCCGTCTGGGCCAGGGATTCGGTCAGCGACATGGTGGACAGAATAAGGTCCGTTGGCGCTTGCACATCGGGGGAACAACTATGAGTTCGTCAAGGTCGCGCCTGCCCGGGTCCCTGCCGGCCCGGCTCGCGCTCCTCGCGGTGCCCGCCCTCGCGCTCCTCGCCGGCGTGGCGGCGTGCTCCAGCGGCACATCCGGCTCAGGCAGCGGGACCGCCTCAGACAGTCATACACAGAGCCAGTACGAGCAGGTCGTGAATCACGTGCTGCCCTCGGTCGTGCAGATATCGACCAGCAACTCCACCGGCTCGGGCGTCGTTTACGACTCGAAGGGTGACATCGTCACCAACGCCCACGTCGTCGACGGCGCAACCACCGTCATGGTGCGTGAGCCGACTGGAACGAATGAGGTCGCCGCCACCGTCGTCGGCACGTTCCCCCCTGACGACCTTGCCGTTGTCCGCGTGCAGTCCAACACCAGCGGCTTTAAGCCCGCCGTGTGGACGGACTCCAACGATGTCAAGGTCGGCCAGATCGTGCTCGCCATGGGCAATCCGCTGGGCCTCACCGACAGCGTGACCCAGGGCATCGTCTCGGCCACCGGCCGGACCGTCGGCGAGGGCAGCGGCAGCAACGCCCTGATCACCGCCGCCATCCAGACCAGCGCCGCCATCAATCCGGGGAATAGCGGCGGCGCCCTGGTCAACCTCAACGACCAGGTCATCGGCATCCCGACGCTGGCTGCCCGACTGCCCGACGGCGGCGGCGCCGCACCGGGCATCGGGTTCGCGATACCCAGCGACACGGTCAGGAACATTGCCGGCCAGCTGATCAAGGACGGCAAGGTCACCAAGTCCGACCGCGCATCGCTCGGCATCACGGCCGAAGACGCCGAGACCACATCCGGTCAGTCGGCCGGCGTGGCGGTGGTTTCGGTCAACCCGGGCAGCGCTGCTGCCAGCGCGGGCGTGCAGCCCGGCGACATCATCGTCGGACTCAACAACCAGCAGACCGCGACACTGCAGCATCTCCAGACGGCTGTGGCCCAGTATCCGCCCGGCACCAAGGTCACCATCCACTACACCAGGGATGGCTCCGCCACGGTGCGAAGCGGCACAGGCACACTCGGCACCCTGTCGGGCTAGCCCTGTCGGGCTAGCCCTCGCCAGGGACCCAGGCGAACCCAGGGGACCTAGACTTGCCGACCGTGACGATGACGATCGGCAGCCAGCCCGCCGTGCCCGCACTCGACCGACCGGACCTGCTCGCGCCGCCCGTTGCGGCCGCGCTGGAGAAACTGGCGGCCGACCAGTTCGGCGTCCAGAGCATCGGAGTGGCGGAGATCGACCCCGCTCTCGCCGACACGGCCGCATTCTGCGAGGAATACGGCGTCGCGCTGAGCGAGTCGGCTAACTGCGTGGTTGTGGAGGGCCGCCGCGCCGGGCAAGCCAGGATGGCCGCGTGCATGATCCTCGCGACTACTCGCGCCGACGTGAACAACCTGGTCAGGCGCGAGCTGGACGTCCGAAAGTGCTCGTTCGCCACGATGGAGACCGCGGTCGAGCTCACCGGCATGGAGTACGGCGGCATTACGCCCATCGGCCTTCCGCTGGACTGGCCGATCTTTGTGGATGCCGCCGTGGCGCAGGCAGACCGCGTGGTGATCGGCAGTGGCATCCGCGGGTCCAAGCTGACTCTGCCTGGCGCCGCGCTGGCGAGTCTCCCCGGCGCCCGAGTGCTCGACGGCCTCGGCCGGTAAATCAGGGCAGCCACGACACCTTGTGCACCAGGACGACGTAGCCCACGAACGTCACCGCGTCGATCAGAGAGTGCGCCACGATCAGCGGCATGACCCGGCCCCAGCGCCGGTACAGCAGTCCGAAGATGACCCCCATGACCGCGTTCCCGAGGAACGCGCCGAAGCCCTGGTACAGGTGGTAGGAGCCCCTCAGCACGGCGGACGCCGCGATCGCCTGCCATGGCCCCCAGCCGAGCTGGTCGAGCCGCCGAAGCAGGTAGCCGATCACCACGATCTCTTCCAGGATGCCGTTGTGCGCGGCGCTCAGCAGCAGCACCGGAATTCGCCACCACACCGCAGGCAGCGACTCGGGCACGATGTGCAGCGAGAGGCCAGCCTGGAAGGCCGCGATATAAAGGCCAAGCCCCGCGCCGCCGATCACGGCCGCGACGAGGACACCCCGCGCGGTGTCGCGGGCAGGCTCGCGCCCGTCCAGCCCGATGACCGACGGCGGCTCCCCCGACCTGGCCATCAGGTAGAGCACGAGCACCACCGGCATGAGCGCCTCGGCGATGCTCACGAGCTGCAGAACCAGATCGAACGAGTGGTTCGCCGACAGCGGCCCGACCAGCAGTGCCTCCTGGCTGGCGAGCGACTTGCGCGCGAGCAGCGAGCCGATGAGGCTGAGCAGCGCGTTCACGCCGCTGGCGGCCAGCGACACCCCGAGCACCGCCACAACTTCCCAGCCCAGGTACCGCCGCGGCGGCAGGCTCAAGGTGGCGTCGGCGTCCCGCATCCTCGGGACTTTACCGTCAACCACGGAGGGCTCCGCCCCCCGTCAACCCACAGAAGACCATGGGGTAACGGGGTCGTAGCAATGCGCCGCAGCGCGAACCCGCGCGGTCACAGCAGCGCGATGAGCCGCTGCCAGGCGAGCTCGCCGCCAGCCGCGAGGCAGCCGTCCACGACGGCCTGAGTGCCGAGGGCGCTGACTCGCACGTCCGGCATCACCGGCGCCAGCTTGCGTAGTTCGGTGGCGACCGCCGTCGAGAAGCCGGGCGCCTGGCCAATGCCGCCGCCGAGCACCACCAGCTCGGGGTCGATGACGGTCACGATGGCGCAGATCGCCTTGGCGACCAGCGCCGCCTCGTCGGCGACGACTGAGACGGCGCGCTCGTCACCGGCCGCCGCGGCCTGGAATACCTTGCGCGCCGTGACCGGCCCGCGCAGGCCCGCCCGCCGGGCGGCCCGCACCACACCGGCTGCTGAGCCGGCCGCCTCCAGCATGCCCCGGCGGCGCTCGTCCTCGGGATCGGCGCCCCGGCCTGCCGAGATCGGCATGAAGGCGATCTCGCCCGCGACGCCGTGCGCGCCGCGGTAGAGGTTGCCGTCGATCACCATGCCCATGCCGACGCCGGTGCCGACCCAGACGAAAGCGAAGGTGCCAACCTCGCGACCGTGTCCGTGCACCTGCTCCGCCAGCGTGGCGGCGTCGACGTCATTCTCCACGACGAGCTGCTCGCCGAACGCGTTCCGCAGCTCGGCCAGGACCGCCGGCTTGCCCCAGGCGGCCAGCTCACCCGCCAGCATGATGGCGTCGCGCTGCGGGTTGTAGACGCCCGGGCTGCCGATCACGGTCTGCGAGATCGCCGACCTGGCGATGCCGGCATCCGCACACAGGCCTTCCGCGAGCCCGATCAGCTCGGTGATCCGGCCGCTCGTGCTCGTCGCCCTGGTGCGCTGGTCCAGCGTGGCCAGCACCGTGCCGGCCAGGTCGGCCACGGCGCCGCGGAGGTACTGCCGGCCGATATCGAGGCCGAGGACGTATCCCGCCTCCGGACGCACCTCATACAGGACGGCCGATCGGCCCGGTACCCCGGTTCGCTGACCTGCCTCGCGCACCAGCCCGGATCGCTCCGCGTTCGCGAGCGCGAGCGAGACCGTTGGCTTCGACAAGCCTGACCGGCGCGCCAGTTCCGCCCGCGAGAGCGGACCCAGCTGGCGGATCTGCTGCAGCAAGAGCTGCTCGTTCAGCGCGCGCAGAAGCTGCGGCCGTGCTGCCTGTCCGGTCCGTGCTTGCGCGGCTGTAAGCCCTGCGTCCGGCACTGCGTCGAGCGTCGTGGCCACCCGTTAGTCCTTCCGACATGCCCCGGGCCGTTGTGACCACCAGCCTTGCCTGAAGGCCGGAAGTCCCCCCTTGTCGTCTGGCAATAGTTAGGATACTGTCCTAACAAAATTTACGGAATACTGCTTGACTTATGGACGGGCTGGCCTGCATTGAACCACCCCCCGGTCGTGCTCGGTCTCGACTTCGGCGGCACGAAAATCGCCGCTGCCGTCTGTGACCTGGCAGGAACGAGGCTCGCCTCGACCGTCGTGGACAGCCTGGCCACCGACGGCGCGCGGGCCAGCTTCGACCACGGGGTCGACACCGCGCGTGACTTGCTGGCGAGCTCGGCGCCCGGCGCCCGGCTGGCTGCGGTCGGCGTCTCCACCTTCGGCATTCCGTTCGACGACCGGGTGGACCTGGCACCAGCGATCGACGGCTGGGAGTCTTTCCCGCTCGGCCGGGAACTGCGAGCCGCTTTCGCGGGGACCCTCGTTGAGGTAGCCACCGACGCCAAGGCCGCCGCACTGGCGGAGACGCGCTGGGGATCGCTGGCCGGGTGTAATCCCGCCGTGTACCTGAACCTCGGCACTGGCCTGGCGGCCGCGGTCGTCATCGCCGGCCAGGTGGTTTCTGGCAGCCACGGCGCGGCCGGCGAGATCGGCTACAACCTGCGCTCGTCGCTGGACGTCGGCCTCGGTCTCGATCACCGCGTCACCCTGGAGGACGTGGTCAGCGGCCAGGCGCTACCCAAACGAGCGGCGGCCCTGGGGCTGGCCGGCGCTGGCGGTGCACAGCTGACCGCGGCCGATGTCTTCCAGGCCAGTGAGGACGACCCCGCGGCTGACGACCTGATCAGCGCCTTCGTGACGGAGCTTGCCTTCCACCTGGTGAACATCGCCATCCTGGTTGATCCGGTCAGGATCGCCGTGGGCGGCGGGCTGGCGCGATCAGCGCACAGGATCCTGCCCACACTCGAACGGGCGCTGCGCGCGGCTGTCCCGTTCCCGCCCGAACTCGTCGTCGCGCACTTTCCTGATGACGCCCCCCTGATGGGAGCCATCGCGATCGCCGTCGACGCCGTCACCGGGATTTCCCGGCGACAACCGGTGCTTGCCTCGGACATCCCGGGCCCAGACGGCCAGGCCGGGTCAGACACCAGCACGGATAATTCGCATAATGCAACTTGCACCCTCAATTTGGCATGAACATGTACGATTCCAGCCTCATGCCATCGCGACACCGTCGGGCCTCCGACGGGTCACCGTCATCCAGCCGTTGCGCCGGGCGGGCCAGCACGGCCCCGCCCAGCGGAGGACTCATCAGTGAAGGACCTACACCATGAGACCCCCGAAAACCATCATCGCCGTGCTGTCAGCACGCTTGCAGGCTGCCGCTTGCAGCAGTTTCCCGGCGCCTGCCGCGGCAGGCGTCCGGGTCGTCCGGGGCGCTGACGTCCCATCCACGATGCTCAGGAAGGACTAGGGTCGTGAGACGCAAGAGAACTATCGCGCTCGGCGCGGCGCTTTCCGCCGCGGCACTGCTAGCGGCCGGCTGTGGCAGCAGCACCTCTAGCGGCGGAGCCGCCACCGGAAAGCCGCTGATTATCAGCGACGTGACGGGGGCGAACTGGAACTGCCAGTTCAACCCGCTCAGCACGAACTGGCCAGAAGGCGGCCCCAGCGAGACTGGAGTCATCTACGAGCCGCTGATGTTCGTGAACGCGCTGCAGACCGGAACCCAGGCAAACCAGGGAATCCACCCGTGGCTGGCGAGCAGCTACAGCTGGAACTCCGATCTGACGGCCCTCACTTTCACGATCCGCAAGGGCGTGAAGTTCAGCGACGGCACCCCGATGACGCCTGCTGACGTCGCGTTCTCGTTCAACGTTCTGAAGCAGAACGGCGCGCTGGACCTGCAGTCGCTGTGGAAGGCCGAGGGCGGGCCGCTCACGAGCGTGACTACCTCAGGCGACACGGTGACCCTGAACTTCGACGCGCCGTCGCCGACCTACTTCTACTACGCTGCCGGGAAGCAGCCCATCCTCCCGCAGCACATCTGGTCGAAGATTCCGGCGTCCAAGATGCCGACCTATCCCGACAAGAACCCGGTCGGCACCGGCGCTTACGTGGTCGGGAGCTGCAGTTCTACCAACCTGATCTACAAGGCCAACCCGAAGTACTGGCAGCCAGGTAAGCCAGCTGTCAAGACCGTGGAGTGGCCGGCCTACCTCGACAACACCACCGGCAACAACTGCCTGATCAACGGCCAGTGCCAGTGGGGTGGCCA
>Ga0126371_10006746_pt1 | contig 10239 bp, 8 predicted proteins | sample PanSoiMetaPlot_4_FD_110145 | JGI IMG/M metagenome (GOLD analysis project Ga0126371, IMG submission 110145) | Tropical forest soil microbial communities from Panama - MetaG Plot_4 | ecosystem: Environmental > Terrestrial > Soil > Tropical forest > Bulk soil | place: Panama | collected 2016-02-17
AAGTTCCTGCCGCCGGGTGATGACATGAGTCCCCTCGGCGACACGCAGCCGCTCGGCGATGTACCGCGGCGCGGTGCGGACCTCGACGCGCGGGACCGACGCCGACGGGTTCAGGCCACGTTCCCGCACTTCAGCGAACGCGCCGTCGCCCTCGCCACCACCGAGGCAGGTAGCCGGGTCGGCTGACAGCGTGGCGACGAATGGCTTGGACGGCTGCGCGACGAACGTGCCTTGCCCGGGTCTCGTCTCGACAAGTCCCCGGGTGGTGAGCCACTTGACCGCGTCCCTGATCGTGTTCCGCGACGCCCGGTAGGTGTCCCGCAGCTCGAGCTCGCTGGGCAGCTGGGCGCCGGGCACCAGGCCGCCCGTCTCGATCTGCTCGCGCAGATCCTGGGCAATGGTCCAGTAGATCGGATCGGTCATTGTGCGTCCGGATCGGACACGGAGCGGCGCCTGGCCCAGGCGGCCCGCGAGCTAGCTGCACAGCGCCCGCGCGACGCCTGGAGACCAAGCGCCTGGTTGCGACGGCAACGGTCCATCAGGAGCCGATGCTTTCGCAGCTACGCGCGGGGGTCGTAGTGCTCGTAGCGGTACTGCGCGGAAGGCCGCGAGTGGTACTTGGCCACGGCACCCTCCTCTCGGCGTGTCGGCGACGAACCGGCTCCGCAGAGGGCATCGCTGTGGTTAGGTCCGCCGGTCTTACCTCTCGATTATGGGTTGCGAACGCTTTGCTGTCATCTGTCCTGTTCAGTCCTACATGGCCAATTGACCAGGCCGGCAATTGCGGCCGGCCGGCTGCCATCCCGGGCTGCCGGGCACCCAGCCGTTCCACCATCACCCGGTTAAACCGAGGTGACGCCATCGCCAGCAGCAGCACGCCAACTGGAATGAGCACCGGCAGAGCCAGGAGTATCCCCGTCACCTGCACACCGAAATGATCAGCGAAGAACCCGTCGACCAGCGACGCCAGCGGCTTGCTGCCCGCCCACGCGATCGCCCACACCGCCATCACGCTCGCCTCCCGGTCCGGGCCAGCTTCGAGCGCGAGCACCGTGCGCGTCACCGAGTTTGCGATCAGGCAGGACACCCCGGCGCCAGCCGCCGCGACGACGCTGACCCACGCCACCGGCGCCAGAACGAACAGGCACATGAAAAGTCCAAGGGCGGCCAGCACTGTGGCGGTCAGCCGGTGCGAAGGACGGTGCCGCGATCGCCGCAGCGAGCCCACCACGCTGCCACCGCCCAGTGCCGCGATGAACCAGCCCGACCAGCTGGCGGACACGTGCAGCTGGCTGGCCAGTGACGGTCCAAGCACGAGCACCGGGTCGTCGGCGATGGTCACCGCCGCAACCATGAGCAGCAGGAGCCTGATCCGTACATCGGTGAGCACGATCTGGTAGCCGGCCGCGAGCCGGGAACGCCGGACGGGCTCGGGCGCGTCCGTGCCGGCCGCCAGCAAGAACGCGGCGAAGATGATGAACGAGGCGGCGTTCGCGGCAAACGCCCAGCCGAAACCGGCATTGACAACTACCAGGACCCCGAGGATGGGCGCGAGTGCACGGCCCAGGTTGTAGGACACCGAGTCCATCGCGAAGGCAGGCCTGACGTCCTGCGGGCTGCCGACCAGGCGGCGGACGATGACGTTGCGTGCGGGCAGCGCGAACGTGAACGCCAGCCCGCTCGCGATCGCGCCGGTTACGAGCCATGATTCGTTGAGCTTCCCGGTTACCTCTAGCACCGCCAGGGCGCCGGCGAAGACAGCTGCCACGACCTGAGTGGCTAGTAGCGTCCGGCGGCCGCCGAACCGGTCGGTCATCACCCCCGCCCACGGGCCGAGCACGAGCGGGCTGGAAAACTGTGCACAGGTGACCAGCCCAACCGTGAGCACCGAGTGCGATAGCTGGTAGGCCAGCAGCACCTGGGCGGTGTTCTGCAGCCAGGTCCCGAAGTCCGAGATGACGCTGCCCACGAAGTACCAGCGGTACTTCCGGTTACGGCGGAGTACCTCCCAGGGGAGCTTCTTCGTCTCACCTGGGATTATTCCTAGCTGGGTCTTGATGCCTGCGCGTTCTCTTGGAAGCGCGGGCGCAGTCGTTGTCGCCACTGAGGTCCTCGCCGTCGGGTCCACGCTGACCCGACAAGTACATGTAGCTGTGTACGGGACGGGAGATTGATCGATCGTGAGATTGCGAACGGTCAGCCTGGATCTCAGGTGGACTCGTCAGGGCCCTCTTCGTATCGGGGATCTGGCAGGTTGTCGCCGACATTGACGATGAACTGGTTCCTGTCGGTAGGGAACACCGTCACTGTCAGGCGCATGGGGTTTCCGTGCTGGTCGAACGCGGTGCGGAAGATCTCGAACACCACCGCGTCGTGGCCGATGCCGAAGAACTTCTGCTCGTTGTCGTCCGCGGGCCGTGCGGTTACCCAGTCCCGGTAGCCGGTCTGGGTGAGCGAGATCGTCTCCGCTAGGTACCGGACCGCGCCTTCCTTTATGTCCTCGGCCGTCAGCAGCCGCGTCGCACCCCGGTGTATGAAATCCATCGGGTAGTAGGAGGTCTGCAGCGACCATGGGATGCCGTCGATGAACCTTTGCTGGTGCCTGAGAACCACCTGGACGCCCGCGGCCAGTCGCAGCCGCCTGCCGATCGCCGTCGGCGGGATCTGGAGCTCGACCCTCGGCGACGTGGTTTCCGGCCTGCGGTGCTTCGCGCTGACCTGAGACAGATATGTGGCGCCCTCGCCGCCGCCGAACCCTGTCTTCGGGTCGGCGGTCAGGTCGGTGACGAACGGATCGATGTTTATCGTGACGAACGTGCCCTGGCCCGGCCTGGTCTCGACCAGCTGAAGGCCAGTGAGCCGCTTGATCGCGTCCCTGATCGTGTTCCGCGAGGCGTTATATCGGGCGCCAAGCTCGAGTTCAGTCGGCAGCTGGCTGCCCCGCGCGATCTTTCCTGTCTCGATCTGCGCGCGGAGATCCTCGGCGATCTGCTGGTACATCGGCGTCTTAGCCATGTCCCCTCCTGGCGGAGATACCGGCCATCCCGATCACCCTTGCCTCAAAGGTCCATCAGAATAAATGGGCTGTTTGGCTTGGATCCACCCGTTGGCGGAGCAGCCGTTAGATACCACGCATAACTTGTTGGTATGGCTTGGACAGCCTGGATGGCCGGAAGAATCCTATCAGGTCGGCTGCTTGGTTGCAGCCCCATCGACGGTACGGTACCTGACAATCTGATCATTGGAGCTACCAGGCCAAACGATGACCTAGGGGGGCATCGGGACCCGCGGGCGAGCCGCGGGACGGAACAGCGGGGAGTTCACAATGGCCAGTCTCGTAACCGGGCACGTGACGTGCCGCGGCACTCGCCCGTGAGATGCAGGCATCCCCGCCGGTAGATGCATCGCTCCTGCATCCGGCGCCTGAGTCCCGTGCGATCCGCCGGTACGCGGGCTTGACCACGGCCACCCCCTTCGGTTGCCTGTCGGTGCCTGGCGACCCACTATACCCAGTCATACCAACAACTGGTATCACCCTCATGATTCCTGCTAGCAGAATCCCCCCCATGATCCGGTTTGTCTACCCTTTAGCGTGGGCAAGTCAAAGGTAGGTATCACCCACCTGACAGGTATGAGATAGCCAGGACACCTAGTCCAAGCAGGAGGTATACCGCAGGTCGGCGGACGGGAGGCCAGTAATGAGCGGTATCGAGGCGGCGGTGGCGATCTTCTTGCTGATCGCTTTCATCGGCGGGGTCTTGATGGGAGTCATAGTGATCGTTTCGGTCGCGTCGCGCCGCGAGGATCGGCTGTTCTCGCTGACCGGCGAGGCTCCTGACGCGGTGTGCCGTGGCGCCCGGCGGTTCACCGGAGTGTGGACCCGCGGTGGCTGGCCTGTCAGCCAGAGTGCCGGAGAGCTGGACGACACCCGGCGACGGGAGGCACCCCGGTGAGCGGCTTCGGGTTCGTCGCCGGAGTCACCGGGGTCTTCTTCCTCGTCGGGATCGTGGTCGGCGTGCTTGCCGTGATAGCGGCATCGGCCCTCCGCGGTAGCACCGGACGCGCGAGACGCGAACGAGCCGGCGATGAGCACGCCGATCCGGGCCACGGCGCGGACTGGACAGGCACGGGCTGGAGCGGCGGCTGGAGCGACCCGACATCGGCCGGCTGGGAAGAACCTCCCGAGCCCGACGAGAGCAGCCAGGACAACCCTGCGCCCGGCCCGCCTCGCTGGCCTGGTGGGCCGAGCGGCCGGTAAAGCCTAGGCGCGACGGCCGGGGGCCGCGCCCGGGGAGGTGGTCCGTGGGGTTCTGCTAGCCAGGCCCCGCGGACCGCCGAGGCGTTCCACGCGACGCGGGTACGCATCCAGCGGTCTTCGTCCCTGGCCCGGCTAAGCTCGACACCGTGGCCGAAAAACAGGCTTTCCCGTGGGCGCCAGGAACCGCGACTGGCATCGGCTCGATGCCTGGCGACGACCCGATGGAAGCGGCGCGGATCATCTCCGGCGAACTGCCGGACTTTCCGCATCTGGCCGAGCTTCCCGGCCGCGGGCCTGGTGCCGACATCACCGGCCGCACGGCTGCGCTGCTGGTGGACATCCCGGCCGAGGTCACCGCGCGGGGCTGGCGCATAGCGGAACGGCCGGGCCGCGACCTGCGCCGGGCCAGGTCGATGCTGTCCTCGGACCTGGACGCGATGGAGGAAGTCCTCGACGGGTACGCCGGACTGCTCAAGGTCCAGATCTGCGGACCGTGGACGCTCGCCGCGACGCTTGAACAGCCGCGCTCGCTGAACGCGGCGCTCGCCGATCCAGGCCTGGTCGCCGACCTCGCCGCCTCGCTCGCCGAAGGCGCCGCCGCGCACGTCGCGGAGGTCACCAAGCGCGTGCCGCGGGCGACTCTCGCGGTGCAGTTCGACGAGCCCGCCCTGCCCGCCGTCGCCGCGGGCTCGGTGCCGACCGCGAGCGGCCTGTCCCGCGTCCGCGCGGTCGACGAGGAAGTCCTGCGGGACAGACTCCACGAAGTCCTCGCTGCCACCGGGAGATACAGCATCGTGCACTGCTGCAGCCGCGACGCTCCGTTCGGGATGATGACGGGGGCCGGGGCGAAAGCCGTGTCGTTCGACCTCAGCCAGCTACGGCGCGATGATTACGACAAACTCGCCGCGGTGGCTGAGGACGGTGCGGGGCTGCTGCTGGGGGGATCGGGGGGACTGGTCCCCCCGAGCGGGGGGTCACCGGGGGGTCGGCCCCCGGGGGAGAGACCTACTCCGACGGATACTGCTCGGGCCGTCGCGGAGGTGTGGCGGAAGATGGCGCTGCCTGCGGCGCAGTGCGCGGAACAGGTCGTGGTCACCCCGGCGTGCGGGCTGGCGGCGGCGTCGCCGGCCCAGGCGCGCAAGGCGCTGGCCTGGTGCCGGGAGGCGGCGGGGATACTGCCGGAGATGATGGGAGAGCAGGCTTGATGCAGCTGACGGAAGCGCGGCAGCGACACGTGGAGCTGAGCGAGAAGCTGTCCGACGCGCAGTACCGGTACCACGTGCTCGACGCGCCGACGATCTCCGACGGCGAGTACGACACGGACCTGCGGACGCTCAACGAGATCGAGGAGCGGTTCCCCGAGCTGCGCACCCCCGACTCGCCCACGCAGCGAGTGGGCGGCCTGATATCCACGCTGTTCACCCCCGTTGAGCACCTGGAGCGGCTGCTCAGCCTGGACAACGTGTTCTCCCCCGAGGAGTTCGGGGCGTGGGCCGACAGGGCGGTCCGGCTGGGCGGCGGCGGGCCGTACCTGTGTGAGCTCAAGATCGACGGGCTCGCGATCGACCTGGTTTATGAGCAGGGCCGGCTGGCGCGGGCGGCCACCAGGGGAGACGGCCGGACCGGCGAGGACGTGACGCTGAACGTCCGGACGATCAATTCCGTTCCGGCCCGGCTCACCGGCGCCGACGTGCCCGAGGTGCTCGAGGTGCGCGGCGAGGTGTTCTTTCCCGAGGCCGCGTTCGACCGGCTGAACGAGTCGCTGCAGGAAGCCGGCAAGGCGGCGTTCGCCAACCCGCGGAACGCCGCGGCCGGCTCGCTGCGGCAGAAGGACCCCCGTGTGACGGCGTCCCGCGCGCTCGACGCGATCGTGCATGGCATCGGTCGCGTGGTTGGCACTGGCGACGGCCAGATCAGCGGAGCCACGGCGGGGCCAAGCGAGGGCGGCCACCTGGAGGGGGCGCCGGACACCCAGTCCGGCTGGTACGAGCGCCTGCGGCAGTGGGGCCTGCCGGTAAGCGACCGGTACAAGATCTTTTCCGGGCTCGCCGACGTGCAGGCCTTCATCGACTACTACTCGGACCCGGGGCACCGGCACGAAACGCCGTACGAGATCGACGGCGTGGTCGTGAAGATCGACTCGCTCGAGGTGCAGCGAACGCTCGGCGCGACAAGCCGGGCGCCGCGCTGGGCGATCGCGTATAAGTACCCGCCCGAGGAAGTGACGACCCGGCTGCTCGACATCCGAGTCAACGTGGGGCGGACGGGGCGAGTCACCCCGTTCGCGGTGATGGAACCCGTCAAGGTCAGCGGGTCCACCGTGGAGAACGCGACGCTGCACAACGAGGACGAGGTCAAGCGCAAGGGCGTGCTCATTGGCGACATGGTGATCCTGCGCAAGGCGGGCGAGGTGATCCCCGAGGTGGTCGGGCCAGTGGCCGAACTGCGCACCGGCGACGAGCGCGAATTCCACTTCCCGCGCGAGTGCCCGGCCTGCGGCACGACGCTGGCCAGGGATGAGGGCGAGGCCGACTGGCGCTGCCCGAACACCGTGTCCTGCCCGGCGCAGCTGCGGGAGCGGCTGTTCCACCTGGCGTCGCGCGGCGCGTTCGATATCGAGGTGCTTGGCTATGAGGCCGTAGTCGCGCTGCTCGACTGCGGGCTGGTCGCAGACGAGGGCGACGTGTTCGGGCTGACCGCCGACCAGCTCGCCACCTGCGCGTTCTTCGTGAACAAGGCGGGCGGGCTGAAGATCAACGCGCAGCTGCTGCTCGCCAACCTCGCCGAGGCCAAGACCAGGCCGCTGTGGCGAGTCTTGGTGGCACTGTCGATCAGGCACGTCGGGCCGACCGCGGCCCGGGCGCTCGCCGAGGCGTTCGGGTCAGTGGACGCGATCTCGGCGGCCTCGCCGGACGCGCTCGCGGCCGTGGAGGGCGTCGGGCCGACGATCGCCGCCTCAGTGACCGAGTGGTTCACCGTCGACTGGCACCAGGCGATCGTGGATAAGTGGCGGGCGGCGGGCGTGCAGCTCGCGACGCCCGGTTTCGACCCCTCGGCGGCGGCGTCCCGGCTGCTCGCCGGGGTGACCGTGGTCATCACAGGGACGCTGAGCGGGCTCAGCAGGGACGAGGCCGCCGAGGCCGTGCGCGCGGCCGGCGGCAAGGTCTCGTCGTCGGTGTCGAAGAAGACCAACTTCGTTGTCGCGGGGGAGAGCGCCGGCTCTAAGTACGACAAGGCGGTGGAACTCGGGGTGCCCATTCTGGACGAGGCTGGCTTCGCGTCGCTGCTGGCCGGCGGCCCTGAAGCTGTGTCAGCCACAGAGCCGCCGGCCTAGCCACCCTAACTCTCTACTTTGCGGAGACCGTAGATGAAGTTCTGCCCGTTGGGTGAGCCCATGCCGGTCATGGTGTCGTAACCAGTGCGGGTCACCTGACCGGTGTAGAAGAGCATCTTGTAGGTCTGGATGTCGAACGTGGCGAGCGACAGCAGACCGCACATCGCCCTGTCACACGCGACGGCGCGGTAGCGCACGGGCGTGGCGCTCGTGATCGGCCGCAGGTCGTGGATAGCGCTCGTCCCGGCGAGCTTGTACAGCGCCGGGTTGAGGAACCCGAACGGGTGATGGTACTGCTCGGCGTCCGCGACCATGCCCGCGACCAGCGGCGCGGCCAGGCTGGTCCCGCCGACGGGAAACTCGAAGATACCGACCACGACGCCCTCGCTGTTGTACTCAGGCAGCCCGAGCGCGAAGCCGGTGAACGGGTCGGCATCCGCGCTGATATCAGGCACGGCGCGGATCAGCCCGGGCCGGTTGCCTGGCGCCTTGGCCAGCGAGTTTGGCACCACGCCACGCTGGTAGCGTGGCTGCGCCCATAGCAGGCTCTGGCCGCCGCCGGCCGCGCCCTGCTCGCCGCCGGAGATCCACTTGTTGTTGAAGTCCCCGTAGATCTCGGTCGACCAGCCGGTCTCGAACAGCCGCGGGTTCTTTTCGCCGATAAACATTGTTGTCCCGCCCACCGCGGTGGCGAACGGGTCGCTTGACGGGGTCTCCACGCCTGAGCCGTCGCCGCTGGAGAAGAGCATGCTGACGCCCTCGGCCGCGGCCCGCACCAGGTAGGCGTGCTCGACGTTCAGGAGGTTGACCGGGATCGTCTCATTGCCGGCCTCCCAGGAGTTCGACGCGATCGCGGCCAGCGGGTGCCCGCCCACGCCGTTGAGGATCGCCGTGTCGGCGTCGTACAGCGACTGCAGGCCGAAGAAGCCGTTGTTGCACGAGTCGCCGCCGACGACCAGCTGGTTCGCAAGCGGCGCCATGACGTAGGCGGACTCGACGTCAAGCTGCTCCTCGCCGTAGAACGTGTCGCCGCAGGAGTCCCTGCCCAGGGAGAGCTCGGCGTACCGGGTAGCGGCGGGGGTCTGGATCCCGTTCGCCGCGGCGTAATCCTTCAGTGTCACGAACATGTCCGCGGCCAGGCCGATCTCCACAAAGGCGACGGTCACGCCCTTGCCGATGTTGTGCCGGTTGTAACCGTAGGCGCGACGGAGCTGCCCGGCGCTGTACCCGCAGATCACGGTAGGGAAGTTGATGGTGCCGAACATCCGGGGCAGCCGCAGGGCGTGATGCTGGCCGTAGTACTGCGAGCAGGGGAACGTGATCGGCTTGTGGCCGGTCGACGCCTGGCTCATGGCCATCGGGTTCGTCGGTCGGACGTACGTCATCGTCGGCGCGGCGTTGTCCAGGCCGGTGACGGCGAGCACGCCGGAGGCCACCGACGACGGCAGGGAGACCGGACGGTCGTTGGCGCGCAGCGCATACCGTCCGGCGTTGACGGCGCCAGACGACTTGTAGTACTTGACCTGGACGCGCAGCGCCGCGTTGATCGTCGAGACGGCCGCCGTCGCTTGCACGTAATCCCGCCCCGAGTCGGCCTTGACGCCGGTGAACCCGGCCGACCGTAGCCACGACGCGACGCTGGCGGCTTGCGCGCTGCTCGCGCCGAAGCGGGCCGTGTAGGCGGCGGGGCTCAGGTAGTGCCCGTATAGCGCGTTGCCCGGCGTGCTTACCGCGGTAGCGAAGCTTTCCGCGGCGGCGGTCCGTGGCTTGAGCCAGAGCTGAATAGTCAATTTCGTGGAGTCGGCCACCGCGCCAATTGCCCTGTTCGCGGTGGCGAATGCCGGGGTGCTCCCGGAGAGCGCCGTCACCGCCGGGCCGTTTCCTATTGCGTGCGTCGCATCCGCCTGCGCTGCTGATCCGCCGGCTACCGCGGCGATCGTCGTCGCTGCCAGCGCAGCGGTCGCGACGACGATGATCGGTCTTTTCATGGTCTCCCTGTCGTGACGGATGTTTGCCAAACTGTGGGTGGCCAGCGGGAGGGCAACGCCAACAATACGGAGGAAACCCGGGCGAATCTGATACCGGCAAGGAAACTATTTGGCCGCGTTTAGCAGACGCCGGCGGCTTAATCGTTTACGGCCCGTCCGGCACCGCCCCATAAGATGGCGTGCATGTCCATCACCCGCTCCGAAGTCGCCCACCTCGCCCGGCTGTCGAGGCTCGCGCTCAGCGATGCCGAGCTGGATCACCTGGCTCCGCAGCTCGACCAGATCATCTCCTCGGTCGCGCAGGTGCAAGAGGTCGCGGCCGAGGGGATCCCGCCGACCTCGCACGCGACCGGCCTGACCAACGTGTTCCGCGAGGACGAGCCCGCCCCGTGCCTGACCCAGGAGGAGGCGCTCAGCGGCGCTCCGGCCGTCGAACTGCAGCGCTTCAAGGTGCCGCGGATCCTGGTCGAGGAGTAAGGCAAGGCGCATGGACGAGCTCATCATGATGACCGCGGCGGAACTGTCCGCGGCGATGGCGGCCGGCCAGGTTTCCGCCGCCGAGGTGACCACCGCGCACCTGGACCGGATCGAAGCTGTCGACGACCGGGTGCACGCCTTCCTGCACGTGGCCGGGGAGGGCGCGCTCGCGCAGGCGCGCG
>Ga0126371_10006747_pt1 | contig 10239 bp, 6 predicted proteins | sample PanSoiMetaPlot_4_FD_110145 | JGI IMG/M metagenome (GOLD analysis project Ga0126371, IMG submission 110145) | Tropical forest soil microbial communities from Panama - MetaG Plot_4 | ecosystem: Environmental > Terrestrial > Soil > Tropical forest > Bulk soil | place: Panama | collected 2016-02-17
GGGTTGGCCTCGAGACCTTGCAGGCGGGCGGAAATGCAGTCGACGCGGCGGTTGCTACCGGATTCGCCTTGGCGGTGGTCCATTCTCCCGCGGGAAATATCGGCGGCGGCGGATTCATGCTCATCCGCATGGCCGACGGCAAGACGCACTTCCTCGATTACCGCGAAAAGGCACCCGCGGCCGCGACCCGCGACATGTATCTCGACGCGCAAGGCAACGTGCTCCCGGGTGCCAGCGAGATCGGATACAAGGCCATCGCTGTGCCGGGATCGGTTGCGGGGCTGACTTATGCCGAAAAAAAATACGGCAAGCTGACCCTGAAACAGGTAATGGCTCCGGCGATCAAGTTGGCTCGCGATGGCTTCGCGCTAACTTGGGGCGAGGCTGCGGATTTTCACGATTCGCACCTGGCTAAGTTTCCCGAATCGCGCCGCGTCTTTCAGCGCAACGGCGACTACTACAAACCCGGAGAGGTCTTCCGCCAGCCGGACCTTGCGCGAACCCTGGAACGGATCGCCGTCAATTCCGATGATTTCTATCACGGGTCGCTCGCCCAGGAAATCGCGGCGGCTATGCAAAAGGGCGGCGGAGTGATTACCGCCGACGACCTTGCTCACTACGAAGTGAAAGAGCGCGAGCCCGTTCGTGGGACATATCGTGGATATGAAGTGATCAGTGCGCCTCCGCCGTCGTCGGGCGGAACGGTTTTGATCGAGTCGTTGAACATCCTGGAAGGCTACGATCTCGGGAAGACGGACAATCGCTCAGCGGAATCCATTCATTTCATTGTGGAAGCTTTCCGGCGGGCCTTCTTCGACCGTGCGGAGTTTATGGGAGATCCGGACTTTTCCAGGGTTCCCGTGGCCCAGTTGGTTGACAAGAAATACGCGGATGCGTGGCGTGAATCGATCGATCCCGAACATGCGTCGCCGAGTAAAGAATTGAAGCGTCCGGCCATCTTCAGCGAACTAGAGCAGTATGCGGAGTCGCATCCGCCGACAGTGGCTCCTCACGAGGGGAATCACACCACGCACTACTCGGTCTTTGATTCCGAAGGCAATGCTGTTGCCGTGACTACTACCATCAATGACTGGTTCGGCTCCCGCGTGACCGCCGATGGTCTCGGATTCCTGCTCAACGACGAAATGGATGACTTTTCCGCGAAACCCGGCGTGCCCAACTCAGATGGCCTCATCCAGGGTGCTGCCAACGCAATCGGTCCGGGGAAGCGTCCGCTCTCTTCGATGACCCCGACCATCGTCGTGCATGATGGCAAAACCGTGCTGGTGCTGGGCTCACCGGGCAGTTCGAAGATTATTACAACGGTTGCGAATGTGCTGATGGGCGTTGTCGATTACAAAATGAATGTGCAGGAAGCGGTGAATGCCCCGCGCTTTCACAATCAGTGGCTGCCCGATGTCGTCAACGTGGAGAAGTCATTCTTTCCCGATACACTGAATATCCTGCGGAAAATGGGCTACAGTGTGCAGATCGGACTGGAAAAGAATGGCGGCTCTCCGTATTGGAGCGATGCCGAATGCATCGCGGTAGATGAAAAAACCGGCATCCGTTTGGGCGCCACCGACGGCCGTAATAGTAATGGGAAGGCCGTGGGATACTAGAAAGGCAATTGTTGATTGCCGATTGTTCATCTCTGATTCTTGAATAGATGATCAGATTTCTGATTTTGAACCAGAAATCAACAATCAGCAATTGCCTTCAGGATACGCATGCAGAGAGCCGTCTCAACTTACCTATTCGTAAAGGAACGCCTGCACCCGGGCATTCTGGACAGCCTCGTGCGCACGGGCGTGCAAGCGGTCGAGATTTTCGCTGCCCGCCAGCATCTCGATTATGCCAACCGCAAACAGCATGTGAAGGAGATTGCCGAATGGTTCCGCGGCAGCGGCGTGCCGCTGAATTCAGTGCATTCTCCGCTTTACGCGGATTACGAGTGGGGACGCGCCGGCGCTCCGCCCCTCAATGTTTCTTCCCCCGACCGGGCTACGCGGGTCGAGGCCATGGACGAGATCAAGCGCGCGCTCGAAATCGCCGAGCAGATTCCGTTCCGCTTTCTAGTGCAGCATCTAGGTACCTCGAGTGAGAGTTTCAGCGAAAAGAAATTTGAAGCCGCGATGACCTCGATCGAGCACCTGCGAGCTTTTGCGAAGCCGCTCGGTGTCCGCATTCTGCTTGAGAACATTCCCAACGAACTCTCCACCCCGGACCGGCTGGTCGAAATGATCCAGAACGCTCATTTCGATGACGTCGGCGTATGCTTCGATTTTGGCCACGCGAACATAATGAGTTCAGTGAACGAGGCGTTTGAGATCCTGCGTCCGCACATTCGTTCCACCCACGTGCACGACAATGACAGATTGAAGGACTCGCACCTGTGGCCGGGGCAGGGAAACATCAACTGGAAGGAAGCGATCGAATTATTGCGCTCCGCGCCACAAAAGCCTCCACTTTTACTGGAGCTTGGTGAAGATGAGAAAGTGAATCCTCTCGAGAAGTTGGGCGAGGCGTTCGAGAAGCTGGAAGCGAACTAAAAAGCTTTTGCCGCCGAGATCGCAGAGAGCGCCGAACAGCAACGAGACTTAGTTCCCTTGGCGCTGTCGGCGTTCTCGGCGGTAAGAGCTTTCGGAAAGTCATGTCAACTATTACGACCATTGCAGAGATCGGCAAGCACGAAGGCCAGACCGTTACCGTCCGCGGCTGGCTTTATAACCTGCGCGAGAGTGGAAAATTGCTGTTCCCGCAATTCAGGGACGGATCAGGAATCATTCAAGGCGTCGTTCCCAAGAACGCCGTTACGCCCGAGGTCTTCGACGCTGTCAAGACACTCACGCAGGAATCGAGCGTCATCGTGGAAGGCAAGGTCCGCGCGGACAAGCGCGCGCCGGGCGGTTATGAGCTCGATGTCGCCAGCGTGCAAGTCGTGCAGCGCGTGCCCGAGTCGACGCCGTACCCGATTACTCCCAAAGAACACGGCACTGATTTTCTGATGGAACATCGCCATCTTTGGGTGCGTTCGCAGCGTCAGGCAGCCATTCTTCGTGTGCGAGCAGAGATCATCAAGGCGGCCCGCGATTTCTTTGATGATCGTGGATTCACCCTCACCGACCCGCCCATTATTACCCCGGCGGCCTGCGAAGGTACGACGACGCTATTTCCCGTTGACTACTTCGATGAGCAAGCATTCCTCACGCAGTCAGGTCAGCTCTATGTTGAAGCGACGGCGATGGCGCTAGGCAAGGTCTATTCTTTCGGACCGACCTTCCGCGCAGAAAAGTCAAAGACGCGTCGGCATCTCACAGAATTCTGGATGGTTGAGCCCGAAGTCGCTTACGCACAACTCGACGAGGTAATGGAACTGGCCGAAGGGCTCATCAGCTTCATCGTGAAGCGTTGCCTCGATCGCCGCCGCGTCGACTTGCAAACAATAGGTCGCGACATTTCGAAGCTGGAAAAGATTGAGCCTCCGTTTCCACGGGTCAGCTATGACGATGCTGTGAAGAATCTGCAGGAAGGTCACGCGAAAGGGGCTCTGGAATCGAAGTTCGAGTGGGGCGGCGACCTCGGCTCGCCGGACGAAACCTATCTTTCCGCACAATTCGCCAAGCCGGTCATGGTGCATCGCTACCCGGCAAAGGTGAAGGCGTTCTACATGGAGCCAGATCCGCAACGTCCCGAGTTGGCTCTCTGCGTTGATGTCCTCGCGCCCGAAGGCTATGGAGAAATCATCGGCGGCTCGCAGCGTATGGCTTCGCACGAATTGCTGCGGCAGCGCATCCACGAGCACGGCCTGCCGGAAGAGGCTTTCAAGTGGTATCTCGACCTGCGCAAATTTGGCAGCGTCCCCCACGGAGGATTCGGCATGGGCATAGAACGTGCCGTGGCCTGGATCTGCGGCCTCGAGCACGTTCGCGAAACCATTCCGTTCCCGAGAATGCTGTACCGGCTCTACCCATGAAGCGATTTAGTCATTGAATCATTGTTAGTCATTTAGTCAATAAAAATGTCTAACTGAACTGCGCTGATATCAGGCAGAGAGATCGGAGATCAAGGCTTAATTGACCAAACGCTTAAATGATTAAATGACTAAATAATTGAATCCTTATGACCTCCTCTGCCTCCACAAGTATCTCCGGCCGTAAAATCCGAGTAATCGGTGTTCCCCTTGATCTCGGCCAGTCGCGCCGCGGCGTCGACATGGGTCCCTCAGCAGTACGTGTGGCCGGACTCGAGGCCCGCCTCGAGGGGTTGGGACACGAGGTCGAAGACGGCGGCAACGTTGCCGTTGCTATTCCGGAGCAGAAGAAGGAAGGCGCGGCGAACGCCAAGTATCTGAAAGAAATCACCGCCACCTGCACCAAGCACGCCGACCTAGTTTTCAAGACGCTCGAGGCTGGAAAAGTTCCCCTGTGTCTCGGCGGAGATCACTCCATGGCCGCCGGCACCGTGTCAGGCGTTGCCGAGTTCTACCGCCGCCAGAACCAGCGCATCGGTCTTATCTGGATCGACGCTCACACCGACATCAACACGCCCGATTCTTCGCCCAGCGGCAACGTGCACGGTATGCCGCTGGCCGCGTTGATGGGTCTCTGGCCCGGCGATCTCGCTAATATTTATGACTTCTCTCCCAAGGTGAAGCCGGAGAATTGTGTGCTGGTCGGGGTCCGCGACATCGATGCAGTCGAAAAGGAAAATGTCCGCAAGGCCGGCATCGGTGTCTTCACCATGCGCGACATCGATGAACGCGGCATGCGAACTGTGATGGAGGAAGCGCTGCGCATGGCCGGACGCGGTACGGCAGGGTATCACATCTCACTCGACATGGATTGGGTCGATCCGGAGGATGCCCCTGGAGTCGGCACTCCCGTGCGCGGGGGAGCAACGTACCGCGAGGCGCACCTCGCCATGGAAATCATTGCTGACCACGGCCGTATGCTGAGCTTCGAGATTGTCGAAGTGAATCCGGTCATCGATGAGCACAATCAGACGGCGGACCTGGCGGTAGAGTTGGCACTGTCAGCCTTTGGAAAGAAAATTCTCTAACCACGGATTCGCACGGAAGTACCCGGACAAGGGGAGAATGATCCGTGTATATCCGTGCTGATCCGTGGCCAATCTGCTCTGAATTAGCCGGAACCTTCCGTGCGATTGACGCACAACTCATTCCGCGTCCACACTGAAAGGTCATGGAAAAGCTTCGGGTCGGCATCCTATTCGGCGGACGCAGCGGCGAACACGAAGTCTCGCTTCTCTCGGCTGCATCAGTTCTCAACGCAATCGATAAAGAGAAATACGAGGTCGTGCCAATCGGCATCACCAAAGACGGGCGCTGGCTGACCGCCGAGCGTGCTGAGAATCTGTTGACGGGCAAGCTGGTGCTCGAGCCGCGCCAATTTCGCGCCGGAGACCCCGACCTAACCCAACCGGCCGCGGTACTCGCGCGCGGCGAAGCTGTAATCGTGCCACCTGAGCCCATCCAGCGTCAGACGGGGCTAATGCCCTTTCAAACGGACGCTTCACCGATGCGCCGTGCGTCTGACCGCGCCATCAATGTCGACGTGATCTTTCCCGTGCTCCACGGCACTTTCGGCGAAGACGGCACCATCCAGGGCTTGCTTGAACTCGCTGACATACCCTACGTCGGCGCCGGAGTTCTAGGTTCCGCCGCAGGCATGGATAAGGACATCATGAAGTCTCTGTTCATCGCTTTCGGACTTCCGATCGTAAAGCACGTCACGATTCTTCGCAGCGATTGGAAAAAAGATCGCAAACGAGTCGAGAAACTGGTCGGGAAGGTGAAGTATCCGGTCTTCGTGAAGCCGGCGAATCTCGGATCATCTGTCGGAATCAGCAAAGCTCACAACAAGAAGGAAATCGGGCCCGCCATCGAAGAGGCCGCTAAGTTCGATCGCAAGATCGTCATCGAGCAGGGAGTTGGCGGCAACAAAGACAAGGCTCGCGAGATCGAATGTTCTGTGCTTGGCAATGACGAGCCGGTGTCGTCGATTCCAGGCGAGATTGTTCCGATCAAGGAATTCTATGACTACGACGCCAAATATCTCGACGAGGGCTCGCAGCTGATCATTCCGGCGAAGCTGACGAAGTCAGAGACCAAGAAGGTACAGGAACTCGCAATCAAAGCCTTCAAAGCCGTGGATTGCTCCGGCCTGGCGCGCGTGGATTTCCTGATGGATCCGAAATCGCGCAAGATCTATCTGAACGAGATCAACACCATGCCCGGCTTCACTGCGATCAGCATGTATCCCAAATTGTGGGCGGCCTCTGGTCTGGAATACTCAGATCTCATCGATCGCCTCATTCAACTCGGCATTGAGCGGCACGCGGACAAAAGGAAAAATCAATACAGTCGGTGAGGCAAAGTGAATCGTAGAGAATTTCTGCAATATTCCGGTGCCGCAGCCACGCTCAGTGCAATCCGGCACGCCTCGGCTCTGAGCAAAACCTCCCGGGGAAAAATTTCTTTCACCTTTGACGACCCTAAGACCGAGAGCGACTGCAGCCTGACTTGGCGAGAAGTGAATGACCGAATGCTGTCGACGCTGGCCAAGCAGAATGTGAAGGCCATCCTCTTCGTTTGCGGAAAGCGCGTGGATCGCGCCCCCGGAGGAGACCTGATCTCCCAGTGGGACCGCGCCGGCCATCTCATCGGGAATCATTCGTACTCGCATTTGAATTTCAATGAGAGCCCCGACGGTTCCAATGCTGACGGAGTCACTCTTGCTCAATTCGAGTTGGACGTGCTAAAGAATGAGCCTCTCATCCGAGGCTATCGGAACTTTCGGCGTATGTTTCGCTATCCGTTCTTCAAGGAAGGTGATACCGCGGAGAGACGGGATGGCATGCGTTCCTTCTTGCAGATGCATGGCTATCGAATCGGCCGCGCCACGATTGATGCCTCTGACTGGGCAATCGATGCCCGCATGGCGAACAAGGCCCATGCCGCGGATGCCGACCTAACAGGCTACCGTGATTTTTACCTGGAGCACATCTGGCAGCGCGCCCAGTATTACGATTCCCTGGCTTCGCGGTTGATGCCGGCTCCCGTGCGTCACACAGTGCTTTTGCACCACAACGCCCTAAACGCCCTCTTCCTTGGAGATCTGATGGCAATGTTCCGAAATAAAGGATGGACCATTATCGATGCGGAATACGCCTATCAGGACGCGATCTATGACCGGCAGCCCAAAACGTTGCCCGCAGGCGAAAGCCTGATCTGGGCCTTGGCAAAGGAATCGGGAAGATTCGAAAAAGAGCTGCGCTATCCGGGTGAAGACGACGTGTACGAGAATCCACGCATGGACGCGCTTAGGCTGTAGTCTCCGCGTCCGCTAATGTTTTTCCGCCTCGCAAACGAAGCTGCCAGCGTCATTTGTATCGCCAGTCCCTTTATACTTCGCCGCCTGTGGATAAGGGCATAACGGCCGCGTCATTTTTGCCTGCGACCGATCGTGGCCTTCGTACTTCGACGCAATGATAGTGCCCGGCGCTTTGCCTTTCTCAACCCACTTTTCAAGCGACGCATCCACGCTGTGCGTCGCATCGTCGAAGTTCAAATCGCCGACCGCGCCGAACGAGTCCGCTCCGGGGCCGCCTTCGCAGTGTTGCATACCAGGCGCCATATACAGCCGCACGAACGAATCAACATCTTTTTGTCCCATCACCTTGATGACGCTCTGGTAATAGTCGACTGTGTTGAGCGCGCTGATCGCGGGATCATTCCATCCGTGATAGATGATCAACTTTCCGCCGCGCGATTTAAAAGGCTTCAAGTCGGCATTGGTTGCGTTCAACGCGTCGGCCGTTTTTTCCGTGGCGGCCTTCAATCCCGCGTCGACGTTGAATGTTTTCAGCTCCCAGTCGGGTTTCTCATAAACGAAGTCTGAGAAAAACCCATTGCCGAACGCTGCCATTAAGCTTTTCGCTGGAGCAGGGCCTGAGATCCAGAGTGCCCATCCTCCTTGGCCTTCCTCTGCGCCGGGCAGATATCCGGGAAACACGATGTGCCCCGATGAATCCGGCGTTCCGGCATACAGCTTCTTCAGCGTGACCACCTGCGCAGCGGTCAAGCACTTGTCCGAATCTTCCGCCTTGCACTGTATCGTCGCAGGATCGAAGTGGCACTGCCGCGGATCATTCAAGATCCGGTCGCGTACTCCATCAAGCCCATCGCAAGCCGCATTCACGGCAGCGGCGAGGGTCGAAATCTTCGCCGGTGGGATGAAACTCGCCGCATCGGACGTCAGCGCCTGCGTATCGTAGGCAGCGCTGGTGAGCAGCGGCGTCCAGTTGTTGGCCGGAGCACCGGCCAGAATTCCGTCGTAATCCGCCGGATAACGTTGCGCCTCCATCAGGGCCTCACGCCCGCCATCGGAGCATCCCGCCAAATACGACCGCTGGGGCGCCGTGGAGTAATAAGCCTGCACCACCGCCTTGGCCACGCGGGTCATCTCGTGAATGCCGCGGTGGCCGAAGTCGATGACTTTCTCCGGATGCCCCAGTGCCCAAGCTGCATCGATGGGTGAGCCCGCGTGGCCGGTGTCAGTCGCAGTCGCGACGTATCCGTGCTTGACCGCGACAGCAAGTTGCATGTCATCGATCAGTCCCGCGAATCCGCCGTTTCCAATTCCTTGCAGCTTTCCGTTCCACCCGGAAGCCGGCAGCCACACTTCGAGCTTGATATCAGAATCGGAGGTTGGCTTGGCCTCGGCGACGACGCGACAGAATGCCGGCAGACTCTTATACAGCGCGGAAAGCTCCATTCCGCTGAAGGGGGCAGGAGGCCCGTGGAATGTTCCAGCCACTACGGTTTGCGTGAGTGTGATGCTAGTGTCCGGAATTTTCAACGCAGAGAGGTTCCCGCATGCATCTTGCGCGTATGCGCCTACACTCGTGCCCAGCAGAAGGACGGCAACTCCCAATCCGAACGAGTTCCGGTATGACATAAGTCCTCCAGAAAAAACGCTCTTCTCTACTGTCCTGCGGATTTTTCCATGAACGCCGCCTGATCGATCTTCATCTTCTTTAGGCCATCCATCGGTAGGTAGACCATGTGTCCGGCTTCATAGGTGGCAAAGGAAATGTTGTCGCGATATTTCTGCGGAAGATTGAGGTGGTCAACAGTGTAGTTCGCGGCGAAGTACGGCGTGGCCAGGTCGTAGTATCCCTCCATGACCAGAATCTTCAGGTACGGATTCTTCACGATCGCTTGCCGCATCGCCGTCGCAGTGTCGGGGAACCCCTGAATGGCCGAGCCCCAATCCCATGTATCGCCACTTGGGCCACCGCGCGGCGCGCGTACATTGTAGGGCATGTCTACCTTGTATCCCAGTTCGGTCCGGAGATAGTTGTTGAATGCCGAAGTGAACGGGGGCTGTGTAGCCGAGCCAGTCGGATCGTAAAACGGCGTGTCGAGCAGACCGTTCGGATCCGGCCCAGTGTAGCGGCCGTCGAGACGTCCCACGCGTAGTTTCTGATCAATCAGGAGATAGTGCGTGAACTTTTGGACATTCACGCGCAAGTTGGCTTCGTCGACGACTTCCTTGCTTAATCCTGTGAAGTGCGCGAGTTGCTCGATGATGTTCTGGCGCTCTTGCGGAGTAAGCGCGTCTCCTTTATCGAGTGCGTGCTGATATTCGGTCGAGGTCCATTGCTCAGCCTGCAGCCGGGCGCGATTCATGTCCTGCGAGAGATCGGGCGCAAGCTTGTGATGATAGCCCGCAATCATCGTGAATGTAGGAATCAGAAATATGTAGGGCTGGTCGTTTGTGGGGTTATCTTCGAGAGTCTCAAAATTGAGAACAGTAGAGAGCAGCGTGATTCCATTGAAGGAGATGCCACGATCGGCGAGGTATCCCGCAATGCCCGCGGCGCGCGTGGTTCCGTAGCTTTCGCCCAGGATGTAAAGCGGAGAGGACCAGCGCTCGTTGCGGCTGATGTAGAGGCGTATGAATTCGCTGAAGGCCTCGATGTCCCCTTTCATACCCCAGAATTTCTTGAACATCTCTTGATCAGCGGCACGGCTGAATCCCGTGCCAATCGCATCGATCAATACCAAGTCACTTTTGTCGAGCAGCGTGCAGGGATTGTCTTCGATCCGGTATGGGGCTGGCGGCATGAATCCGTTCTGCTTCAGGACGACCCGGCGTGGGCCAAGTGCTCCCATGTGCAGCCAGATGGACGCCGAGCCAGGGCCGCCATTGA
>Ga0126371_10006748_pt1 | contig 10236 bp, 10 predicted proteins | sample PanSoiMetaPlot_4_FD_110145 | JGI IMG/M metagenome (GOLD analysis project Ga0126371, IMG submission 110145) | Tropical forest soil microbial communities from Panama - MetaG Plot_4 | ecosystem: Environmental > Terrestrial > Soil > Tropical forest > Bulk soil | place: Panama | collected 2016-02-17
CGAGTTGTAGGTGCTGCGAACAGCCGCTGCGAATTTGCCGTCTTTCGATAACGCGAAACTGGGAAAATTGCCAAATGCGTGAATGCCTTCGGGTCCTTTCCAAATTGTCCGGTCAGAATTGTTCGTCAGGCCTAACTCGGAAATCCCGCTGCCGCCGCCTTCATACTCGATCAGTAGAATGCGGTCGGGCGCGAGCCAGAAAAACGAATTAATCGAAGTCTCCCGAGCTCGCGTGCGATTCGTTAGGCCATCGCCGTTCGCTGAAATCGTGAACAAGTCGCCGCCATGAAACCCTTCATCGCTCATCAACCCTTCGATGAATGCGATAGATTTGCCATCCGGCGACCATCGCGGGAGCGCCACCTGAAGGGAAGGTTTGTAGATCGACGTGGCGTTGCCCGTTGCGGTGTCGATCGTGTAAATCTGCGCGATCCACCAATTGTTATCGCCCGGCCCCGGCGCGGCCGTTGCGACGAACATTTTGTCGTCCGGCGACCAATCGAAGTCGTAGATGTGAAGATCGGCCGGCGAAACCTGTCGCAGCTTGCCGCTGGCAGTATCGAGAACTGCGATCCGTTGATTATGGATCGCGGTATCAACGACTCCAGTCGTTGCGGCCGCAGCCATTAACGGACCGCCGCCACCCGCGTCTTCAATGTAGAGAAACGCAATCTGCTTCCCATCGTGCGACCAATGCGGTCGCGCGGCATATCCTTTTATATTTGTAATTTTTTTCGGCTTCGAACCATCCGCGTTGACTAACCAGAGTTGCCGCTGCTCTTTCTGTCCGGCACTGGAGAAAAACGCGAGCGTCTTCGAGTCGGGCGACCAAGCGGGATCGAAATCAGTCCTGTCGCCAGTAATCGGAATTTTAACGAGCGTCGCCGGTGTGCCTTCTGATGTTCTGTAGATGTAGGTCTGCTTTGAGGTTGACGCGGCGGTGGATTGTACGCATGCCACATGTGCTCCGTCGGGAGAAAGAGCGATGTCGCCGTAAAGAACAGTTTTGCCTAACTGTTCCGTGAGCTGCTGGATCGTCTGAGCTGTTAACGCCATTGGAAAAAGACAGGTCAAGAGAAGATGCTTCATGTTGTGATTCTGACAAAGGTTCGAGAACGGAAACAGTTACAATGCACGCACCCCGTCCAGAAGACGCTCCACTTCTTGCGACGTGGTGTAGTACGCACAACCGGCCCGAACTATTCCGTGCGCGGCATGACCCAATCGCTCGACCACTGTCATCGCATAGAAATCACCGTGAGAAAGGAAGAGTCCGCGTTCCGCCAATTTCTTCGCCACGTCAATCGATGGCATCCCGTTCACGGTGAAGGCGACCGTCGGTGTGCGCGGCGTGCCGGGCGGTGGACCGTAAAGGCGGACGCCTTCTATTTCGGCTAACCCAGTCCAAAGCTGCCTTACCAATGCGTCGCCGCGCTCGTGTAATTGCTCGAACGCAGCGCGAAGGCGTTCACGTCGCGTCGCGCCCGGGGCCAGCGACGCCAAAAAATCCACCGCAGCCGCTGCGCCTGCGATTCCTTCATGATTCTGTGTGCCGGTCTCGGCCCGTTCCGGCGCAGAATCAGGCGCCGGGATCAGTTTCGGAAAATCAAGTGAGCCGAGCAAAGCACGCCGGCCGTAGAGAATTCCGACGTGCGGCCCGTAGAACTTATAGGCGGAGCAGGCGAGGAAATCGCAATCCCAATCGTGCACATCGATCAACCCATGTGGAGCGTAATGGACCGCATCGACGAAAATTTGCGCGCCTAACGAGTGGGCCATTTTCGCGGCGCGCCGTACATCATTGATCGTGCCAAGAGCATTCGATGCCGCGCCGATCGCCACGAGCTTTGTGCGATCGGTCAATTGTTGTGAGAAATCGTCCCAATCCAGCTCGCCGGTCTCAGGAAGCATTTTTACGATGCGCACATTCACGCCATGTTCTTTCTCCAGCGCCTGCCATGGCGCGATATTAGCGTGATGATCGAGCTCCGTGACCAAGATCTCGTCGTTGCGGCCGTACTCGCGGCCGAGAGCACGCGCGAGGTGAAAAGTTAACGTCGTCATGTTTGCGCCAAACACGATTTCAGTCGGGTCTGCGTTTACAAAATCGGCCAGCACGCTCCGGGCAGCATCGATAATTGCGTCGGTCTCCTCGCTCGTGGGATAAGCCCAGTGCGTATTGGCATTGTGGTGGTACAGATAATCGTTCACTGCCTCCACCACCGTGCGTGGCACCTGAGTGCCGCCGGGCCCGTCGAAATAGGCAACCGGGTAGCCGTTATGAGTGCGCGCGAGCGCCGGAAAGCAGCGCCGTATCTCTTTGATCGACATGATCGCTGGAGGTTGCAAGCCTGCAGTCTCTTTTAGTGCGACGGTCATTTCGAATGATTGCGATCGTAAGGAATAATTTTGTCCCATTCGTCAGCAGAAGAGCGAGCGACAAACGCGACCACTGGTTCGGTTTCGCTCATGTTGAAGACTTCGTGGGGGACGCCGGGCTTGATGTAGATGAAATCACCTGCCTCGTTTTCGATCATTTGTTTTAAGCCGGCTCCGAATTCGTGGCGCACTTTGCCTTCGATGATGTAAAGGATCACCTCGAAGCCGACATGAATATGCGCATAGGCAACGCCGCCCGGCGGAATCGTGGCAATATTCGCCGACAGCTTCGTAGTGCCCACGTTTTTGCGCGACATCCCCTGCTTGTAATGAATACCGTTCCAATCCCGTCGCCCCCCGCCGCCGCGAATGGTCAATATCCCGTCGTGATCTTCAACTACGCTAATGTCGATCCCGGCTTTGTCCTTTTTCATATCAGTGGAGACTTATCGGCGTTCATCCATTTTCGCCAAAGGCTACAGCGTGACAAGTAGGCCACCGCTACACAAGATTGGCAATGTACGTGTCGCGATCGAACGGCGCGAACTCGTCGAGTTGCTCGCCGGTGCCGACGAAACGCGTCGGAATTCCAAGTTCATCCTGAATCGCAACGACGATCCCGCCTTTGCCGCTCCCGTCGAGTTTCGTGACGATCAAGCCGGTTAGCGTCACTGCGCCATGGAATTCGCGCGCCTGGCTGGCCGCGTTGCCGCCAGTGGTTGCATCGAGTACGAGCAACGTCTCATGCGGCGCATCGGGTTCGAGTTTGCTGAGAGTGCGTTTCACTTTTTGCAGCTCGGCCATGAGATTCGTTTTTGTGTGTTGGCGGCCAGCCGTGTCACAAAGCAAAAAGTCGATTCTGTTCTTCAAGGCGGATTGATAGGCGTCGTAACAGAGCGCAGCCGGGTCGGCGCCGTATTGCCCCCGGACGATCTCAACCCCGAGTCTTTTTGCCCAAACATCGAGCTGCTCGATTGCAGCAGCGCGAAAGGTATCGGCTGCCGCGAGCAGCACGCTGTGCTGATCTCGCTTCAAGTAATGCGCGAGTTTCGCCGTCGATGTTGTTTTGCCGGTTCCGTTCACGCCGACGATCAAGATGACGGTTGGCTTGCCGTTGGCTCGATGAATTGGCGTCCGGCGAGATGGCAAAATGCGCGCGATCTCCGCGCGCACCGCTTTGATCACGTCGCCAATTCCAAGTAAAGCCCAAGCCTCGCGCTCTTGGAGTGTCTTGATGATTCGCATTGTCATTGGCACACCGAGATCGGCCCGAATCAACGCTTCTTCCAACTCGTCCCAATCGATTGGCTTGCCGGCAAATTGCTGCGCGAGGGATTGGAGAAAGTTCATTGCGATCTTTTATTGTAGGGGAGGCGCATCGCCTGCCAACCTCGGCAACCGGAGCGGTTGCCCTACAATTCTTTCTTCACCGCTTCTCGCGCTGGGCGGTCCAAATCTTTTCGCACCCGATCCAGAATCCCATTGACAAAACGGCCCGATTCCGCGCCGCCAAAGGTTTTCGCCAGTTCGATCGCCTCGTTGATCGAGACAACTGGTGGGATATCGTCGCGATAAAGCATCTCGTAGATCGCAAGCCGAAGAACATTGCGATCCACTGCGGAGATGCGCCGGAATTCGTAATTTTCACAGTAACGCCGGATGCGTTCCTCGATTTCCGGAAGATGCGCCACCATTCCTTCGATAAGCGGCTGCGCAAATGCGCGCACACGCGGCTTGGCCGGGCAAAATTCCCAGAAATCGTCAATCTTCTCCGGGGCTTCGCCACGCTGGAGATCACGCCAGAAATGATATTGAATTGCTGCCTCTCGGGCCTTTCGCCGTTTACCCATCGTCCCTCAGCGGGCTGGAGACCGCCGCTCCTTGCTTCTTCCGAAGTTCTGCTAAGACGTTTACGATTTCCACCGCCGTCCGCGCGGCTTCAGTGCCGCGGTTAATTTTGTTTTCGAGACAGCGCGCGCGTGCTTGCGCTTCGTTGTCGAAACTGAGCACCACGTTGATTACCGGAACGCCGTGTTCGACTGCAATACGTTGCAGCGCATCGGTAACGGAGCGGCTCAGGTTTTGTGCATGATTAGTTTCTCCTCGCAAAATTACGCCGCACGCGATGATCGCGTCAGCGCTTCGACGTGATGCCACCTCGCGCACGACCACCGGAATTTCAAATGCTCCCGGGACGCGGTGCAGCGAAATAGTCGCCTCCGGTGCCAGGGCTCGCAGTTCTTCCGTAGCATGGTCGACGAGCCCATCGACGAATTGCGCATTAAATCGGCTCGCAACGATGTGGAACGTCCGTTTGGCCTTCGCGATTCCTGGACGAGACGGCGCGGCCTTCGTCATTTACAGCAAGTGGCCCAGCTTCGTTCTTTTTGTCTCGAGATATTTGGCATTATGCGGATTGGCCTCGGTCCTGATCGGTACTTGCTCGATCATTTCGAGGCCGTATCCCTCGAGCCCGACAACTTTCTTCGGGTTATTTGTCAGGAATCGGAACCGTCGCACGCCGAGGTCGAAAAGAATCTGCGCGCCCAGGCCGTAGTCGCGCAGGTCGCCGGGATATCCCAGCTTCGTGTTGGCCTCCACAGTATCGAGACCTTCCTCCTGTAATTTGTAGGCGTGAATTTTTGCCGCCAGCCCGATGCCGCGTCCTTCCTGGCGCATGTAAACCAAAATGCCGTTGCCCTCCTCGGCAATCTGCCGGAGCGCTGCATGCAACTGATTTCCGCAGTCGCACCGGCGTGAAGCGAAGACGTCGCCGGTAAGACATTGACTGTGGACGCGCACCAGCGTCGGCTTGTTTTTGTCGATCTTGCCCTTCACGAGCGCAAGATGATGCTGCCCGTCGAGTTTCGAGCGATACAAGTGCAAATCGAAATCGCCGTAATCGGTCGGCATCTTCACGATCTGTTCCAGCTCCACCAGCTTCTCGCTCTTGCGGCGATGGGCGATCAAACTTTGGATCGTGCAAATGCGCAGGCCGTGTTTCTTGTGGAATTCCATTAGCTCCGGCAGCCGTGCCATGGTGCCGTCATCGTGTAGAATTTCGCAAAGCACACCGGCTGGTTGCAGGCCCGCCATTCTCGCCAAATCTACCGCGGCTTCCGTGTGACCTGCGCGCCGCAACACCCCGCCATCCTGTGCGCGCAGCGGAAACACATGGCCCGGTTGATTAAGGTCGTCCGGCGACGATTTCGGATTCGCGATTGCCAGGATGGTCGTCGCGCGATCATACGCGCTGATGCCAGTAGTCACGCCGCGTGCCGCGTCCACGGAAACAGTAAAATCGGTTCGATGCTTTTCGCGGTTTTGTGTGACCATTCGCTTTAAGCCAAGCTGCTCGGCGCGCTCATTCGCGATGGGCACGCAGATCAAGCCGCGTCCGTGCGTCGCCATAAAATTGACACCTTCAGGTGTCACCTTCTCCGCGGCCATGACCAGATCGCCTTCGTTCTCGCGATCGGCATCGTCGGTGACAATGACCATGCGTCCTTTGGCGATGTCGCTCAGTACATCGTCAATTGCATCGAACTGAAATGTTTCTGCTGCCTTTGCAATCATGGTAGCAATACCATTACGTCCGGAGCTGCTCTGAGCAACTCCAACTAAAAAGGACAGTGACCGACTCGCTTTCTGAGTCTTCGGCGCGAAATGCGTGTCCACAATATGCTAGGGATGGCGAACCAGATTGCGCTACGTGTAAAAACGGAAAATGCTAGATGGGCTTGCCAATGCAGTTCATGGATAAAACGGATAAGATTTTTGTTGCGGGGCATCGCGGGATGGTCGGCAGCGCGCTAATGCGCCGACTTGAAGCGGACGCGTTTTCCAACATCGTGACGCGCGAGCGCGCGCAGCTTGAGCTGACAAATGAATCTGCAGTTGCGAAATTTTTTGCTGACGAAAAACCCCACATCGTCATTCTTGCCGCGGCAAAAGTTGGCGGGATCAAAGCGAACAACGATTATCCAGTCGAATTTCTCGTCGAAAATCTCCGGATTCAGAACAACGTCATTGGCGCGGCTCGCGAGAGCGGTGTGCGCAAGCTGCTGTTTCTTGGAAGCTCCTGCATTTATCCAAAGTTTGCGCCGCAACCAATCCCGGAAAGCGCGTTGCTCACCGGCCCGTTGGAGCAGACAAACGAAGCTTACGCGATCGCCAAGATCGCCGGCATCAAGCTTTGTCAGGCATTTTGTCGCGAATACCGGGCGAACTTTATCTCGGCGATGCCGACGAACCTTTATGGCCCGAACGACAATTTCGACCTGGAGAGGTCACACGTGCTGGCCGCGCTTTTGCGCAAGGCGCACGAAGCCAAAACGCGAAACAATCGAAACCTGGTGGTGTGGGGAAGTGGAAAACCACGCCGCGAATTTCTGCATGTAGACGATCTGGCCTCCGCATGCCTTTTGCTTTTGGAAAAATATGACTCGCCAGAGATCATCAATGTCGGTTGTGGCGAGGACATTGCGATTCGCGAGCTTGCGGAATTAATCTGCGATGTGATCGGTTTCGATGGCGAACTCGCCTGGGACACGACCAAACCGGACGGCACGCCGCGAAAGCTCTTGGATGTTTCCAAGATTCGCGCGCTTGGTTGGAAGCCAGCGATCACGCTGCGGGACGGCATTGCTCGCACGTACGAGTGGTTCCGCGCAAACTGCGTGTAGTGTTGGAATCGGAGCCAGAGCGACACGACTCATATGACTCACCTGCGGTTTGACCGCGAAATTTTCTGGGGTTGACTGCTCTTAAGGGATGAAAAATTTGCGCATTGGCGTTGTTGGCGTTGGTCATATCGGAAGCAATCACGCGCGACTGTATGCGGAGATTCCGTCCGCTGAGTTTACCGCTGTGTACGATCTGGATCCGATCACGAATCGGACCATTGCAACCAAGTTCGGCACGACCGCCGCCAAGTCGCTCGATGAATTTATTGAAATGGTTGATGCGGCTTCCGTGGCAACGCCGACCAACACGCACTACACAATCGCGCGCTCTCTGCTTTCGAAAGACAAACATGTGCTGGTCGAGAAGCCTATCACCGACAACACTGTGCACGCCGCCGAACTGGCAGACTTGGCTGCGCGTAACGGCGTGATCTTGCAGGTCGGGCACGTGGAACGTTTCAATCCGATCCTGGGCGCCCTTGAAAAAAACCTGACGCATCCGCGGTTTATCGAAGCGCATCGGCTCAGGCCCTACTCGGAACGCGGTACCGACATCGGTGTCGTTCTCGATTTAATGATCCATGATCTGGAAGTTATTTTGCATTTCGTGCGTTCGCCTCTGTGGAGTATTGATGCGGTGGGCGTGCCCGTGCTGAGCCGGAGCGAAGACATCGCCAATGTGCGGCTCCATTTCGAAGACGGTTGCGTGGCAAATGTGACTGCAAGCCGCATCAGTCCGGAGCGGATGCGTAAGATTCGCATTTTTCAAGAAGACGCATACTTGTCGCTCGATTATCAAAACCAAAGCGGCGAAATCTATCGGCGCGTTGGAAGACAGATCTGGCGCGACAGAGTTAGCGTTGAACACGAAGAACCGCTGAAGCTTCAGCTCACGTCATTTATCGAATGCGCAAACACCGGACGCCAGCCGCGCGTTTCAGGTTCCCAAGCGACGGCAGCTCTGGAGCTGGCAGTCAAAATCACGAAGCAAATCGCGTCGAGTGCATAGAAGCAGCGTGAACTCGCTCTTGTTTTGCTGACGACGCGGTCGGCGCTCTCCCATGAAAACCATCTACTTCGTCGCCGGCGAAGTGAGCGCTGACAATCACGGCGCCGCGTTGATGCGCTCCCAGTGTCAATTGGAGCCCGATTTGAAGTTCGTTGGACGCGGCGGCCCGCAAATGCAGCAGGTCGCCAGCAAGTCCGCTGCAGGAGGGATTCGCGATGGCGGGCAATTCAAAAACTGGATTGGCGACGCAGCCGTGCTCGGTTTGTGGGAGGTGCTCACGAAGTATGGCTATTTCCGAGAACAATTTCGCGAAACGCTCAAAGAAATTCAGGAGAGCAAACCGCAGGCAGTCGTGTTGATCGACTATCCGGGGTTCAATTTGCGGCTGGCCCGCGCCCTGCAAAGGCGATCGCCACAGCAGAAGGTAATTTACTATATCAGTCCGCAGGTTTGGGCTTGGAATCCGGGCCGCATCGAAAAGATGGCGCGTTGGATCGATCTGGTGCTCTGCATCTTTCCGTTTGAGGCCGATCTCTACAAGAAATCTGGCATTCGCACCGTGTTCGTCGGTCACCCCATGATCGAAAGGCTGCAGGCGTCGAAGGTCGATGTTGAGCGCGATTCAAATTTGATTGGTCTTTTCCCGGGAAGCCGCTTGCGTGAGGTGCGGAAAATCTTTCCGATAATGATGGAAACAGCGCGCCTGCTTTTACGACGGAAGCCCACTTTACGCTTCGAAATCGCAGCGGCATCCGAGGAACTCGCGCGCGAAATGAAGTCGGTAACTGCCCCACTGGAATTCCACGACCAACCGCCGATCCAAATCACGGTCGGTGAGACAGCAGAGATCATGCAGCGCGCATGGGCGGGAATTGTTGCCTCGGGAAGCGCCACGCTGGAGGCTGCTTATTTTCGAATGCCATTTGTGCTGGTTTACAAGGTGGCGTGGCCGACGTACCTGGCGGCGCGCGCGGTGGTGAACGTGAATTATCTTGGCATGCCTAACTTGCTTGCAGACAAAGAAGTCGTTCCGGAATTTATTCAGCAACAGGCGAAGCCGGATGCAATTGCCGAGGCGATGGGGCCGTTAGTCGAAGATGTACATGCACGCAAGCGAATGATTTCCGACTTTGAAGCGATCATCGACAAATTGGGCGGCCGTGGTGCCAGCGAACGTGCGGCGCAAGCAATTCTCGAGGAGATCGGAAGATCGAAATGACTACAATTCAGGGATGATGCGATGAAAATTTGGGATATTTCACGGAAGCTTTCGAATGACTTCGCAGAATGGCCCGGCGACGAGCCGTTTTATTATCGATTGACGAGAGAGATCGCAAAAGGCCAGAGCGTGAATTTGGGCGCGATTACGATGAGTGTGCACAACGGCACGCATGCAGATGCTCGTTTCCATTTCGACATAAAAGGCGAATCGATCGAGAAAACGTCACTCGATATTTACCTGGGTCGCGCAACTGTGGTCGATCTCGCGCAAGTCTTTTTGCGCTCCAAAGAAAAACATCTGATCACTACCGAAGATCTTAAACCGCATGCCGAAGACATCGCGGCAACCTCGCGACTTCTCTTAAAGACCGGACGATGGAGAGATTCCACAATTTTTCCAAACCGAATTCCAGTGATCGCAGCTGATGTCCCGGCGTGGCTGCAGAAAAATGGCGTCAAACTTCTGGGGCTGGACCTGCCATCGATGGACGAGATTGATTCGAAATCATTGCAGAATCATCACGCGCTCGCTCGCGCCGGTGTCGCCATTGTTGAATCGCTCGATCTCAGCGAAGTCGCTGCCGGTATGTATAACCTCGCGGCGCTGCCTCTTAAAATCGCCGGCGGCGACGGCGCACCTATGCGTGCCGTTCTTTGGCGCGACTAATCGTATTGAATTGTCATTCCGAGCGGAGTCGAGGAATCTTTGGATGTTAGGATTAGAGATGTCTCGACTTCGCTCGACATGACAGAAAGCCTGCTCCAAAACCGCCAGACGCTTTGGTTTGTCGCCGCACTTGTCGTTTTGCTTTTCGCGGTCGCCAACTTGCCATGGCAGCTGGACGATTACGATCAGGCCAAGCAGGCGTTTACCTCCTTCCAGATGATCAAGGAAGGCCGCTGGTTTTATCAACAAACGCCGCATGAGCATGTGGCGACCAA
>Ga0126371_10006751_pt1 | contig 10235 bp, 13 predicted proteins | sample PanSoiMetaPlot_4_FD_110145 | JGI IMG/M metagenome (GOLD analysis project Ga0126371, IMG submission 110145) | Tropical forest soil microbial communities from Panama - MetaG Plot_4 | ecosystem: Environmental > Terrestrial > Soil > Tropical forest > Bulk soil | place: Panama | collected 2016-02-17
ATCCCAGCTTTCGCCCCATTTGTCACCGTCGAAATAGCGGATGTGCAGCGAGAGTACGTTGTCCGCGAGCACCGTGGTTTGCAGCGCGGCCGCGTTCGTCATCAATCCGCTTTGCTGCGAACGCTCAATCATGTACCAGCCGGGTTGATTCGGATTCGGCGTCAGGTTGTAGGTGACGATGGTCTCCGGCGTCAGGCCGGTTAGGGCGCGGCGATGGCCTGCGCTGAAAGTGGACAGCGTAAGCGTGTCGAGCGGCGCGCCCGCGTTGCCCATATGGCCGCCGCCAAGCAGGGCTACGTTGCTGGCCATCGGAGTTGTCTGCACCGCATCGCGCAGTTCCTTGCTCATTTGCCACAGCAGCGCACGCCCTTCGCGATCGACCATCAGCCGGCCCTCAGCATGCACTTTGCTATGCGCGATCGTGCTGAACGAACTTGCCAGCATCGTCAGGATCAGCGCCAACACGCCGATCGCCAGCATCATCTCGATCAGCGTAAAGCCGCGCGCAGCGCGATATGTCGAACGGCCGCTGACGATCATCGCGCCACCGCCCCCTGAAGCTGGTTTGGATCGAGCGGAACAGGGGAATGCATGAATTCAACCAGCGCGAAGCTCTGCGAGAGCCGGGGCCCATAGGCAACGATCACCTGGACCTTGCGCACGTCGGGGAACATGCCGGACGCTGAGACCAGCCGTTCCCAACGAAAGTCGGGGAACTCGCCGGGAAAAGACGCCTGAAAATCGCCGTGGGTCATTCCGAGATCGGGATATCGCTCGAGCTCCGCCTCCGTCATCACGGCCTGCGCCAGCATCGACGCGCGAGTCGCGTCCTGCGCGCGAATGACCGACTGGAGGCTCTGGTGATGCAGGCCCAGCAGGCCGAGCAGCGCAATCCCGAGGATCGCCATCGCGACCATCACCTCGATCAGCGTGAAGCCGCGCGCGCGGCGGCGAAGAGTGCTCACTTCGTCATCCCGGTGGGCATCACGTCGCCGCTGATGATCGCGACCTGCCCGGTCAAGGGAGAAAATTCCAGAGTCATTACGTCGCCCGAGGCGTCCTCGAGATGGACCACCGTCGCATCGACGTAGCCTTCGGGATAGAAAGTTGTGGCAGCCACTCCGCGATTGACGGTGCCGAGCCCTTCGATCGTAACGTCACGGATCCTGATCGCCGGCGGCATCATCACCGGTTGACCCGAAACCGAAGCGTCGGCGGCGAACACCGGCTTGACCGCATAGGGATCGAGCTTTGCCGCCGCGTAGCCGTTGTTGTCCAGATCGAAAATGAGCCGCAGCACGAGCTTGTGTCCGGTGGCCTCGTCGTACATGTAGGTCGCGCGTCCCGCCAGCCGCCGCGCCTGGCTCTTTAAGGCAGCCTCGCGAAATCCACCCAGGTACGGCAACGCGAGCGTCAGCATCAGGCCCATGATGAAGATAACGACGGCGAGTTCGAGCAGGGTGAACCCCGGCGATTCAGCTGTCAGCGACGCCGCAATGGCGCTGCGCGCGCGAGACCCGGCGCCGGCGCGACGCAACGCTGAACCTCCGGCTGTTTTCATTGCGAGGTCACGACGTCTGGCTGGCGTCGATATCGTCGCCGCTTTCGACGCCGTCGGGGCCGAGCGATTTGAGCACATACGAATTTCCGTCGCTCTGATAGAAGTAGCCCGTTCCCCACGGATCCTTCGGCAGGCGCTCGATATAACCGCCGCTCTCGTAGTTGGCCGGTACGCGGCCGTTGGTCGGCGGCGTAACCAGAGCGTTCAGTCCCTGGTCGGTGCTGGGGTAGTAGCCGTTGTCGAGGTAGTAGCGATCGAGCGCGGTTTTGATCTCTGCCAGATCGGCCTGGGCCTTGGTCTTCTTGGCCTTGTCGGCGGCGCCGCGCAGACTCTGCACGACGATCGTCGCGAGCAGCCCCAGGATCAGGATTACCACCATGATTTCGATCAGGGTGAATCCGTCCTGTTTGTATCGGCGTGACTTCATCGCGATTACCTCCCGCGCGTTCTTCATTGCATCAGCTGGTTGAGCTGGAAAATCGGCATCAGCACCGCCAGCATCATGAACACGATAACAGCCGCCATCGCCAGCGTCATCACCGGTTCCAGCACGGTGGTCATCTGGCTGAGCGAGTGCGAGACTTCGCGTTCGTAGTTGTCGGCCACCCGCTCCAGCATCCGCTCCAGCTCGCCGGAACGCTCGCCCACGCGGATCATCTCGATCAGCAGCGGCGGAAAGAGCCCGCTCTGCTGAAGCGTCTGCGCCATGCCGTGGCCCTCGCGGATGCTCTCGCGGCTCTGCTCGACGGCGTCCTTGAGCAGACCGTTGGTCACCACGCCTTTGACTGCGTCGAGCGCAGGCAGCAACTGCACGCCGCTGGCGAGCAGGGTGGCCAGCGTCCGCGCGAACCGCGCGCAGATGATTCGAATCACAGTCGGCCCGATATACCAGACCCGCAGAATCGCGGTGTCGTACATGCGCCGGCCGCGCGGCGTCGCCATCGCCGCCGCGAACCCCGCCACTAGACCGGCGATCAGCAGCGCAAGCGGAATCCAGTAGCCGGTGACGAGCGCCGAAATCGAAATCAGAATCCGAGTGGCCAGCGGCAGCGCTGCATGCTGCTGCTCGAAAATGGTCGCGACCTGCGGCACCACATAGGCCACCAGGAACGCCATGATTCCGGCGCCGACGCACATCATGATGATCGGATAGGTCAGGGCGCCGCGCACCTTGGTAATGAATTCGTTCTGGCGCTCGCTGTATTCGGCCAGCCGGTCCAGGACCGCCTCCAGCGCCGCGGCCTGTTCACCGGCCCGCACCATGCCGATGTAGAGGTCCGAGAAAACGTCGCGATGGTTGGTCAGCGCGTCAGCCAGCGACGAACCCTCGCGCACGCGCTCGCGCACCTGCGACAGCATCCGCTTGGTCGCGGCCCGCGTCGATTGATCGCTGAGCGCGCCGAGCGCATCGACCAGTTGCACGCCCGCGCCAAGGAGTGCGCTCAATTGCCGTGTCAGCAGCGCCAGGTCCGACGCCGGCATCTTGCGTCGAAACAGCGAGGGCGTCCAATCGCGCTTCGCCGTCTGACGTTCTGCCGCCGCCGCTTCTTCGTTCAGTTCGGTCGGGTAGATTCCCGACGACCGCAGCTTGCCGCGCGCGGTCCGCGCGCTGTCGGCGTCGACCACGCCATTGACGGTGCGTCCGTCGGCGCCAAGTCCTCGATAAGCAAATACCGGCATCGTGAAAAAACGCGCGGGGGCCTAATCGATATCTTCCTGCGTTACCCGCAGCAATTCTTCGATCGAAGTCTCGCCGCGCAGCACGCGCGACGCGCCGTCCTGCCGCAGCAGCGTCATCCCGTGCCCCGTGCACTGCCGGCGTATCGTGGCGGCGTCCGCGTTCTGCATGACGAGCGAGCGGATGTCGTCGTCCATGATCATCAGTTCCTGGATCGCCATTCGGCCGCGATATCCGGTGTTGCGGCAGCCGCGGCATCCCTTCGGGCGGCAAATCTTCGAGTTCGCGTCCAGGCTCTTGATGCCGATGCGGGTGAGTTCAGTTTCGCCGGGGCGATAGGGCTCGCGGCAATCGGGGCACAGCTTGCGGATGAGGCGCTGCGCCAGCACCGCGAGAATCGACGACGAAACCAGGAAGGGCTCGATCCCCATATCGACCAGGCGCGTGACCGCGCCGAACGAATCGTTAGTGTGAAGCGTCGAGAACACCAGATGGCCGGTGAGCGCTGCCTGGATCGCGATTTCCGCCGTCTCGCTGTCGCGGATTTCACCGACCATGATCACGTCGGGGTCCTGGCGCAGGATCGATCGCAGACCGCTGGCGAAGGTCAGATCGATCTTCGGATTCACCTGCATCTGGCCGACGCCGCGCAACTGGTACTCGATCGGATCCTCGATCGTGATGATGTTCTTTTCGGGTGAATTGATTCGGCTGAGGCAGGCGTACAGCGTCGTCGATTTGCCCGATCCGGTCGGCCCGGTGGCCAGGATGATCCCGTGGCTCTGCCGGATCAGGCGATCGAGGCGCGCAAGGTTTTCGCCCGAGAATCCGAGATGGTCAAGGTTGATTGTCTCGACGGCCTGCGCGCGGTCGAGCAGTCGCAGCACGATTCGCTCGCCGAACGCGGTCGGAATTGACGACACGCGCAAGTCGATATCGCGGCCTGCGATGCGCAGCCGGATACGGCCGTCCTGAGGCAGCCGCTTCTCCGCGATATTCAGCCCCGCCATGACCTTGACACGCGACGTGATCGCGGGCTGGAAGCGTTTTGGCGGCGACAGCACGTCGTACATCATGCCGTCGACGCGGAAGCGCACCACCATTTCTTTCTCGAAGACTTCAACGTGAACGTCGCTCGCGCGATCCTTGACCGCCTGCGACAGTATTCCGTTGACCAGCTTGATGATTGGCGCCGAGTCGTCGGACTCGAGCAGGTCCAGCGGCTCCGACGCGAGCTCGCTCGCCACCACGTCCAGCCGCTCTTCCTCGAGGTCGATCATCAGGTCCTCGGCCGAGGTGGCCGACGCCTGATCGTAGGCGCGATTGATTGCCTCCGCGATCACTTCCGCCGGCGCAACCAGCGGATGGATCTGCGCGCCGTAGAGGAGCTTCAAATCGTCGAGCGGCTCGTAGTTGGCGGGATCTGCGATCGCAACGGTTACGGTGCCGTCGGCATTCGACAGCGGCAGCAGCCGATTCTTCTTGGCGTAGTTGATCGGGACCTTGGAAACGAGGGTGGGGTCCAGCGAATGCTCATCGATATGAGCCTGGAACGGCAGCCGGTATTCCTGCGCCAGCGCGCGCGCCAGCCGCTGAGGCTCCAGCGCGCCCATCTCGACCAGCACGTCGGCCAACTCCTGACCGGGCTTCTTGCGCTGGCGCGCCTTGTCGAGGTCCTGCTCCGACACCCACGAGCGGTCAAGCAGGATTGCCTCGAAACTCTTGCGAGCGGTCGCCATCAGGCAGATCCGCCCACAGGCGTAAGGCCGCTACGATTCAAGCCGTATCCAGTCATCTTCGAAAGTTCCACCACAACGGACCGTACCACCATTCCCCCCGTTCCGGCTCAATTAGACACGATGGTTGCGGCTGGTTTCAAGTATGCTTTTCCCCTTGGCCCGAGGCTAGTTTTCCGGGCCTCGCTCAGGTCAATAATGCACGGCTCCAGGCGCCGTCTGTGTACCGTTCCCTATCGGTGACTGGTTGATCCCCAAGCCGATCCCCGTATGCCCCTTGAGCGGCAGCGTATGCTCCGCTTCCTGCCATGAGACGAGTTTGCCCCCCACAAACTTCAAATCCAGGAAGGTCCCTTTATCGCCGTCCTTGGACGAGGTGTAGAGTAGCGCCGCTGCCACATCATTGCTGTTAGGCTTGTAGGGATAGCTCCAGACCTCGGTGTCGCCGGGGAGGTAGGTGCGGATGTCGGGCTCGCCGTACGAACGATGGACGTCAGGCGAGGTCTCGCCGACCTGCAGCGAATCCGACATCCGGGTCGCCTTGATTCGGGTACCGGCCTGGTAGGCCAGCCCGCAGCCCGAGGCGACGGCGGTCCAGGCGATCGCGATCAGGGCAAACCGCACATTTCTGATCATTCTAAGGGAACAGTACATCGCGCCGATTCTGTGGGAGCCAACCTGAATTTTCAACAATATGCTATAGAGCATCCAATATGAACCGTGCGAGGAACTATGCCGCGTAAGCTGACTCTGGTGAAAGGCGCGTCGCAGCGCGGATCGCTGGTGTACGGGATGCGCATCTTCGGCCAGGGCACCGTTGCCGGCGTCGAGGACGCGCGCGTCAACATGGCCGACGGCGGCAACGGCCGCGTCACGATGCATCTGATCGAAGGCACGCGGGTACAAATCAGGCGGCAGTTGATGCAGAGCATCGACGCGTTCTTCGAGCTGCTCGACGAGCAGTAGTTTTTCTTTTGTCTGGTTCCCCTTTCCAAACGCGGGAAGGGGGTCAGGGGTTAGGTTCTTGGAATAGAGATCGAAACTAAGCCGGAGAAGCACAATGGATCTGAAGTTCATCAAGTACGAGAAGCGCAACCACATCGCCTACATCACGTTCAACCGCCCCGAGCGGATGAACGCGCTGCATCCGCCGTGTCACGTCGAGATGGACTCGGTGTGGGACGACTTCATCGCCGACAAGGCGGCGTGGGTCGCGATCGTCACCGGCGCCGGCGACAAGGGTTTCTCTGCCGGCAACGATCTGCGCTGGACCGCGGAGAATCGCGGGCAGGTGCTGGAAGGTCTGCGCTCCAAGGGCGGCTTCGCCGGCATCACCGCGCGTTACGATATTTTCAAGCCGATCATCGCCGCGGTGAACGGCTTCGCGCTCGGCGGCGGATTCGAGATCGCGCTCTCCTGCGACATCATCATCGCTGCCGAGCATGCGCGCTTCGGATTGCCCGAGCCGCGAGTCGGCCTGATGGCCGCCGCGGGCGGAGTGCATCGCCTGCCGCGCCAGATTCCGCTCAAAATTGCGATGGGCATGATGCTCACGGGCAAGCACATCACGGCGGCCGACGCGTTGCGCTTCGGCATCGCTAACGAGGTCGTGCCGCTCAAGGATCTGATCCCGACGGCCGAGAAGTGGGCGGCCGAGATCATGGAATGCTCACCGCTGTCGGTGCAGGCCACCAAGCAGGCGGCGTTGACAGGACTTGGCATCCCCGTCGAGCAAGCGCTGGCGAAACACTATGACCTGCAGTCGAAGCTGTTCCGGTCCAAGGACGCGATCGAAGGTCCGTTGGCGTTTTCACAGAAGCGAAAACCCAACTGGACCGGCGAGTAGAGCAGGGCGCTCGGGCCTCTTCCTTCCACTCTTCGGAAGGGAGAAGATCGAGATGAGGGTCCGAATCCGGCGCGCGACGCAGCCAAACGCGTGCTCAAACTTTCGCGTTTCGGTAAGGGTCACGGATTAGGTAAGCGCGATCTATGCAAGAACTCTTTCTACTGCACGACGCGATCGCGACGCTGCTCATCGCTGCAGCGGGCGCCGCGCTCCCGCCCGTGACGACCGGCGCATTTTGGACGATTGTCGCGTTTTACGGCGTGGTTTCAGTGCTCTTTGACGATGAGAACCCACGCGGCGTCCCCGGTATCGACTACTTCTATGCGACTCGCCCGCACCTGAAAAACCCGCAGAATTAGTTGTCGGTCTTCTGGATGCCTGCCGCATTTGCAACAATCTTCAAAACCTGTGCTCTTATTTGCCTCGTAGCATGACGCGATTTGGCCTGCTTGTGCTACGATTACCTGCATAGGTGAAATGAATGGCAAGTAATTCTGTGATTCCCTCCCCAATCTTCGAAACGCTGCGCGACAACGACGACACCCTCCGAACCACGCTCGCCGAGCTGGCCCAGGACAAGCGCAAGCAGAAGCCGAATATCTCGCAACGCAAGCTCGCCGAATATCTGGCGGATCAGATGGGCTACCGCGGCGCGAGAAACGTCGAGGCTTTGGTCGCCGCGCGTACTCGAATCTTCAAGTCGCGCCAGGCCGTCGGTTTGAACACCAAGTCGGGCGCCTAGCGCCCAAGATAGCGCCCGAAAAACGTTTCGATTCGCTTCCAACTGTCTTCGGCGGCGTCGGGATTGTATTGCGCCTTCATCGGCCCGACCTTGCCGATCCACGGCAGAAATCCCGAGTTGCGGCTCATGAAGCTGTGACCGGCGTCTTCGTAGATCTTGACGTCATGATCGATACCCAATTCAGTGAGCAGTTTTTCGAGCCGGCGCCCCTGCGTCGCGAACATGCGATCCTGGCCGCCGTAGCCGCCGAGCACGGGACACACTCCTCGTAGCGGGTCGGTGTTCTTCGGCACGTCGCCATAGAACGTCGCGGCGACGCCGAGCGATGCGCGCGCGGCGTACATCAGTGCGAATCCTCCGCCCATGCAGAAGCCGATAACTCCGATTCGCGCCGCGTCGACGGCCGGCTGTTGCTGGAGGTGCTTGCGCGCCGCGTCGATATCCTTGAAGGCGTCGCCCTCGCCGCGACTGAGCGTCATCATCGTGCGCGCGATACAGACGATACGCATGCCGTCGCGATCGTACAGGTCGGGCGCGAGCGCGGCGTAGCCAAGGTCGGCGACGCGTCCGGTGATCCGCCGGATATCTTCGTTGAGGCCAAAAATCTCGTGGATCACGATCACGCCCGGATGCTTCTGCCCATCGGACGGCGCTGCATACGCCGCGCGCATCGGCCGCGCGTCGTGCGAAGGGAAGGTGATATCGGTGGTGTTCATTCATCGCCTCGAGATGGCTGCGAGACATCTATAGCGCGAGAATCATCGATGCTGCGATAGCGAAATGCGCGCGCGCCCGAGTATGCGCCGCACTCGAATCGCCTCGCTCTTATCACTGCGGTGCAGGGCTCAGCCCTGCCCAGGAAGCGCGAAACCACGGCGGTTTCGCATCAGATTAAGTTCTTCGCTTGGGCTTCCCGGTGGGGCGGCGGGGCTTCGCGCGATTCTTCGAGCGCGGGCCCGAGCCGTAGTCGCCGAACGGATCGTCGCGTTCGCGCACTGCCTGACGAAAGCCGACTGCCTGCGCGCGGGTGACGAAGTCGAGGCCTTCTTGCGTATGCCGCGCGATTCCGTCGAAGAGTGAGCCGGCCAGGCGCGACGTTGCCAGCCCCATGTTCTCGGCGGTGTGATTGCAGAGCAGCTTGAGCATCTGGAGTTGATTCACCGGTACTCGCGCCATCCGCTCTGCCAACGCAGTGGCCCGCGCGTCGAGTTGATTGTCGGGTACGGCTTCGAGGATCAGCCCGATTCGCGCAGCTTCCGGAGCTGTGATCTCGTCGCCGGTCAGCAGGTAGCGTTTCGCGCGTTCCAGGCCCATCCGATAGACCCACATCGCCGTGGTTGGCGTGCCCCACACCCGTGACGGCGGGTAGCCGAACGACGCCGACTCGCCTGCGACGATCAGGTCGGCGCATAGCACCATGTCGGTGCCGCCTCCGATACACCATCCCTGGACTGCGGCGATCGTCGGCTTCCGCGCGTACCACAGCTTCATGTACACGTTGACGAATTGCGAGATCATTCCGTAGTCGGCGACCGAGTCCCACACGCGCTGGCGCGCCGTCTCTCCGCCTTGCGCGCGCGTGGACCAATCGAGCCCGTAGCCGGCGCAAAACGCCGGGCCTTCGGCGCGCAGCAGGATCACATGCACGTCGTGGTCGGCGTCGGCGCGATCGATCGCGGCGGCGAGCTCGTCGCGCAATTCGGGCGTGATCGTGTTGTACTCGGCGGCGCGCGTCAGCGTGACTATGCCGACGCCGTTGCGGGTCTCGATGCGCAAGGTCTTCATGCGCACCGCTATAGCAGCAGGCAAGCCTCGCGGGACAGCGGCGCAGCTACGCAGCCTTCGGCTTCTTCTGCACCGGCGGCGTCGTATTGCTCATGCGCCGCGTCACTTCCTCGTCGCTCATCGCCCAGATGCGATCGTCGGGCGGATAGTCCATCAGCGGTTTCGACGAGTCCGGCTTCGGCTGCGGAACCTTGCCGCCCCTGGATTCGAACTGAGCCGGACGCTTGTAGCGCTCGAGTTCCTCCGCGTTGATCCCCGCCAGCGCCTGCACCTCAGGATCGATCCACGACTCCGCGTCGATCGACCCGCCTTCCGACGTCGAGAACTCGAGCATGATTCCCTCGGGCGCGGCGAGGTAGATCGACTTGCAGAAGCCGTGATCGAGCGGGCCCATCACCCAATGCCCGCGCGAGCGCACGCGGTCGCGAATCGCCATCAGGTCGGCATATGAATCGACGTTGAGCGCCAGATGCTGCATCGCGCCCGGCGCGACGTTCTGGGTCGTGTGGCCGGCGTGCGAGACGCCCTTGATCGGTTTGATTGTCGCGACCTCGGGATGCTGCACGAACGCAATCGACGAGCTGTCGCTCAGCTTCATGAAGCCGTGGAAGGTGTTGTCCACACCATGCATCCAGTAGAGCGCAACCAGCTCCATCCCGACGACGTCGGAGAAGTACTCAATCTGTTGCTTGATGTCCTTGGTGCAGATTGCGAGGTGATGCACTCCGTTGGGCAGACCCATGATGCTTACCTCCGTGATGGTGATCCTGTTGTGGCACAAGTCCGGGAGGAAGGGAACTCACTGGTGCCTCGCGCGCTCTTTTGTTGGAAGGGCAGGTGAGGGTTTCTTCACCCGATGATCTTGTTCAGCGGGAACTCGACGATTC
>Ga0126371_10006752_pt1 | contig 10234 bp, 12 predicted proteins | sample PanSoiMetaPlot_4_FD_110145 | JGI IMG/M metagenome (GOLD analysis project Ga0126371, IMG submission 110145) | Tropical forest soil microbial communities from Panama - MetaG Plot_4 | ecosystem: Environmental > Terrestrial > Soil > Tropical forest > Bulk soil | place: Panama | collected 2016-02-17
GCACGCGGTGCGACTGCGCCTTGTCCGATATTTCAGACATCGGTGCGCGTATTAGTCTCCCCGACTCGGATGTCATTCCCGACAATTTTATATTATTCCTGGCGGCGAACGGCGCGGCGCGGCGCCGCTGCCGGGTCATCTGGCGCAAACCGCGCGAGCTCGGTGTAAAATTCGAATCGCGGCTCGACGATCGCATTCGGGCGGCGGTGGCGCCGAAACCGGGCGACAGCGCCGCATCGAAACAAGTCGAGTCCATCGAAACCAGCGCGTGATCGCGCCGCTGGTTACGCCTGCTGAATTGCCGATAGCAGCCAGTTGCCTCCACTCACCCGCATAAAGGTCCACAACTCGGTGGCCTCTTGAGGCTCGCCACCTTCCACTGCGCGACCGGTTGCACGCTCGATCATCCGGTCGGTCAGTGAGAAGCGCATCGCGACGGTCGCGTAGTCGGTGTTGCCTTCGCGCCAGGCTTCGGCCAGGTCGCCCTGCTCCAGCCTGACGTCGGTGACCTTGTTGACAAGACCGCGGCTCGCGTTCTCGGCCAGCTGCTCTGAAAAATAAGACAGCATCTCCGGCGTCACTTTCGTGCGCAACGCGTTGAGGTCTTCCGACGAATAATCGGCCTGAATGTCGGAAAGCAGGCGCTCGAACGCATCGTAGTCCGCTTTGACAACCGCCAAGGGCGCTGCTGCCGGCGCGTTTGCTCCGAACATGCCACCCGGACCACTATAAGAATGATCCGTACCCGCATGCGCCGTTGCGAAGGCGGGCTGGTTGCGTCTCTGCCACCAGGCAAAAAGCAGCCGCGCGACAATCACGATCAACCCGACTTGCAGGATCAAGCCAAGCAGAGAGGCAAAGCCGCCCATGCCGCCAAAAAAGCCATGCCCGAACAGCAAGCCGAACAGTCCCGCGCCAAGGAATCCCGCGGCAAGGCCACCAAGCAGCCCACCCCCGAAGAGACCGGGGCGCGTCGCAGACTGACCAACCGTCCCGGGTCGCGCCGGCTGCGTGAGCGTGCGCTGCATGGGCGCGGCCGCGTTCGGCGCAGTTTGTGTCGTCGGCGGCGCAGAGAACGTACGCGTTCCGCGGCTGCCGCCAGAGAACCCGCCTCCAGCGCGCGCTTCCGCATCGGCCGTAACAAGCACCAGGGCCGCAGCGGCTGCGGCCAACGTCACAAGAAAGCGATGGCGGATCATTTTGGTCTCCCCCGGCAAATCAGCCGCTCAAAAGGTATGTCTCGGTCAGCCAATTTGTAAGAGGTGGGTCCAGCGCCACAACGTCGCGGCGAAACGGACAGTCATCACGCAAATATCACATGGGCCATTCGGAACGGGGACCCAGGTCGGCGATTGCCTTCCGTAGCCAGGAGGTTGGCCCATGCAAGCCAGGATGACAGTTTTGGCCGCCACCGCTGTGTTCTTGTCGCTGACGCTTGCCGCCGGTGCGAAGCTTACGCCGGACAGCCGGTTGAGCGATATTCAGAGCAGCGATCCGGCCGCCATGCGCAATGATGCCGACATTACGAGCGGGATATCCGGCGCGTTGCTTGAGCGGGGTTATTTTCAGGCCCCACAACAGCAGTTCAACGTTTCGTGCCGGCTGCAGATGAGTGTGTTCGACAAGACGCGTCTTACGGAAGTCTGCAACTAAGCACCGGAACCAAGGCTTCGCGAAATCGTTATTGCGGCGGAACTTCGAAACGGCGGCATCCGGCCGCCGTAACAACTCGCACTAACGAGTCATGGGGCGCAACAATGCTTGGCACCATTCTTGTCATCATATTGATACTTGCGCTGGTCGGCGCATTTCCGCGCTGGGGTTATAGCTCCGGTTGGGGATATGGTCCCTCCGGCATCGTCGGCGTGATTTTGATCGTCGTGCTGATCCTGGCGCTGACGGGCCGCGTTTAGGCCTGGTTACTGCACCAGCGTTTTTTTCACCTCAGCGACGAGCTGCTTCAGCGTGAACGGCTTGGCCAGGAACGCATATTGTTCCTGGTCCGGCAGATTTTTGTTGAAGGCCTCTTCCGCGTAGCCCGACACGAAAATAATTTTCACGTCGGGATCGCGCCGGCGCAGTTCCTTGAGCAGCGTCGGCCCATCCATTTCCGGCATCACGACGTCGGAGACCACCAGGTCGACGTCGCCATGCCTATCGAAGGCTTCAATGGCCTCGACGCCGTTACCGGCTTCCAACACCGTGTACCCCCGCGAAATGAGCCCGCGCGCATTGAGCGCACGCAAACCTTCTTCATCCTCGACGAGCAGGATCGTCCCCTGCCCGGTCAGATCGGCCGCCGCCGCACGCGCCAACGAGTCGGCCGCTGCCAGCGCGCCTGCAATGGCAGGTGCATCGGCCGTTGAGATCTGCGTCAACGCTTCCTCAGCGCCGGGGATATGACGCGGCAGGAAAATACGGAATGACGTGCGGCCCGGCTGCGAGTCCGCGTAAATAAATCCGCCAGTTTGCTTGACGATGCCGTAGACGGTGGAAAGTCCGAGGCCCGTGCCTTTACCGACCTCTTTGGTGGTGAAAAACGGCTCGAAGATCTTGTCGATGATGTCTGGCGGAATGCCGGTTCCGCTGTCGCTCACCTCGACCAGTACATAATCGGCCCTCGGCATGCCTTTGTAGGCAAACTGCTCGCATTCCTCGACGGGGACATTGCTTGTACGCAGCATCAGCTTGCCGCCGTCAGGCATCGCATCGCGGGCATTGACCGAGAGATTCACGATTACTTGTTCGAACTGCGAAATATCCACTTTCACGGGCCATAGATCGCGTCCATGAACGATCTCCAGCGTGACCTTCTCGCCGATCAGCCGTTTCAGCAGCATTCCCAGATCACTGAGCGTTTCGCCTAGATCGAGCACCTGTGGCCGTAGTGTCTGCTTGCGGGAGAACGCCAGCAATTGCCTCACAAGCGCGGCCGCCCGATTGGCGTTTTGTTTGATTTGCATGATGTCCTTGAAGGACGGATCGGTCGGCTTGTGTGCGTTGAGCAAAAAGTCGGTCGCCATCATGATGGCGGAGAGCACATTGTTGAAATCGTGCGCGATGCCTCCGGCGAGTTGGCCAACCGACTCCATCTTTTGCTGTTGTTGAAAACGATTTTCCAGCGTCCGTTGCGCGGTTGTTTCCAGCGCATAGACGATCGCTGCTTCTCCGTCGCGATCTTCTTCGTCGACAGCTAACACGAAGAAGCTCGCCCACCGCTCGGCGCTGCCGGTCAATGGAGCCTCGACCGGCGCAATGTTGCTTTGGCCTTCCGCTGCCTTGCGAATCGCGGCTTCAAGGGCCAACCGCTCGCGCTCGACGACGACCGATAAAATGGACCGGTCATCGCTCTTGAACAGCCCCTCGAATGTCGTGGCGAACCGGGCATTGCTGCGCCCGATCCGTCCGTGCTTGTCCACGGTGGCGATCGCCATCGGGGTGTTCTGGAAGAACCGCATGAAGCGCACTTCGGCCGCACGTTGAGGATCGCTGCCCTCGCCTCTCGCGCGGTTGAGCGCCAGTGTGCGCGAGGCGCCGGGTGCGCCGTCGGCCCCGAAAGCAACTTTATGAAATAGCCGCACGGGGACGGGCTTGCCGCCGCGGGTTTTGAGGTCAAGATCGAGCACCTCGGTCTTCACCTCGCCCGGCGCGGCATTGAGTGTGGTAAGCAGGGCCGCGCCCTCGCCGGCGATGATGTCACTGAGCTTGAGCGAGCCCGCCCCAACCTGCGCGAGATCGTGATCGAGCCAGACCGCAAGTGTCGCGTTCAGGTAAACAATGTCGCCGGCGGCGTCGACTGAAAAAAACCCGGCCGGCGCGTGATCAAGATAGTCGATGGCGTGCTGCAATTCCTGGAACACATTTTCCTGGCGCTCACGCTCGCGTGTAACGTCAGCAATCGACCATACCGTCAACCGGGCATCCCGGCGGCTCTCACCCAGGGGACGAACGCGCATGCGCAGCCAACGTCCGCCCTCCCCAACTGTCCCCGTAATCCGCACCTCCTCCTGCAGCCGCCGGCCCTCCCGCGCGGCCTTGACCAAACGGTAGATTGATTCCGATACGTCGGGGTCGCCGATAAACACCCGTTCGATCGGCCTGACGTCATTGATGCCGCTCGCCCCGGTGAGTTCGAGGTAAGTGATGTTCGCGTAAAACACGCGGCCCGCATGATCGGTTACAAGGATGCCATCGAAGGCTCCATCGACCACGGCCTTGAGCAAGGGATTGCCCTGCTCCCTGCCGCCAAACCTCATGATACCTGCAGCTGCAGCGAATAACGCGAAGACGCCGATGGTTCCAAGCACCGCCAGCAGGGTCAGGACATAGGCTTCCACGTAGTCGCGGCCGACATAAACTAGTCCGCCGGCGGCCGCGATCAGGGCCGCCGCAACCGCCAGCACCAGAGTAATCGAACCGCCGCGCGGTGCGCTCTGGCTCTTGTCAAAAGCCTTGCGTTCGTGCCCCTGGGCACGATCCCGCAACAATGTTGCCGGATCCTGACTTGCCATGCTCCCTGAGTGCCTTAAGCCGCCCTGTTGGCGCAAGGGCCCGCGTGGGCGAAGCCTTTGGATAATTACCCTCGTCAGCGTCTGCCCGACACCATCCGGCGCAGCCGCATGACATAGCCGATCACCTCAGCCACCGCCTTGTAATGTTCGGGCGGAATTTGCTGGTCAATCTCGACGGTAGCATGGAGGGCGCGCGCGAGCGGCGGGTTTTCCACGATGGGAACCGAGTGTTTCTCGGCAACCTCCCTGATCTTCAAGGCTAGCGCATCGACGCCCTTGGCGACGCAGACCGGTGCATCCATGCCCCGTTCGTATTCCAGTGCGATCGCGTAGTGCGTCGGGTTGGTGATGACCACCGCCGCTTTCGGGACGGCCGCCATCATACGCCGGCGCATACGGACCTGGCGCACCTGCTTCATCTTGCCTTTGATGGCCGGGTCGCCCTCGGACTGTTTGAATTCTTCTTTCAACTCACGCAGCGTCATTTTCTGACGCTCGTGCCATTGTCGATATTGAAAAAGATAATCGGCGCCAGCCACCACCGCGAGCATGGCGACTACGGCCCCCAGTAGCTTGAGCGAGAGGGACAGGGATAAAGGAACGATCAGCGACGCATCACTGTGCGTCAGCGCCTCGAGCCTTTCGCGCTCCGGCCACATTAGCGTGGTTAGCACGGCGCTGATCAGCACAAGCTTGACCAGCCCCTTCGCCAGATTCGCGAGCGCCTGTTTGGAAAATATCCGCTTGAGACCGGCCGCCGGCGAAATCTTGGAGAGTCTGGGAATGAGCGCTTCAAACGACCACACCAGTCGATGCTGGACTATGTTCCCGCCGAGAGCCGCCAACATGAGCACCAAAAAAGGAATGGCGACGGCCGCCATCATCTCATTGCCGATTTTCTGGATCAGGCGCGGCAAAGCCGGACCGTCGACGCTAATGCTGTACGAATTGGCGATGAGCCCGCGCATGGTTGTTGTCAGGTCTTTGCTCATCGAGCCGGAGAACGCCATCAAGACAAGCGCGGCACCCGCAATCACGAACCAGGTGTTGACCTCCTGGCTCTTGACCACGTCGCCGCGTTTGAGCGCCTCATCGAGACGTTTTTGCGTCGGTTGTTCTGTTTTCTCGGTTTCGTTGGACTGCTCCGCCATACGAGTTCCTCAGCCGCTGTGCGCAAGCTCGGCGAGAATGCCTTCAAGATACCCGACGAAGGTCCCCATCATTGCGCCGATCACCAGCACGAGGAGCAGCAACCCGAGGAGGATCGACAGCGGCAGACCGATGAAAAAGACTTGCATTTGCGGCATCAGGCGGGACAACACGCCGAGCCCAAGATTGAACAGGAGTCCAAAGACGAGAAACGGTGCCGAGAGCTGGACGCCGATGCGAAAGGCTGTCGTTATGACGCGCGTCACGTGTTGCGCCGCGTCGCCCATTAAAGGCAGTTCACCGGGGCTAAAGATCGTATAACTGTCATTCATCGCCTCGATGACCAAATGGTGCAGGTCCGTGGCAAAAACCATGGTAACGCCAAGCACGGTCAGGAAATTCCCGACTAACGCACCTTGTTCATTCTGGGTCGGATCAACCGCGGTGACGAAGCCCAGGCCCAACTGCTGCGCGACTATCGTTCCGGTCACTTGCAGGGCGGAAATCGCCAATCGCGCTGTGAAGCCCAATACCGCACCGACGATCAGTTCTTGGAAGAGCAAAATCAGCGCCGGCCCGAATGTTTTGAGATCGACCGCGTAGGCCTTCTGATGCGCGGGCAAAAGGATTGCGGTCAACACCAGCGCGATGGTGAGACGGACGCGCGATGGCACGCTCAATTCGCCCACACCGGGTAGCAACATGACCATGGCGCCCACGCGAGCGAATGTCAGCAGGAATGCTGTTGCCAGTGCCGGCAAGAATGAAATGTCGACCCGCATTTCCGAACTAGCCGCTGATAATGCGCGCCACGATGCGCAGCATTTCGGCGTGCATTTTCTCGGCCATGAAAGGCAGCGCGATAAGTAATGAAATAAAAACCGCCAATATCTTCGGCACGAAGGCGATGGTCATCTCCTGAATCTGCGTGAGAGCCTGTAGAAGCGATATGGCAACGCCCACAGCCAATCCGACCAGCATCACCGGGCTCACGACAACGATGAGCGTAACGATCGCATCGCGGGAAACGTCGAGGACTTCAGGACCGGTCATGCTGACAACACTTAGATCGGCATTTTCATGATGTCTTCGTAAGCCGCAATGACGCGGTCGCGTACAGCCACGACTGCGTCGATGGCGACTTCGGTTTCAGAGACCGCCGTGACGACATCAACGATGTTCGCCTTCCCGTTGGCCGCCGCACGAGTCTGCGCATCGGATTTGCGGCCCATCTCGGCGACCGATCCAATCGCTTCCTTGAGCACGGCGGAAAAACTTGTGTCGCCACCGGCATCGCTCACCGGTTGGCGGGCAAGCGCGAGCGAATTGGCGTCGGATGCGATACGCGCAACACTGGCATAAGCGCTGGCGGCGGCGAGCGGTGTGGCCATGGTAATTTACGCCTTTCAGGCTTTGAGGATATCGATGGTGCGTTGGATCATCCGCCGCGTAGCGGTGATCACGTTGATGTTGGCTTCGTATGAGCGCTGGGCGTCGCGCATGTCGGTCATTTCAATGACGGGATTGACATTGGGGTATTTGACGTTGCCGTTGACGTCCGCGGCAGGATGGCCCGGCTCATATTTCAAGCGAAAGTCAGAGGTGTCGTTCTGCACTTTGCCGAGCTCGACCATTTGAGTATCGAGTGTGCGGTCGAGTTCGCTGCGAAACGTTGGAATCTTGCGGCGATAAGGATCAGCGCCGGGCCGCTGCGGCGTCGAGTCGGCATTGGCAATGTTTTCCGAAATGATGCGCATGCGGCCGGCTTGCGCACGCAGGCCGGACGCTGCGATCGAGAGCGTCTTGACGAAATCCATCGTTGCCCTCCTGGCTGCCCCTACGTTCTCTCAGCGCTTGCCAAGCGCGGTTTTGATTAGATTGAGGCTGCGTGTGTAGAGCGCCGTCGCCGCCTGAAAATCCATCTGGTTGGTGGCAACTTTCATCATCTCCTCCTCGAGGTTCACGGCATTGCCGGCGGGGCGAACTTCGAAGATGCGCGAATTGGCATTCCGGTAGGCCGATTGGCTCAGGCCAACGCCCTCGATATGGGCCTCTGCGGTGCGCGTGAGGGAAACGGGCATAAGCGACCCCGTATTTGACGATGGCCCCTCATCGAATTGCAGCGGCGCAAGATCGCGTGCGTGGAATTTTGGTGTGTCGGAATTCGCGACATTTTCGGCCAAAACTCTCTGGCGCGCCTGAGCCCAATCAAGACGCGTGCGGAGCATGGACAGAATCGGAATGTCAGTAATTGCCATCGCCCGCTCCCAAAAGGCGCTCCCCACGGCGGCACCGTCGCACTAGGCAGACTTTGCCGGTCGTATGGTTAACAGCGGGTAAAAAGCTGATGCCGGAACGAGTTGCAGGGAACGGCATTAACCGTTTAGATGGCTGAAAACGCGTGGCGACTGCAAAATGCCACTTTATTTGTTAATACTCTGTTAGTATTCAGGGCGGCAAATTGTGCCTGCCGCGTTAACCATTCGGACGATTCTGCCCGGCGAGCCACAGCATGAAGAACGGAGTGCATTGATGTTCGAGAGCTTGTTCGGCTCGGAGATGCCACTGGCTGCCCGGTTCTTTATCGCCTTCCTGATTGTGCTGGCGCTGATCGGACTGACGGCGTGGCTGGTACGACGTTTTGGTTCAAGCCGTCTCGGCACCACGGCCCGCGGACGCCAACCGCGGCTCGCGGTAATCGATGCGGCGACGGTCGATGGACGCCGGCGGCTGGTGCTGATCCGCCGTGACAACATCGAACATCTTCTGATGATCGGCGGGCCCAGCGACGTCGTGATTGAACCGAATATCGTGCGCGCCGTCGGGGCGCGTGAGGTCGCGCGCGAGGCGACGCGCGCCGCTCCTCCTGAACCCGCAGTACGTCCCGCAGCGGCGATTGAAAACGGCTGGCCGCTGCAACCGGCGGGCGAGCCTGCTCCCACACAAGCACCGCGGCCTTATCGCCCTGCAGCAGCAACGGAAGAGCCTTGGCTGCCACCGGAGCCGGGCGCACGTGCACGTCCCGCTGACAATCTCTCCGGCCTTGCTTCAGAACTAACGACGCGTCTGAATGCGCCCGAACATGCGCCGCCGCCACGCGTCGAACCCGCGCCACGTGCGCCGGTCGCAATTCCAGAGGCGACGGCTCAAGCCGATCACAATCTGGCTGAGATGGCCCAGCAGCTCGAAGCCGCGCTCCGCCGCGCTCCCGCACCGGAAGCTCGACCGCCAGCCACCGATCCGATCGCGGCCCAACTGAGCGGCAACGTGACCGTACGTCCGGTGCGCGACCTCAGGGCGCGCGTCGAACCAAAATTCGAACCGAAGTCCGAGCCAAAATTCGAACCCAAATCCGAGCACAAGGCAGAACACAAGCCCGACCTCAAGGCCGAGCCAAAGTTCGACACAAAGCCTGAGCCGCGTGAGCCGGCGGCAACACCTGGTAAAAATCTCTACGAGAATCTGGAAGAGGAGATGGCCAGCTTGCTGGGCCGTCCGCCGGGAAAATCGTGATATTCACTTCCGGCCGCCGTGTCCGTCTTGTGACGGTGGCGGTCGGGGTAGCAGGGATCATCCTCGCAGCGATGGCGCCGGCCGCCGCTCAGGATATCAGCGTCAATTTCGGACAGGGCAACGGACTGACCGAGCGCGTGATCCAGATGATCGCGCTGCTAACGGTCCTATCGCTCGCGCCGTCCATCCTCGTGATGATGACGTCGTTCACACGTATCGTGGTCGTATTGTCGCTGCTGCGCACGGCGCTCGGTACTGCCACAGCTCCGCCCAATGCCGTCATCGTGTCGTTGGCGCTGTTCCTCACTGCTTTTGTCATGGGCCCTGCCCTGCAACGGGCCTATGACACGGGCGTCAGGCCGCTCGTCGCCAACGAAATCACAGCGGAGCAGGCCTTCGAACGCGGCTCACAACCGCTGCGCGCCTTTATGCAGAAGAACGTGCGCGAGAAGGACCTCAAGTTATTTTCCGATATGGCCAAAGAAGCCGAGCCCGCCAAGCCGGAGGATCTGTCGCTGCGCGTGCTGGTGCCGGCATTCATGATTTCCGAGCTCAAGCGCGCTTTCGAAATCGGCTTTCTCCTGTTCCTCCCCTTTCTGATCATTGATCTCGTCGTCGCCTCGGTTCTGATGTCGATGGGCATGATGATGCTGCCTCCGGTCGTGGTATCGCTGCCATTCAAGCTGATCTTCTTCGTGCTGGTGGACGGCTGGAGCCTGGTCGCGGGGGCGCCGATCCAGAGCTACGGCGCCTAGGCTCCCAGCTTTCTCAATCGAGCCGAAGATCGCCGTAACGATTTCCCCGAAATTGGATGCTTCATTTTGCCGGAGAGTACCTCGATTTCAAATGATCGCGTGACGGATCTTCGCCGAGACCCATTCGCTGACGATCACGGTCCCGATGATGACCAGAAGGATCAGCGAGACCTGCGTCCAGTAGAGCTGTGTGATCGCGGCGTTGAGCTCAAGTCCGATGCCGCCGGCGCCCACAAGGCCAAGGACGGTCGACTCGCGAATATTGATATCCCAGCGAAACACGGAGATGCCGGCAAAGGCCGGCAA
>Ga0126371_10006753_pt1 | contig 10234 bp, 8 predicted proteins | sample PanSoiMetaPlot_4_FD_110145 | JGI IMG/M metagenome (GOLD analysis project Ga0126371, IMG submission 110145) | Tropical forest soil microbial communities from Panama - MetaG Plot_4 | ecosystem: Environmental > Terrestrial > Soil > Tropical forest > Bulk soil | place: Panama | collected 2016-02-17
CTAAAAGACTTACGCAAGTTTCTCTCGATTTCCAACATCAAAAGCTCGCCACGCTTCAGACGTTAAGATTCGACGCTTGAATACGTCCTGGCATTGCATTAGAGGTGGGCGGTTCAATCCTGTACCTCGTCAAAACTCTGGTACTTGCCCCTCCGTCTGGGAATTCATCCACGTGACAATGTTCGCAAGCTCGTTGTATCTTGTCGATTCTAAAGTCGGCTCGGGGTTTTGGCGAACGATAAGCTCCTCTATTCTCTAGTGCGCGTTGAACGGATCTCCAGTTTCTGTATACCCTTGCGCAGGACCCAAGCCCGAGTCGCCAAGTTGCACTAGCAAGATCCTACGCCCCTCCGACGCCGCAACCGATCGAGGCTCCAGGGGCCAGCTCCGGCCGTCGCCAGGTACAGAAATACGAAGCAGTAAAGCACGGCCAACTCGCCCTTGTTGACCATTGGCCAAAACCCGTGTGGCGCGTGCGCCAAGGAATAAGCCACGGCCATCTCCCCTGCAAGAACAAGCGCCACTGGCTGGGTGAACAGACCCATCAATATGAGGAAACCGCCGAAGAACTCAAGCACGCCTGCTACAAGCATAAGCGGCGGAAGATGCGGTATCGCCTGCGGTGAGGGCGGAAAGTTGAAGAGTTTCTGTCCACCGTGCCCCATGAACAAGAAGCCTACGACGATGCGCATGATGCTGAGCATTCGGGGCAGCCATGTGGAGTTGAAGGCAATTCGGTTCATCGAGTCTCCCCCTCCTCGGAATGGTACGGTATGGTATGCGAGTCTCGGCCGTGAGAAATGGTAACTCTTGGGTGAAATACAGGTACGAGCTGGAACTTGTCGCGTTTCCCGACGCACGAATACTGAAGGTTTTGGGTAATGGCAGATGGCTGAGTCTAAAAACTCCCCCGAGGAATGAGAGCCGCAAAGCCTTCATGCGGTCACTGAGTATCTTCGATGTGTTGGCTAAGCCAAAGCGTGCGCTGGTTTCATGGGTCGTCCTTTCAGAACTGCAAACGTGAGAGAGGGTAAGAAAAGGGAGAGTATGCGCGAGATTCGCCTTTGCGCCATCCGGACTTTCGCAACGGATCATACACAAAGATGCGTCCTACTACTTAGAAAGAATTCTCTTAATCGTGATCCGGTCAACTCGATCGAGAAAAGCAGGCAGAAACGCTGTAAATGACAGCCAAAAAAGAGCGTCAATTCTTACGGGGAGTGGTTCGTATAGCTGCCCCTGCCTGGGATTTGCCGTACTTTTCCGCGAGCGATAGCGCGGTGTCTCCCGTAGCCGTGCGCGCCTCCGTATCTGCGCCAGCGGCCAGAAGCATTTGAATGATCTGTGTGTCCCCTCGATCGATAGCAGCGGCCGCATACATGAGTGGCGTGAAGCCCTCGCTATCGCGAGCATTGACGGCGGCACCTCGCTCGAGGAGCAATCTCACGATTTCGGGATCGCCTTCCTCGGCGCACATCATCAGCGCAGTGGCCTCCCTCCTTGCAGCCAATTCAACTGGCGCGCGAGTATCCGCTATCGCTCCTCGGTCGAGCAGCATGGCGGCGGTGTCGCGGTCCTCCTGAGCAGTTACGCCGAGCAGTGCCGCCGACCCCTGTGGCAAATCGTTCAACGCAGCGCCACGCGAGAGCAACTGCAATACCTCTTCCCCGTCGCCGCGCATGGCCGCACGCATCAGAGCTGTCCCGATGATGTCGGATGCGCGCGCGTTTATCTCGGCGCCGTGATCAAGCAGAAGTTTTACCGTGGCAACAGCGCCATCGTATCCAGCAGCGAGTACGAGCGCGGTGTGCCGCGATTTGGTCGCGGCATTGACGTTGGCGCCGGACTTGATCAGCAGGGAGACCTTGGCTGGATCATGCACGCTGCACATCAAAGGCGTAATCGCAAGCGAAGTGGCTGGGGCGTTCACATCTGCTCCGTTGCGAATCAGAGTTTCCATGTCTTCTTCTGTGCCCCAAAGGGCGGCTCGCATCAGAGGGGAAAGGAGATCGTGATTGGGGGCAGATTGCTTCGAGCCATTGCCTGCAAACAAAGGATCCCGTGACTGATTCTCGCCAGTTTCGGCCGCAGTCTCGTCTTTGGTTACGAGCTCCACGTTTCCTTGACTCGCGTTCAGATTGCTTGGCGCGCCCATCAGGGCAATGGAGATCCTCTCTTTGTCGCTCAGCGCCAGCGCCATTGTTGCCCAGGCTGTTCCCGCGTAGGAAATGAATTGATGCTTGCCGTGTGGAAAACCCGATTCGAAGTAGGGCAGCCCGGGTCTCCACGTCCGGCGTGTCTCGACCAGCCAAGAACCGTCGGGGTCCTGCGTGCGTAGAAGGAACTCCATGCCTCGTTTGTAGACAGGATCGCTTACCGAAACACCAGCCGCCTGATTGAGTGCGACTAGGGCCTGTCCGGTCGCGTATGCATCGCTGTCCCGGGTCGCGATCTGTGCCCAGCCGCCGTCAGGGCGCTGCCCGCGCAGGAACTCGTCCCGTACGCGCGCAATGCCACGTGCGTCGGCGCCACCCCAAGCGAGACCGAGCAATTGCATAGTGAGCTCTTCCGAGTTTCGAGCCGCAGCCTTTGACAGCCAGGCAGTCGCGCGTCGGACGCGCGCATCCATTTCCGGTTTTCGATTTGGCGGTGCAAATAAACGCAGAGCTCGAATCGTGATGGCGGTCGCAGTAAAGTTGCTGTCTTCAAGTGGAATGCGGTGGTTGTAAGAACTCCAATGCCCAGTCACGTGCTGCTTGCCAGCCAGCATGTGCGCTGCCATAGCGGTATACTCGCCTGGAGGTAGCCCGCCGGCAGCCAGACCGACCAGCCTGTAACTCTGCCCGATCTGTTCATTTGTGCTTGGGCTGCCAATTACGTACTTCGCAGGCCCACCCAGGCCACGACGTGTGTTCTCAACTTGCTCCGCCAACAGCGCTTCGTTAACCCTGAAGCCCCGCTCTCGAGCCACTGCCACGGCCATCATGCCGAGCCCCTGATGATGGCACGAAGCGCAGTCTCTCTTCTCGAACCAGGTGCGCGCGCTGCTCTGCAAAAGGGGTAGCGCTTTTTCCACAGCTTGGTGGGAGCGCCGCGCCTGTGAGTCAGGCGGAGCTGCCCTGTAGGCTGCCGGAGAGAAAACTGCTAAAGAGACGACCAATCGCATTATGACAGTCCGTGAGCAAAGGGACATTTCTTTGGCCTCCGTGTCAATCGATGTCAATTAAGAATGCCAGCTACTGACGATCTAACAAGTTCTAGATACCCCGGAGCAAGGGACAAGCTTTGCCATCCGTGCATTGGCAGGCTTTGACACGCAGCGCTAGCCAGGTGTCGCTAGCCAGGTGTCGCTAGCAAGGTTGCGGGTGTACGGGTTTAGCACTAGAATGTGGTCACCCACTGAGAGTACCTCCATGGCTGGACCCGCACAGTTTGTTCCCCCTGAGCCGCAGAAACCTTCTGCCGCCGAGCGCCTTGATTCGTGGAAGGAAATTGCGGGGTATCTGAAGCGGTCGGTCCGCACAGTCCACCGCTGGGAATCTGATCAAGGCCTTCCGGTCCACAGGCACCTGCACCAAAGCTCCGGTACCGTGTACGCCTTCAAGTCTGAGCTGGATGCGTGGTGGGCGAGCCGCAGAATCGACCTGGAGGCTATAGCGGGGCCGTCAGAAGATGAGGCCGCGACTGGTAGCTACTCCCGATCACCCGCTGCTTCCATGCAATGGCTTATCGTCGTGGGAGTACTTCTGCTCGTAGCGACGCTTGGTTCCATCACTTACTGGCGCACGCGTGTGTCGGCGAATGTGACAACGATCAAGTCTCTGGCCGTTCTTCCTCTCCAGAATCTAACGGGAGATCCAGGCGAGGAGTACTTCGCCGATAGTATGACTGATGCGATCATTACTGAGTTGGCAAGAATCGGTGCGCTACGCGTGATCTCGCACACATCCGTAGTGATGTACAAAGAGGCCAAGAAGCCGCTGCCGGCCATTGCTCGAGACCTAGACGTTGACGGCATCGTTGAAGGAACAGTGGTGCGGTCAGGGCCACGGGCCCGGATCACCGTACAGCTAATCGATGCCCGAAACGACCGACATTTATGGGCAAGGAGCTACGAACGCGACGTGAATGAAGTCGTCGCGTTGCAGGAAGAAGTTGCGCAGGCGATTGTCGACGCCGTGGCCGTTAAATTAACTCCGCAAGAGCGCGCGCGGCTGATTAGTACGCGGGCTGTGGACGCAGAAGCGAATCGATTGCTTTACCAGGGGATCGTAGCAGCTGGCCCGCAGAGCTATCAGGGCTACAGAAATGCCGTTAGCTATTTTGAGCAGGCGATTGCCAAACAGCCAGACTCCGCCGCGGCCTACTCCGCGATGTCCATCTGCTATATCCAATTCTCATTTGTTGGTCCTCTGGAGCCTGAGGATTTCATGCCCAAAGCGGAAGCGGCTGCGCGCAAGGCGCTGGAGTTAGATGAAGGGCTGGCGGAAGCACATGCTGCCCTGGGGATAACCCTGTACCGATATCATTGGAACTGGCCCGCGGCTGAAACGGAGTTTCGACGAGCACTGGATCTAAACCCCAATTTTGCAGAAGGCCATCGAGTGTTCAGTGGCTTTCTAGCCGCAGAAGGGCGTTCACAAGAAGCTTTGGCAGAAGCGCAACGTGCGCGAGAGCTAGACCCACTGTCCCTGCAGGGAACGCTCGACCTCGCCCGCGCGTTTCGGGAGAGCGGAGACTACGGGCGGGCGATTGCGGAATTTCGGAAGGCCCTGGAGATGGACCCAAACCGTCCACGGGCGCATTTCCAACTCGGCGTCACCTACGTGGAAAAAGGCGATTTGAGTGCGGGCATGACCGAATTGGGGACCGCGGTAAAGCTTTCTGAAGGCAATCCGCGATTCGTTGCCTACCTGGGGTATGCGCAGGCCGTGTCAGGAAAACGGAGAGAGGCGCAAGAGACTCTGAGCAGGTTGGAAAGCCTTTCGGCGCAGCAGTATGTCACACCGGTTGGCATCGCCACGATCCATATGGGGCTCGGTGAAAAGGACAAGGTGTTGGTCTGGCTCGAAAAAGCTTACCAGGCGCACGATGGCGAATTGGCTGGGATTGCGACAGACCACCGGCTCGCCACCCTCCACTCTTATCCGCATTTCCAGGATCTGCTTCAACGCGTCGGTCTCGCTCGGTAGTCGCGCAGCGTCGCGGGCTGTCCGCGCTGGCATGGGCGCTAGCCTCATGAAGAATCAGGACAATGGCGAAGAGCTTTAGCTTTGGAATCTCCCATCTCACTGACTGCCTACGCTCGCCGCGGCGTCAACAAGCAATTTATCCAGCGCGGCGCGATCGAGGTATCTGCCGTTCAGAACTACTGCATGAATTTTCTGCGTGTTGTGGATGTCTTCAAGGGGATTAGCATCCAGCAGCACCAGGTCGGCGAGTTTGCCCTTTTCGACGGTGCCGAGGCGGTCCAGCATGCCCAGGAACTTCGCGGCATTGAACGTGGCTGTCTTGAGTGCTTCCCCTGGCGTGAACCCTGCCTGGACAAAAGTCGTAAGCTCTTCATGCAGACTGAAACCGGGGAAGAGGAACGGATTGCCGACATCCGTACCGGCCAACATCGGGACTCCGGCTTTGTTCATCATTGCGATGATCGTGAGCCGTTCCTGTTGGTTCTTGTGCCTCTGTTCTACCTGTTGAGGCGATGTCTCCGGCTTTGGCAGCCGTTCCTGCCACCGGGCTCGCACGTCGCTGGGTAAGTACTTTGCTCGCGGATCGGTGGTTAAGAGGTCCCGCAAGTGCGTACGATCCGTCAGAAATAACCAGGATGTTGGCACTTGCCAGGTCTCGTTCTGCGCGAATTTCTGTGCGAGCTGTTCACATTTTTTCTGATCGTAGGTCTCCAGCATCACCTTCGCCTGTTGGGGGCCCCACTCCTTCGTTTCCAGCCATTCCTGTTCTCTTGCAGAGCAGCCTATGTCAACGTTTGAAAGGTGCTCGATGCTCCTTGCGCCGTCATCGGATGCCTGCGACGCGCTGATCACCCACGGCATATGTGCGACGAACGGGATCCCAACTTTCTTAGCCTCGTCAACGATCGCGACATATTCTTCCCGTCGCAGCTTCTGATACACCTTCACGAAATCCACGCCCGATGCCTTTACGCGATGAACAAAATCGCGTGCTTCTTGCGGCGTGGTGACGACATCTGAATTCGGGAAGATTGGTTCCGGCCCATCCACCGTCCAGGCAACGGCTCCATACCTCGGCCCAAGAAAGCTACCGTCGGCTAAGTCCTTTCGGAACTGCACGACCTGCGGGAAATCGTCGCCGGTCGTCCACATGTCGCGCACGCCGGTCACGCCGTTGGCGATAAACAATGGGAAGTACCAAGTATTTGTGGAACGGGGACTATGCCTGAAGGTGTGTACATGCATATCCCATAGGCCTGGAATGAGAAACTTTCCACGAGCATCAACTACTTGAACAGACTTCGGCACCTTAATCTCCGCGGCTTTACCCACATCAGCGATATGGTCGCCGACAATGAACACCGTCATGTCCTGCTGAATTGACGCATTGGCGGTATCAATCACCACAACATGCGTGAACGCAATCGGCGCTTGGTTGATCCCTTCGTGAGGAAGAGGGAGAGGGGCTAACAGAGCTAGGAAGTTAATTACAGCTGTGAGATTCCTTTTCATGATGTCCACCTGTGATCGAGTCTTATTCCCCCGAACTGCGCCGCCAAAACCCTCCCTGACAACGTTACTCGTGCCGCAGGATGGTCATTGGATCCACGTTGGCCGCGCGCCGGGTAGGCACATAGCACGCCAGCAGCGCGAGGCTCAGAAAGAGTATGCCGACGGCGGCATAGGTTGCGGGATCGGTGGGCTTCAAGTGATACAGCGAGAAGTGTTCACTCATGTACCGGGCTAGCGCAAGCGCCAACCCAGCGCCAACGGCAAGTCCCAGGCCTGCCAGCCCAACTCCCAGCTTGCCGACTAACATCAGCATGTCGCCACGCTGCGCTCCAAGCGCGTATCGAATGCCCATTTCTCGCATCCGTCGGTTCACGAAAGATGAAAGTACGCCGTAAACGCCGATCGCCGCCAGAACCACCGCGATGCCGGCGAAGACGCCCAGCACAAGAGCGTACGCCCGATAATCGCTCAGAGAGTCCCTTAGCACGTCTTCCATCGTGCTGATGTCCGTAACCGGCTGGTCGGGGTCCATCTTCTTCACCATCTGCTTCGCTGTAGCGACGATGTCAGCTTCGTGCGCATGCACATCCCCTACCGCGCGGATGACCAGCGTCCCAGCCAAATGGAAACCATCGCTGCCGCTGGGGTACACCTCCGGCTGCTGAAGATACGATTCGTAGATAAGTGGGTGGAGACCCCCCATCCCAGTTTGCTTCACCTCGCCCACCACACCTACGATCTGGCGCGGCCGCTCTTCGTCCACTTCTTTGAACGTATAGCGAAGCTGAATCTCTTGCCCAATCGGATCTTCGTTCGGGAAATAGCCGTTTGCCGTTGTCTCGCTGATGATTACAACCCATGGCGCATTCGTCGTGTCGCGTTCATCAAAGTAGCGGCCTTTCTTGAGCGGGATCCTCATGGTGCGAAAATAACTGGGGCTTACTTCGTTGAAGCCTACGAAGGGCCTCTTGTCCGGCGCGGGATGCCCTATGATCGAAAAAGTCCTGCCGCCCGTTCCCAACGGCGGGAGGATTGTAATCATGCCTACGGACTCGACGCCGGGCATCGCCGCAATTCCTTCAATCAATTGTTGGTGATAAGCAGTTACTTTCGGAGATATCCTCTCAATCTGCTTTCCTGGAGTCTTCTGTAGGTACTTCCCTCCCGTCCAAGGGAAGAGCACCTTCATCGTCAAGACATTTGCCGGATCGAAACCCGGAGAGGGAAGCACCATGCGAAGCAGGCTGTTAATCATCAGCCCGGCGCCCACCAGGAGCACCATTGCCATGGCCACTTCGGCAACCACGAGCAAATACCGCATCCCTCTATTTTTTCCGGTCGCCGTCCTGCTTTCTCCCTCTCGGAGTGCATCATGCAAATCCGCGCGCGAAGTTCGGAAAGCTGGAGCCATCCCGAACAGCAACGCGGTTAAGAGGCTGAGCCCGCCGGCGAACAGCAAAACCCGGCCGTTGATGCGAATGTTCTCCGCGTCTGGCAGATCCTTCGAAATTGCGGCAAGCAGATGGATTCCCCAGAAAGAAAGCACGACGCCCAGCAAGCCTCCCAGCAGAGTCAACAAACCGCTCTCCACCAGCAACTGTTGCATGAGCCGTCGCCGGCCCGCGCCCAGCGACGCCCGCACCGAATATTCCTTTCGGCGGCTCTCCGCCCTCGAAAGCATGAGGTTTGCTACATTCAGGCATCCGATGAGCAGAATGAATCCTACGGCCCCCACGAGCGGATACAGGGTTTTTTGCGAGTTTTTGTAGAGTGTTTCATACAGCGGAACGACGACGGCCCCCACTCCCTTGTTTTTGGGGATATGCCTTCTCCAACGCCTGCGCGAACACGTCCATCTCCAGTTGCGCTTGCGCCAGCGTTACTCCGCCTTTCAGCCGCGCCAGCGGCACAATCCAGAAGCCCCCGCGGCTTGCATATCTCGCGTCTTCGGGGTTGACGGGCTGCCATACGTCTACCCGCTCTCCCGTGAACCACGGCCCGAATGTTTTGAAGTCCGCTGGCATCACTCCGACGACCGTTGAGACCACGTCGTCAATCCGAAATGTCTTTCCCAACACGCTTGCGTCGCCATTGAATTGTTTCTTCCAGAAAGAGTCGCTGATAATCACTGTCTGCGAGTCTTCGTGACTCTCCCCCACGCGAAACACTCTCCCTAAGACGGGTTGCCAACCAACCAGACTGAAAAAGTTAGGAGTCACGGATTGCACAGGCACTTGCACCGGCTCCCCGAGGCCGGCTACGGTTGCTAAGCCGATACCACCTACCGCACCCATGTCGGCAAAAACGTGATTCGCTTTTTTCCAGGTTGCTACGTCTGCAAGCGGCACTGAATCTTTTTCTAAGCTAGGGCCCTCTTTGTGTGTCGCGAATATCGTCGCTAGTTCCTCTGGATGCTTGTAAGGCAGACCGTGCAGCAACACCGCATTCATCACGCTGAAGACCGCCGTGTTTGCTCCGATGCCCAGCGCGAGCGAGCAAATCACGACGGCCGCGAAGCCGGGACACTTTGCCAAAATTCTCGCGGCGTACCGAAAGTCTTTCCAAAGCGTTTCCATCCACGAAAAAATCCACAGTTCACGGCAATCTTCCTTCACCAGCGCAACGTTCCCGAATCGACGCTGCGCCGCGGCCTGCGCGTCGCCCTCAGCAAGCCCCATGCGGCGATTCTTCTCCGCACGTTTCGTCAGATGAAATTCCAACTCTTCCGCGAGGTCGCGCTCCAACCTTCTTCGGCTGGCGAGCGCCTTCACCTTCAGCCAGGTCTCCGTCAACCACTCTCGCAACATGGGTCCTCCTCGAGCTTAGGCCGGCTCCAGGATCCTCGCGATCGCGTTCGCCATGCGGTTCCAGCGTGAAGTTTCCTCTGCGAGCTGTTTCCGTCCCGCGGCCGTCAACCGGTAGTACTTCGCCCGCCGATTATTGTCGGACGCGCCCCACTCCGCCGCCATCAGCCCACGAAGTTCCAGCCGATGCAGCGCCGGATACAGCGCGCCCTCTTCGACCCGCAGCACCTCTTCGCTTCTCTCGTGGATGTACTCCGCGATGTCGTAGCCGTGCATCTCACCGCGGCTCAGGGTCTTCAAGATGAGCATGTCGAGCGTGTCGCGCAGCAGGTCGCCGGTTTCAGGTTTTTTCGGAGTCACTGGATTGGGCTTTGCCCATAAGAATCTTAGGGGAGTATGCCACTATTTTTTGAATTTGCAAGCTCAAGCCTGGCTTTAACCGCACTACCGCCTCGCTAAATTCAAGGCGGGCCCATGTTCGTCCGGTGGCGCCGAGGCAGCCGTGGGTTGGCCTAAACAATGGGGCAGCCATCGATTTCAGTTTCCATCTGGTTTCCAATTAAGGCCGTCGCTCAAGAAGCTAAGTGCCGCCAATTCAATCGCTCTCCGAGTTTTGTTCAAAGCTTCCCAAGCTTCGGACGTGGGTTCGATTCCCATCGCCCGCTCCATCTCTCGCCTGAAAACAAAGAGCTTGTCTATTCCCAATTGTTGCCAACCGCAAACTCA
>Ga0126371_10006754_pt1 | contig 10234 bp, 13 predicted proteins | sample PanSoiMetaPlot_4_FD_110145 | JGI IMG/M metagenome (GOLD analysis project Ga0126371, IMG submission 110145) | Tropical forest soil microbial communities from Panama - MetaG Plot_4 | ecosystem: Environmental > Terrestrial > Soil > Tropical forest > Bulk soil | place: Panama | collected 2016-02-17
CGCATCTTCTCCACCCATGTTTTGAGTATCAACACAAATACGAATTACGTGCTGCAATTTGCGTTCGCGCCCATTCTCATATTGACTTATCCGCACAATACCAAAGACGCCAAACCACAGGATGGAGAACACAACTCCAAGTCGTAGCCAGCCAGATTTCTTACCTAACTGCTTCATGATGCACCTTGACTTCGGGAAATGCCCTTTCCCACAACCGCTTGTGAACGGGAATGCCCAACTTGGCAGCAAGATGAACCAATGCTCTCGCGTCGGATGGTATGAGTTGTCCAATGTCGAGCAGTTCTGATTCCGTAATTTCTGATTTTGTCATTACCTTTTGCTCCATCGCGCTTGGGCTGCTGCTTTCGCCAGCCGTTGGCGTTCGTCGGCGGATAGGTTCTCGTTCCGAGCAGCATTGCCGAGTTTGCCGATCATTGATTGTTCTTGAGCACTCAGGGTTTTGGCTCGTGCCTTACCTCCGAGTTTGCCTAAGGCGACTGCGGCAGGATTCTTTGACTTGCGTCTCATCATGATTCTCACATTACGCTAGGTGAGCATGACATGTCTGTGCCCGCCGTCACATTTCTTTGGGTAATCGCAAATGAGAAACCCTATGGCGAACAAAAAGCAAAGATGCTATGCTCTTGCAATGGACGAAGGACGAAAGCACGTCATCGGTATCATTGCCGGGATTCTTGTTGCAAGACATCTCAAGACAACTGAAGACCTCTTCGATTGAAAGCCCAGCCGAGAACAGAATCCCTGGTTGCATCTGCTGTCCAGTGGGCGGAGCGCATCGTGCTGCAAGATTGATTCGCGATGTCAAGGCAGCGGATCGTGAATTTACTTGCCCAGGACCTCACGTGACTCGACAATATGCTGTTAGGGTCGCCTCGTGCCTCCCTACTCGCACCGTGAGCCGAATCACTATACAGTTAACCGGGGATATCAAGGCAGTTTAGTTGTCAGCGGATCTTATGTGCAGACTGATCGCGGCGATTTTGGGGCTCCTATGAATTCGACTCAAAGCACGAGTTTGACTAAGGTCTCCAGCGGCGGGGGCAATTAGCCGCTTTGGGTTCGGGTAGGGTGAGGTTTGCCCGAATGCCCCGTGTTTCCTCCGCCGTTGGAGTGTGGGCCGCTAAGCGGAACGGGGTGTGCCGGCAACTTTGCTGTTCTCTTACTGCGCGATCATCGGCCTTGTTGACGAGTGATGGCAGACCCAGAAGTGGCCGATTCGCTCAAAGAGTTTATCGCCCTGAACCCAGACGTTCTAAAGCGGTCTGAAATACGTTCTGACCGGGACGAAACCCCTATCTCACCCGCATAAACAGCGGGGTGCGAAGGGGCAAAACCGGAAAGTGAACCCCTACCTTACCCACAGGTTTCGTAACGCGTTCGGTGTTGCTGGCTAACGCGGTGGGAGTATTTGGAAGCCTCGCCACTCGGGCTTCGATTGTTCCAGTACCTTATGGCTGGAGCCATCCATGACCTTGAATGAGGATTCCCATACTAGGGGTGCCCACACTACTGACGCGCTTAGACTTCCGCCAGAACTGACGAAGGCGAATCAGCCACTTATGATTTTGGTTCTTCGGGAAGGTCTTGCGGTGCGAGAGCGTGCACGAAGGAGATTCTTCCTACGGAATCGCGTTACAGAGCCGCGACTACAGATACTTGCCAAAAGAAGAGGTGGCCGCGAATCTCGACCACGATGGACATCTACACGCAATTCGTTCCTGCTTCTCAGAGGCGAGCGGTTGCTCAGATGATGGGCATGGTGGACGAGAGACTGGCGAAACTCGATGCTGCCAAGAGTACAGTCATCACTGAATTGGAAAGTAATGGAACGTGATTGTGATAAAGGGTACTGCTAAGTTGTTGAATTATGGTGGACCTGAGCGTGATCGAACCGCTGGCCTCCTCGTCGCGAATTATGAAACCGCTTTCAGACGGTGGGACACGCAAGAATCGCAAATGATATCGAGAGGCAGTGTCCATGCGCTTTTGGTGTTGGTTCCCTGCCTCACATCTTCACACTGAGCGACACTGAAACGCCACACCTGATACCGCAAGGATGGGCAGGTTACGACACAGGTCACGACACAAATCTCTCAAGTCGCGGGACAGGGGGCCCCATCGATGCGATTGGCCCGGGGTGGGAGAGCCCTGTCGGGGGGTTATCGTTGAGACACAGGTCGTGTGGTCACTTGCGTTCTAGCAGGCAGAATGCTCCTACCACCGGCCCGCAGCGGATTACGAGTGATAAGGCGTTTATCGTCGGTTAACGAATGCGGGCCGCTGGACGAATTTCTATTTCGGCTCGACACACCATGAAAAGGCAAGAACTGGGTTAAGACCCAGGCCCGCGTAAAGGATATTTCGTTGTGCTCGCGCCCCGGCAGATGCATTTGGTATCTCATCGGAGGAAGAGTCCCCGCTACCCGAACGCTCATCAAGGGATAACAAAATGATGAATATGGCGTGCAGTACTTGTTGAGATCCCTTTACCCGCGCTAAACTTTTGCCCGCCTTTCAGACAGTACACCGGCATCGAAAATAGCCAAAACAGGCGGAAATGGATTTTAAGTATGAAAATCGCTCAACTCGTTACGTTGGGAATTTCACTTCTATGGGTTGGTGGTGCTCAGGCACAAACCTACGCTCCTTTCCAAGCACCGGGCATGTTTGTGACGGGTATTCGATCCAACAGCACGACAACGGATGACGTGGTCATCACTGGCACATGTTCGCAACAAGGCGAAGCAGCGTTGTATGTCGGTTCTCTGCAAGCGGTAGCTAACTCTCCCGTCACGAGCTGGACCTGCTTCCAGCCGAATATCCCGAATATCCCGAGCCAAATGATTACAGGTTCTACATTCTATGGCCCAAATACGCCAACCTTCGATAGCAGCCTGGGCGCGGGTAATGTGCGCGCCGTCGGCACCTACAACACTGGCAACCCGAAGAATCTTCACGGAATGATGTACACAGGGCCCGTTACCGGCTGCCTGAATAATTCCACATCCTGCTGGACTCAGTTGGACGCGACGCCCCTTCTGCACGGCGACCAGCAGCTCGAGAACACCGTTCCTCATAGCACCATGGGCAATCTGGTCGTGGGCAACTGGAACACCCAGAGCAAGATCGGCCACGCCTTTATTTACGACATCTCGGCCGGGACGTGGCTGGATATCAACCCCACCCACTCGCTCAGCATCACCGCCTACGGCATCTGGCAGAACAGCGATGGTACCTACACCATCGCTGGAGGATTCAGCGACCTGAATAGCTTGGGTATCGATGAGGGCTACGTGGTTGACTATGATCCCAATAACAAGATTCAACCCTTTTCGAACCTCATGAAATACCAATTCAATAACCAGAAAGCCCTTGTTTCGCATTTTGATGGCATCAGCGTGAATCCCAACGGCGGTTATAGCCTCACCGGTGAGTATCAGCTCAACGTCAAAGTCAAAACCATAGGCGGCTTTTTCGCGACTGTTCCTCGGATGCCGGATGGTTCCCTGGGGCAGGCCACCTGGACGGCGATCAACTTCACGTATCCTGGGATCAAAGAAGTGAAGCTGACGACCGGCAATACTGTGATTGACAACTACGTGCTCGGCGTTTTTAACGGCGTTTTTGTTGGGAGCGGCCGCACAACGCGTAGTTACGTCGCCTCCGTGCCATAAGGAGAATGCAGGCGAATTTACGCGCCCGGACGAACCGATCATAAAGAAGGAAGTCTTCGGCGAGACGTTTATCGGCTACAGCTCGCCAGTTTTGCCGGAGTTGGGCAAGAATTGGCCGCGTCTTTTTCGCGGCATCAACGCTGAACTGTACGAATCAATAATGTCAGGCAGGAACCCGCAAGAGATTGCAGAGTCTTCGAGAATCACGCAACTGGGAACACACCTACAGGAACCTAACATCAGCGTAGGTGCTGATGGGACGTACTTCTCCTTAGATTTTTAGGTGGCAGCCGCACGGCATGTTTGGCGTGACCAGCGAACCTTGTACCAGGTGAAATAAGAGAGGTCCTGACGCGAGACGAGCTAGAAGATGGCAGGAAATCGAAGATTGTCTCAACAGAGGGGTTCACCCCAGTGAAGTGTGCCCGGAAGTTTCGACTGGCACACAGCAGGCTGCACGCCTATTTGGAGGGCACGGAGTCCCCTAATCGTTCAGTTTTGTGCAGACTCTCCCGCACACCCAAGGGTCATGGCAACACGGTACACGTCCATCGTGCTACGGCCCAATTCGTCGCCAATCTCCCTGTAACTCCCGGCCGTTCACCGAATACCACACCGATGTCCCTTAAGGGTACCCAAACAATCCCTCAAACTAAGTCTGTCGCTAGGCCTGTTATCAATATTTGCGTTCGGATTACCCATGATGCTCAACTTACGCACACAGTGGATTGAAGGTGCTCATGGTTCTACGGAGCATTTTAGAAGCTTGCCCTGTCTCGGAGTCACGGCAACTCTAGGTCGAAGGTATAGATTTCCTGGCTACCCGCATCGCGCGTGAACAGGGGAGAATCGTCCAGAGCCAGGCCGCTCCAGGCGCCGAATGTGCCGCCCATCCGAAAGTTCTCGAAACTGGCGATTCGCTCTATTTCCCCGCTGTGCAAGTTTACGCGACAAACGACGCCGCCCATTGTGTCGAAATAGATGTGTTTTTCATCGCGCGACCATCGTGGGAAGCCTACTTTACTGTCCACCACTTCGCGCCAGCTCCCTTTTGTGGCGTCGTAAAGGACAAGGTGATAAACGCGATTAGACTCTGCAGTCAGTGCGGCCAACTGACCTCCGGAAGACCAACGCGGGGAAAAAAGGCCGTCCGATCCTGGAATCTTAGAGAGCTCCCGGGTTTCCAAGTCAACTGTGAAGATAGCAGGCTGCGAACCTGAGCCCAGCAGGCCTCCTGGCAGCCTCGCAAATGCCAGCCTCTTGCCGTCCGGCGACCAGGTCGGATCAAATTCACTCAGCGATTCCGAAAGCAATTCTATCGCCGGTCCTCCTTCGGCTGGCACGACATATACCTTCCATTTTTCCATTCCGCGCAGTCCCGCGACGAAGGCTATCCGTTTGCCGTCTGGAGACCAACTCGGCTCGGTAACGATTGACGGCCCAGAAGTCAGTTGCTGTCGATTGCTTCCGTCAGCTTTAGCTCGCCAGAGCTGGCCATCTACATCCGAAGTGTAGGCCACCCATTCTCCATCTTTAGAAAAAGTCAGACTTGTAGCGGGGAGTTCAGGAAGAAAAGGAACAACCTGATTCTTTTCACGGTCAAAACGCAGCAGTTCGTTTCTGAGTTGCATCCCTACTGCAAACAGGCGCTTCCCATCCAGGCTGATCGTGGGTGCGACATAATCGATGGGGCCGGTTGTGAGCGGGAACGGTCCGCGCGGTTTCCAAAATAAGCCGCCATGTTCTCGCAACGCCCAGATTCCCCACCTTCCCTCTCTATACGATTGAAAAACGTAATACCGTCCGTCCGGCGTCCAACTGCCACAGCATTCTTGGGGTGAATTATTCCAGCCCTGGAGTAGCGGATGCGGCTCCTTGCCATCCCGAGAAACTTCCCAGAGGGAAGTCGAATGCGTTTGAGGTTCGGCCAGGGTGAAACGAATTACACGACGGTCGGGGGACTCGCGTGGTGCGTGCAGGAGACCGGGCAGCTTTACAACGAGCTGCGTCTTGGAGCCATCAGAGTCTGCTGACCACAGGCCGTCACCGCGCGTGAAAAGAATACGTCCGTTGGTGGCCCAGATAGCTCCGCTGACTCTGAGATCGCCTACGCGGCGATAGCCACCATTCACTACAGAGTAAGCCCACAGCGGTCCCTCCGCGGTGATGGGCATGCCCTGCCAATTCAGCAGCAACAGTTCGGAGTGCTGACGGTCAAGGTCGGTGATTTGGAAGCGCGGAAATCGAATTGGGACGGGAACAGTCTCGCCCCCTGAGACGGGTACTTGGACCAATGTCCGTTGGAAAGAATCAAAGCCCTTGTCTTCAGCCGTGTAGATTCGTGAACCATCGGTGAACAGCAATGGACCTTGATAGCCCTGTTGCCATTTTGTCCATTTCAAACGTCCGTCGTTTGTGAGCTGGGCAGAAGCAAGCAACCGCGGTGGTTGGGAAGGGAGGACAAACCAGACAAGCGTGACTGCGGCAACCGCGAGCGGGATCAACCAATATGCTCGCCGGAAGTTTGTTTCCGCCGGAAGAGCAGGGGCAACCACGAGCCTACCAGCCTTGCGGTCGTCCTCATCTTCTTCTTCGTAGACAACCCTCTCCCGCGTGTGGCTTTCGATGACCAGCGCATCAGGAGCTTTTCCGCTGTCGGGAATCTCACGAACGTCCGCGATAAACCTATATCCCTGGCCAGGAATGGTAGCTATGTACTGCTGGCCGGGCGTTTCGCCTAGTACCTTACGCAGCCGAAAGATGTTTTGGCTAAGGTTTACCTCTTCAACAAAACTGTCCGGCCACAAGCTCTTCATGAGTTCATCTTTTAAGAGCAGGTGGCCACTGTTTTCGACCAGCAACAGTAGCGTGTCAAAGAGTTTCGGGGTCAGCGGTAGGGTGTCTCCGTTCCGCCGTAGGAGTCGCTCGTTCGCGTCCAGGCGGAAAGGGCCGAACTCATAGAGGTGCTTGACCGTTCCGCCCATTCCTCCCCGTTTTCAGAGAATTTAAAGGGATTTTAAGGAAATTCTAAAGACTTTTAAGCCCTGCTCCGGTGAGATTACCGCGCACAGCCCCAAGCGGAATCCCACGCTGGGCGCAATTTATCACGGTTCTGGCGTGAGGAAAAGCGGGTTTATCCCGCGGCTGGTAAGCAAACTAAGCTGGCCCGGGAGTCCGGAGCGTTCAGAAAGGCGCCGAAAACGCATCAGGAAACCAAGGAGATGACCATGAAAAGCACGACCATCGCAAAGACCTTGATCGCCATTGCCACGACCCTTGCCTTGGGTATCGTTCCCAAAGTGCAGGCCGACGACAAAGTATGCTCTAACAGCACTCTGAATGGCATATACGCGTTTAGGGCCACGGGGACCCTCGTTTCTCCCCAGCCCTTCCCGGGCCTAATCGCTATTGTCGGTACCCAAACCTATGATGGGAATGGCGCTACCAGCGGGAGTCAGACGGTGAGCTCAAACGGCAACATATTTTCGGAGAACCTGTCGGGCACTTATCAGGTGAACCCTGATTGCACCGGCACGTTTTCATTCCAGCTTTTCCCGGGCGTCTCGATCAATTTCTTCTTTGTAATCGACGATAACAAGAAAGAGATTCAGGTCATTCAAACCGACCCAGGCGCTATCGTCACCGCGACCGCGCGCAAGCAATGAATTTCGTTCTTGGCGGCGGAGAGCGAGGGCTAATCCCGTGGCTGGCAAGCGAACGATCCGAATCACCGTCGAACGCGACCGCGTTTGGATCATCCGTCAATGCGGAACTTTGGCGCGGAGTTGGTGTGAGAGCTGTGGTGCCGAAGTGGAATTTGTCACCGTAGAGCAGGCGACCGCTCTCACGGGAAGAACGGCGGACGAGATCAAGCATTCGGTTCTGGTGGCAAAGCTGCACATCTCGGCGGGCGGAGGAAAAGCAATGCGTATTTGCCTCCGCTCGCTGCTCGAAGGCGTGCCGGTTGTGAAGAGTTTCAAGGAAACACAAGCAAGTTGAAGTTCAGCAACAAAGTGCACCGTGCAACTTGACGAATCGCAGGATGATTGTTGACAAATCGCGTGGGTGTTGAAAAGTCACTCTGATTAGCAGGCAAGTCGCGGTACAAGGAAGCATTGGTTCCATGTGCTAGTCGCCTGGCGCGTCCACGGAAGGAGTCTCACCCCTACAGCTTGAGCCATAGGCAGCCACAAGAAAGCGGTGCACGGGCACAAAGAAAAACGGTGCGGCTTGCACGGCTTGGACGATGGAAGGCGGTCTCTGCTTCCATGCGAACCCCGACAAAGCTGCGGAGTTGGGGCGAAACGGAGGCCGGCACCGTAAGCAAACCTACGAGCAGGCAACGGAACATATTGCCGCGCCCGAGTCAGCGGCCGACGTGAGGCGAATGCTGGCCGAGACTATGGCCGAGGTAAAGGCCGGCAGAATGGACCCCGAAGGTCGCAAACACCGTCGCCTACGTTGGAACTGTTCTGCTGCGGGCGTATGTGACGGATTCGGCTCCCAGTGCGGATACGCCAGCCGCCATAAGTGCCCCTCATCTATCCGCGGCCTAATGCCCCAAATGTGAAAAAGGGGTAGGGGATAGGTGTGCCCAGAATCTGATAAGACACGGCTTGGATTGTGTGGCTCGAAGCGTGCCGTGTGAGAGGTGAGGGGGTGAGGGTGAAGTGCCGACAATCCCGACGCAATCAGCGCGGCATACAATCTCTTTCATGCCTCGCTCCCGCTGATCACCGCTCCCGCCCGTTCCCACTTGGACGTGCCTACACTGCGGTTTTGTTCACAAACCTGCCGACCTTGTGAGGATTGATGGCGACCATTTGCAGTGTAAGGGCTGTGGGCTATCGTTTGAAAGTGTCCCCGATGATCTGAGAAAGCGTACGAAACCGCATGGCTTAATTGCTGCGAGAGTGGACCACAGTCGGAGCCTCCTTCTGCGCGCGCTTGAAATCCTGGAAGCTGCTCGCGGAATCGCGGAATAGCATTCACCGCAGCCGTTTCTTGACAGCTCCAGCCAGTCCAACCACTGCAGACCACCCAAAAAGTACGAAGCTGCTGGGTTCGGGAGTGTCGGAGCCCACGATGATCTGAACCGGCAGGGCAAACCCGTTGGGGTTATTTCCAGCGAAGAGATCCGAGGTCACGGTGAATAGGCCAAACCCGCAAGTCGTCCCACCGCCGATATTGGTGAAGATGTCAGGACTTGGGGTGTCACGAAAACTGTCATCGGAGCTATATGTGATGGTGGCTGTATGTCCATCCGCCGCAATATTCAAGCGTACAACATCGCTGCTAACGCCGGTTGAGACGCACCCCGGAGTCGCCTCGAAGATGGTGGCGACCCCAACACCGTTCGGTTTAAAGGCCTCGCCCAGATCAACAACCATCGAAACGTTACCCTCGGGATTGTTGGGAGCGGGTTCGTTGATCTGCACGCAGAATGTTCCGGCTGGGGAGGCCGGAGCACTGACAATCACAAACAGCTGATCAGAAAACCCCGATTTCGTGCAGGGCGCAGCATTTGCCCGGACACAGCAGAGTGTGAGCAACGGCACCACTGCCAGCAGCCATCGCGTCAGTCGCATAAATCCTCCTCTTACCTCGCTTCTGTTGACGAAACGGCCCACTCGGGTTGCCTTTGTCCCCGGGTGGGCCAACGTCAACCTGCGGCAGGGGTAATTAGCCATGTGAGCACAGGGTAAGGGTGAGGTGCGCCCACTTACCACACCCCGCATAGGCGAGTTCCCGCGGGGCATGACGCAGTGAAATACTCCAAATCAAAAGGCAGTCAGCAGTTTCCGCTACTGCTTGTCATACACGGCGTTGCTCGTGAATTTCTTGCCTGACGAGTCAGTCCCCGAAATGTTCACGGTGCGGCTCTTTCCGTCGGCTGCCACCACGATCTTGCCGCTGGTGGTGACTTTGCCGTTCTCCTTGCCGGTCACCTCCATAGTGTGCGCGTCAATGACCTTGTAGGCACGCGTGGCTCCGGCGGCTCCGCCGCTGACTGGGTAGTCCTTGCCATCAAACTTCCCCGTCCATTCGGTATGCACCGCTTTGCCGTCGCCGCTGGTGCCATCAGTCGTTACCTTCACGCTGTCGCCCGCAGCCTCGTAGACAACCGTAGAGTTCTTTGTGGCCCCAGGACTGAACTTCGACTTTGTCTCATTCAATTTCCAGGTGCCCATATTGGGGTTTTCGGCGGCGCTCATGGCTATTGCGACTGCGTACATCGCTACGATCAGTACCATCATTCTGGCCTTCATGGGGTCCTCCTGAGTGTGAAGCTGAGAATGGCGCTCCTCGGTGCGAGTAAGTCTAGTCCCGCTCTAAATCCAGAGCAACATCTACTGGGTCCACCAGGGATTCCCGAGATTTTTCAGCCCTTGCCACCAAAGCCCCAGGGGAAGGGTTAATTAATATCGGCACAGGGTAAGGGTTAGGTGTGCCCAAAATGCCACGACTTCCGCCCGTCCCTATTGTGTCCGTCGGCACGGATCATTTAGAGCTGTCTAGTTACTCTCGGCTTACGGCAA
>Ga0126371_10006755_pt1 | contig 10231 bp, 14 predicted proteins | sample PanSoiMetaPlot_4_FD_110145 | JGI IMG/M metagenome (GOLD analysis project Ga0126371, IMG submission 110145) | Tropical forest soil microbial communities from Panama - MetaG Plot_4 | ecosystem: Environmental > Terrestrial > Soil > Tropical forest > Bulk soil | place: Panama | collected 2016-02-17
GCCGCCTCGAAGTACGTGGGTAAGCTGAAAGAAGTTAATTTCACCACCTTCACGAGCACCGTCCAAGGCGCCGGCCTTCAGAAGTACTCCTCGGCCGGCATTAATAAACAGGCAGCTTACAACCATTTTGCCGGCGTATTCGGGCCGAAACTTCAGACTATGCTCGCCGCGCTCCCGCCTCGGCTCGCTCGTGGCAATCCGCAAAACCGGACTCGGCTTAACGCGCTCCTCGATGCAATGGAAGCGACGCGCGGAAAGAATTTCTAGACTTGTAACTAGCTATTGCCTGGTAGGTAGGTAATTACCATGACAGAAGCCGAAGCCGCATTAACGCCGGACGAACGAATCGCCCAAGGCTTGTGCCCCGAATGCGCGATGGATGTTTCCAACCAGGCGCCCGCTACACACGCGTTAACGCACTGGCCCACCGCGATCTTTCCGGATGGCCGCAATCAAGAAGCAATCAGACGACAAGGCTTGCTCGTGAACTACAAGCCGACTAGCTCGACGCCGGCCCGTCACGAGACCGAGCATCCACAATCGCCGCCGCACGCGGCCGAACCGTCCGCGCGAAGATAGTCACATGGCATTACAGTTGTCAGCTTACTTTAGCAACATCGCGAATACCGCGGCTGACCAACAATTAGTAGCCGTGGCCGACGGCCTAATCTATACTCGCGACAACGCCCTCGTCGTGCCACCCGACATGCCTAATGTCTTGTTCGCGGGCTTCTTCGGCACCAACATGACCGTCGCGAAATTCAAGCCCGCGAGCTATCGACGCTTTGGCGATTATTGGGTGTTCCCCTATGCCAACGCGATCGGTGGTGCCGGCGCGCTTACTCCATATCTAGACACTACCGGGATGGAGTACAGTGGAGCACCGCTCCAGTTGCAAGCTCAGGAAGAGTTACCGGCATACGCACAGCAAAGCTCAGCCGGCGCGCAGAACGCCTATTGCTTTGTACTATTCGGCCCCGGCCCGATGCATCCTACTCGTGGCCGTTACTTTACCGTACACGCCACCGGCTCCACTACTTTAGTCGCGAACGCGTGGACTAGCGTACCAATAGTACTTGACACCGGCCTACCGGCCGGTCGTTACAGACTAGTTGGCGCCCGCGCCAAGTCGGCCGGATGCTTGGCATTTAGAGTAATCATTATCCAGCAACATAACCGGCCAGGCGGACTCGGCTTCCAAGGCGATACGTCTTTTGAACCCTATGGTCAGCGTGGTGGTGGTTGGGGAGAATGGGGACAGTTTGACAACCTGACAATTCCGACATTTGAGTTTTGGTCAACTTCGGCCGACACGGCCGAGAATATGTGGCTTGACCTCGAACTAATCAGCGAGACTCCCAGCCATCCGGTAATGGCGCCGGCCCGGCCGGGCGGATGATAGGAGCGTAGCGGATGCCGCATAGCCGACACTCCGGCGCCGCGATTGTTGTCTACAATCCGGCCGCCACCACGGCGCCGGCCTTTCCAGGAGCCATGATCGCGCCGGCCGACGCGCAGCGCACGCATCTAATCATCCAGGCGGCCGGCTTCATGCCGTTTACGATCTACGCTCGCAGCGGTAGCGACCCAACGACTCAGGTAGGAGTAGGTCTGACAGGAGTAACCGGCACGCTCGAATTCAACGAACTCGACGATCCCGAATTCGTGGTTTCCGAATGGTGGGCTTATAGCAGCACTTACGTCACCGCATTTTTGAGCGTAACCGCGATGACCTACCGATAGCCGGCGCCATCATGCGACTTGCCAATGTCGATCTCTCTAACAATATTCTCACGCAACTTGCGTACGGTGCCTCGTACTCGGCCGCGTCTGTAGTCGCGGCCGTCGCCGCGGCCAACAGCCAGGCCCAACTCTACAACACGGCAATTCCCCCGACGATCACGGCCGTGCTTAGTTTGTGGGTAAGTATCGGCACGGCCGGCGACGTCACCCTTGGTTTCTACAACACCGCACTTACCACCGATGACGGCGCCGGCAATGCCAATCTTGCCGGCCTCGACACGTCCTACACTCATGCCCGACACGCCACCAATGCCGGACTGCAAGGAACGATGCTTAAGCGGGTAAGCTTGCCGGCCGGCCAATCAGTGAATATCGTGCAACCCTTCGAGTTTGGCCTCATCAACAATCGTGGACTTATCGTCCAGGCCGTCACCGTCAACATTCCGATCGTGGTTTCGTGGTCGTTTGCCGAAATTCAAGGCTAAGGCCGCTGAACCCGCTCATTCTTGACACGGAAACGGCCCTAGAAACGATTTTCGGAGCCTAGCCCGATAGTGGACCCGGCCCTTCAGCAGGAAGTCACCGCGCTCGAAACCGCCTTGACAGCCGCGCTGGAAGTCGCCGAAGGAAAGATCCCTTGGGTAGCGATCGGCAATTTCATATTCGAGGAAATTATGCACGCGATCGGCGTGCCGACTCCGATGGAAGCGTTGATGGGCGCATTCGTCGGCCGGCCGACCCTCGCCGCGACTGTCAGCGAAGCCCAGGTTTTCCGGCAATACTCATCGCCCGTAGCCAAAACCCTCGCGATGGGCGCCACCCAGTTACTCAATGCAAACATTCCGATTAGCTCGCCGGATGCCGGCCCAATTTTCGGCCGCTTCTTTGTCGCAGCCCAACATATCGAAAATGCGATCCGCTTCGGCGACGAGACTCCAGCCCACGTCAATCTGACCAATGAGACCTTGTCGGCCGCGATGCACGAGGCCGGCAATTATCCAGGAGCCGGCACCGCGACGCTCCAGACCCTTCAGGATGTTTGGACTCGACTCATCGCCGGCCAACCGACTCCAGGCCCTTCGGCCTATACAGCCATCAAGGCCCTCGCCGACAATCAGGAAGGCGACCCGGCGCACTGGATTAGCAAGGCATGGGCGCAAGCCTATATAAACCGCTTCCCGTATCAATTTCCGACCACGCCACCGCCGAAACCACCGCCGCCGCCGCCGACTCGTGGCACTCCTGGAATGTTGCCGGCCGCCTATCGCCAGCAACTAGGTCAGATTGTCCAGAATGAACCACCAGGCCGGCCGATTTATTACTTAGGTCAGAACACCGGCGATTATGCCGCGCCGTGGTATCAACCCACGCCCGCCAACCTCGCGAGTACTTTTCCTGGATTAACTTTAGGTCAACTCGTAACTAAGACGCCGACGCCGAGCACGCCGGCGACGATCACCTTCAATCAACCCTTTGACCAGACCGTCAAAGGAATAATCACGCTCCAGGTTACGCTCGAAGGCGGCCCCTACCCTTCGGCTCATGCCGAATTTCGTCTAGGTGGAAAGGTAATAGGAGATCAGCCGGCCGAGACCACCACGCCGACGGAAAAGATCACAGTCCGGCAAGACCTCGACACGAGACATTATCCCGACGGCGCCTGGACGATCACCGTCTTGTGGATAGGGCACCTAGGCACAGTTCACGACTCGCAATCGACCGTAATCAATATCGAGAACGCCTCGCCGCCACCACCACCACCGCCACCGCCACCGCCAAAGACGTGTCCACCCGGCTTTGCCTGGAACCCGCAAACCGAGCAATGCGAGCCACTACCACCACCGCCGATCCCGCTCCCGTGGGATATTTGGTTCGACGTATGCCGCGAGAAGCCCGACTGCACCGCGCTGTCAAACGACGCGGCCGCACTGGTGCAATCGATCGCCAATGTCGCGCTCGCCGTCGGCCAGTTTATTCCGTCGCTTCGACAGGAAACCGTAGATCCATGCTGCCAAGCCGTGGTTAGCGCTATCACGGCGATCAACCATCAACTGGCAGCTTTGACCAAAGACATCGCCGGCAAGAAAGACGTGAACGCGATCGCTCCCGTACTTTGGAGCATCGCTAACAGTCTAGGCGGAATTCGCACCGCGGCCGGCAATGAAAACAATCACCTGGTACAGATTGCCGAGGCCCTCGACCGGCTCAATGTCGAAATCAAGGAATGCTGCAAAGCCGGCCCGGCGATCGAGCTCGACAAGCTGCTGCACGAATTCCAGATGCTTAACCATAACCTCGACGTGCCGAAGCCGATTATCGACCAGCTAGTGACCCTCGGCATCATGCCGGATGAAATGGGACAACTCGCTACTGGTAGCCCGCTCGCCACGGCCGAGGCCGCTCTATCGTCCTGGTGGCACCGGATCAATCACCCCCCGACCAAGAAAGAACTCGAAGCCGCCGAAGCCGATCCCATGATCGGGCCAGTTATCAAGACGACTCTCGCCGGCAAGAAAATTCCGCCATTTAAGGAAATCCTCAAAGGCGCGCCGGCCGAAATCGCCGGAATACTCGCGGGCGGTGCCGAAACCTACTTCGAGAAAACCTTTCCCATCGCTAAAGGCTTCTTCGGCCCGATCATCCGCGAGATGATCAAGGCCCACGAAGACACCCTGAAGAAATTCGCCTCGACCGCGCCCGGCAACGAGATTACCGAAGCAACCAATCTGATCGTCGAAGCCGCTCAATTTGGCGTGGCCGCCCATTGGGCGGCCGTAGTCGCAGAGATTTTCGTACCCTCGAAGCATCTAGGCATTAACCAAATGGCCGCGATGTTATCCACGCTATCCGGCTTCGAGGAAATCATGGGAGCGTTTCTCAAGCCGGAATTCGCGGCCGCGATCAGCCGGCCGCATGGCTACGCGATGAATCGTGAATTTCCGAACGCCCTGCCACCGCCCGAAGTCGTTTGGGAATGGTTTAGTCGCCGGCTCTACAGCGAAGCGAAGGCCGACCACATAACTCAAAGTTACGGCTATTCGGCCGAATTCGCCCACGCCATGCGCGATTCGAGCTATCGGCCGATTCAGCCGCGCGCACTAACCAGCTTGTTTGAAGATCAGGAATTCCCGCGCGATCTCGTGGAGTCGATGCTTGACTATGCCGGCATTCGCGACCACGACAAACACACGTTGCTCGATGCGTACGAATGGAATTCGACCAAAAACGTCCGCCACCAGTATCTATCAGCCGTACTCGCGGCCGGCGAGGCCGGCGTGCTCGACCACGACACCGTCGACAGTCACCTCGACTCGATCCATTTCAGCAAACAAGCGAAGAACTACGTTCACACCACAATTGCGATCAAGCGCTTGCAGGAACTGGCGAAGCTGTATCAGCGATCGGTCACCATTCTTTACGAAACCGGCCAGTTAAGTGACAGCCAGTATATCCCCGCCCTCGAAGCCGTCGGCCTCGATCGAGCTCAGGCCGAGGCCCAATACGCCGTCGACTCCGCGCGGCTCAAGGGTAAGGTGCTAGCCGAAGAAGAGCGTTTACAAACCCGCCTCGACGAACAAGCCCAACGCGAGCAAATTGCCGCGATCCGTCTCGCTTACCTACAGGCAACCAATGGCCGACCTTAGCGCGATACTCGACGACGCCGGCGCCGTGGCCGCGCTCATCGCGATCGGCTTGCCGCAAAATCTCGCGGCCTCAATGGTGCTGCACTGGAAGCAGGAGAAGGCCGCGAAACTCGTGGACGTGTATGGCGTGCATACCACCCGCGAACACGCTATCGACCTTCGCGAACGTGTCGCCGCTATCAAAGAGCAATTCCTGAAGAAGCTGATTTCGGCCGACACCGTGAACACGTCGCTGCAAAGCTACGGCCTACCAGTTTTGAATCGCCGCGCCTTGATCTCGCTGTGGGAAGCACAATCGCGGAAAACAGTTATTCCACCGTAGGTGGGCAATGCGCGGCCGGAGTCTCGCCCTAATGAACCACGGCCGCGCTCGTGGCTCCAGGCGGAAAGTCGTCGCGACTTTTGCGGCCGTGGTGCTTAGCAGTTGTTCAATTTCCGAGTCGCATTCGATTGGTTGGTCGATTAACTGGCCCTTCGGCCGACGCGGAAATGCCGAGTCGCCGCATACCGAGCACTACGAGAGTTATGAGAACGGCGCCGGCGCCGACCAGCCACCAGGTTGCATTGGTGAAGAAAATCAATCCGGAAAAGTCCATTGGTAGTCACCCCGTTACCCTATCGGCGCCGGCTGTCGCCGCGCGAACATGAAATTGTTGACTTGATCGCGGCCGGCTTCCAGAACAAGGAAATTGCCTCGATGCTAGGTTGCTCGAAGCACACGATCGTCACCCATCTACGCAGAATTTTTGACAAGCTCGGCGCCAGGACGCGCGCCCACTGCGTGGCGCTAACGGTCGAACTCTCTCGACCAGCCGCGCGCACAGACGGCCGTGGTAGCCGGACCAATGGACGCTAGCTTCGACTCGATCGCGCGCGCCAATTTCGCACAATGATTCCACGGGCCTGATGAATTATTCGCCGGCGATCTTAGCGCGTACTGGAGAATTCCGAGCAAGCCCACCATAGAGACTACATCCGAGTCGAAGCGTAGCGGCACCGGCCGCTTGCCGTGGAGCCTCATTTCACCAACGAAGGCCGCAAATAGATCGTCATCACTCACGAGTTATCCACCACCACCAAACAAAGTAGGCCGCAATCGCGGCCGCAACGATTATCAGTCTATCGAGCGTAATCATTGGCCGCGCTTGCTCCGCCACCACCAGACCAGACAGCAAGCAATCCCGATCAACGCGCCGAGACCGATGGCAAGTTTGGTGTCGCTGTAGAGCACCGGCGCCGTATCAATGTGGAGCGGAGTTTTCATTTTGTCATGCTTCCCCTCGCCCGGCCGCTAGTTGGACGTAATGCCACAACGGCCAACCGCCACCTAGCAGCATGTTGACGAACTCCGCGTCATAGATTGTCGCCGACCACTCGTGCCAGGCCCCAACCCGCACCGTGGCACCAGGCCCGCTAATCCACACCGCGATCGGCGTGTCAGTTGTCATCCGCAACACTCCTCGACGTATTCAGGATTGAGCCGACCGCAGGTTTTGCACGTCCACCAACTCACCGTGTCCGGCCATTCATCCCATTCGTCGATAGCCGTGGTAATTTCCTCGACCGCTTGCTCGAGCCGAGTCGGCCGCTCCGGCCGTGGCGATTGTTTTTTGCTAGTTGTCATAAGATCCCTTCAGCGAAGTTGCGCCTTAGGCCGACCGCGCCGCACTTGCTCGCGGAAGGCTTCGAGAACCGAATTTGTGATATATCGGTCGGCCGCGCCTTTGACCTGAGAAAGTAAGGTTTGCTTGTAACGAATCACCCGACACCGGCCAGGACAAAACTCGCACGGGTAGCCGTCGAACTCGCAGCGCTGGACTTTGACCGGCCGTCGCCGGCGTGCTCGCGCTGAAAACATGTAGTCAGCCATAACCGCCCTCAGATGCGCAGCGACTTCAAGCCGAACTGCCGGCGCAAACTACCGTGTGCCAGTGGTGGTGGCTCACCCCCTGAAATTTCCGAAACCGCATTGCCCCGCGTTCGCTGCGAACGCCGCAATCGTGGCTTTAGCTGCAAACGGAACACCCTTTGAGTTTTTCGCAATTCCCATGATTGCCCCCGCTCACCCTCCGAGGTGAAAAGACCGTTGCCGGCGATGGAGCCGTTGCCGGCATAGGTTAGAACACGTTTGACGCTTGCGGCCGCGGCCGCGAAAGAAATCAGGATTACGCGCGGCCGTCCGAATCGGCCGGTTGCAGACCGGACACCTCATTTCTTCTCTTTCGCTAACAGCGCTTTCCATTGTTTGACTGTGCGCGGCCGTGACGACGACGCCGGCCATTCGATAATAGGCGCCGGGGTGCCATGCGCCGGACACGCGCCGACAATTTCCTCGCCGCACTTTGGACAATGATTCGGATGAACAACTTTGATCTTCATACTGTCACAATAGCATAACTATCGTGACACGTCAAGCCCTATCGTAACGCGGCCATCACCTTGCCCTCGCCCGGCCGGCCGGAAAAAATTTTGCGCGGAATAAGGAATAGGCTCGCCCGTCCACCAGTCACGCCGCTTGCAACCTCGGAAAAGCTCGCAAGCTCTCTCGCTATCGCGGCTTTCTCGCTGGACGAGAGCAACCGTCGCGCCTATGGACGGCCTCGCCATCGATTGTGCACCTTCCCCACCGCCCAGGCGTTTTTGTCAAAGACGACTCGAACACCCGATCGTTGGGTAATCATGTTACGGATTGTGGACCGTGCGAGCCTCGCCATCGTGGTGCCCTCGACCTTTCGGCCGCCGGCTCATTTAAGGCCGTGGCGTTTTCCCTGCCCCGTTGCTGGCGCCGGCCCGATCAACCAGGCCGTCGCCCCGCACCGTCCGCGCTTCCAGTGCCCGCGCGAAGGTACTCCCCGCGGCCGCCGTGTCCACAACTCCGGCCGAGGCTCTTTACTCTCTATATCGCTTAGGGTAGGTAACTAGGATGCAACTATATAGCGTAGAGCCTCGACAACTCACCTTATAGTTCGCATGACGGCGCCGATCAACCGGCGCCGTTGCTTTTTGTGCACTTCAGATAAACAGATTGTAGGGCTTCAGAAGACCACTCTCAGAAGACGCTCACAGAATAGCGCTTCTTCGGCGCATGACCATTGGCGCTTAAACTCAGGTTGAATGGCAGCACCAGGCCGGCCGCGAGCCGCGCCAGTAGGTCCGCGCGCAAAGTCTTTGAACTGAAATCGAAGTAATGCATCGGACTCGGCTCATCGAGCCGATCACCAAAGAGCCGCAGGACCTGGACCTCGACCGCGATCGGCGTGCCCGATACTGGTGGCGCCGAGATCCCGGACTGTTCCATGAATTGCCGAATATGCCGCGGCGATGGATTGCGCGGATGAATCACCGCCGAGCCGTCCTGGTACGCCGTCACCCGCATCGAGAAACTGCCGCCTGGAGGCACATCCACGAATTCGTACGGTTCGCCGAGAATCACTAGGTTTGCTCCTCGGCCGCGAGCTGCTGGACGAATTGAATGAACTGTTGTGTCGTCCCAATCAGCCAGTCCCCGGCGATAATATCCGCGAACGAGGCCCGCCACCGATAAGGCCGCTCCGTCATGGTCCGCTCTAAGACCAGGCCGGCCGTGGCTCTAATCACGATTCCTCTCGGCCGCCAGGCCACCAGGTTTGGATCCCGCGCCAGGCTAATCACCGTATTCGGCAAGTCCATAAACCCTTGAGTAGACCTCGAAAGCACTTCGAGTCAACTCCTGGACCCTTTAAAATTGTCGGACCGGCTCCAGCCCAACATTTTTTATAGAGAGCATTCAAAGTAACCCTACCCAAAAATACCCCATCCCCGTGTCGCACCAAAACTCCACCATGCAATCGCCATCCGCGTAGCCTTCTCAGACCTACCAAATAGCTAGGCGACTAGACAATTTCAACCGTGCAGCCCGATGGCCGAGACCTCGATTAGCGCATTGCCTGGTATTGAAAGACCTTAGTGGCAAGCGTATCGCTCGCCCACAATGGCGTGTAGGTAATGGTAGTTATCCCGTATTTGTAGAATAGGCTCGCCGTCCGATCACGCTTGAACGCGCAAAGAACCAGGCCGCGGACCGGCGCCGGGCGGAATTCCCCATAGTCCGCGGATGATTGATATTCATCCATATAATCCAAAACTTGCCCGTACACGGCGCCCACGTTGACGATCTTAGCCTCGACCAGCCAGACCTCGGCGCCAGTGAAGATCCTTGCGTCAGCCCAATCATTCCACACGCCGAAGGCCCTTTGTCGAGCCGGAGTCAATCGCTGGCCTAGATACTCGAGTGTGGCTTGCCCAACATTCACATGAGTTTTCGACTTGCTTCCCCATCCCGAAGCCGTCAACCATTCCGCCAGTAGTTGTGTTTCCAACTGCGCATTATCCCGAACGCCCATGAGCCGAGCCTAGTGCATCGACTTGACAATTTCCAGCCGCCTTGCTAGCGCTTTGTGTGACATCCCTAGACTTGTAGTGTCACTCGCCACGCACTACAAGCCGCGTGATCGATCCGGCGCCGGCACCAACCCCTTGTCGGCGCCGGACCACAACCAGGAGTAACTATCATGCCGAACGGCACCGTCACCCCGCCTGGACAATGGGCTGGTAATTGGGGAAGCCGCGTACAGCAATCCGGCCAGAAATGGGCGACCAACCTTGTCAACCACGGCCCGTCGATGTTTACCAAAGCCGCCGCGAGCGTAACTCATTGGCAAGCCGCGGTAGCTTCCCCGGCCGCCGCCTCGAAGTACGTGGGTAAGCTGAAAGAAGTTAATTTCACCACCTTCACGAGCACCGTCCAAGGCGCCGGCCTTCAGAAGTACTCCTCGGCCGGCATTAATAAACAGGCAGCTTACAAC
>Ga0126371_10006757_pt1 | contig 10226 bp, 5 predicted proteins | sample PanSoiMetaPlot_4_FD_110145 | JGI IMG/M metagenome (GOLD analysis project Ga0126371, IMG submission 110145) | Tropical forest soil microbial communities from Panama - MetaG Plot_4 | ecosystem: Environmental > Terrestrial > Soil > Tropical forest > Bulk soil | place: Panama | collected 2016-02-17
CCGGCGCGAACCAACCGCTCCCTGACGGTCGCGGCTCAGTAGAGGCGGATACCGGCGGACTCGGCGGGTTCGCGCTGGCTGCGTTTGGCTTCGGGCTGCTCGCGATATTCACTCCGTGCGTTTTTCCGATGATCCCCATCACGGTTTCGTTCTTCCTGAACCAGCGCGGGGGAATCCTGCAAGCATTGGTTTTTTCGCTTGGCATTGTGGTTTTGTTTTGCTCGCTGGGCTTGGGAGTGACGGCCGCGGTAGGTCCATTCGGCGTGGCGCAGCTGGGATCCAATCCGTGGGTGAACGGATTTATCGCGTTGGTGTTTGGGGTCTTCGCGGTCAGCCTCATGGGCGCTTTTGAGATCACCTTGCCTTCGGGCCTGTTGACTACGCTCGACCGCGCGTCGCGCCGCGGCGGTTACCTTGGCGCACTACTGATGGGTCTGACCTTTTCGCTGACCTCGTTTGCTTGCGTAGGACCCTTCGTTGGATCGTTGCTGGCATCGTCGGTCCAGGCCAAGGGCGCGCAGCCCGTGGCGGGAATGCTGAGTTTCGCCGCGGGGCTCGCCTCGCCTTTCTTCTTTCTGGCCGCGTTTCCCTCTTACTTAAAGAAGCTCCCCAAGAGCGGAGGGTGGCTCGCGCGGGTGAAAGTGGTGATGGGTTTCGTGCTGCTGGCGCTCATGCTGAAATACTTCAGCAATATCGACCAGGTGTTGCAGACCGGTTTGCTGACGCGGGAGCGTTTCTTGGCGGCGTGGTTCGTGCTGTTCTCTCTTCCGGGTTTGTATTTGCTCGGGCTCTTGCGGTTGGAGGGAGTGGAGCAAGACGAGCGGCTCGGCATCGGACGATTGCTCGCCGCCAGCGCGTTTCTGATCTTCGCGCTGATGCTGTTGCCTGGCATGTTCGGGGGACCGTTGGGCGAGCTGGACGCGTTTGTTCCCGCGCCATCGGCGCAGGCGGCTCTCGGCGGCGCCGCGCAAGCCCGCACGGCCTGGATGAAAAATCAGTATCGCGAAGCGTTGGACCGCGCGCGGCAGGAGAACAAGCTCGTGCTGGTGAACTTCACCGGCTACTCCTGCACTAATTGCAAATGGATGGACGCCAATATGTTCCCGCGGCCCGAGATCGCCAGCGCCATGCAGGAGCTGGTTCCCGTGGAGCTGTACGTGGACGGCGTGGATGCGGTATCGGAACAGAATCAGAAGCTGGAAGACGATAAGTTCAAAACTGCGTCTATGCCCTACTACGCTCTGGTGGACGCGGATGAGAGAATCGTGGCGCAGTTCGGAGGCGCGACTCGGGATCCCTCAAAGTTCCTGGCGTTCCTAAAAACGCGCCCGGGCGCGTGAGAGAAATGGCAAAACTCCGGAGGGCGGGCTTTAGCCCGCGCGAGGCTTCAGCCTCGCTGCCGAAAGGCTTGGCTAAATCCAAGCGCGGACTAAAGTCCGCCCTCCTCCTGCTTCTCGCGGTCCCTGTCTTCTCTCAAGAACCTATTCGCGGTTTCTTTCCCGACGAATGGAAGGCGCAGCACGATCTGGAAGAAAAAGCCAAGGCAATTTCACAAGCGGCCCGGATCCACATCTACATGGAGCGCATGGCGTCCAAGCCGCACCCGGCGGGGTCGGCGGCTTCCAAAGCGGTGGCGGAATATCTTGTGGCGCAAATGAAGGAGTGGGGATTGGACGCCCGCACGGAGCAGTTCGAGGCGCTGATGCCGTATCCCACCACGAGAACTCTGGAGATGGTCACGCCCGTGCGCTTCCGCGCTCAGTTGAAGGAGCCGGCGCTCCCCGAAGACGCAGACACGGCCGATGCGGGCCAGCTCGCGCCCTACAACGCCTATGCCGCTTCCGGCGACGTGACCGCGCCTTTGGTCTATGTGAACTATGGCATGCCCGAAGACTACGAGGCGCTCAAGAGGCTCGGCGTCGACGTGAAGGGCAAAATCGTCATCGTGCGCTACGGCCGGAATTGGCGTGGAGTGAAAGTGAAGCTGGCGCAAGAGAACGGAGCCGTGGGCTGCCTGATTTACTCCGATCCGCGAGACGACGGCTATTTCATCAACGACATTTATCCCAAGGGTCCCATGCGGCCGGAGCAGGGCGTTCAACGAGGCAGCGTGCTGGACATGGCGCAGTATCCTGGCGATCCGCTCTCGCCGGGTTGGGCGTCCGAGCCCGGTTCGAAGCGCGTGCCGCCGGCGCAGGCGAAGTCGCTGCCTCGAATTCCCTCCTTGCCGATTTCCTATGGCGACGCCAAGCCGCTGCTGGAGCAGATGACCGGCCCCGTGGTTCCGGAATCGTGGCGTGGGGCGTTGCCCGTCACCTATCACGCCGGCCCCGGCCCCGCGACGGTGCATTTGAAAACCGACTTCGACTGGTCCACCCGGCCGCTGTTCGACGTGATCGCAACGATTCCCGGCTCGGTTTACAAGAACCAATGGATTCTATACGGCAACCACCACGACGCCTGGGTTAACGGCGCCGCCGATCCGGCCAGCGCCGCAGCCGTGCTGATGGAGACTGCGCGAAGCCTCTCTATTCTGCATCAGCAGGGCTGGCAGCCCAAGCGCACCATCGTTTTCGCGCTGTGGGACGGCGAGGAATTCGGACTGATGGGCTCCACGGAATGGGTGGAAAAACATCTCGATGAGCTGCGGCGCAAAGCCGCCGTTTATATTAATTCCGATTTGACCGGGGTGGGGCCGCTGGGCGCATATGGCTCAAATAGTCTTGAAACTTTCCTGGCAGAAGTGCTGCGCGACACGCCCGAGCCCAAGTCCACGAGAAGCCTCCTGGAAGCTTCCAGCATTCGACGCAACAGAGGCAATTCCGACGCGCCTCCGGAATTTCATCTGACTCCGCTAGGCTCGGGTTCCGATTATGTGCCCTTTCTCGATCACGCCGGCATCGCCACCCTGCACTTGGGTTTCGGCGGCGCGGATTCGGCGGGCGTCTACCATTCCAACTACGACACGCTCGCCTGGTTCGATAAATTTTCGGACGGCGATCTGGTCTACGGCAAAACGCTCACGCACATGATGCTCGCGTCGATTTTGCGCCTCGCCGATGCTTCCGTTCTGCCGCTCGATTTCGAGGCTCTCTCCGCCGCGATTCACGGTTACCTGGAGGATGCGCAAAAGCTGGCGCGAAGGCGCTCAACGAGCCCGGACCTTCGTCCCCTGCAAACGCAGCTCGTGCGCCTGGATATGGCCGCGCGCGCATACAACGAAGGTTTGAAGCACACCTCCGAAATCCCATCTGGCGAACGGGAGGATCGGCTGCGCAGGCTCAACGAGTCGCTTCAGCGCGCCGAACAGGCTCTGCTTCTGCCCAACGGATTGCCTGAGCGGGAGTGGTACCAGCATGCGCTCTATGCACCTGGCATCTATACGGGCTATGACGCCAAAACGCTCCCTGGGCTCCGCGAGGCGCTCGAAGCCAAGCATTGGGATGCCGCCAACCACCAGGCCCGCCGCCTCGCGGTGGTGCTGCGCAATCTGGCGGTGCAATTGGAGGAGGCGGACCGCCTGCTGAGAACAGAGTTAACAACCGCTCCCTGACGATCGCGGCTCTGTTACTGGCGGTAGGCGCCAGCGCCGATTCTCAGCCCCGACCGCAGGGAGCTGCCTCTTCAGGAAGCCGCGGCGAAGACGCGATTGCAGAGGTTCGCAAAGCGCGGATCGCTTCGGATTCTGTCGGCTTTGGCGTCCAGCGCGGAAAACATCAGAGCGTAGGACATCTCGTCGTACGCCCGCTCCATCTCGCGCAAGGCTTCCCCTCGCCTTCCCAAAGCTTCCAGCACCAGGCCGAGATGATAGCCGTCCACATATTCGGTCTCGCGACCCCGAAGCAGGCCATCCAGGATTGCCAAGGCTTCCGCCCGTTGCCCATGCACCGCGAGGCAACGGGCTTGGTCCGCCCGTATCCAGCCCGTGTCCGGCGAGAGAGCGGCCGCTAGCCGGTACTGCGCCAGCGCCTGCTCGGTGAAACCCGCGCTATCCAGCGCTTCGGCATAAAACGCCCGTCCCACATGGGAGCTGGGATGCAAGTCCACGGCGGTCTTGCCCCAATGAACGGCTGCTTCAAACTCGCGCGCGAAGAGCCGCAGAACGATCCGCAAAAACGCAAGTTCCGGGGCAAGAGCGTCCCCTGCCTCGGCTTGGGGCAGTAGAGCCGAAGCCTCTTGAAGGCGTCTGCCCGCTAGATAAACCAGGGCAAGACGAATGTAGAGATCCGTAGAGTTCGGCCGCTCGGCTCGAAGCGCGAGTAATTCGCGTTCCGCTTGCGCGAGATTCCGCTCGAACACGCATCGCCCAAAGGCCCGGTCCAAGCGCAGCTCCGGGGTCAATCCACACAGCGCCGCCGCTCGATGATGCGCGTCAAGGAACGGGCCATGGGCGTCCCGCGGAGCGCGCATGAGAAAGCCAGCGAGCATCAAGTACGAGCGGGAGATTGCTTCAAAAGCCCGGAAATCGGCGCCATCCAACCCCGCGGCTTCTTCAAAACAGCGCAAAGCGTTTTCAAACCCAACCCGCGTGTACTGATTCCAGAAGTGCCATCCGCGCCTGAGCAGGTCCTCCGTCTGCGGCATTTCCAGGGAGTAGCCAAACTTTGGCCGGCAATGGATCCAGGCGCCATATTCTCCCAAGACGCTCTTAATTTCGCCGATTGTGACGGCGATAGTGTGATGGGACACCTGAATTCCTTCCCAAGCTTCGCGAATCATCCGCGGATAATCTACTACGCGTCCGGGATTCTGAATCAGAAGTTGCAGAAGCCGAAAAGCGCGCGGCCGCAATTCGACTTCGGCGCCGTTCCGGAGCAACCGGGTCGTTGACATTTCCACGCGAAAAGGGCCAAAAGGAATCGATTCCTGCTGGTTTACCATGCACCCCGCCCCTTCGTCGAATTTGACTGTTTCTGGACATCCAGAAGCCAAATTTGACCGTTCCTTGATCCTAGCTGCGGCGAGTTTATCATACAATCGCTCGCGGGAAGCACACAGGCCGCCGTGCCGTTGGGTTCGTTTTGGGGATAGGAGAGGGGCTTTATGCAATCCAAGAAACGATCGATTTCGATTTCCGCCATTTTCTTCGGCTTCGCGTGCTGGTTATCGCTCGCGCCGCTGTCCCTGGCGCAGTCCGCGGGAACGGGCGCGCTCACCGGAACCGTGACGGATCCGAGCGGAGCGGTGACGCCCGGCGCCGCCGTCACCATCACCAGCACGGACACGAACCTGAGCCGCACCACCACCACGGGCGCGGACGGCAGCTACAAATTCTCCTTGCTTCCACCGGGCGTGTATCGCGTGCGCTTCAGCGCGACGGGTTTTCGCACGGCCGAAGCCGCGGCGGTGACCGTGAACGTGACGGAAACCCCGGTTCTCGATCAGAGACTCGAGGTGGGAGCGCAGAGCGATCAGATCACCGTGGAAAGCCAGACCGAGACGCTGCAAACAGCCAACTCAACGCTGGGCGCTACGGTGGGCTCGCGTACTCTGACCTCCCTGCCCCTAAGCAGCCGCAACTACACGCAAATTCTGGCTCTATCGGCGGGAGCCAACGTCGGCGCCAACAACGCGACGCAGTTCGGCAAGGGCACGCAGACCATGAGCGTGAACGGCAACGATCCCGGCCAGAACAATTTCCAGATGGACGGCGTGAACATCACCAATTGGGCCAGCGCGGGCAATTCCGACGACTCGGTGCTCTACACCGGCATCGGCATTCCCAACCCGGACGCCATTCAGGAATTCAAAGTTCAAACCTCGACCTATGATTCCAGCTACGGCCGCAACCCCGGCGCGAACGTGAACGTGGTGACGAAGTCCGGCTCGAACGAAATTCACGGTTCCGCGTTCGAGTTCTTCCGCAACGCCCAGCTCAACGCCAACGATTTTTTCTACAACCGCGATTCATGCCCCTCGTTTGCGGGGTCTTGCCAGAAACAAATCCTGAACCAGAATCAGTTCGGCGGCACGATTGGCGCGCCAGTGAAGAAAAACAAACTGTTCGTGTTCGGGAGTTATCAAGGAACCAGGCAAAAGAACGGGGTGGCCGCGCAGGGCTTCACAACGGCCAATCTGCCGCCGATCCCGGCCGGCGACCGCAGCGCGCCGGGCTTCGCGGCCGCGCTAGGAGCAGCCAACTGCGCGGCCAACCACCCTGGCAATCAGCTATTCGGAACCTTCGGTGGACCCAACGTCGCCTGCGACGGCTCCAACATCAGCCCGGTGGCGCTGAAAATCCTCAACCTCAAGCTCCCTAACGGAAACTACTACATCCCCGGTTCGGGCACGTCCGGCTACCGGCAGGTGAGCTTTAGCGAACCATCGATATTCGACGAAAACCAAGTGCTGATCAATGGCGATTACTTGATCACCCCCAAGCAAACTTTGGCGACTCGCTATTTCTACTCGCGCGATCCTCAGACGCAGACTCTCGGCGGCCTCTTGCCCGGCTCGCCCAGCTTGCTGTACTACTCCAACACGAATGCGGTTGCGAAATTGACGTCGTTGATCACGAACTCGTTCATCAACGAAGTTCGGGGATCGTTCCAGCGGAACCTGAGCGTTCAGAACGCCCCCGCGCCTCCCGGCGCTACCAACGAGTCCCTGGGCATCACACCGATGACGCCGGGAGTTCATCCGCCGCCCGGAATCATCATGATCTCGGGGGGCTACACGCTGATGGGAATCTTTGGCCCGTCTTTCAGCCCGACGAATCAAATCCAGATCGCGGACCAGATTTCCTGGTCGCATGGCAAGCACACCATCCGGGCCGGGTACGAATTCGAAGACGTGCGTTGGCCCATCACCTGGTCCGGCGTTCGCGGGCTTTTGCTGATGGGCGCCTTCAACGACCTGCTGGTGGGAGGTCCGAACAACATTCTGACGTGCCTGTACTGCTCGCGCAGCGCTCCGGAAGGCATCATCCACGGCTACTACACGCACAGCATGAATTCCTTCGTTCAAGACGACTATAAGGTCAGCTCGCGATTGACGCTGAATTTGGGCGTTCGGTGGGAATACGATGGGGCTCTCGCGGACAAATACGGGAATCTCACGCAGACCTGGGTGAGCCGCATACAGGCGATCCCTTTGCCGCCCTCCGTACCCACGACTTCGGGTCCCGGCGTCAGCCAATGGGTGGTGCCCAGTAATTTCGTGTCGCATTACGGGAATCCGCCGCCCGGCGTATTGCTCAATGACAGCAACAGCCCGGAGCGGAAGCACGCACCCTGGAGCAATTTCGGCCCGCGCATCGGCTTCGCATATCAGGCGGCCAATCGGCTAGTTATCCGCGGCGGCGCGGGTATTTTTTATGATCGCGTCGGAGCGGATCGCATCATCTACGCCGTCGAGCAGGGCAATCCGTATTCGGCGACAGTAGATTTCAACATTCCGAATAATCAGACGCTGGCGAATCCCTTCCCGTCCACGCCGACTCTGGGCACGTTTTCGTCCCGTTATGTCAGCTTCTCGCCGGCGTGCCTGGCCAACGACCTCGGCCCCGGTTGCAATTCGAATCTGAATGTTCCCTTCCTGGATGAGCTTCTTCACACTCCCTTGGTGAGGCAATACAATCTGACTTTCCAGTATGAATTCGCGCCGCGATGGGTGCTGGAAGCGGGCTACGTCGGATCGAGCGGAATCAATCTGCTCGACGAGTATCACAACAACAACACGCCGGGCCTCGCTAGCCCCGGCCATCCGATCAACGGCGTCACCACCAACACCATCGAAAATATCCTCTATCGCGTGCCGTATCTGGGCTACCAGTCGGTGGGCGTGCGCGGAACCGGCTTCGACGGCAAATCGAACTACAACAGCTTGCAGCTCACCGTTCGCAAGCAGCTCTCCTACGGACTGACGATGCAAGCGGCGTATACATGGAGCAAGGGCCTGACCGACCTAAGCAACATATCCGCCAATCCGACAGCCAACAGTAACAATGCGAGCGATTTGGCTCAACAATACGGGCCGGCCACCTTCATTCGTCCCCAGCGCTTTGTCCTCAGCTACAGCTACGATCTCCCATTGCCCGCGCGCAAGGGAGCGCTAGGCAAGGTGCTTCAGGGATGGAACGTATCCGGCGTGACGTTGCTGCAGAACGGCCTGCCGATGACCATCGGAGACGCCTCCGCCGGCACGATTTACGGGACGGCGGGCGGCGGGAATCAATCCGGCTACGCCCGGGCGCAAATGTGTCCGGGAATGACCTACGCCAATATCGCTACTCCCGGAGGTGTGGAACAGCGGCTGGGCGGAAACAGCGGCGGTCCCGGCTATCTGAACCGGGCGGCATTTTGCGCTGCGCCCGCGATCGGCGACGGCACGGATTACGGCAACTCCGGGACAGGAATCATTCAGGGACCAGGCCAGTTCAATTGGGATATTTCGATCCTCAAAACAACTCGTATAACAGAAAAGCAAATAGTGCAATTCCGAAGCGAATTCTTCAATGCCTTTAACCATCCTCAGTTCAATAACCCGAATAACGGTGGAGGATTCCTGGTTAATTCCGTTCCGGACGTAGCGTCGGGTTCGTTCGGGCAGATCACGACAACGAGCGTGAATCCACGCGTCATCCAATTCGCGCTGAAGTATGTTTTCTAGGCGCTCAATACCCGATCGCTCAGATGATTAACGATCAGCAGGAGGCAGCCGTTCTTGGAAGTGACTTCGGAGTGGTCCGTGTCCGGACGGTTCACTTCGTAGTCGCCGGCGTAGAGAGCGTGGTCGTGAAACACGAGGTCTCCTTCGAGCACGTAGCAATGTTCATGGCCGGCATGGCGATGGGCCGGGTACTTCGCCCCTGCTTCCAGGCGAACCAGTTGCGTTACATTGCCGGAGGGGTCGGTGAACAGATGCCTTGCATGTACTCCCGGAAACGGGGTCGATTGCCAATCGCCCTCGTGGGCGCGCACCAGCACAGAGGCGCTTTGAGGCTCTTTGGCGGCGACGCGTCGCATTAGCTCCTCGCCGAGAGCGGGCGATGGAGTCGCGGCGGGCGCGCCGAACGCCAGCTCGCCCGCGGTCTCGCGAAGCATTCGGACTTCTTCTCCGCACACCGCGCATTCGGACAGATGCGCTTCGAGCGTAGCGGCCTTGCCAGGCTCCAGAAATCCCAACACGTAAAGCGACGCCTGCTCTTGCAATTTTGAGGTGACCGCTTTGTGTTTCATCCCGACACAGGCTCCAATGCTTCCCGCAGTCTCATCATACCGGCGCGAATGCGGCTCTTTACGGTGCCGAGAGGCTGCCGGAGGCGCCGGGCCATCTCGGTATGGGTCATACCCAAGAAAAAGGCGAGCTGGAGCAATTGGCGCTGCTCGGCAGGCAGCTTGGCTAGAGCGGCGGCGACGCGGCGGCGCAGCTGCGCGTCCTCCGCCTCGCCTTCGGGATTGGGGCCCGCGGGGAGATCGAATTGGTCGAGCGGCAGCTCCTTTTGCAATCTGCTGAAACGCGCCCTCCAGCGGTCCAGTGCGCGGCTGCGAGCCAACATCACCAACCAGGCCGTAACGCTTCCGCGCGAGCAGTCGTAGGCGCTGGCCGTCCTCCACACTTGAATATAGACGTCCAAGGTAACCTCTTCGGCGTCAGCCTCATCGCCCAGCATCCGCAACGCAAGCGAGTACACGAGTTCCTTGGAATCATGGAAGAAGGCGGACAAAGCGCTTTGATCGCCGGCGCCGATGCGCGCGAGCCAGCCCCGCCAAGAAGCCTCTTGACGGCTTCGCACAGTTAAACCCGACTTTTCGGCTGCAACAGGATTAGGCAAGAATCAGAACTGATCCCCCCGAAATCATCTCATGCTCTTAATTCCGGCCCAGCCACGCTCGCATGGCTTCTGACACCTCGTCCGGGCGCTCCAAGGTCACCATATGCCCGGATTGCGGCACGATCACGAGTTCGCTCCGCGGGATGCGGGCCGCCATCTCCTGATGCACCGAGGGCGACGACCAGGCATCCTCCCGACCGCAAAGGATGAGCGTAGGAACGCCAATTTGTTCCAAAAGCGGCCCCGCATGGGGGCGGTTTAGAAGAGCTGTGATTTGCGCTTCGAAGATTTCGGCCGTCTTTCGCTCGAACATGTCGATGATGGCCGTGATAAGAGCCGAATCGCTCTTGCGGCCCGGATGGACCATGCCTTGGACCCATTCCGCAGCCATCGCGCGCACGCCCTCGGCGCGCGCTTTCTCGAGCAGCCGGTACCGCCCCGCAGCTTCCTC
>Ga0126371_10006759_pt1 | contig 10225 bp, 11 predicted proteins | sample PanSoiMetaPlot_4_FD_110145 | JGI IMG/M metagenome (GOLD analysis project Ga0126371, IMG submission 110145) | Tropical forest soil microbial communities from Panama - MetaG Plot_4 | ecosystem: Environmental > Terrestrial > Soil > Tropical forest > Bulk soil | place: Panama | collected 2016-02-17
CCAGCCTCAAATGGAAGCAAAGGGACAACGTAAACTTCGCCGACTCCTGCAGCGGCTCCTTAACATCGATCACGAACTCGAGCGCCTCCCCAAAAATGAGTGCACATTGGCCGGTTAATGAGCCCCATCGCCCGACTTCGTCATTGGTTACTTTAACCGCCAGCGTTCGTGCCATACTTGGCCATGTTTCTTCGAGCTGCCGAATCATCCGATGCGATGTCTGTAGCCCAGGTGCATGTTCGCTCATGGCAATCGGCCTATCGCGGTCTGCTTCCGGACGAGTACCTCGACCACCTGCGTCCCGAAGACAGAGCGGCACGATATGACTTCGCAACCCGTGATCCGCGGAGTCCGCACACCATCGTAGCGGTGGACGCGGAAGCGATCCACGGCTTTGCCACCACGGCGCCGTCCCGCGACGCGGATCTGGTGAGCTATGGTGAGTTGGGTGCGCTTTATGTCGATCCCGACTACTGGGGCCGCGGCATAGGGATGGCTCTAGTATTGGCCGCTCGCGACCACTTAGCCGGACTCGGCTTTGAAAATGCCCTGCTATGGGTTTTGATGGGGAATGTGCGCGCGGATCGTTTTTATCGAAACGATCGCTGGGCGCCCGACGGCCTGCAGCGTACAGATACGGTGTGGGGCGTGACCGTAAACGAAATCCGCTATCGACGACAACTGTGATCCCAGCCCAGCTTATTCCTCAATTGTGCGATCTCTGCAATCCGAATCCACGAAAGCCATCCGCAGGTAGCCCACTCCAGCCTGATTTTGGCTTGAGTGAGACCGCTGAGTGTAAATCCGAAAATCGTGCTCTCTACAACTTAAAAGTCAGGACTTTGATCATCACGATGTCACCCTGAGTGGAGCAGGCGAGAGAGCAAAGCGAACCCGCCTGCGCAGTCGAAGGATCCCTACCTCTGATCTGCTTCGGTGCACGCAGGACCGCCTCTAAAGCCTGGACTCCTGGAAGAGGACTACATCGGTATCGGTATGGCTACAGAGGGTAGGCAGTTTCACAGGGCGAAGGTTGGCAAAATCACCCCCTTCCCTCATTGGCTGCGTCGGTACCGGCTTAGCTCGACTCAAAGTACTCAAATCGTGGCGCCTCAATGCTTAGCGGTGTAAAGATCGCGTCCAGCGAGCGCACAATCGTCACCGAGTCGTAGTGTGGCTCTCCAGCGATCGGAAACATTCTCGCCAACCCGAATGATGCGGTACTAGGCATGACGAAGAAGCGACGGCAGCTCAAGCCCTGAAGCGCGGGCTCACGCCGCGCCAATAGGCGAACCCCGTTCGCTAGACATCGAGAACTTGCTGACAGACGAGCAATCCACGCTGTAAACATGCGGGCTCTTTTCTACTAGATGTCTCGGCATCCCAGTGTCTGTTTCTCGTGCCCCTTCCAACCTGGTCATTAGAACCTTGTTTACTGCATCGAATTCAAACCAAACGCCCATCCGTTGACAACCTTTGCCAAGCATTTTTGGAGGCGTACTTACGATAAATGCAGTTTAGCGCCGACCACTGGGCGCTCGATTTTCTACATCGCAGGTTTCTCGTGAAGCAGCGCCCTGATCTTATTCTCGAAGGCATCTTTGTCCACCATGCCTGCGCGGGACTCCGCAATCTTTCCGTTACGGTCGATTAGCAAGGTCATTGGAAGAGAAGGCAACCCGCCGTATCGGTTGGCTAAGTCTTGGTTGGCAATCACCACTGGATAATTCAGCTTGTGCACTTCGAGGAATGGCTTCACCGATTTCCAGCCGTCCTCATCCATCGAAACACCAATGGCTGTCAGTCCGTCTTTCCCGTATTTGTTTTGGAACTCCATATACCAGGGAATCTCAACTTTGCATCCAGTGCACCAGGTAGCCCAGAAGTCGAGCAGAACGACTTTTCCTTTGTAAGCGGATAACTTGATGGGCGAACCGGTGGAGTCAGAAAGAGTGAAGTCGGGAGCGGGTTGGCCGACCTGAGGGGTTGACTGCCCGGCCTGCGGCGTCGTTTGAGACGCGAGAAGCGAGCACATAGCGACCAATGCGATGGCGAGAGTTCGAAGGAGCATCGGAATTCCCTTCTTCTAACCAAACGGTCAGTCCGTCCATAGTACATCGGAAGCATCAACAACTTACTGCTTGTTATGGTTGCCGAAAAGACCGCAGCCAGGCAGTGGCAAGAGACAAGATGCCGTAGAATCCTCGCCATGATTCCAAGTACACCGATGACATGGAAAGTGGCACCCTGCTTCATCGTGAACGATGTGGTCTTTACCGCCAATTTCTATCGAGACAAACTAGGCTTTCACTACGAACGTTTCTGAGGCGACCCGCCATCTTTTTGTATGGTCAAGCGCAGCGGCATCATCATCATGCTGAGCCAATTCGACAATCCGGAGTCAGTGCACCCCAATCGTTTGGGCGATCCTAATGGCGAAGCATGGGATGCCTACGTTTGGGTCAACAATGCCGACATCCTGTGTCGCGAATTCCAAGCGAAGGGGGTCAGGATAGCACCGGACCTCTGCGATCAACCCTACGGAAACCGCGATTTCGATATCGAGGATTGCAACAGGTATAGATTGTGTTTTGGGCATGACATCGAAAATTAGCTTTGGTTTTGCGTGTAACCTGATTTTAACAATTGATTCGCGGCCTGCACCGCTCGGCAACGAAACCAACTGATGTCAGACTACTGTTGACATACAGGCAGGCGATAGGGCTCAAAATTCGCTGGCCCGAAACGAATTGAGGCCTGTTCGACTGTCCCACCGACCCTAGTAGCGGGATGCAACTTTGGTTGGTTTAGCACCCCAAAGATCTACTCGGGCATGGGAGCCGACATTGTTTATCAGGAGTAACGGCTGTTTACGACAGATGGCTTTGCTTCCAATCTACTTGATCGTTCGCCGCCCGCAACGGCAGCGTCCGACTGTCATCAGATAGAAATTCCGAAAAATGCCGGCATAGTCTGACGGTGCATTTCGTCACTGGTGAAACAGCGGGAAAGTAGAATTGTGTTTCCCAAAGTGTAAAAGAGGAAAACGATTTTGAAACGAACTCAAAGTTCACCTGTCAGCCGACCCAGAGCAGACTTCTTGCAGTCGATTCCTCGCAGTTCCCTAATGATCGCAATCATCGGAGTTTTTTCGCTATTCGCTTCCATCGGCTTAATTTCGATGCTGATGTCTCCCGTGCGCCAGACGATCGAGTCCACGCTGGTGACGGTAACAATCTACGGCGGCTTCGCAGTCGGCTATGCTGCGTTATGGATCGCTCGCAAGTTCTGGCTGATTCCCCTCTGGTTTCTATTGCAGGCGGCAGTGTCCCGTCTAATCGCAAGCATATTTCACGAGGCAATCATCGCGGGGCGTAAGGAGCTCGAGCAACAGTTGATTACTCTCGGGATATGCGCGATCGTTGCCATTATCGTCGCCTATATCGCCTTCATCAACTTCGTTCGACGCGAAGGAAGTCGATATTTCCGAATCCAAACAGAAATTGAGCTTGCCCGCGAGATACACCGTTCCCTGGTTCCAACTTTTGAGCGAAAGCTCGACGGATTCGAGATCTTCGGCGCTTCGATCCCAAGCGGCGAAGTGGGTGGCGATTTGGTGGATGTCGCCGAAAGTCCCCAGGAATGGATGGTGTATATTGCCGATATTTCTGGGCACGGCGTGGCTTCCGGTGTGCTGATGGCGATGTTAAAGACGTCGATTCGCAGCGATTTGGGAGCTAACAGTTCGCCGGGCGGATTGCTCGAGAGAGTGCATCGCACGCTCTATCCCTTGAAGATGCCGCACATGTTTGCTACAGCAGCGGTTCTGCAACTCCGGCCGGGGAGCAAGTCAGTGACCTACTCACTCGCCGGACACCCGGCACTTATACGCTACTGCAGTCAGCAGCATGCGATCGTGGAATACGCATCTCAAAACCTGCCCCTGGGTATACTCCCCGAGCAGCAGTTCGCAACCGATCGGCTGGGATGTGATCCTGGCGATGTACTCCTTGTGCTAACCGATGGGTTCAGTGAAGTGTTCGATGCTAACGCTGGCGAATTAGGCATGGAACCTATCAAGAGCGCCTTTCTGAAAGTTGCAGACCAACCGCTCTCAGAGATCTTCGAGCACCTGCGGAACGTCTCGCTAAGTTTCGGTAAGCAGGATGATGACCAGACGATGCTTCTGGTCCGATGCACTATCGATACGATAGTGGCGTAACATTCCCATGACGCTTGACACTCCTCAAACGTCAATCTCCCCTTGGCAGCATCTACTGGGAACGATGAGATGTCTGCAATTTCCGACTTGTTCGACAAACTGGATGAAATGGCCATCCTTCGTAAGATTTCTGGGATGCGATTAAACGAAAAGTTGTGAGACGACTGTTTACAAACAACCCCCGCCATTTCCGAGTGCCACGTGCAGAACAAGAACCCGGTCGAGGCCAGCAATAAGCCCTTCCGGGAGACTCAAAAGTCTTTTGCCAGCCAGACATTGCTCTCAATAGTGGGCAGGGGCATAGCCACGTATTTTCCGTTACGCGAGGGAACGGCCCAGCTGGGCCAGATATTGTCCGTTTGCCAGATCTCGCGCGCGCTGCCCAGTAAATCCACATACAGCAAGCTCTGTCTGAAGCCTGTAGGGTTGCTGGCAACAAACAGCCCCTTGGAGTCCGCAGCCCAATCTACCGAAATGAAACCCGTGCGGTCCTTTACGAGCAGATCGTGGGGTGGATGACCTGAGAGCGGTATCAGATGAATTCGATTGTCCCCGGGACCAAACATAGTCGCCGCAACAAAAGATCCATCTGGTGAGAGCGACCAATTCCATCCATTCTCTGGCTGTTGAAGTCTGCTAAATTCGTGCCGTTTGCCGCCAAAGGCATCGAAGATTGAAAATGCCAACGCGCCCTTTATTTGCTGGCTAAGCACACAGACCGCAGCTGGTGACCTGGAACATTGGAAATTGTCCAGGCCTGGCGCCTCAAGCACGATTTGTGGTGGACCATTATCGATCGGCGCTCGCATCAATCTTACCGGCCCCAGATGGTCGGAGGAATTCGCGGATACCGTGTAAAGAATCTGAGTTCCGTCTGGACTTAATCGACACATCGCTTTTTTTTCGCCATCGGAAGCGAACATTTCTGCGGAGGTTTCATCCATTCGCTGTTTGAAAATATTTTCCGTACCTGTTCGGTTGGAGATGAAGAGCACAGCCTTGTTGTCCGTCGTCCAGTCAAATGGAAGGTCGTCGGCTTCGTCGAACGTAAGCTGCCGCGGCGTGCCCAGCCGCGGTCCTTTCGGGGAGAACTCGGCGACGTAAATATCAGCCTGCGGCTTGGTCCGGTTAAAAGCGAGGCGCCTGCCATCAGCGGTAATGCTGGGCTTCACCACAAAGCCGTCACCAGCAGTTATCCTCGCCGCCTTTCCCGAAAGCCGGCCGCTGCTCAGGTCTACGTTGGCCGCCCAGAAGTTCGAAGTGTTCTGGCTCGGCGCTGGTTCATCCATTGCATAGATGAGGCGTCCGTCCGGCAGCCAGATCAGTCCCCAGGCCTCGAGCGCTTGCTCTGACAATAAAACCTTGCTGGCACCCTGCCGCAGATTGAACATTTCGATCCAGGTTTCTTCGGCATGGGGCCCAAACCTGTGTTTCACATACCCAATCCATTTTCCATCGGGCGACCAGGCGGGTGTGGCAATCTGCCCCTCTGGAAATGACATGAGCTTCCGCTGATCCGCGCCATTTGAGCGCATTACCCAGATTTCATGCCCCGTTTCCGCGAAGTCCGCACCTTTGAGAAATACAACTTGTGAGCCGTCAGGAGAGATCGAAGGAGCCCACCCTTCATCACTCATCAGGCGCGGTGAACCACCAAGGATGGATAGCGCCCACAACTGCTTCTTTTGCGGCGGAGTAACCCACGAAGCCAAGAGCTGCGAACCATCTGGAAACCACGTCAAGGAACTGACGTTAGAGATTTTGGGTAATAGAACGTGCAACTCGCCTGTGGTCATCAGACGCAAGTACACTCCACCCTTGTCGGAATAAGCCAAATACTTGCCCTCCGGAGATATGGCGGACGCGATGGTCCTGTTCTGACTGGGATTGGTTGTCAAACGTTGCAGAGTTGGCAAACCTTTGGGCAGAGCGGATGCTGGCTTTTGACGAAGGAGCAGCCACGCCGCAGTCCCGCCCGCTACCCCTATAGTGGCCAGTACCGCTATCGTGAACCGCCAATTCGGTATCCAGCGATGCCATGCCCTCTTCGGTAGGCCTAGGGTGGGCATGAATCCGTTCTCAGCATCGAGTGTCGAGCGCCCGGAAATGTCTGGCGAAATTACAACCGCATTGCCAATAAAACGATATCCACGCCGCGGTATGGTCTCAACAAAAATCGGCCTTTCCGCTGATTCGCCAAGCGCGTCACGTAGTCTCTTGATGGCGGCATTGAGACTGTGATCGAAGTCGACGAAGGTGTCTGCCGGCCAAAGCTTATCCCGTAATTCCTCGCGAGTAACCAGCTCTCCCGGCCGAAGTAGCAAAGCCACTAGCACTTGAAACGGTTGCTCCTGCAGCTTTACTTTTTGGCCGCGATGACGCAGTTCCCCGGTGTCGAGTCTGACCTCGAACGTACCAAAACGGACGATGCGCGATAACGGGGTGGTGGCCATCGGATTCCGCCGTGGCCGAGTTTAACATTTATGCGTGCAAGGCAGGATTTCGAACGCTACAACGACATTGCTCAGTTTGCTCATTTCGCCGTACAAGACCTCTATCCAAACGGCAACACCGCAGACCTCCAACGTGCGTTCGATCTGATGGAACATTGGCTTGTCCGCAATGCCGTCAGGCGTGGAATGAAATTGAAAGCCTTTGGGCTGGTAAGACAAGTCTAGTGGATGTGATTCGGGACGAGGGCAAGAGGCGTGAGTAGGCGATCCATTACGATTCGCTTGCATTCTGCGTTCAGTTGGAGTCAGATGGTGAAGAATCTCTCCATTTCATTCGTAACTTCAATGCCAACCTCTCAGCGGCTATCTGGGAAAGAAATATTTGGGCCGGTCACCGATCGCCGTATAAATATTTTCATGACAGAGAGAGAGTGAGTGAGTGAGAGAGAGTAGAGAGAGAAGAAAAAATCGATCTAACGAAAGAATTGCGCCGCCTCAACGAACAAAATCGGTGCCTCGTTCGAGAGCAAGCCCGTATAACTAAAGAATTTGCTCGCATTAACCAGCGGCTGAAGGAACTCCGAAAGCAGAAGCATCCAGGACCAAATTGCGAGATTCGCCAGTTGACGTGATATCCGTACACTCACACCCCTTAGATACGTGAAAACCGCACGCGCTAAAAGTCTAATTGCCATCTCAGCACCTGAGGTTAGGCGCCTGTAAGTTTTGCGAGTCATTCAGGCTGGACGGAACAGCCGGCAGTATCTCTATGATTCAACTCAACCAAATCCAATCTTCATCACGGACTTTTTCGTGGCGAGTTCGTCTTAACCGCCGAACCCGGCGGCACGTCCGACTCCAGGCTACTGAGCGCCAAATCACTGGACCAGCAGTCCGCGACAACTTTCCACTCTCCGTTTGGCTGCTTCTGCAGCACCCATAAATATTTTCCGCGCTCCTCTCGGCGCTTTCCCGCTGCACTGGGAATCAGCGCCTTGCAACGCCCGGCCTCGTAAGCACAGTCGCCCACCACATCCACGCGCAGTGGATCGATTTCAACATCCCCCAACCCGGCATCCAGCGCGCCAAAGAAGAACTCGCGCACCGCAGCCGCACCTCGAATCGGCGGATAATTCGACCGCAATACCAATGCGTCGGGGCTATACAGTTCGAGCAGATCATCCAGATGTTTCGTGTTGCAGGCCAGAACCCATTCTTGCGCAATCGCCCGCGCCGACGCCTCTGCCCGCGACAGGTCGCCTCGCAGCGCAGCTGCTGTGGATCGCAGCTTGTCTTCTCTCGCCGCGTCGCGCACACCATCGCGCGCAGGTTCCGCTGCCCGCGGATACGCCGCTTCCGCCGCTCCAGGGAAATAATGATGGTGATAATGATGGTGATAGTGGTGCGTCTCGTTTCCGGTTCCCTGCGAAGTGGCTGGACGTTCCGGCTCCCGAAAACCATGGGCGGGAATGGGAAGTGCGGCCGAGGCTTTGGGTTCAGCCATCCTCTCTCCCCCTGAAATGGCCTTCTGTGCCTCTTCGAGCGTGATGCCGCACATTCCGCAAAACTTGTTGCCCTCGCGATTCTGGTAACCGCAGGTCTTGCATGCCACAGTTGTCGCACTCGTGACACGGTCCCGGGCCTCATCCCGCGCAGCATCCTCGGCATCGACCTCCGCCGACAGACGCTGCACCGCCTGCATCGCCGCCGCAACCGCATCCGGACTCGGCTTCTCACGCTTCATTTCCGGCGTGACCCGCCGGTAAAGGTCTTGCAACTCCGCACTGGTCACCGGAGTATCCATCGGCTGCATACCAGGACTCGGATTTTTCTCTTTGTTCTCCACGGAATGGATGCACCTTGTGAAGGAGATTCTAGCGCAGCGCTTCGGGGAGTCGCTACCGGTTGGAAAACTCTACTTTGCCCTCAGTCTCGGTCGGCACTCCGTTGCACGTGGCCGGACGGTATCTCCAGGTGCGCACCGTCTGCAACACTCGCCGGTCGCCGGCAATGCCGGCGCTCTCAAGAATCAGCGGACTGTGTACCCGGCCATCGGTGCCGATGATGAAGCTGACTTTCACCTTCCGTCCATTCGTTGTAGAGGTGAACAGGGGGTCGGGCGTAGTCAATGCCTCTGGCGGTTCTACCGCCGCGCACGTCCGTCGCGAACTGATGTGTGGAACGTCAACGTACTGTGCCGCCCGCCGCAGCGTGTTCGCCACTTGTGCTTCGCGCTGCTCCAGGCTGGCCGAACGCGGTCCCTTCACCAACGTGCTCCCTCCCGATACCACCGGCAGAAGCAGTACCAACACCGCAGCCCCAATCCGACGCAGCATGGCTTTCGTCCCAGTCCTTCCTCAGGAAGAGCAGTATAATCCAACCTTCGCTGGAGCAAACCGCCCGCCAATAAGATACATGATGTTACACCCATAAAATCAATAATTTACAAAACATTCCTCGCCAATCTCTTTGCCATTTTGTGAAATCGCTTGCGCACGTTAGCTCTTCCCGGTAGTCACCCATCCCATGATTTTTTCAAGCTAATCAACGTGACCTCCGGAGGGCAGTTCCAACGCAAAGGAAGATCTACCGTTCCAATTCCCGCATTCGTATACAGAGTCAGCTCTCTGATTTTGAAGAGTCCCCAAACGTACTTCTTCGCCAATGGCGGCAGGTAGAGCGGACGCATCAGAGGAATTCTCACCTGGCCTCCATGTGTGTGACCCGACAATTGCAGGTCCACCGGATATTCCGCCACGTAATCCGCATAGTCTGGTTCGTGCGCCATCAGGACCACTGCTTCTCCGCTCGGAACCTCGCCCAATGTGCCAGGCAGATCGGGATCCCCGGCCAGCACATCGTCCACTCCACAGAGCCAGAAGCGAGCCCCGTCCTTCTCGATCGGGACAGATTGGTTCGATAACGTTGGAATTCCCACCGATTTCAGGGCGCTTGTGATTCGGTCGGGATCGGAAAATGCATCATGATTCCCCAACACCGACCAGACGCCATGAGGCGCGCGCAACTTCCTCAACACTTCGGCGCAGGGTTCTGCGTTGCTGGCGTACTTTGCATGATTTCCAAACCACGGCACAGAAACGAAATCGCCCGTCAGCGCAATTAGATCCGGACGAAGTCCGTTTACGATCTCGACCCCCTTACGGATCGGATGCACCGAAAAATAGGGGTCGTAATGAAAGTCACTGAGTAGCGCAATGGTGAACCCGTCCAGCCGGTCCGGCCAACGCTGCAATGCTATCTCTTGGCGAATGACCCGGGGCCGGTTCGGTTCGATGAGGATCGAATCGGTAGCAATGGCCGCCACGGCGGCGGCTGTCACCCCTTTGATGAACTTTCGTCGATGAATCCGTGGGAACGCCAATCGTTCTCGGGCCTTAGGCAGTCGTACCTCCACCACCCCCTCGGCTTCTTCAGAATAACCCGTAGAGCAGAAAGTACCGAAGCCGATCGGCCCCGCTCAGAAGCTGAACGTAGCCTGCAGATCGATCCGTCGCACCGCGCTGCCCGTGGAGAACGGTCCCCCCTGCAA
>Ga0126371_10006760_pt1 | contig 10225 bp, 9 predicted proteins | sample PanSoiMetaPlot_4_FD_110145 | JGI IMG/M metagenome (GOLD analysis project Ga0126371, IMG submission 110145) | Tropical forest soil microbial communities from Panama - MetaG Plot_4 | ecosystem: Environmental > Terrestrial > Soil > Tropical forest > Bulk soil | place: Panama | collected 2016-02-17
GGCGGAACTGCGGCGCATTGCGGACGTTGCAGAAAAATACCGTGTGCCGATGGTAAAGATCACCGGCAGCCAGCGCATTGATCTGCTCGGCGTGAAGAAGTCCGATCTGCCGAAGGTCTGGGCAGATCTCGGCATGCCATCGGGGCAGGCCTACACCAAAGGCGTCCGCATGGTGAAAACCTGCGTCGGCACTGAGTTCTGCCGCTTTGGTGTGCAGGATTCCACTACCGCCGGAATCGAGATGGAGCGCCGTTTCGAGAACCTATTCACGCCGCACAAAGTGAAGATGGGAGCGGTTGGTTGTCCGCGCAACTGCGCCGAGGCGACAGTCAAAGACATCGGCTTGGTCGGCCAGGAGGGAAGCTGGCAAGTAGTGGTTGGCGGCGCCGCAGGCAAGAAAGTCCGCAAAACAGATCTGCTGATTACGGTTGAGAGCACCGAGCAAGCCCTCGAAGCCGCATCACTGTTCTTCCAGTACTACCGCGAAGGCGCGAACTATCTCGAGCGTACGTACGATTTCGTGGAACGCGTCGGGATCGAAAAAGTCAGGAAAGACACCGTGTACGCCACGGATGAAGTGAAAGAAGGATTGCTCGAGAGGTTGCGCAAGTCGAAGGACCGATCGAGTGACGCCTGGCTGGAGCGCGACAACCCGCGCAACGAAACTCAGTTTGTCCAAATCAAGCCGTTGGAGGAGGTCTTCGTATGAGAGCACCGGACGTGTGGGTGCGTATCGCCCGTTGCAGTGACATTCCATTGCGCGAAGGCCGCGCCGTGAAGGCCGGCACCCGCGAGATTGCCATCTTCAATCTCGGAGATCGCTTCCTGGCCATCGACAATCGTTGTCCTCATAAGGCCGGTCCACTGGCGGATGGCATCGTCTCTGGCACGACTGTCGTCTGCCCATTGCACGCGTGGAAATTGAGTCTTGAGACGGGAAACGGTGTGAATGGTCCCAGTGTTTCGAGTTGCGTCGAGACATTCCGAACGCGCGTGGAAGATGGAACCGTTCTGTTGGACTTAAGCGACAAGCAAACTGAGCAGGAGGAAACCGGAGAGCGTGAACTCACCGGGTTGTGTGTACCGCCACGAGGAATTACAGCCACGACTAATTTACCCGCCGATGGCAGATATCTGGTGCTCGACAGCAACTGAAAAATCTCACCGCAATCGACAAGCGCAGGAGGAGCGTTTATGGACTACGTCAATCCAAAGGAACTCATACACGATGCCATCGCTGTCGCGGAGAAGAAAGCATCTCTGAGGGTCTCCGACATGCTGATCCGCGGAACTCTCTCAGGAGTGTTTCTGGGATTTGCTACATCGTTGGCGGTCGTCGTTACAGCCCAAGGACTGCCGCCCATCGTCGGGGCAATTCTGTTCCCTGCGGGGTTTGTCATGCTCGCTCTATTAGGTCTAGAGTTAGCCACCGGCAATTTTGCCTTGCTGCCCTCTGCGCTCATCGCAGGAAAGGTTTCATCCGGAAGCCTTCTTCGCAACTGGAGTTGGGTGTATTTCGGAAATCTTCTGGGCAGCCTCTTCTATGCACTCCTCTTTTACTGGGCGGTCACCAATGTTGGCACGACGAATAGCGGCGCTTTGGGCGATCTTCTGAAATCTGCCGCACAGAAGAAAACTCTTGCCTACATGGCTCTTGGTTCCAAGGGGTGGGCCGCTGCGGTGATCAAAGGCATTCTCTGCAACTGGATGGTCACCATCGGAGCGCTCCTTGCCCTGGTCTCCCGCTCCACCGCGGGCAAAGTTGTCGCCATGTGGCTACCCATCATGACCTTCTTCGCGCAAGGCTTTGAGCACTCCATCGTGAATATGTTTGTCATCCCAGTTGGGATGTTATTTGGCGCTCCGGTTTCGGTCAGGAATTGGCTGCTCTGGAATCAGCTGCCGGTAACGCTGGGCAACATTGTTTCGGGAGCACTCTTCACGGGGCTCGCTTTGTATGCGACTTATCGCGACAGGCCCTCTGAGATATCCGAAGACACTGCGGTAGAAACGACCGGCGCTTTAGAAGCTGCATAAGCGGAGAGGCCGGGAGACGAGGAGACCATATGCAATCTCTGTCACAAAAACAGACAATTTACCGCGAGCGTGACTTGGCGTCACAGCCGGATTCTGATGGTCGAGCGAAGCGCATCCGGCTCTTTGATTTCCGCAGTGCGCCCATGCGCGCGTTTCACCTCTCGTGGGTCGCTTTCTTCTTGAGTTTCGTCGCGTGGTTCGGGATCGCTCCGCTTATGGCTGTAGTTCGCGACGACCTGAAGCTGACCAAGGCACAGATCGGAAATACGGTGATTGCGTCCGTAGCGATCACCATTTTCGCGCGGCTCTTGACTGGTTGGCTTTGTGATCGCTTCGGTCCGCGACGCACGTACTCGGCGCTCCTTTTGATCGGTGCTTTACCGGTCATGGGCATCGGGCTTTCTTATAGCTACCACTCGTTTCTGGTCTTTCGACTGGCGATTGGACTCATCGGCGCATCCTTTGTCGTTACGCAATACCACACTTCCGTGATGTTCTCGAGTTCCGTCGTGGGCACTGCCAATGCCGTAACGGCAGGATGGGGGAATCTCGGCGGTGGAGTCGCGCAGTGGGTCATGCCATTGTTATTCGGAGCGTTCGTAGGGCTCGGTGTGGATAAGTTCTTGAGCTGGAGACTGGCGATGATTGTTCCTGGTGCTCTGATGTTCGCGACGGGAATCGCTTATCTTGCGCTCGCCGAGGACACGCCAGATGGCGGGCCGTTCGTGCCACGAACCGGCGGGCAGGCTTTCTGGGAAGCTGCTGCAGACCATCGCGTGTGGTTGCTTTTCCTTCTATATGGGGCGTGTTTCGGAGTTGAAATCACGGTCGACAACGTCGCTGCGCTCTATTTCAAAGACTCCTTTCACGTCACTCTAGGTGTCGCCGGGTTTCTTGCCAGCCTGATCGGCATGATGAATCTGTTCGCCCGTGCGCTTGGAGGAATCGCCGGTGACTGGGCCGGCAAGCGATGGGGCCTGAGTGGACGTTCTCGACTGCTCGGACTCACGATCTTCCTGGAAGGTCTATTCATGATGATGTTTTCGCGGGTGAAAGCCTTGGGGCCAGCGACCGTGGCCTTCCTTCTCTTTGGATTGTTGGTCTGTATGGCTTGCGGAGTGACTTTTGCGGTTGTCCCGCTCATTCGTCCGCGAGCCGTTGGATCAGTCTCCGGGATTGTCGGGGCCGGCGGGAATCTTGGAGCTGTGCTAGCTGCGTTCTTGTTCAAGTCCGAAAGCTTGTCCGGTGCGAGTGCATTTTTGATTTTGGGGGGCATCGTAGTGCTGACTTCCTTTAGCGCCGTGTTGTTGCGATTCAGTGAGACCAAAGTTCCCACATCTGAGGTACAAGCAGTGCCCGCTCTGATGTCCGCCGATTGAGGAAATAGGCGACTAGGTCCTGGCTCTGCGGAGTGTCCTCACGCTCATGCCCGGAGTGCCTTCAATCGAGAGTCGAGTCGCCGCACCGATGAACGTGACTGAACGCACTGCCGAGGCAATCTCTTTTGGTAAAGCTTTTAGGAATAAAGCAAAGAAGAATCACAGGAGTTACCCATGACAAAAGCCGGGATCATCGCGAGTTTCGCTGTCGTCCTTTTTTCTGCCGCGATGTTCGGACTGCAATCATCGCCTATGGCGAAACTCGAAGCAGCGCCAGCCACCGATACGAGCGCTACTAATGTGCCAGGTGCGCCAACTTCGCCTTCACCTGCTCCAGCGAATGCTCCACCAAAACACAAGCTGGGACCGCTCGAGATCTCAGTCAACTGGCGGACCCGCGCCGAAGGCTGGAACTGGTTTCAAGGCGACACGGGAAACAGCGACTACGGATTCTGGAATTCTTTGTTACGTGTCGGCATCGGTCAAACGGGCGAACGGTTCGACTGGTTTGTCGAAGGCGAACAGCCGTCAATTCTCGGGTTGCCCAACGATGCGGTCGTACCTGCTCCTCAGGGGCAACTCGGGTTGGGTGGCACATATTACGCCGCGAACAACAACCATACGAACGAAGCCAATGGATTCGTAAAGCAGGCCTTCGTGAATATCAAGCGCCTCGGCCCAGCTGGACTGAAGATCGGGCGTTTTGAGTACTTCGACGGAGGAGAGGTGAAGCCCAGCGATCCATTGCTGGCTACCGTAGTTCAGACTCGAATCATGCACCGGCTCGTCTCAAACTTCGGGTTCAGCGCGGTGCAGCGGGCTTTTGACGGAGTTCAGTTGTCATTGAACTCAGGGCAGAACAATTTCACCTTTCTTGGCGCCCGTCCCACGGAGGGCGTGTTTCAGGTTAAAGGAATGGACGAACTCGATGTTGATGTCTATTCCGGTACCTATACGCGGACATTCGACAAGGGCCGGAACGTTGGCGATCTGCGCATCTTCGGTATCGGCTACGTCGACCATCGCACGCTCGCACTTAAGACGGACAATCGCCCGCAGGCTGTCCGCGCCGCCGACGAAGGAAAAATCGAGATTGGCACCTATGGAATGGATTACGTGCATATCTATCATGCGCAGAACGCGGGTAACTTTGATCTGGTGCTTTGGGGAGCTCTGCAGAACGGTTCATGGGGAGGCCAATCACAGCATGCCGCCGCATTCGTCACGGAGGCCGGATGGCAATTGCCAGTTCGTGTGCTTCAGCCGTGGTTCAGTGTCGGCTACTCCTATGGCAGTGGCGACGGTGACCCCAACAACGGACGCCACAGTACGTTCTTCCAGCTTCTGCCAACGCCGCGCCCGTACGCCCGCTTTCCTTTTTACAACATGATGAATAACGAGGATGTCTATGGCACGCTCAATGTTCGTCCGTCGTCGAAATTGTCGCTGAGAACAGAAGCTCATGCCTTGCGTCTCGCCAGCGCCTCGGATCTCTGGTACTCAGGCGGTGGGGCATTTCAGCCGAAGACCTTTGGATACACCGGGCGACCGAGCCACGGCAACCGCGGTCTCGCCAACGTTTGGGATATGAGCGCGGATTATCAGGTCACGCGTTCTTTCAGTACGACCCTCTATTACGGCCATGCATGGGGCAAGGGAGTCGTCGAATCGATTTATCCCAAGGACGCGAGCGGACAATTTATATTTCTGGAGACGAATTTTCATTTCTAAGCAAGTCTGACAAAAAACTCGAATGACAACAGCTTCTTTCAACGGACTTCGCGTTCTGGCGCTCGAAAGCCGACGTGCTAGAGAGATTGCGAAGCTCATTGAGAATTTTGGCGGTGTTCCCATTGTTGCCCCCTCGGTCCGGGAAGTTGCATTGGACTCCAATCAGGAAGCGTTGGCATTCGCCCGCAACCTGTCGGCAGGCCAAGTGGACGTGGTCATCTTTACGACTGGAGTTGGGGTCAAGGCGCTCATATCTGCGATCGAGAGTATTTGTCCCAGGGAGGAATTCGCGCGGCGGCTAAATGACGTGGTCGTCGTGGCCCGCGGACCCAAGCCCACTGCTGCTCTCAGGGAATTAGGAGTGCGAGTGAGCCTGACCGTTCCCGAGCCAAACACGTGGCGCGATCTATTGGTTCTGCTGGACGAGAACAAAAATTCATTTCCGGTCGATGGTCGACGCGTTGCGATTCAGGAATATGGGGTTACCAATCCAGAGCTGTCCGCAGGTTTAAGGGAGCGCGGTGCAGTCCTAACTCTGGTGAACGTCTATCAGTGGGCGCTCCCTGAAGATGTCACCCCGCTTCAGAGGGCAGTGGATTCGCTCGTTCACGGCGATGTTCATGTACTCCTCGTCGCCTCTTCTATTCAGATACGGCATCTCTTCGAGGTCGCGGAGCGCATGGGAAAAGCAAACGCGCTTCATGAAGCACTTTCACGGGTGGTGATCACCTCTATAGGGCCGTTGACTTCGGAGGAGTTGAGAGGCCGTGCTCTCTCGGTCGACATTGAGTGTGCGCATCCGAAAATGGGTTTTCTAGTGCAGGAGGCAGCGGAAAAAGCCCCTGACATTCTCAACCACAAACGAAGCCAGCCAGAGTCCCAAACGAAGAACCCTTCATGAATGCGCCACTCTACCCGCTTTTTCTCAACCTGCAGGGCCGTGTTTGCGTTGTGATCGGCGGGAACGACATCGCCGAAGCCAAGCTTCGGGATCTTATCGACACGGAGGCGAAAATCCGACTCATTGCTCTGGAAGTCACTCCTCAGATCGTGGAGTGGTCTCGAGCCGGTAAGCTGCACTGGAAGGCTCGCCCCTATCAGCGTGGAGACTTGGCGGATGCTTTTCTTGTTATCTCGATTGCTACTGCCGGGACTAATGCTCAGGTTTTTGAAGAGGCGGAGGCGCGCCACATTTTCTGCAACACAGTCGACGATATTCCCCACTGCAACAGCTACGCATCCGCTGTAGTCCGTCGCGGCCCGCTGCAGATCGCAATTTCTACTGCGGGAAAGAGCCCTGCTCTCGCTCAAAGATTGCGCAAGGAACTCGAAGGACGCTTCAGTGAAGAATACAGCCCATGGGTTCAGCGGCTGGGTGAACTTCGTAGCCAGCTATTTGAAGACAAGCAGATCGATGGCGAAACTCGCCGCAGGATGCTTCACGAACAAGCCAGTGCGTCTGCGTTTGAACGTTTTCGAGCTCAGTTCCCGAAGGACTCGAATCGCTAAGACTAAACTGCCGATTCCGAGGGCAGCCGGAAATCTCCCTGAGGAGGGATATTCTGCTCGCAAAGGGAGCGAATTTCTCGTGATGCGGCAGTAGCCAACGTCTCTCCAACGATTAGAACGCAAGGAGACGGTAAACTCGGTGCTTCTGCCAGCAACTCGATCGTAGTCTGATGCCACCGTTCTTCGGGACTCGACACCCTCGACACGACTGCACATGGAGTAGACGCGCTCAAGCCCGCCCGGCGAAGATCTTCCGCAACTCCGGCATATTCACCCGGCATGTAAATCACCACGGTCGTCCGATTCGTCACCACAGCGTGCCAATCGCAAGTGTCTTTTCCGGGCCTGCGGTGCGCGCTGATGAACAGCAACTGATCGGCAGTCCGGCGATCGGTTAAAGACGCCTGTACCCTGGCAGCGGCCGCTAGGCTGGCAGTGATTCCTGGCACAATCTCGACATCAACTCCAGCCTCTCGCAAGGACTCGAGTTCTTCTCCGGCTCGGCCAAAAATCGACGGATCTCCGCTCTTCAGCCGTATCACCGTCTTACCAGCCATCGCGTAGAGCACGAGCAGACGATTGATCTCCTCCTGCGAGATGCTCTTTTTCCCGCACCGTTTTCCCACGTCGATGACTCGCGCTTCTGGAGAAGCCAATGCCAGCACTTCTGCCGACACCAAGGCGTCATGCAGAACGACATCGGCAAAACCCAAGGTGCGCACGGCCTTCACGGTGAGGAGGTCAGGGTCTCCCGGCCCCGCCCCAACCAGATAGACCTTTCCCTTGTTTTGTATCGGTGAATGCTTGAGCAAGAAGTACCCTTTATCGAAAGGGACGGCGCAGGTCCGCTCGGGATCTAGGCCGTCAGATCAAAATGAGCCCACCCACTAAGGAGATATACCGTGTCCACTGAAAATAGGGAAATCGAAATTATTGATGGGGCGCATCAAGACGGGTAGTTACAGTCGGAGTGGAGCGCGCGCGCGTTTTTGGAACCGCTTGTTCTGCTGCGCTTACTTGTGCCAGTCGAGTAGAAAACGGCGTCTATTTGCCAACCGCAACCGTCTCTCTCACGCCAATCTCCGGCACGGTTCGTCCAACAACGGGGGCGATCTGCCGCACCTGTTTCATCAGTTCATCAAACTGATCCGGAAAAAGCGACTGCGGACCGTCGGAGAGCGCCTCGTCGGGCCGGTCGTGTACCTCGACCAGCAATCCGTCCGCGCCAACTGCAATGGCTGCGCGGGAGAGCGGAGTGACCTTGTTGCGTTTGCCGGTCCCGTGGCTCGGATCGACCATGATTGGTAAGTGACTCAGTCGTTGCACCGCGGGCACAACACTGAGATCAAGCGTGTTTCGGGTGTGGTCGGCAAACGTGCGGACGCCGCGCTCGCAGAGAGCGACATTGTAGTTGCCCTCGCTGAGGATGTATTCAGCGGCCATCAGGAATTCCTCGAGCGTCGCTGACATGCCTCGCTTCAGAAGCACAGGCTTGCGAGAGCGTCCCGCGCGCTTGAGCAGCGAGAAGTTCTGCATATTGCGCGCGCCGATCTGGATCACGTCGGCATATTCCTCGACCAGATCGAGCGACTCATGGTCGATGGCTTCGGTGATGATCTTCATCCCAAACTGCTGGCGGATTTCCGCCATGATGCGCAGACCTTCTTCACCGAGCCCCTGGAAGGAGTAGGGGGATGTGCGCGGCTTATAGGCGCCTCCCCGAAAGAACTGTGCTCCAGCGCGATGCACGCGCTCGGCGACGGCGAATGCCTGTTCGCGGCTCTCGATGGCGCAGGGACCCGCCACAATGGCGAGTCCGGGACCGCCGATCGTGGCGGCCGTGCCGGGAAAGCGGATGACCGTGTTCTCCTCTTTCACATCGCGGCTGACCAGTTTGTAAGGTTTTGAGACCTGGATGACTTCCTGCACACCCGGCATTTCTTCAAGCGTGCCTTGTTCGACCTCGCCCTTGTTTCCGGTGATGCCAATGGCGGTGCGGGTTGCGCCTGGCATTGGGTGGGCGCGGTACCCGAGCTTTTCGATTTTTTGGCAAACGGAGCGGACTTGCTCTTCCGTAGCCTGGGCCTTCATGACGACCAGCATAAATTAACCTAAATAAGAGGAAGGTCTGGGAACGAACTAACGAGGGCTGGAGAAGAAAAGCCATCGGTTAAGTCTACCGTTCCGGGCATCTGCACCGCAAATAGGGCGATCGGGCAATCGGACACTGGCGTCTATACTCTTCAAATGCCTCGCTCGATGGCACGGGAACAAGACATTCTCAAGCGGCCCGCGCCAAAACGACCGCCAGGCCTGACTTCACGCCGCATCGGCATTCACACCTCCTCTGCTGGAGGGGTTCAGAATGCCGCCGAGCGAGCTTACCGCCTCGGGTGCAATGCCTTCCAGATTTTCTCGTCCAGTCCGCGCCAGTGGGCCCCTTATGAACTGGGGCAGCCTCAATGCGATGAGATGAACCGGCTGCGGGCGCGCTATGACCTGAAGCCCCTTGTGATTCATACGAATTACCTCGTTAACTTAGCCAGCTCGAACGAGCTGTTTCTGCAGAAATCCATGCAAGCCTTTCGCGGCGAGGTGCAGCGCGCGCTTTCTCTCTGTGCCGAGTATCTGGTCTTGCATCCGGGATCATTTCGCGGCGCGGATCGGGAACAAGGTCTGCTTCGGACCGCCGCTGCAATAGCCACGTCGATGCAGCGACTCGATCTTGCAAAAGGTGGACTGAAGATCCTGATCGAGAACACCGCAGGCTCTGAGTTCTCGCTCGGTGGGAGCTTCGAGCAGGTTGCAGAAGTTCTCGAGCGCCTGGAGGGAATTGTCCCGGTCGGCGCCTGCATCGACACCTGTCACACGCACGTGGCTGGATACGACATTGTCAGCGAACAAGGCCTCTACGAGACGCTGCAGCACCTGGACGCCACCGTTGGATTGAGCCGCGTCAAAGTCTGGCATTGCAATGATGCCAAGGCACCGCGGGGATCGAAGCTCGACCGCCACGAGCACGTAGGGAAGGGAATGATTGGGAAAGAGACTTTCCGCATTCTGCTGAATGATCTCAGGTTGGCTCACGCTGCATTTATTGCCGAAACACCAATCGACCGGCCGGGCGATGACCGCCGAAATGTCGACGCGCTGAAGAAATTGGTAGCTGAGGCATAGTCTATTTCTGACGCGCAGTTTGCCAGCCGTTGCCTCTACAGCAGATACTCGTGCACATGAAACTTCACCGTTTGCGGCAGGGGGTTGTAGCAGAAGAAGGCGGTTCCTTTTACGAAATTCCGGCAGCATCGTGGGATGAGTTGGTCGCGCGCGAAGACCTCAAGGGTCATCTTGCTCAGCTCATGCGAGGAGCGAGGGCGGTCAATGACTCTTCTCTAACCGATGTGCTGGCGCCTATCGGTAGCCAGGAGGTTTGGGCGGCCGGAGTGACTTACTACCGCAGCCGCAATGCTCGCATGGAGGAATCGAAGACCGCTGGCGGCGGGGATTTCTACGACCGCGTCTATCACGCTGAGCGTCCGGAACTTTTCTTCAAGGCGTCGCCGCATCGA
>Ga0126371_10006761_pt1 | contig 10225 bp, 9 predicted proteins | sample PanSoiMetaPlot_4_FD_110145 | JGI IMG/M metagenome (GOLD analysis project Ga0126371, IMG submission 110145) | Tropical forest soil microbial communities from Panama - MetaG Plot_4 | ecosystem: Environmental > Terrestrial > Soil > Tropical forest > Bulk soil | place: Panama | collected 2016-02-17
CGGTGTGGTGCGCGGCGCAGTGGAGCCTTTCCCTCCGAGCCTGTTCCTGCGCGAGACCGCGTTTACCCGCGTAGACGAGGCCGTATTGGCCTCTCGTGTTCAAAAATTGGATAAATTCTTGATTTTGGCACGGTCGGGGTATAGTTCCGGACAGGTCAAGGCGAGATCGAGGTAGATGGCTGAAGTCTTTGCGTCCGCACCATTCATCGTTGGCAAGAGCGAACCGTCTCCGACTGAAGCCCGGATTCCGTCCGAGGAAGCGCTGTGCCCGGTGATTTCGCATGATTGGGTGAATGACGAATACAAGCATCTCGTCATCGCAGCGTCCCCAAAGGCGCTCGCCGTCAAGCCGGGCCAGTTTTTCAATCTGCTGTGCCCGTCGCCGGATGCAGGAGAGTTATGGTTGCGGCGGCCGCAAAGCGTCTACCGTATCGACGGGGCTGGCTGCCGCATCGAGTTTCTCTACAAATGCGTCGGCCGTGGCACCGCCGGCCTCGCAACCCTCAAAAAGGGCGACATGCTCAACATTGTCGGCCCGCTCGGGGTCGGGTTCCATCTAGACCCGTCGTGGCGCAACATCGTGGTGCTGGGCCGCGGTGTCGGCCTCGCCACCCTGGCACCCATCTCGCAGCTTGCTGCCGGCTATGGCGTTGGCGTCACCGCGATCCTGTCGGCGCGCAGCCGCGATTTCGTGATGGCGGACGATCTGTTCGCGAAGGTCGGGACAGTCGTTCCGGTGCTCGACATCGATCGCTCCAGTGATGTGGACAATGTCGAAAGCATTCTCAAGGGACTGATTGCGGCCAATTGCGCCGACGCGTTCTTCACCTGCGGCTCCAACCGGCTCATGCAATTGATGAAACGGCTCGCCAGGGAACACGGCATCCCGGGTCAGGTGGCGATGGAGCAGGTTATGGCGTGTGGGCTCGGGCCCTGTTACGTCTGCGTGCGCACGTTCGAGGTCAACGGCCGCAAGGAGCTGCGTCGGGTCTGCATCGAAGGGCCAGTGTTCGATCTCCAGGAGGCGGTCGGATGGTAGACATGACGGTGAAAATCGGGAACGTCACGCTGAAGAACCCGATCATGCCGGCGTCCGGCGCCTTTTCCACCGATCTCGCCCAGGTGATGGACATCAACCGATTGGGCGCGCTGGTGGCGAAAACCGTGTCGCGCGAATTCCGCATCGGCAATCCGCCACCGCGCGTCGCCGAGCTTGAATGCGGCATGATCAATTCGATCGGCCTGCCCACCAAGGGCATCGAATATTTCCTGAGCCAGCAGGTGCCGGACTACAAGCGCTTCACCCCGCCGCTGGTGGGCAGCATCTCGGCCCAGACCGCTGATGACTTTGAGGCGATGACGCGGGACGTGGACGTGCCGGATGTGGACATCATCGAGGTCAATATTTCCTGCCCGACCCGCAACCCCGGCGGCGGCAATTTCGCCATGCATGAGGACCACACCTTCAACGTGATGACCCGCATTCGCAGCGCAACCAGCAAGCCGGTGTGGTGCAAGTTGTCGCCGAATGCCGGCGACGTGGTGGCGATCGCAAAGGCTGCGGAAGCCGCCGGCGCCAACGCGCTCGTCATCGCCAACACCATCCTGGGACTCAAGATCAACATCGACACCTTTCGCCCGGCGATCGGCAACAAGTACGGCGGCATTTCCGGACCGGGCGTGAAGCCAATCATCGTGCGCATGGTCCATCAATGCGCCAAGGCGGTAAAAATCCCGATCATCGGCTGCGGCGGCATCGTCAAGGTCGAGGATGTCGTCGAGTATATGCTTGCCGGCGCCACTGCAGTGATGATGGGCTACATCATCTTCCGCAATCCCTCCGGCATGCTGGCGATCCTCGATGGCCTTGAGGAATGGTGCATGAAGCGCGGATTCGCGCGGGTCGCGGACCTCACCGGCGCCATGATCGACGAGCCCCCGATGGATACTTTCGCAGCGGCGGCGGCGCCGATCGGATGACGGATGACGGAGAGCAGATGACGCAGGAAGGTGATCACGGAAAGAGGGGGCGGAGGAGGACAGATGGCTGGGGACGGAGCACCGAGATCAGAACACATGAGTCAGGAACGAGGATCGGAATCGACCGACCCGAGCGGTCGTCCGTCCTCCGTCATCTGTCCTCCGATCACCATCCGCAAGCCCGACGACTGGCACCTGCATGTGCGTGACGGCGCCATGCTCAAGGCTGTGTTGCCATTCACGGCGAGGAATTTCGCTCGCGCCATCCTGATGCCGAACCTCGTCCCGCCGGTGGTCACGACGGCGGAAGCGGTCGCGTATCGCGAGCGTGCGCTCGCCGCGCGACCGCCGGGTTCGACCTTCACGCCGCTGATGACCTGCTATCTGCGCGACGACACCGATCCGGATGACGTCGAGCGTGGTTTTCGCGAAGGCGTGTTGACGGGGGTCAAGCTCTATCCCGCCCATGCGACCACCAATTCGGCCGCGGGTGTAACCGACCTCAAAAAGGCCTATCGCGTGCTGGACCGTATGCAAAAGATCGACATGCCTTTCCTGATGCATGGTGAGGTGGTCGATCCCGACATCGATATTTTCGATCGCGAGAAGGCGTTCATCGAGCGCACGCTGATCCCGCTGACCAAAATGTTTCCGGGTCTGCGGATGATCCTGGAACATCTCTCCTCGAAGGAAGGCGTCGATTTCGTGCATAGCGCCCAGCCGCAAGTCGCCGGCACCATCACACCCTACCATCTGGTGCAGACACGCACCGATTGGCTCGGCGCGGGGCTCAAGCCCTACATGTACGTCATGCCGGTCATCAAGACCGCGCGGGACCGCGACGCGCTGCGCAAGGCCGCGACCTCCGGCGAGTCGTGCTACTTCCTGGGGACGGATTCGGCGCCCCATCCGTTCGCCCGCAAAGTCAATGTCAACGGCGTTCCGGGCATGTTCAATTCCCCGGTCGCGCTTGAGACTTACGCCAAGGTGTTCGAAGAGGAGGGCGCACTCGACAAGCTCGAAGCCTTCGCGTCCGTCAACGGCCCGAACCACTATAAGCTGCCGCTGAACAGCGGGGCGATCACGCTGGAAAAATCCTCTTGGGTCGCTCCCGAGGCGATCAAGGTCGATGGCCCCGACGAGCGCGCTATCGTGTATCGCGGCGGTGAGACCATCGAGTGGAAGGTGGTGATAAATTAAGCAGGCGCGATGGAATTCGATAATTCGTTCGAGGTGCCGCTGCCGATCGACCACGCCTGGAAGGTCCTGATGGACATCCGGCGGATTGCCCCGTGCATGCCGGGCGCCGAACTCACCGACGTTGTCGATGACCGCACCTACAGGGGCAGGATCGGGGTGCGCCTCGGCCCGGTCGCGCTGAGCTTCGCCGGGGTGGTGAAATTCGAAGAGATCGACGATGTCAATCGCACGGCGCGCGTCGCCGCACAGGGCAACGACGCCAAGGGCCGCGGCTCCGCCCACGCCATCGCGTCTTTCCATCTCGAACCGCTGAGCGGCGGCACCAGGGTGCTGGTGCACACCAATCTCACGCTCTCCGGCGCCGTCGCCCAATACGGCCGCGGCGTCGGCATCATCAAGATGACGGCGGCGCAGATCATCACGCAGTTCGCCAACAATCTGAAGGCGCATCTGGCGCAGGATGGTGCGGCAGTTGCGACCGCCGCACCATCCGCTCCGCCGATGCCGCCTCCATCGGCGCCCCCCGCCGCAGCTCCTCAATCACCCGCGCCCGCCGCGGTGCAGCCGACAACATCCGCCGCAAAGCCGATTTCCGGTTTCGCGCTGATGGCCAATGTTTTATGGGCATTCCTCAAGCGGCTGTTCGGGCGTCGGTGACGGATCTCACCCGGGCCGGAATCACCCGTCCATTGCTAGCGTCCTGAAGTATTTCATCGGCTGGCCGCAATGATCGGCGGAGGCTATGATCCGCCTGCCCCTCGATTCCTTGAGAACAGGGAAAGTAACAGGGAATTTGCAGATTTTCGGGCATTTGCGGCGATTCCTGACCTCAATTCGCGCAGCAATTCAAGTGCATTGCACGCATATTCCCTGGTCCCCCGGAACACGCAATTTTTTCGTGTGAACAGGGAATGTTTCCGTCGGAGCAGGGAATTGCTCCCTCTGGCTGCACATTCCAAGCGATCGTGACCGTCGGCCTCCGCGATGCGGGCACAGCGATCTCATATGGCACGGCGCGTCCTCTCCCCCTCTGCAAATGAGTAGACGTGGACGCTGGGGGGAATTGAAGAGCTTTGACATGACGGTGGCCATCGATAGCCCAACGGGTGAGGGTGATGCCGGCAAGCTGCATCCGATGTAATAGGAATATTATAGGACTAATAATGCCTATCGTCAAGAAGCTTTCGCTCGTTTTGCCGACAAACTTTAGTCTTGTGCGCAAGCTGCGCGATATCTGCGGGCGCATCGCCGAGGTGCCGATCTCATTCTGCTGAAGGGAAGGCCCTTGACTTTCATTTCAGCTGCATCTGCTCGATTCAGACGATCAGCGACTTGCGCCAACCAAGCCTTTCTTTTTCAAAAGCCGGTTCAACATTGTGCGCAGCTGCATTGGATCCACCGGCTTGTGGAGCAGATGATAGCCGCTGTGCTGTGCCTCCTGCTGCAATACGGGGCTGATGTCTCCGCTGACGAGAAAGGCAGGGATCGGGACGCCGAATGCGGCGCGCACTTGTTCGATGGCCTGGATGCCGGTGCATTGGTCGGAGAGAAGAAAGTCGGAAATGACAAGATCGGGCGGGCATTCCGTATCGGCGAGATCGATCAGCGCCTCTGCGGCCGAGCGAGCGGCGACCACTCGGCACCCCCAGCTGCGCAGCAGCCCATCCATTGCGTCGAGCGCCAGCGCGTCGTCGTCAATCACGACGATGAGCTTTTTGGCTGCGAGATTCAGCGCCCCCACGGCCGGGGCCGGCGGCGCAGCGGCTTTTGCTGTTGCGACCGCCATCGGCACAATGATGGAAAAGCGCGAGCCGCGGCCGACTTCGGACGAAAGCTCGATCGAGTGATGGAGCAAGCGACACAAGCGATCGACGATGGCAAGGCCGAGGCCAAGCCCTCTCCGGTCACGTTGATGATCGTCAAGCCGATAGAACTCGCCGAATATCTTTTGACGTTGATCATCCGGAATGCCGGGCCCGGTATCCCAGATTTCGATACGCAAATCTTGGCCGCGTTTGCGGCAGCCGACCAAGACACCGCCGCGGGCGACGTATCGCACCGCGTTGGACACCAGATTGAAAAGGATTTGCTCCAAAAGCACGAAGTCACTGCGAACCCACGCGTCGTTTGGAATGACGCGAAAGTCCAGTCCCGCCTCCTTTGCTGTCCCGGCGAAGGTCGTCTGCACCGGCTCCAATAGTTTGGCCACAGGAAATTCGGTGATGTTCGCCGTCAGCGCCCCCGCATCGAGCCTGGAAATGTCGAGGAGCGCCTTGAACAGCTCGTTCATCATGGCGACCGCGGTGTCGATGCGTTCGACGATCCGATGCCGCTCGGCGGCGGTCGTTGTGGTGCGAAGCTGCGCAACGAACAGCCCCAAGGCATGCAGTGGCTGCCGCAAGTCGTGGCTCGCCACCGCCAGAAAGCGGGATTTTGCGGAATTGGCGAGTTCAAGCTGATGGGTCCGCTCCCTCACTTTGCTTTCAAGCGTGGCACGTGACTCCTGCAGCAAGCCCGCCATGCTGTTGAATTGGTTGCCGAGTTCCTGCAGCTCGTCGCCGGTTTCGATCGCGATCCGCTGTGTCAGGTCGCCCTGGCCGATGCGCGCGGCACCGTCGCGCAACGCGCGAATCGGGATCACCATCCGGCGTGCGAGATAGAGGCCGGCGAATGCCGCCAGTGCCAGGGCCGCGAAAAAAATGACACCAGAACGCAGAAGCGATTGGTAAATCGACGCATAGGCCTCATTCAGCGGTAGCTCGACGAAGACCCGCCAGCCAAGGGGAACAACGGGCGCGTGCACGCTCAACACCCGTTGGCCTTTGATGTCCAGCGCCACCTGGGGCTCCGCGTCTTCGTCCGCCAACGCGCCCGGCGGCTTCTGAGAGGGCTCTTCCAGCGCCGCCCGGACCTGCGCAAGGTGCGACATGTCGGTGTTGCGCAGCACCAGGTCGATCTCCGGATGGGCGATCAGACGGCCGTGAGGATCTACTACAAAGGCTCGGCCCGCTATGCCGACCTTGATGTCGGTCACAACGTCCCATATGAACTTGAGATTGACCTGTGCGACGATCACGCCGTGCTCGCGGCGCCGCCCCCGCATAGCGACGACCATGAAAGGTTCGGACCCCCGCTCGAAACGGACCGGTCCGAAATAAACGCCATGTGCGACGGCCTCGGTGAATGCGGGGTCGTGCGAAAAATCGGTCGGGGTGCCGCCCCTCGGACAGACGGAAAAACGAAAGTTGCAGAACTGTTCGCGGCCTTCGGCATCGAGCTGCCTCAACTCCGTTATGGCCTCGACCTGGCGCAGAAGCCTTTCGGCATCGAATTGCCAGTCATCCGCCGAATTCGCGCTCCAGGGAAACTGCGTCGCCCAACCGAGCTGGCCTTGGAGTTCCTTGACGAACTGCCCGATCCGCATTGCCGCGGCCCTGGCCTGCTCGTGCTGAATGCGGCCTAGCAGCGCCTTCTGTTCCTGGAAGGAGAACCAACCGTCCAACAGCTCCTTCGCAGCCAGGGCCGTACACACGACCGCGACGAACAGGGCTACGTATTTCCGGAACAGCCGCCCGCGTGGGGCAGGCGCAATGGCCACTCCGGGCATGCTCCGCGTCTCGGTGTCCCGCGAACTCACCCGCTCACCCCGCGATGGCGGCAAGTCGGAAAGACCGTTGCCTTATTTGGAAACGTCCGTTGTTCCAGCAGGCCGGGCCGCTCGACTCCACGCCTCCGCATGCCGAATCCCGATTGCCTGGATTCCGCACGCGCAAACATGGCCAATCTAGCATGTCGGCATGTGGAGTGCACCGGCCCCTCGGAACGAACTCAGCGGCTCATCGTCCCGTCTCAATGGCTTTGTGGCTCGACGGGAAATAGGGCGTTCGGTCGATGCGGTGAGCCCGCGTACATGCGCGGTCTCCCGCCGAGGCATTCATACAAGCTGCAATTCAATTAACGCGAGCCGATTTCTTTTCGCTTGGGGCAGAGCAGTGATAAGTCGCAACACATCAAACCAGCAGTTTATTTTTTTCCATCAACCAACCCGGGAGGTGAACATGGCGCCTGGGGGCGCCCTCCCCACGGACTTTCCCCAAGAATATTACTGGGCGCAATGATCACGCCACCTACACAGCAGTCTTTTGCAACTGACACTTCACTCCTGTCCAATCCCCAAAGATTTCTGCCCCCTTGTTCAATCGATCACGTGGTCGGCGCCCACCAGCACGATGTTTGGCACCTGGATGCCGAGTGCCTTGGCAGTCGTGAGGTTGACCGCCATTTCGAGCCGCACCGGCGCCTGCACCGGCAGATCGCCCGGTTTCGCGCCTTTTAGGATATGATCGACGTAGTCCGCGGCTCGCCGGTATTGGTCAAGAAACACAGGTCCGTAGGAAATCAAGCCGCCGCCGATTACGAAAAAGGGCACCGCATAAATGGCCGGCAACCGGTGCCGGGCCGCGAGCGCAATGATCAGGTCGCGATGAAGCGTAGCAAACGTGCTTGCTGTGGTGATGAGGCCGCCATTCTCCTCACGTGCGAATGACGTTATGCCACGCTCAATATTATGGGGATCTTTCACGTCAATTGGGCTCACCTCTACGTCAAACTGGGGCGCCACGCGCTCGATCGCCTTGAACTGCGCGGTTCCAATGGCCCCCGGCCCTGTGGGATCCTGGAGCACCGCCACCCGCTTCACGCGGGGGGCGATCTGCTTGAGCTTCTCCAGCCATTTTCCGCACAGGCTGTATTCAAAGTTGATGAAGCCGGTGGTGTTCCCTCCCGGCTGGCTCAGGCTCGCGACATAGCCGAGCGCAACCGGATCAACGGTCGCGGTGAACACGATTGGCACCTTCCGGGTCGCTCTTTGCAACGCCGCGACCACAAGCCCCCCGCCCGCCAGAAGGATATCGGGCGCGAGTGCGACCAGTTCCGCAGCAAGCTGGAGATATCTCTCGGCGTTGCCCGGGCCCCATCGAATATCGATGCGCAGGTTGCGGCCTTCGATCCAGCCCCTTTCCTGCAGCGCCTGACGGAACGTCGAAACGCGGTCCTGTCCTTGAGAATCGTCCGCGCCAAGAGGCATTAGCACGCCGATTCGACGCATCTCACTAGCTTGTTCATTGCACCCGGAGAGCGACCAGGAGGCTGCGGCGCCGCCAACAAGAACCAGCACGTCCCGTCGCCGCACGGGTTTATTTTTCATGAAGCAACTGTGAAATTAATTTAGCCATTTTGATCTCCTACTGAAAATGTTAAGTTTCTAAGTTCAATGATAACAAAAATTCCTTTTGGAGCAAAGCGAGCGAAGTTTCGTGCAGAGGAAGAGGACGGAAATGGCGGGGCGGATAATTGTGGCGGTGCGGCATTGTCCGGTCTCGGCGCTAAGGCCGTGCTTGGGGTGCAGGCGCCCTCGGCCGACGCCTTTACGCGACGCGGAAATGCAAGTATCGTTATTCACATAGTCTTTCGCGCCTTATTCCGACATCGTTGCCGACAAGCGCGTTGGCGCACGCGGTTAAGACATGGGCGACAAGGGGAGAATACGATGAACATCGATAGTAACTTGAACTCATTACAGGCAAACCGTGACGGCTCCGCGAGCATTGCTGCCCCGCCCCACAAGGCGGACGAGCAGGGACGCCATTTCCTGCTGCCCTGGCGGCTCAACGCGGATACGTCCCGTTCGCTGTGGCAGCAACGCGCCGACGCCGGTTGCGGAAACTGCCCGGCCGACTGACACTTCCGTAGCTTCGATGGTGCGGCGCCGCAGCGCACCGTACCTTCCGCGACCGACGCGGGCCCCGGGTGAGTACCGCAATCGGTCGGTCCCGAAATGAGTAGCCGCGACTCCCATTCGCAGCCGGGGGTCGAACGCGGGGCTCGGTGTGCTGGATCAGGCCCCCCTGCACCAGACGCCTGCCGCTATTGTGCTGGAGCAGGATGAGCGGCTCGATACGGCGATGAAATCCTGGACGATGTCCCGCGCATCCAGCCGCGCTTCGCTTGGCGGCGCCCTGGGCGCGCCCCTGCCGCGCCCATTGCTCGATCGCCAGATTAGCCTGATCGAATATCTGACGAGCAGCCGCGCCATCTTTGGTCAAGACGACGCCTCCCTTGAGCCGACCCTGCAAGGGATCGATCACAGATTGCTCCATCTGCTGGCACGTTTCTCTCACGACAAGCGTATGGAGAAGATCGTGGCAATCTTTCCGAAGACATTCGAGCTGTTGGAAGGCGACGGTGATGCGGTTGCCCATGAGTTCACGGAAGCGTGCCCACCCGCCGACATGAGCCACATCGAGAATGCGCGACAGTTCTATGGTTTTCTCGCCGCGGGCCGGAGCAACAGGCCGCTCAAGCCACCGCATTTGCACGACGTTGCGGCTTGCGAGCTTGCCTTTGCCAATGCCCGCATCCTCGGCGACAATCGGGATTTGGAGGCACAGAAGGCTCGGATTAGACCGCGAGGCCGGGTCCGTCGTGGCGCCGGAGTGGTGCTTCTTCGCTGCTCCTATGACATTCGGCCGGTCTTCGAAGAGGTCTCAGGAGGATCTGCCCCGATCAAACGCGATACGCAGCTCGCAATCAGCTTTCCGCCGGCCGCCAAGTGCCCCCAGGTGTTCGAAGTAGCTCCTGTCGTCTTCGACCTGCTCGCAGCCATCGACGATTGGACCGATCCCGCCACGCTCCGCGCTGCGCCGGACTTGAATGAGCTCATCCGCGATCTTGCACAATACGGGCTGATCGAAGGGCCGTTATGAGAATCTGCGTCATCGGAACGTTTCCGCCGAAGCGGGAAACAGAACTATGTCAACATTCCTGACCGTTTAGCTCCTTTGTTCGGGCCAACGGTGTCGTTCACTTCAGTGTGCGAAATCGGTTGCATCTTACCCAGAAACCAATGATAATTGTACGCTAATAAGTGAGTGTCTATTTGGCTTGTCATGCCCCTCGGAAGCGGCTTCTCGGATAACGACAACGTTTTGTTTCCGCCAAGGCTGGTTAGTGATCTGCACAGTCGATCCCGGCAATGACGTCAACG
>Ga0126371_10006767_pt1 | contig 10219 bp, 11 predicted proteins | sample PanSoiMetaPlot_4_FD_110145 | JGI IMG/M metagenome (GOLD analysis project Ga0126371, IMG submission 110145) | Tropical forest soil microbial communities from Panama - MetaG Plot_4 | ecosystem: Environmental > Terrestrial > Soil > Tropical forest > Bulk soil | place: Panama | collected 2016-02-17
CATCGGCAAGAGCAACTTTGCAATAGCATTGGGCCAGCACATCGCCGGCGGACTTGATTTCCTACATTGGCAGGCCAGGCGCCCGGCGCGTGTCCTCTACATCGATGGGGAAATGGCTCGGCGACTGCTCAAGCAGCGCATCCTCGACGAGGAAAAGCGGCATGGTGACGACACGAGTTTGTTTTTCCCGCTGAGCCACGAAGACGTCCCGAATTTTCGGCCTCTCAACACCCCTGAAGGCCAGCAGTGGATCCTCGCGCTGCTGGAAAAGATCAAGCCCGAGCTCGTCGTCTTCGACAACGTGATGAGCCTTACGCTGGGCGATCAGACCAACGAACTGGTGTGGCAACAGACCATGCCGCTGGTTATCAAACTGACTAAGCTCGCCATTGGTCAGATTTGGATCCACCACACAGGCCACGACGAAACCAAGGGATACGGCACCAAGACCCGCGAATGGTCTCTCGACACGGTTGGCCACTTCGAGGAAGTGAAGCGCGAAGACACTGACGTCTCATTCAAGCTGGTGTTCCGGAAGGCACGCGAGCGCACACCGGCAACGCGCCACGATTTCCAAGACGTCAAGATCGCGCTGGTGCACGACCGCTGGGAGCATGAAGCAACCGCCGCCCCGCGAGCTGAAAAGATCCGGCCGGCTACGCAGAAAGCGCTGGATGCACTGATCAACGTGCTGGCCGGCGATGATGTGACGATGCTGCCGGGCAACAGGCGGGCTGCGCACCGCGACCAGTGGGCCATCGAATGCAACGCCCGCGGACTGATCGATCTCAAGGGCAAGTCTGATAGCGCCCGCAGCCTCATGAACACGTTCCGGCGCGAGCTCGTGACCGCAAATCGCATCGCGTGCGAAGGGGATCTCCAGTGGCTCAGGTGAAACAGTCGAAACAGTCCGAAAACAGCCCCGACTGTTCGCCCGTTTCGGCTGTTTTTCCACTGTTTCGGAGCCTGTGGAAAACATTCAAAAAACAGTCGAGACCGCAACAGCATGAAACACCTTAAAAACAAGCTGAAACAGCACCGCAACAGCCTCAAAAACAGCGACCGAAACAGCAAAACAATCCCCTATTGGGGAGGCAAAACTGTTCCGCCCTCGCCCTCGCGCGTGCACCCCACCCCATCCGCTCCCCTCGCAACATCGCTCCGCGCTTAGGCGCTGCGCTAACGTTGCGCGGCTCGCTACCACCGAGGACTAGACCATGACCGACGACGTCACCACCCAACCCGGCCAACAGCTCACCGCGCAGCAAGGCAAACAGGCCGACAAGAGCCCCAACGGCATTGGAGGCCGTCTCAAGGCCGCTCTGGACGACATGGTTTGGAACGGCACCAAATGGGACGAGGCAGCGCGGAAGGCAAATCTCACAAAGAGATCAATGCGCATGAGCATGCAGAAGCCTCATGTGTTGCGATACATCCGGGCGCAGAGAGGTGTCGTACTCGCACAATCGAGCGCCAAAACCTTTCACCGCCTCGCCGAGCTACGCGATCAGGATGAGAACCGCAACGCGGCCGTAGCTGCGGCGCGTACGCTAGAAGCCATGACGAACGAGGCATTCGGCGACAAGCCCGCGCTGTCAATCAGCAGCCGCGGCGCAGCCGGATACGTGATCGACCTATCGGAGCCAGCGCGCCCGGGGCTTCAGATAGTGCTTGTTGAGCGCGAGAAGGCCGCGCCTCCGGCCGAGGTTATCAACGTCACGCCGAACAAGGATGACGCCGAATGATGTGCAGCGGTTTGATGAACCGACGCAGCACAGCGCTCAACGCGTTGAGAATGCTTGCGATCGGCTGACACATTCACAGCGGTGGACCCAAGGCTGGACCCAAAGCCGAACCAGATGGACCCGCATCTTCGCAAATCGGCCGCGGCGTGATGTTGTCCGCGCAACGCACCAGGACGAGCGAAGCGACATGCATACCGGCCTGACCAACGCGACATCGGCCCCGGCGATCGGCGCGGAAGGGCTTTGCGCGCGCCCGTACGCGCGAGAGGCCGGGGGTACCCTCCGATTTCCAGCGCGGCCACGGGCGCGAGGCGGGGGAAGAATTCGCGAGTCGATCCGGGCACAGGTGTTGCCCGCACGCGATTGTCCTCCGAAAAGCCCGGGCCGGATTTTTTCTTCTTCGGAAAATCTCCGACCGACTCTCAGTCGCCTGGAAACGGGGGCTGGGTTCGTTTTCGGCGTTCTCCGCCACCCGCCCACTCGCCGATCATCTGGACTCACCAGCGAGTCCCGCAAGCCGTCTAGAGGCAGTCTGGAGGTTCGAAATGAAACGGATGTCTGCGCCGAAGCGGGGCTCGCCTCGTCCGATCAGGACGTTCAAGCAACCGCGTCCTGCGCCGAAGCAGTCGGCGTATTGATACGAACAAACGGCAGCCCGCCGCAATCCTGACCGGCGTGGACTTGATCCTGCCTACGCTCCAAGTGGCTCGAGCAGGCTATCCCAACCCCGTTCCTGCCGGACAAGTCGGCCGCTCGCGTCAGTTGCTACTTGCAATACTAGGGACGGCGCAGCATTCGAGAGCTGCAATATGTGGGACGGTTACACGGTTGCCATGCGGCGCGCACGGCTCGATGGCTTGCACGCCGCCGCGATCGCCGCTGCGGTGTCGTTTCTTCTCTATCTGCCGGTCCGCGCGATGATGGCCGGAGCGACCCTGTTCAAGGCGCCATGGTTCGATGTCGCACTCCAGGCCGGCCGTCGTGCAAGGAGTCTTGACTGCGATCGTCGCGCTATTGCTTTATGGCCGCATGGTCGCCATTCTCGGTACGACCAGTGGCGCAGCCTTCGTGGCCTTGACCCCAGCAATGACTGCGGTTTTGGCCATTCCGGTACTGCTCGAATGGCCGTCTGTGACCGACTGGATGGCGATCGCGTTGGTCTCGCTCGGCGTCTATCTGGCAAGCGGCGGGCGCACCACACGTTCTATTTCGGACAGGAGCCCGAAACTCCAGTTTAGCGTAGCTGGTGTAGACAAGATGAACGGCCTCGTCGCGTGAAAGACGGTCATTTTCTCAATCGAACGGCCAGTAAACTTCGTCAAGATTCGTAAGCGCGCAACAGCTAATAGGTACAAACAAGACCGGCGCGAGCTATGCTGAACGGCCATTTGCGACCAACATGGAAAGGGGAACCGTCGACCGGTCTCACCTCAACCAGACCTAAGTGGGCCATACGGCTCGGTCAGTGCATTCGCCCCAACCCCAAGGAGCTCTTGACATGAACAGGACGCGCATTCTTGGACGCAACCCAATAAGCGGCCTCAATCTTCTCTTCCTTGCCGTCATGCTTTTGGCTCTACCAATGGCTTCCAGAGCGCAGGACACGCCGATCGCTCAACAGGTCGCCAAGACCTTCGGCATCGATTCGTTCGGGCAAATCGAGACCATGCGCTACACGTGGAACGTTGAATTCCCCGATGGTCGCAAAATCGCCAACAAATGGGAATGGAGCCCGAAGACCGACACGGTTTCCTACGAGGGCAAGGACAAGGCGGGCAATCCAGTCAAGGTAACCTATCAGCGCTCCAAGCTCGACAGCCAGAGCGATGTGGTCAAGAAGGAAATCGACCCGCAATTCGCCAACGATCAGTACTGGGTACTGCTCCCCTTCCACCTAGTGTGGGACGGTGCGGCCGCCACCGACGATGGCCAGCAGAAACTGCCGATCGGTGACGGGTCCGCCCAGCGGATCGCGATGAAATATCCTTCGGAAGGCGGCTATCAGCCCGGCGACACCTGGGATCTCTACATCGGCCCTGACAAGCGCATCGAGGAGATCACCTATCACCGTGGCGCCCCTAACCCGCCCCACCTTGTGAGCGCAAAATACGCGGACTACAAGAAGGCCGGCCCACTCCTGATCTCGACGGACCATCCCGGCATCGTCGACGGGAAATCGTTCCGGCTTACGTTAACCGATGTATCGGTCAAGCTGACGGGATCCGACAAGTGGGTCGACGCGCAGTGAACATCAGCCGTCGTTTGAGTGATTGATTGTCAAGGCTGAGGCGCACCGGCCGGTGCCCTTCGGCAGTGTGCCTTGCCAGCCAGCCGGCACGCCGGTAACGACTCGACCAACCGATACGTAGAGAGGCTATTCCATCCGCTGGGAGCCCGCGCATGCCCACCGATCCCTTCATTGACATCTGGCATTTCCTGACCGGTAACACGAATGACTATCTGCATCAGGGGGGCTGGCGCTATTTGATCTTGGCGCTGTTCTGGGCATTGATGCTTGCCGCCATCGCGATGGCGGTGCGAAATTGGCAGCAAGATCCGACGCAACGCACGGGCCGGCATCTGGGCATCTGGGTAGTCAGGGTTCTGATCGGCTGCATGTGGTTTCAGGGCATGTTGTGGAAGCTGCCGCTGCCCGTGTCCGATGGTCTGCAATACTGGACCGAGCAGGAATCGAAGAGCGCGGCGTTCGAGTTTCATCGCACGTTCCTGAAGGATTTCGTTCTGCCTCACATGACGATCTTCGGGCCGATCGTGTTTCTGGCCGAGTTGGTGTTTGCTGGATCGATGATCCTCGGGCTTGCAGTGCGATTTGTAGGCGTATTGGCCGCCGTCTATACGCTGCAACTTTGGCTCGGCCTCTACGGCAATTCCTCTGAATGGCCGTGGACGTACATGTTCCTGGCGCTCCTGATGTTCCTGTTTGCCGTCGAAGCCTCAGGCCGCAGTCTCGGCTTTGACGCCTGGCTGCGCCGCGAGGTGCCCGCCGTGCGCGAAGGAAAGGGCTTCATCGGTTGGTTCTTCAGCATGGCGGGCTAGCCATCGTTCTCGGGGAGACCAGCTCATGATGGTACGGGCCAGCGCTGTGATACTTGTTGCGGCGCAGGTCGCAAGTCACGCCTGCGCGGCCGACATCGGTTATCTGGCTCGGCCGGGCGTCCCAACGACAGAATTTCCGGCACCCCAGCGTCCCGTCGCGCCGATCGTCAGTCCAAGCCGCTCCAGCGAGCAGCGCCGCGACTTCCTCAACGAAGACGGCAAGATCGCCCGCATTCTCGAACTCAAGCCTGGCATGACCATTGGCGACATCGGCGCCGGAAGCGGCTATCACACCGTCCGCCTCTCGCCGCTGGTCGGCCCCACCGGCTCCGTCATCGCAGAAGATGTTACGCGGGATTATTTGGTTGAGCTTGCCAGGCGAGTAGCGCAACTGAAGCTGACAAACGTTGTATTAGCGTTGGGTGAACCGCACGATCCGCGCTTGCCGGCCTCCTCGCTGGATGCCGTCATCCTCGTGCACATGTATCACGAGATCGCCCAACCATATGCCTTCCTCTACAATCTCGCGCCGGCGTTGAAACCGGGCGCACGGGTCGGGATCGTCGACCTCGAGCGTCCGATCGAGGAGCATGGCACGCCGATCGAGCTCTTGCGCTGCGAGCTCTCCGCCGTCGGGTATCGAGAGATCGCCACGCATCAGCTCGCGGGCGATAGTGGATACCTTGCGGTGTTTTCGCCGCCGGGAGATGCTGGCCGGAAATCCCCTCGCGATATCGTTGCTTGCGCGGGTCGCGTCGGGCCGCGCTGATTGTCACACCTTATTGTCCGCGAGAAGTTCGCAGCTCGAGCGCCAGGCGAACGAACGTTACTGAGATGGACCAGGCCGCCTTGAGGCCGGCAACGAGGTTACCGGAAACTTTCGACATGCCGCCGATCCGGCGCCGCTGACCGACGGCAATCTCCCGCGCCGGCAGGCGGACGGCCGCGACCCGCATCAGCATTTCCAGATTCCACCCATAGCTCTCTTCCTTCATGCCGAGACCTCTTAGGTCGCCCCGTCGGATGGCGCGAAACGGCGACAGGTCGGTGAAGCTTGCGCCATAGACGAGGCGGAGCAGCAGCCCTCCAATGTGGCCCGCCACGACCTGCTGTGGCGCAAGGCTGCCGGGCTCGCGCGGCCCACGGATACGCGAGCCGAGAACGAAGACAGCCTCTCCAGCAATGATTGGCGCCAGTAGCGCTGGAATGTTCTCAGCAGGATCGCTGCCGTCGCCATCAAGGAAGACGATAATATCTGCGTCGTCGCGCACCGCTGCAATGCCGGCCTGGATGGCACGGCCATAGCCACGTCGCGGCTCGATGATCACGCGCGCTCCGGCAGCGCCAGCTCGTTCGACGGTACGATCGCGCGAGCCGCCGTCGACGACGATGACCTCGCTCACATCGTGCGCGAGCACTGCGGTGACGACCTGGCCGATCGCCGTTTCCTCGTCAAGGCAGGGGATGATCGCCGAGACGACGTCCATCTCGTTCACAGGCTCCAGCGCAGGCCGCAATTGGCACAGCTTTCGGGCGGCTTATCCGAAAGCAGCGCCGCGCGAAAATCGCGATATGCAGGCCCGTTCCAGATGCCCTGCAAGGACTGCTGGCCCGCATGACCAAGCGTATAATTGTCGTAGCCGCGCTGCGAAAACGGCGCGATGCAGCAGGGCAAGGCACGGCCATTGGCCGTGAAATACATCAGCGACCACGGCCGCCGGCACAGCGACCACGGCGAACCCTCGCCACTTCCCTTCAGACTCAGGCCCGGCTCGCTCGCAGCCCCGGACGCGCTGAAGGTCAGCCCAAGCGAACGTGCGAGCTCCTCGGCCTGTTTCAGATGGGCTGCGTCATCCCCCGTCAGGCGCTCGAACAGCGATTGATCTGCGCGCGCCTTGCCGATGGTCGCTTCATCGAAAAACACTAGCCGTTGCAGATAGACTTCCTTGACACCGATCTCGGCTGCAACCTTCACGAACGCCGGCAGCTCTTCGACCGTCTCCTTCAGGCCCGTGAGCCAGACGGAAACCTGTGGCCTCGTGTGCCCTTCCCGCTCCTGCAGCTCGCGAAAGGCGCGTACGTTTCGGATGATGCGGCCGTAATAATCCCTGCCGCGGATCGCGTTGAAACTCTTGCGGTTCGAAGCGTCGAGCGACACACGCAGCTCATCAAGTCCGGCATCAATCAGCGCGCGGCCATTGCGCTCACTAAGAACCGTTCCATTGGAATTGAACAGGACGTAGACGCCACGATCCTTCAGGTACTGGACCATCCGGGGCAGGTTCGCCACTAGCATCGGCTCGCCGACGCCGTGAAGAACCGCTCGCGCCAGACCGGGTGCCTGATCGACAATTGATGTGAACAGCTCCCAGCTCATGTCGGCCGGCGGCTCGAGCTCCTCATAGGTTCGAGGGCAGGTCGTGCACAGGAGATTGCAGCGGTTGGTCACCTCCAGATAAAGGCAGATCGGTGGACGCGCGGCGACCTCGCCGCGTTCGCCGGTGACCGAGTCGTGATATCGGCGCGGATCGAAGCACGTCCTTGTGCCGGTCCCCTCCGCAGAAACGCTCATTGTGGCACTCCCGTTTCGGCGGAACGCGGCGTGTGCGTCCGGTAGGCCATAAGGGTCCAAGCCAGCAAGAGTCCTCCAAACAGAAGCGATTTTGTCACCATTCTTGGAATGTAGAAATCCCAGTCAAGTTGCTCGGACAGGAGCAGTGCCAGAATCGAGACAACCCATGTTGGAGGTGAGCCGCACAGGGCTAGAAACGGCGTGACAATGAGAAAGTACCAAGGGTAATTCGGCGACAACAGTAAGAGCGTCAGGAGTAACAGCATATTGATGTCGCCGAGACGACCTGCAATGGTGCGATCGGGGCTGCGGGCCACGGAAAGCCCTTTGAACACGAGGATCAGCGCGGCCGTTGCGACATAGACTGCAACATCACCTTGATGTTGGCCGAACACCAGCCGCCAGAGCGATAGGAGCCAGATATCGTTGCCAGCGCTGATGCCCTCCTCCGTCAGGTAGCCCTTGGTCAGGAATCCCAGAACGCCCCAGCCGACCGACAGATAGGGAACATAACAAAGGCCAATCAGGGCGGTCATGAGAAGCGGCATCCTGAAATCCCAGGGCCGCCAAATCCCTGTCAGCACTGGTGCGACATACGGTTTCACCAGCGTCGAGAAGGCGATCATGGCCGCGCCGCGGAGCGCATGGCCAGTCAGGGCGATCCAGAGGCCAAGCATCATCAGCGCAATCATCAGCGCGTCGACATGGCCGCTATTGGCAATTTCCCACAACGGCAGCGGATGCCAGAGATAGGCGACCACGTGCGTCAGCGGGCGGTTCATACGCCGTAGAAAGAGCATCACAATCGTAACGGTGACCGCCTCGCACCCCACCAGCGCCAGACGCATCACCGTCACGTTCTCACCGATCCGCGTGACCAAGAGAAAGAAGAATTGCGCCACCGGCGGATAGATGGTGACGGCCGTATCGGCCCGGTTGATATGCGGGAAGATCGTGTCGTCGCGCAGAAACGCCAACGCCTGATCGGCCGGGAAATAGCGGTACGGATTAATGCCGGCGGCCTGAACCCTGCCATCCCAGACATAGCGGTAGATGTCACTCGATAGCAGCGGGTCGAATGCTAATACATAGGCTCTCAGCATAATTGCCAATGCAAAGACGAGCCAAAGCGCGAGCTTCTGCTGCGCGCGCTCAGCGGTATTCGTCGCGGCGATCGTCAAGAGGCCCGCAGGAATGGTGAGCACCATGAAAGCGTTGTCGCCGAAAGTTTCGAATGCAGAGGGGGTCGCGAGCGTCAGGCCGACGATCATAACGCCGATGCCTGCAAGGAGATGAAGCGGATCAATCGTGTCGGCCCCGCGCGCCAGTCGACCTGATTGAGTGGGAGTGCGCCCTGCCATCGGCTTCACGGCCTTGTCTGCGGCCCGGCCTTGAGAAACGCTCGGCTCGCCGGGGCCGCTCCGCCTGCACGGAAGCGAGTCGAATGGCCGGCCAGTTCCTCCTGGAGCCAGCGCAATGTCTCGATATCGTCCACATCGTACCATTCCGGGAGCAGCGTCGTGGCAAGGCTGATCTCTGCGGCGCGTTCGCATGTGCTGCGGGCGACGGTTTCCGTTCCCCATGCGATGCGCTTGAACAGCTCCTGATGCGGCTGCTTCAGCCCAATGAGATAGTAGCCGCCGTCGCTCGCGGGCCCGAGCACCATACGGTCACCCGGTGCACGCAGGGCCTCAATCGCTTGCGTAAGGAAGCGCGGCGGCAAGGTCGGGCTGTCGCCATTGACGAGCAGCATACAATCATGGCCGGCATCCAAGAGCGCCCGCGTCGCTCCAATTAGCACGTGCCCGAGATCGTCGCCGGCCTGCAGCAACAGGCCGAAGTTTGCAGGAAGCAACTGTCTCATGATGCTTTCCGCTCCCGCCGGCGCATAGACGCCATAGCCGCGCCTGCCGAGCGCTTCCGGCACTGCTGCGATGGCCTCGGCGACGTCGCGCAAAAAACATGCGGAGAGCTCGGACGCGGCGGCAGCACCGACGGCCTTCGCAAGCCGCGTTTTCGAGAGGCCGGCTTGCGGCGCCTTGCAGACGATCCCGATCGCCGCGCCGCTCACGGCTCGAGCCGACATCGCAGGCGACCTGTGGCGGTCATGGTCGATTGCAGCGTGTCGTCAGCATTGGCCACCATAACAGACAAAGCTCTCCACTGCCGGTTCATTGGTAGCGTTTGACTCCAAAGCCGACAAGCGTCGCTCACTGAGCGCGGCCGGGAGGACCGTATCACGGATGTCAAAAAAAAGTTTTCATGATATGTAACCAAACGGCTTTTGCGAACGTTGGGCCGTCCGCGCTGCTGGTACGGTAACGGTTTGTCATGCCCAAAGCGGGTCGCGTAGCATCACGGCGGAAATAGAGGCGGGTTTTATATTTTCGAACCGGAATAGGCACGGTGTCGAGGATCCCATGAATCACGAAACCGCCGTTTCAAATGCCAAGGACATCGCCGATCGGATCCTCGCGCCTGCGGCGAGAACTGCGCGTGCTCGAGAGCAAGGCCGCGGCAGGCGAAGTCGCCATCGCTGTTACCTCGGCGGCGATGCGGGTGTGCGGAGGCGCAGCCTTTTCCAAACATCTGGCTATCGAACGACTGTTCCGCGATGCCCATGCGGGCGCCGTGATGGCGCCGACCGGCGATGTTCTGCGCGACTTCATCGGCAAGGCCATTTTGGGAATACCGCTGTTCTAGGGACGATGCGCGCGCGAATTGATTGCGTCAAAAAAACAAGCGTGACAGGTGGAGCAAATCATGAGCCGGACAATCTGGGTGGGTGCCGTTGCCTATGATCCGAAAGTGGTCAGCATCTGGGAAGGCATGCGGCGGTACTTTC
>Ga0126371_10006768_pt1 | contig 10219 bp, 8 predicted proteins | sample PanSoiMetaPlot_4_FD_110145 | JGI IMG/M metagenome (GOLD analysis project Ga0126371, IMG submission 110145) | Tropical forest soil microbial communities from Panama - MetaG Plot_4 | ecosystem: Environmental > Terrestrial > Soil > Tropical forest > Bulk soil | place: Panama | collected 2016-02-17
GGCGAGTTTACCGCGCGCGATGAGTTCGTAACGCAGCGCCCCTTTCGAACCGAGAGCGAGCTGGTTTTCCGTCGGCTCGCCGTTGATGAGAAAACGGGAACCACGGGGAGTGGAAGCGGCGGTTTTCGCGCCGATGCTGTTGCGCTCTTCGCCGACGACGAAGAGCAAGGCGAAATTGCGCGTGCCGGAAGAGAGAAGAGATTCGGCGGCGGAGATCATGGAGGCGATGATGCCCTTGGCGTCACAAGACCCGCGGCCGTGAATGTGGGTCGAATCTTCGCGCGAGGGGAAAAACGGCGGCACGGTGTCCATGTGCGTGGAAAGCGTAACGACGGGGTCGCCAAAAGAGAGGAAGAGGTTGTCGCGATCCGGTGCGGCGTTCTGGCGCTCCAGGCGGGCGTTGTGTCTCGCGGCCAGCGGCGAGAGATGCGCAAAAAGATAGTCCGCCACGGTTTTTTCGTGGCCGGTGGTGGAGTCGATGTCCACGAGCGCACGGGTTAGCGCGAAAAGATCCATGTTCACCATTGACGCGGGAGGAAGACGAACCGAAAGGAGGGAAGCAGGACGGAATTGCCCGGGGCTGCCACCTCTCGATAGCGCTTCATCCGAATTTGCCGCAGCTGGAGCCGCAGCTACCGAATGACAGTGGACAGTCTTTCGAGCTGCCCCCCAACCGCGAAGGTTTCGTTTGCCGCCGCGATTTCGGCGGACCAGGTTTCCCCAGTGGCCCCTGGGCCAGGCCCCTTTCCCCGAGGACTCGCAACGAAAGCGAACCGCGCCGCGGGTACTGATGACCTCCGCACCTCTACCAAGAACCAGTTAAGTGTAAATGAAAAGGCCGGGAGGTGCCATTCGAAAATCGGAGAGCGGGAAGGGCGCGATGGATTGCAGTCGGAACACAGACGGAAACCTGTGCTAGCAGGAGCCGCGATTACAGCTGGAGGGGCTTGAGGGGAACGTGCTGGGAGGCGACGAGAAGTTCTCCGGTGAAGGCGGCTTCGGCGGGACGCCGGCCGAGAGCTTCTTCGGCAGAAAGGCGCGCGAGATCGGGATTGTTGTTTTCCTGGGAGATGTGCGCGAGGACGAGATACCGCGCGGAGGGATCGAAGCCGTCGGGATCGGCAAGGAATTCGCTGACGGCGTGATTCGAAAGATGCCCGGTGCGGGAAAGTACGCGCTGCTTGACGACCCAGGGGTAGGGGCCGACCTTGAGCATGTCGAGATCGTGATTGGATTCCAGGATCAGGCAATCGGTCTGGCGAAGGGGGACTTTGACGAGCTCGGGCATGTAGCCGAGGTCGGTGCAGATGGCGACCTTGGTGCCGTTGGTTCGGAAAGTGAAGCCGAGGGGATCGGCGGCGTCGTGCGGGATGGCGAAGGCGTGGACGTCAATATCGCCGATGGAGAAACGCTGGCCGGCCTGGATGGACTCGACTCCGCGAAGGCGCTTGCCGAAGGTTTCGGGGAGGATGCGGCGGAGTTGCTCCATGGTGGGCTCGCTGACATAGAGCGGAGATTTCCAGATGCCGAGAACTTGCGGGAGGCCGTTGCAGTGATCGGCGTGCTCGTGGGTGATCAGGACGGCGTCGAGGCGGTCGAGGTCGCGTTCGACGGCGGCGAGGCGAGCCAGGGTTTCGCGCTTGCCGAGGCCGGCGTCAACGAGAATGCGGGTGGTTTCGGTTTCGAGCAGGGTGATGTTGCCCGAACTGCCGGAGGCGAGGATGGAGACGCGCAGGCCGATGAGAAAGCTCCCGAAAAACCAAAACTTTGGGAATGATGGCAGAGCGGAAAGGGTGCGTCAACGGAAGAAGAAAACCAGGCGTGGAAAAAGTCCTCTATTGAGGATGGTCGAGTGGGACGTCGGAGCGCTGGAAGCCTATCTGCGCCAGGAGAGTATCCTGAGCGCGGCGCGAAGTTTGATAAGCGCGCAGGAATTGCGCGTATAGGTCGCGAGACTTGTTCAGCTTATAGTTGAAGGCAACGGCATCCGCGGAACTTTTGAAGAGGACATGGCCAAAGTTGTAGCTATACGCGTGCGCGAGAGCGAAGTTGTAAAGATCAATGGCGCTGGCAATCCAATTGTGCTCCAGCGCGGAGACAGAGTTCTTCCCACTTAATCCTTTGGCGAGGGACTCGTTAAACCCCGCCAGGAATTCCTGCTTTTCCTTGTCGGAGGCGTCGACGGTAGCTACATAGCCGGGCATTTTCGCTACCACCGGTTGGACGTCGGCGTATTCGTCGGCAACGGCGAGGCGTTGCCGAAGAGCGTCCAGCATGGAATGAACGGAAGCAGCGTCACCAAACGAGGCGGGAGAATAGAGAGGTTGTAGGGCGGCGTCGAGTTTAGAAACTTCGTCGAGGTATTGGCGATTTCGGGAAACCAGTTCCATGAAGAAAGGACGAACGGCGACGCCCCACTTGTCGAGATGCGGTTGCTCCGGTTTTCTGGTCGCTTGCCGAATGCTGCCAACGATATGACGCTGGTAGGACTCTGAAGCGAGTGCCAAGACACTCATGACGCAGGCGACCGTGGAGATAGCCAGCAACCTTGTGGGAGTGGACGGATTGCGGCGGCGAATCTTGTCGAAAAGAAAGACAAATATGGCGGCTAAGAGGAAGCTCCCTAAACACCGGCCGAGTAAGTAGGCCGAATCGGCAAAAGAAATTTCGCCAGCAATGGGAAGCATTTGCTTGTACTGGAGAAAGCAGAAGAGGGCGAAAGAGCACAGGAAGCCAATCCATAGGAGCGGACTCCCGGGAGCCTGGGTTGGGGATTCTTTCTGGACGCCCACGGCCGCCGGGAGCGAAGTCTGCGGGGGCGTGTGTTGGTGTTTCGCTCCGCACCAGGGGCAGTCGGTGAAACCGTCAGGGAGAATTTTTGAACATTGACGGCATTTGGGGTTGGGCATGATGGAGTGGTGGGCATAGTATCAGAAAAATATGGATAGCGGATTTGCGCGGAGCTGCAACTCGCAATGGTCTAAAACAGGCTAATTTCGCTTAGCAAGCCAGGCGAGCGCGGTCGAGCTTGAAGCCGTTGGAGGGGCCAAGGACGGTGGCGGCGATGCGCTCGGGCTGGAAAAACTGGCCCGCCAGGGCCTGAAGCTCATCGCGTGTGACGGCATCGATCGAGGCCAGGATTTCGTCGAGTGAAGAAAAGCGGCCGAAATAGAGTTCCTGGCGAGCGAGATTGGACATGCGCGAACTGGTGGACTCAAGCGAAAGCATGAGCGAGCCCTTGAGATGGTTTTTCGCGCGAAGAAGCTCTTCTTCGGTGACCAGCGACTCCTTCATGGCACGGAATTCGGCGATGGTGAGGTCAATGACCTGGCCGACGGTTTCCTTCGCGGTGCCTGCATAAACGCTGAAAATACCCGCATCGGAGTAAGGGGTCAGCTCGCTGAAAACGGCATAAGCGAGACCCTGCTTTTCGCGAATGTTCTGGAACAGACGCGAAGACATGCCGCCACCGAGGAGATTGTTGAGGACCGCGGCAGCGAAGCGGCGTTCATCGGCGAGGGGAATCGAAGGAACGCCCATGCAGACGTGCACCTGCTCAAGGTCGCGCTTGGTTTCCACACAAATGGGCGCCGCGGTGGTCGGAGCAGGGTCGTCGGCGTTGAAATGCGAGGCCGGCAGGTCGCCAAACTCTTTTTCGACCAAGTCGAGAACCTCCCGGTGGGTGATGTTGCCGGCGGCGGTGACCAGAAGATGGTCGGGCGCAAACCAGTCGCGGAAGCGGCTGCACAGAGGTTCGCGCTCAAATTTGCGGACGGTGTCCGGCGTGCCCAGAATCGGACGGCCCAGGGAGTGTTCGGGCCAGAAGCCGCGGGTGAAGATGTCATGGAGCAGGTATTCGGGGTTGTCCATGTCCATCTTGATTTCTTCAAGCACGACTTGGCGTTCTTTCTTGACATCCTCGGAATCGAACTTGGGGCGAAGAACCAGGTCCGAGAGCACATCGAAGGCGATCGGAAGGTGCGAGTCGAGCACTTTGGCGTTGAAGCAGATCTGCTCCTTGGAGGTGAAGGCGTCAAGCATGCCGCCGACCGAATCCATCTCGCGGGCGATGTCTTCGGCGGAGCGGCGTGTGGTGCCCTTGAAGACCATGTGCTCAAGGAAATGGGCAATGCCGTTTTCCGCCGGGGTCTCGCGCCGCGAGCCGTGGCGGACCCAGATGCCCACGGAAACAGAGCGGACATGCTGCATGGTCTCGGTGATAACGACAAGGCCGTTCTGAAGAACGTGACGATGAATATCGCGCGCGTTAGAGACCATGGTGGTCATGTGGCTATTGTGGCACAGGGTGGAAGAAGTGGCGAGTGGCGAATGCCGGTGGCAAACAAGAAGATAAATAGTTTAATTTGAACGACTTTCCGCAAAATGCCGTGTTGGGCGAGGAATTGGTGGAAAAAGACAGAGGGGTGAGAGAATAGGAAAACGAGGAGTCGGAGCTTGGAACTGCTGGGAAAAAACCGGGAAGAGCTGCGAGCCTATTGCCAGGCACTCGGGGGGCCAGCCTACCGAGGGGACCAGATTTACCACTGGCTGTATGGGGAACGTGAGTTTGCCATCGAGCGGATGAGCAACCTGCCGGCGGCGCTGCGGGAGAAGTTGCAGGGGGAGGCCACGATTACCCTGCCCGAGGTGCGGCAGAGGTATGTGTCGGCAGACGGGTCGGTGCGCTATCTGCTAGGGCTTCCCGTGCAGGACGACAAAGGGGTAAATCGGCCGTCGGCGGTGGAAGCGGTGTTCATGCCCAGCGAGGGCCGGCAAACGGTTTGCATTTCGACGCAGGCGGGTTGCGCAGTGGATTGTCAGTTTTGCCTAACCGCGCAACTGGGGTTGATCCGCAATTTGTCGGCGGCCGAGATTGTGGCGCAGGTGTTGGTGCCGTTAGAGGAGATGGAAAACCGCGAGAGCGGCGTGGAGTTGGCGGGCCGGACGAATGTGGTGTTGATGGGGCAGGGCGAGCCGCTGCTGAATTTTGAAAATGTGATGGCGGCGCTGCGTATTTTGCTGGACCCGGAGGGCGTGGGACTTTCGCCAAAGCACGTGACGCTTTCAACGAGCGGGATTGTGCCGGGCATTGCGCGACTCGTGAAGGAAGAAGTGCGGCCGAAGCTCGCGATTTCACTGAATGCTTCCTCTGACGAGCAGCGCGACGTGTTGATGCCGATCAACAAGAAATACCCCCTGAAGGTGTTGATAGAGACGTGCCGGAATTATCCGTTGCGGAATTGGGAGCATTTGACGTTTGAGTACGTGATGCTCGGTGGGGTGAACGACACGCGAGAGGATGCGCGACGCGTGGTGCGGCTGCTGGCACCGCTCAAAAGTGTGAAGGTGAATCTGATTCCCTGGAATCCGGGGGAGCTGCCGTACAAAGAATCCAGCGCCGAGGCCATTGAAGAGTTTCGAAGGATCTTAACCGACAAGGGCGTGCCGGCGTTTGTACGCTATTCGCGCGGGCGCGATGTGATGGCGGCCTGCGGACAACTGGCGTTGAAGGAAGTGCGGGAATCGCCGCTGCGCGTGGTGGGGTAGAAACGGATAATTGCGGCCCGCCTCAGAAGGCGGGCCCTACAGAGAAAGCCCGCACCCTCAACCGAAGGGTGCGACACCCAAGAAAAAAATCAGCGGGGGACGGGCTCGGCCGCGGGCGCTGGAAACTGTTTGTGGAACCAGAAAGAGTGCGGCGTGGCGCCGTGGGTCTGGTAGTGTTCGAGGCGTTCGCGGCCTTCGGCTACCGTGGGAATGTGGCCCACGGGAATCCACCACAGGCAGTAATTCGGCTTTTCCATCCCCGCAAACCACTTGGCACGCTGGCGGAAAACCTCGATGTGCCGCGAGGTGTAAACGTAGTTGCGCAGCGACTCGATGGAATCCCACACGGACATATTCACAATCACAAAGGGATCGTCGTTGTAGGGTACGTCGGTCGCGTTGCCGGCTTCCGACTGCAGGCGCCAGACAAAACCGGGAGCGCCATCGGCGAGGGCGTTGATGGAGTCGAGCTCGGCGACAAAGCCGGCGATTTGCGGGGCGTCCAGTGGAGCGAGGAGACGTCCGATGTTGATTTGCGCGAGGTGGAAGAGCATGGCCGAGCGAGTGTAGCGTCTGATTGTTAACGTTTCAAGAATGCAGAGACGAGACGCCGATCCAGTGATCGGCGTTCCCGGCGGTGTCGCTACGGGCGAATGCCGATGGCGGCAAGCAGGCGACCGGAGAAAGGGCCTTCGCGGCGGTGGCTGAAGAGGAGATCGCTGCGGCACGCGGTGCAGAGATCGCTCGAGTAAATGTTTTGCGAACGCAAACCAGCGGCCAGAAGTTGCGAGCGATTGGCTTTGCGCAGATCAAGGTGAACGTTTTTCGGGGGCGGCTGGTGGCCGGGCGGCTTCATGTTGAGCCATTGGAGCGGGTTGGGCTCTTCGCCAGAGCGCGGCTCGTCGAAGTAATCGGCGGCATCGGCAAACTGCGCGGTGAATTTGCTGACGAAGTCCGCGGCGACTTCATAACAGCACGGGCCGATCGATGGGCCGATAGCGGCGAGGAGTTGGGAGGGCTTGCTGCCAAATTCGAGCTGCAGGCGGCCAACGACTTTCTGCGTGATGCGGGCCAGAGTGCCACGCCAGCCGGCGTGGATGGCGGCGACGGCACGATTTTTCGGATCGACCAGAAGAATCGGCACGCAGTCGGCGGTTTGGATGCCAAGGAGAATGCCGGGGCGATTCGTCGCCGAAGCGTCGCCCTTAGAGGTGCCATCGTCATGGGGTGAAAACAAACGCATCAGGTCGGAGTGGATCTGCTTCAGAGGGAAGAGCTGGTGCTCGCCGGCGCCAAGTGCGGATTGAAACTTGCCGCGATTTTTGGCCACGGCGTCGCGAGTGTCCCATTCCATGTGGCCGAGATTGAGGACTTTTTCGGATTCGAGTTGGCTTAGGCCGCCGGGGCGAGTGCTGAAGCCATGGATGAGCCACGGAAGCCTGGCAAAAGGGATGAGTTCGAGGATTTGCAGGCCTTGCGATTTGCGGAGACGCCAGGGTGAGGCGACAAGGGGGTGCTTTTCCGGTGAGCGCGCATGAGTAGGCGCAGTTTGCCGGGGCCGCCGGGCGGAGGAGGAAGCTTTCCGTTTGTGCATGACTTAACCAGTATAATCGGGGTCGGTACAAAGTATCGAAACGCGTGTGGTTCGCGCGACAGGTGAATGATGATTGTGGGAATGGGGATTGACGTGGCGGAAGTGCCGCGCATCAAGGCGGTGATGGAAGGGCAGCGGGAAAGGTTTCTGCAGCGCGTATTTACCGCCGGAGAGGTCGCCTACTGCGAACAATTCAAAAATAAATATGAGCGGTACGCGGGGCGGTTCGCGGTGAAAGAGGCAGCCATGAAGGCGCTGGGAACCGGCTGGAGCCGCGGCGTGCGCTGGGTGGATGTGGAAGTGGTGCGACAGCGCGGCGGGCGGCCGACGCTGGCGCTGAAGGGTGAGGCGAAAAAGATTGCGGATACGATGGGAGTGAAGCATATCGCGGTAAGCATCACGCACACGGCGGAGCAGGCGTTCGCGCAGGTGATTTTCGAGGATTAAGACTAAAGCATTGACGCAGAGAACGCCGGGGATCCTCCGAAAGCGCAGAGAAGAATCACTTCACGAGCAGGAAGGGGCCGATGGCCAGAGCGTCGATGCCGGCGCAATAGAAACTGCGGACGGCGCCGCGCGGGTCGGTGACCAGAGGTTCTCCAAAAAGATTGAAGGAGGTATTGACCAGAATCGGCGCGGGAGCGGATTCGCCGAATTTGTGGAGCAGTTTCCAAAAGAGGGGATTGGCGTTTTTTTCGACGGTATGAACGCGGACGGCGTTGCCATGAAAAGCAAAGCGTTCAAGGCCGGCGACGGGTCTGGTAAGCGTAGCCAAAGATGACATGGTGAGGCAATTGGGCGACGCGGCAAAGAATTCCGAGGCGCGTTCGGCGGGCACGGAAAGCGCGAAGGGGTGAAATTCCTCGCGGTGCTTGATGAACTGATTAACGTTTTCAACGACGTACTCGGAAAAGGGCGAGGCTAGCAGGCTGCGATTGCCGAGGGCGCGATGGCCGAACTCGGAGCGGCCCTGGCACCAGGCGACGATTTTATCGCGAAGGAGAAGCGCGGAGGTTTCTTCCACGGTTTGTTCTTCTCCCGAAACATAGCGATAGGTGATTTTGCAGTTGTCGAGAACGGCCTTGATTTCGTGGGAATTCGAGAGAATCCCGACGGCCAGGCTCGACAGCGGTCCGCGGCCCGCGCGGCCGGTGATCTTCTTCCTTGATAAGTAAGCAGCGCCAAGAGCGGTCCCCGCGTTGCCGGCGACCGGTTGGACGTAGACGTGGTCGAAAGAGCCGCCCGTCTCAAGCGCCCGGACCAGAAGAACATTCAGAAAAACTCCACCTGCCAGGCAGAGTGAGCGGGCCCCGGTTTGCTGCTGAAAATTCGCGGCTAGCTCGAGGACGATTTCCTCGAGGCAATCCTGGGCACTGCGGGCAAGATTGGCGCGAAGCGCGGGGGTGAGCGCAAGGTTGCGGGAGGAGAGACCGAGTTCACGGTAAAAAGGTGGGGTGAAGACGCCGTGATGCTCCGGACCTGCGGCAAAATAGCGGCGATTCAGCGCGGGAAGGCCATTGGGCCGCCAGGCGAAGAGTTTGCGGAACGCAGGCAGGAATTCCGGCTCACCATCCTTGCTGAGCCACTGCAGCTTGTGTTCGTCGCGGCGCGGCCGGAGCCCGGCAAGTTCGGTGACCCTGGAGTAGAACCAGCCGAGAGAATCGGGAAATTTCAAGGATTGCAGGGGACGAATGTCGTCACCTTCTCCCCTGGCCACCAGGCCCGACTGCGAAGAGGTTCCCTGGTCAAGGGAGAGAATGAGGGCGCTATCGAGCCCGGAAGCATAGTAGGCGCTGGCGGCGTGGCAGGAGTGATGATCGAAGAATGACGGGCGAGGACCGCCGCGCAGCAATTGCCGAAGCTGGTCTTCGGTGGCGGTTGGGTTGGAGCGCTTGCGGCGAGGGGAAGAGTGCGCAGCCGCCGGAGTCCGCGCGGCGACCGCGATCGCGCGGCAATCGGAAAGCTGCAAGCGATTCTCCTCGAGACAACGTGCGAGAGCCAATCGAGGAATATCCAGGGAATCCTGAAGGCGATTGAGTTTCTCTTCCTCAATGGCGAACAGGATGGAGGATTCGTCGAGCAGGACGACTGCCGAACCACGCCCAACAGTGGAGATACCGAGAATATGCATAGGGGATCCGCTCAGGAGACTCCTCGTGTGGCAATCGCGGCGGATTCGATCGGTTGAGCAAACGGGTGCGGGCCGTCGTCGTGAGTGAGAATCGCGTCGAGGAACTGGTTGGGCGGCATAGCGCCAGGCAAGCTTACGGTCAGATAGTTTTCAGAGAGTGCGGGCGTGACTTGCGGATCGTCGGCGGGATCGCGGCGGAGGGTAAGAACGCGAAGGGTGCGGCCAAGTTGCGCGCGCCGGAAGGCAGCGGATTTTTGATCGGCGAGGGAGCGGAGTTCGCGGGCGCGACCCTTTATGATATGGCCCGGAACGGTATTGGCGAGAGCGGCGGCTTTGGTGCCGGGACGCGCGGAATACGAGAACACGTGAAGATAGGTAAAGGGGCGGGATTCGATGAATTCCAGGGTGGCGGAGTGATCGGAGTCGGTTTCGCCGGGAAAGCCGGCGATGACGTCGGCGCCAATGGCCGCGTGAGGCAGTCGCTCGCGGATGAGTTCAACGCGGCGGGCGTAGTGTTCAGCGCGGTACCAGCGATGCATGGCCGCCAGGATGCGGTTGGAGGCAGACTGCAGCGGCATATGAAAGTGGGGCGCGATGCGGTCGCTCGAGGCAAACAATTCGATGAGGTCCTGGGTGACGTCGAGAGGCTCGATGGAGCTGACGCGGAGTCGCTCAACGGAGGTTTCACCGAGAATGCGGCGGAGTAGGTCGAGAAATTCGACGCGCGGGGAAAGATCGCGGCCATAGGTGCCGAGGTTGATGCCACTGAGGACGATTTCGCGGTAACCGGAATCGGCGAGGCGCTGGATTTCGGAGAGAACGGTGGGTGGCGGCAGGCTGCGGGACTTGCCGCGGACAAAGGGAATCACGCAGAAGGAGCAACGGGAGTTGCAACCGTCCTGGATTTTCAGCGTGGGGCGGGTGTGATTCCCTTCCCCGCCAAGAAC
>Ga0126371_10006770_pt1 | contig 10217 bp, 9 predicted proteins | sample PanSoiMetaPlot_4_FD_110145 | JGI IMG/M metagenome (GOLD analysis project Ga0126371, IMG submission 110145) | Tropical forest soil microbial communities from Panama - MetaG Plot_4 | ecosystem: Environmental > Terrestrial > Soil > Tropical forest > Bulk soil | place: Panama | collected 2016-02-17
CCCGCCAGCTCCGGCAGCCGCGCCGCCAGCGCGGACAGCAGCACGGCGGGGTCGCCGCGAACGAACTCGGCTGCCCGCTGCTCGGGGTCCCGCCAGCCATCGCCGTCGACCACGACCAGCGGGCCACCGGCAGCGGCCACGAACTGGTTCAGCGGCTTCGACGTCGGCGGCGCGCCGAGCCGGAGGACCAGGTCCGGCCGGTGCCCCTCCGCCCAGGCGGCGTCGCGGAGCAGCGCGTCGCCGGCCTCGACCAGGCCGGTCGCGCATCGCCGGCGCAGCTGCGAGGTCGGTTCGGCCAGCAGCGGCGCGTCCAGTCGCCGCAGCACGGCGTCGAGCGGCGCCCGCAGCTCGGCGCCGCCGCGGAGCTCGCCCACTACAACCAGCGGGCGCCGCGCCGCGCCGAGCATGCTCGCGAGATCCCGGACCGTCGCCTCGTCAGGGGGCGTCGCCGGATGGCGCACCCTGGCCGGCGCCCCCGCCGCGGGGACCGCCGCCGGCACCGAGCCCGGGGCCGGCGTGAGCGGCTCGCGAAACGGCAGGTTGAGGTGCACCGGGCCGGCCGGCCCGCCCGAAGCCTCGGCGAGCGCGCGAGCGGCCAGCCTGCGCCACCTCGTGGGCGCGTCCGGCTCGACATCGGGCACGCCGGGGTCGAAGAACCAGCGCACGGCCGCCCCGTACAGGTGGGCCTGGTCGATCGCCTGGTTGGCCCCGACCTCGCGCAGCTCGGGCGGACGGTCCGCGGTCAGCACGAGCAGCGGCACCCTCGAGTGGTGGGCCTCGATCACCGCGGGGTGGAACTCCGCGGCGGCCGTGCCCGACGTGCAGAGGAGCGCGGCCGGCCGGCCCGACGCTTTTGCCATCCCGAGCGCGAAGAACGCGGCCGAGCGTTCGTCCAGGTGCATCCAGACGCGGATCGACGGGTGGCGGGCGAACGCCATCGCCAGCGGCGCCGAGCGCGAACCGGGCGCGATGCACACCGCGTCGAGCCCGCATCGCGCCAGCTCGTCCACGAACGTGGCCGCGAACGCCTGGGTAGGCTGACCGTCAGCCATGCGGATCGTGACCTGCGTGCACGGCTTCAGCCAGCACGGCGACAGCTGGGACGAGCTGCGGTCGCTCGTGCCCGGCGACCGCCGCTGGCTCACACCGGACGTCGCAGGCGCCACGCTCGCGGAGGCGGAGGCCGAGCTGCTCGCTGTGTGGGAGCGCGAGGGCGTCGAGCGCACCGACCTCGTCGGCTACTCGCAGGGTGGGCGCATCGCGCTCTTCGTCGCCGCGAACCAACCGGGCCGAGTGCACACGCTGGCGACCATCGGCGCCCACGCGGGCCTCGAGGGCGAGCAGCGGGACCGCCGCCGGGAGGACGACCGTGCCCTTGCGGAGCGCATCGAGCGCGACGGGATCGACTGGTTCGCGACGTACTGGGCCGGGCTGCCGCTGTTCGCGGGCCTCGCCCGGCGCGGACCGGCCGTCCTGCAGCGCCTCGACGCCGGCCGCCGCCGCAACGACCCGGCGCGGCTGGCCGCCCAGCTGCGCGGGATGGGCGCCGGCGCGACCGAGCCGTTCTGGGACCGCCTCGCGCGCGTCGACGCCCCCGCGCTGGTGATCGCGGGAGCCCGCGACGAGCGCTACGTCGCGTTCGCCGCCCGCCTGGCGCAGGCGCTCCCCCGCGCCCGGGTCGCGATCGTCCCTGACGCGGGACACGCCGCCCACGTCGAGCAGCCGGCCGCCGTCGCAGCCCTGCTGGCGGATCACTTGTCGGTCACAGCAGCAGCCCCAACGTCCACAGCAGGGCCCACCACACCTCCACGACGGCCGACCGCCTGAGCGCGCGGATCAGCACGGGCGCTTCCGCCGACGCCGTGGCCCGGACCACGGCGAAGGCCGCGGGGGCCGTGAGGAGCGGGAGCAGCGCCCAGGGCGACGCCCAGCGAAAGGCCACGACCACCACGGGCACGAGCAGGGCCCCGGCCAGGAATGCTCCGATGAGCGCCCGGGTGGCCGGCCGGCCGAGTCGGACGGCCAGCGTGCGTTTGCCGGCCTCGGCGTCGGTCTCGACGTCCCGCAGGTTGTTGATCGCCAGGATGGCGCAGGCCAGCAAGCCGGTGGCGCACCCGGCCGCCCACGCGGCCGGCGGGACCTCCAGCTCGTGCACGTACGTCGTCCCGGCCGTGGCCAGCAGGCCGAAGAACACGAACACGAACACCTCGCCCAGGCCCGCGTAGCCGTAGGGCCGGGGGCCGCCCGTATAGAGCCAGCCGGCCGCGACCGCCACGGCGCCGATCGGTATCAGGACCCAGCTGGTCGCGAGCGCGACGGCGACGCCCACGACGGCGGCCACGCCGAAGGCGCTGAACGCCGCCGCGCGGACGTGCTGGGGCGCGACGATCCCGGAGGACGCGGCGCGCAGCGGCCCGACGCGCTTCCGGTCAGCGCCGCGCACGTGGTCCGAGTAGTCGTTCGCGTAGTTCGTGCCGACCTGGATGGCGAGCGCGACCACGAGGGCGCCCAGGCCGGGCAGGCTCCGCACCGCGCCGTCGTGGACCGCCACAGCGGTGCCGGCCAGGACGGGCGAGACCGCCGCAGCCAGCGTCGCCGGCCGCGCGGCCAGCCACCAGACACGGGCTCTGCTAGGGACGCTTGGGGAAGCGGGCGAAGTCGGGCTTGCGCTTCTGGACGTACGCGTCACGGCCCTCCTGCGCCTCCTCGCTCAGGTAGTACAGCAGCGTCGCGTCGCCGGCGAGCTGCTGGATGCCGGCCAGGCCGTCGTCCGCCGCGTTCATCCCGGCCTTGATCATCCGCAGCGCGAGCGGGCTGTGCTGGAGCATCTTGCGCGCCCAGGCGACCGTCTCCTCCTCCAGGCGCTCCAGGGGCACGACGCGGTTGACCAGGCCCATGTCGAGCGCCTGCCGGGCGTCGTACTGCTCGCACAGGAACCAGATCTCGCGCGCCTTCTTCTGGCCCACGATCCGCGCCAGGAGCCCCGAGCCGTAGCCGCCGTCGAAGCTGCCCACCCGCGGCCCGGTCTGCCCGAAGCGCGCGTTGTCCGCCGCGATCGTGATGTCGCACACGACGTGGAGCACGTGGCCGCCCCCGATCGCGTAGCCGGCCACCATCGCCACGACCGGCTTGGGCGTGCGCCGGATCTGGACCTGGAGGTCGAGCACGTTGAGGCGGCCGACGCCCTGGTCGTCGCGGTAGCCGTCGTCGCCCCGGATGCGCTGGTCCCCGCCCGAGCAGAACGCCTCGGTTCCGGCCCCGGTCAGGATGATGACGCCGACCCCCAGATCGTCCCTCGCGACGTTGAACGCGTGGCTCAGCTCGAAGAGCGTCTTCGGGCGGAACGCGTTGCGGACCTCGGGCCGGTTGATCGTGATCTTCGCGATGCCGTCGGCCGTGTCGTACCAGATGTCCTCGTACTCGCCGCTCCTGGCCCAGTTCAAGCAATCACTCCTAGAGCAGTCACTCGTATGGTTGCTATGGTAGCCGATCCGCTGCGCGAGCTGGCCCGCCGGCACGGCCCGCGCCGCGCCGTCTCCGATCGCTCGGCCGGCTTCTGGGTGACGTGGTTCGACCTGGACGACCTCGCCCACACGTGGGCACGGCGCTTCGAGTCGCTGGGCCTGCTGCCGGGCAGCCGGGTGGCCGTGGTGGAGCCCGCCGGGATCCGTCTCGCGGCGCTGCTGCACGCCTGCCTGCGCTCCGGCGCGGCGATCGTGCCCATCTCCCCGCGCTGGCCGGCCGCCGAGGTCGAGCGGGTGCTTGCCGACTGCCGGCCCGCGCTCCTGGTCCGCGACGGAGAGCCCGAGCGGCTCCAGGACCCGCACACCGGGCCGGCGGGCGATGCCTGCGTGCTGTACACCTCGGGCACGACCGGCGTGCCCAAGGGCGTCCGGCTGACGCTGGCCAACCACGTAGCATCGGCCGAGGGCTGCCGGCGGCAGCTGGGGGCCGGCGAGTCCGACCGATGGCTGTCCCTGCTCGCCCCGCACCACGTGGGCGGCCTGGCGATGTTCCTGCGGGCCGCCGTGTGCAACCAGCCGCTGGTCACGCTGGCGCGCTTCGACGAGGGCGCCGCGCTCGAGGCGATCGGCGCGGACCGGCCGACGCTGCTGTCCGTGGTGCCGACGATGCTGGCGCGCCTGCTGGAGGCGGGCGGCGCCGAGCAGCTGCGCGGGCTGCGGGCGATCCTGGTCGGCGGCGCGCCGGCGACCGGCGCACAGGTCCGGCACTGGGCCAGCCTCGGCCTCCCGGTCTGCCCGACGTACGGCCTGACCGAGACGTGCTCCCAGGTCGCGCTGGTGCCGCCGGGCCGGGCGGCCGAGCTCGCGGGAACGGCCGGCACCGTCTGCCCGCACGCCTCCATCGCGATCGAAGACGGCGAGATCGTCGTGTCCGGGCCGTCGGTGTCACCCGGCTACGTGACGCCCGGGATCGAGCCGTCGCCCTCCCGCGAGCGCTTCCGCACCGGCGACCTCGGGCGCCTCGACGACGGCGTGCTGACCGTGCTGGGGAGGCGCGACGCCACGATCATCACGGGCGGCGAGAACGTCCACCCGGAGGAGGTCGAGGCGGCGCTGCGCGCGCACCCGGCCGTGACGGACTCCGCGGTGGCCGGGCGGCCGGACGGGACGTGGGGTGAGGTCGTCGCGGCCTGGGTGGTGGCCGAGGGCGCCACCGAGGCGGACCTGGAGGGCTGGTGCCGGGAGCGCCTGGCCCCGTTCAAGGTGCCGCGCCGGTGGTCCTTCGTCGATCGCGTGCCTCGCAGCGAGGGAGGCAAGCTGCTGCGCCGGCTGCTGCCCTGAGCGCCGCCTTCGCGAGTCGAACTTCGTCCGAGCCCTACTGGCCCCGCGGAGCCAGCACCACGCACGACCGCCACAGCGAGCGCACCCGTTCGAGCGCGGCGTCCATCGTGGTCGCCTCGACGTCGAGACCCGCGACCAGCGCGGCATAATCCTGGCGCCAGGCGGCGGGGATCGACGGGAGGTCGTCCGGCAGCTCGTGGGTGCGCCGGACGGCGAAGACCGTCCGGGCCCGCTCGCCCAGGCGCTCGCGGTCGACCAGGCCGTTCTCGATCAGCAGCACGAGGTCGACCAGGTCCTTCGTGCGCGTGTTGGGCCGGTCTTCGTACGGCCGGGTGAGCGCGTGCAGCTTCTCCGCGGCCTGCTGCGTCGGGCAGGCCGCCTCGACCGTGACCTGTGGCGGGTACCTCGCGAACGCCAGGCGCGAGGGGAACGTGAACGGCTCGGTGCCCCCCGCCAGCTCATCGGCGCGGGCGACGATGTCCAGGCGCAGCGCTGCGAACGTGCGGCCCGCCAGCCGCGCGTCGACCGCGAACCGCCAGCCGGCCCGCCCGCCGCCATCCGCCGCCAGCGGGCGGGGCGCCTGGACGGCGAACGTGAAGAAGTCGCCCTGCACGTCCTCGGCGAGCGCTTCCACCAGGCACGAGTGCGCCTGCCGGCCGTCGTCGAGCGGCTCCAGGAACGCGAGGTCGAGGTCGCGCGTGGCCCGGGCCCGCAGCCCGAGCCGGAGCTCCAGCGCCTGGCCCCCCTTCAGCACCCAGCGCGGTGCGCCTGCCGGCGTGTCCGCGGCCAGGCGCAGCAGCAGGCGCTCGAACGCGACGTGCCGTCGCAGCCGGTTGGGGTCGACGTGCCGGATGAGCGCCTCCGCGCTCAGGCTGGCCTCCAGGCCGTCGCGCAGCGCGAGCGGCGTCCGGTAGTCGCGCGGCTGCATCAGCGGCCCATCCCGCTCAGGGCGCGCTCGATCCGCAGGGCCGCCAGCTCGCCGAACCGGTCCGCCCGCTCCCGCAGACGGCGCGGCACGACCAGGCCCTCGTCGACCGCGTCGGCGACGGCGGCGTCGGCCTGCTCCTGCGTCAGCGCGGCGGCCGCGCTGTCCAGCAGGCTGCGCTCGGGCGTGGTGATCAGGTAGCCGGCCTCGCGCTCGGTCACGTCCTCTGGCGTCAACATGCCCCGGTGCAGCACGACGGCCGCGTCCCGGGCCCGGAACCCGGGCGGCACCGTGAGGTGCACGAAGGCGGGGTTCACGTCGCCGAGCCGGTACACCGACAGGGCCGACTGGTGCGACACGACGCCGAGGCGCCGGCTCCACAGCCACCAGCGCACGTACACGTCCTCTTCTCGCTCCGGCCAGTCCGGCAGCCGGAAGAGCGCCCGGCCCACCTGCGTCCAGTTCCCGCGCTCCACGTGGTACCGCTGCGCCTGGTGCGTGTAGCCGACCGCCCTCGCCTGCTCGCCCGTGAAGTACCCCGCCTGCCGAACGGCGAGCGCGCTCAACGCTCTGCGCAGTTCCGCCGCGTCTCGACGCATGAAACTAAATACCCAATGTAGTTTGGTGCATGGCCGTGACGCCAAACTATATACTGGATTGAGTTTTACGCCTAGTCGACCCGAACGACGCCCGGGACCCGGTAACGGCACGGATACGCGACCGTACTGTTGTGAAGGGCTCACAGCACCGGTGACACGACCTCGAACCGGTCCACGTCGACGAGGCCGCGGTCGGTGATCTTGAGCCGCGGGATCACCGACAGGGCCAGGAAGCTGAGGGCCATGAACGGTGCCTCCAGGCCGACGCCGAGGTCGCGCAGCCGCGCCTCCAGCCGGCGCAGCCCACGGGCCACCTCGGCGAGCGGGCGGTCGCTCATGAGCCCGGCCACGGGCAGCGGCAGGTCGTCCACCGCTCGGCCGGCGCGCACCACCACGATGCCGCCGCCGATCTCGACCAGTCGCTCCACGCACTCGGCCATGGAGCGGTCGTCCATCCCGACCACCACGATGTTGTGCGCGTCGTGCGCGACGGTGGACGCGAACGCGCCCTCGCGCAGGCCGGTGCCGGTCACGAAGCCGACGCCGACCCGGCCCGTCGCGTGGTGCCGCTCGACGACGGCGACCTTGGCCAGGTCGAGCTGGGGGTCGGCCTCGAGGCAGCCTCCGACCACCCGGGCCCCGACCGCCTGCTCGGCCGTCAGCAGCTGACCGGGAATGATCCGGATGGCGCGCGCACGTGCGCCGTCGGACGCGGGTACGCGGAACGAGCCTGGCTCCAGCCGGGCCGGACGCACCGTGCGGCACACCCACTCCGGGACCGGTACGGAGCCGAACACGGGCTCCCGGCCGCGCTTCAGGACCAGGCGCGGCTCGAAACGGACCAGATCGTCCAGCACGACCAGGTCGGCCTGGAACCCGGGCGCAATGGCGCCCAGGCCCCGCAGCCCGTGGAACTGGGCCGGGTTCCAGCTCGCCATCACCAGCGCGTCCTCGGGCCGGACGCCGTGGGCGACGGCGACACGCACCATCTGGTTCATGTGGCCCTCCGCCTCGATGAAGTCCGGCTCGCGGTCGTCCGTACAGAACATCAGTCCCTCGGTGCCGTACTCCCTGACCAGCGGCAGCAGGTCCACCAGGTTGCGCGCGTTGGACGCCTCGCGGAGCATGATGGCCATGCCCAGGCGGCGCTTCTCGCGCGCCTCCTCCAGCGTGGTGGCCTCGTGGTCGGAGGCGATGCCCGCGGCCACGTAGGCGTTGAGCGCCCGGCCGGTCACCGTCGGCGCATGTCCGTCGACGTGGTCGGTCAGGCCGGTCTCCAGCTTGGCCAGCTCCGCCGGGTCGCCGGCGATCACGCCGGGGAAGTTCATCATCTCGGCCACGCCGATCACCCGCCGGCGCCGCAGCAGGCCGGCGATGGCGCCGGCGCTGAGCTCCTGCCGGGCCGACTCGAAGCGCGAGGCGGGCACGCAGGACGGCGCCATCACGAACACGTCGAGCGGCAGCATGTCGAGGGTGTCGAGCACCCAGTGGACGCCGTCCGAGCCGAGGACGTTGGCGATCTCGTGCGGGTCCGCCACGATCGCGGTGGTGCCGCGCGGCAGCACGGCACGCGCGAACTGGTCCGGGGTGAGCTTGGACGACTCGATGTGGACGTGCGCGTCGATCAGCCCAGGCACCAGGTGCGCGCCGTGCAGGTCGAGGACCCGCTCGGCGTCGTAGACGCCGAGGCCCACGACGTGGCCGTCCGAGACGGCCACGTCGGTGTCGAGCCACTCGCGCGTGAAGACGGAGAGCACCCTGCCTCCGCGCAGCACGAGGTCGGCCGGCAGGTCGCCCCGGGCGACCGCCAGCCGGCGTTCGATGCGGCGCAGCCCCCCAGCGTGCAAAGTGCTCTTAACAGTAGTCGCTTGGTGTGCGGTTACGGCGCGAGCTCGGCCGCGACGCGGCGCAGCTGCCCGCCCGCGTCGTCCACGACGACTCCGCCGTGGTAGCACACGATCGCGTCGACGTCGAGCTCGGCGAGCCGGGTGACCGAACGCGCGGCCGTCGGCATGTCGGCGGTCGCCGTCGGGCTGGGCCCCTGCAGCCGGCCTTCCTCGGCCGTCAGCGCGTCCCCGGCGATGATCGTCCGGGTCCGCTCGAGGTACAGGCACAGGTGGCCGACCGTGTGCCCGGGCGTGGCGACCGCTCGGACGCCGCCCGCGATGTCGAGCCGGGCGCCGTCCGCGAGTGCCTCGTCGACGCGCATCCGCTTCATGCGATCGAGGAAGCCCGCCATCTGCGGAAACGCCTGCAGGAACTCGGGCCGGTCGTAGCGCGGCCGCTCGGTGCCGTCGATGTAGGGCACCTCGACCTCGGAGGCGAGCACCCGAGCGCCGGTGGCCTCGACCAGGTCGGGCAGCGATCCGACGTGGTCGACGTCCTGGTGGGTGAGGACGATGCGCCGCAGATCCCGCAGGCCGACGCCCGCGTCGGCCAGCGCGGTCGTGATCGCTTCCAGCTGCCCCGGCAGCCCGGTGTCCACCAGCGTCGGCCCCTCGGAGGGGTCCAGGATGCAGGTCAGGTTGAGGATGCGCGTCTGACCATCGCGCACCATCGGGAGCTCCAGGACATGCACGTCGTCGTTCAGCTGCATGGGCGGAGCGTACTCCGCCACACAGACGGCAGGCTGACGCACGACTGACGCCGGTGAGACGGGGCGATGGTCAGGTACTCCACCTTTTGTCGAGGCTTAACCAAGAGTTGGTTGGTTCCCATTGACGCGTTGTCGAAATATGTCTGGCGTCGCACGTTTGCGCACGCTCTCGCTGGGACAGGAGGAAGATCGCAAATGGGAAAGTTCGTTCGTATGCTGCTCTTCACGGCCACGGCTCTGGCGCTCGCGCTGGCCGCGTCCGCCACCATCGTCCTCGCCGATACGCAGGGACCCGGGGTCTAGGGTTCAGCTAGGGGGCGAGGCGTCAGGGTGCCGAGGGGAGGACCTACCTATCTCCCCGCACGCACAGCCGTGACAAGCCTCGCCCCACTGCGGCCAGTCTATGAGTGGCTGCACATGTCAAGCAAACGAGTTGCAGTCTGTCGCTTGACGCCCCCGTGCGAAAAGCTACACTGCAGAGCGGGTTACGTGGCGAGCGAGGACAGTGTGGCGCGCGGAAGCTCGCAGCGCAGGGCTCGGGGAGTGGCGGTCAACGCAGAGGCGTTGAAGCGCGCTCGCCTGGACGCGGGCCTGACGCTGGCCGAGGTCGCCGGCGACTCCATGACCAGGCAGGCGGTCCACCTGTTCGAGACGGGCCGCGCCCGGCCCACGCTGGCGAAGCTCCGGCAGATCGTCGGACGCCTCGGCAACATCTCGATCGAGGCCGCGCTGGCCGACGTCAGCGAGCACCGGTTAGCCGAGCTGGAGGAGCAGCAGCAGTGGCGGGAGCTGGGTGACCTCGCGGCGCAGCTGCTGCGCGCCGTGAACAGCACCAAGCGGACGCGAGCGATCGCCACGTACTACGCCGGCCGAGCGGTCCTCAACCAGGCGCCCGGACGGGCGCTGGTCCTGTACCGCCGAGCGCGGCGCCTGCTGCTCCGGGTCTCCGAGCCGCTCCTGGCGGCCGAGGCCATGGACTGGGAGGCCGCCGCGCTGTACCTGCTGCAGGACCCGGGCGCGGCGGACGTCGGCCATCAGGCGCTGGAGCGCTACCGCGCCCTGGACGAGCGCCAGGCGCACGTCGAGGCGCGGATGCTGGAGCACCTGGGGACGTACGGCCTCCAGCGCGGGGAGCACGGCGACGCGATCGAGCGGTACCGCCAGGCGATCGAGGTCGCCGGCGCCCGGCTCGAGCTGGCGAGGCTCGCGCACATCTATCACGGTCTGGCGGAGGGCTGCCGCCAGGCCGGTGAGATACGCCGTGCCCTCGACTACATGGAGCGCGCGGTGCA
>Ga0126371_10006771_pt1 | contig 10216 bp, 9 predicted proteins | sample PanSoiMetaPlot_4_FD_110145 | JGI IMG/M metagenome (GOLD analysis project Ga0126371, IMG submission 110145) | Tropical forest soil microbial communities from Panama - MetaG Plot_4 | ecosystem: Environmental > Terrestrial > Soil > Tropical forest > Bulk soil | place: Panama | collected 2016-02-17
ACCCAAGCCCAGAGAGGCAGCCCCCAAACCGCTGGCCCCGCTGGCCGGCGCCGCCAAGCCGACGCTGCTCGGCCAATTCGGCGATTGGGGCGCCTATACAGCGACCCCCGGCGGCAAGAAAGTCTGCTTCGCCCTGGCCAAGCCGGCCTCGGCGGAAACAAAGCCGGAGCGGCCGCGCAATCAGCCCTACATGTTCATCTCGACACGGCCGGCCGAGAAGGTGAGCAACGAGGTCTCCATCATTGTCGGCTATCCGTTCAAGACCAGCACCGAGGCGACTGCCGAAGTGGGCGCGACCACGTTTGCGCTGTACACCCAGGGCGACGGCGCCTGGATCAAGAATGCCGGCGAAGAAGCCCATATGGTCGACGCCATGCGGCAGGGCGAGAGCGTCGTGGTCAAGGGCCTGTCGTCGCACGGAACCCAGTCGACCGACACCTATTCGCTGAAAGGCTTGTCGGAGGCGCTCGACCGCGTGGCGCAGGAATGTAGGTAGCCGCGGCCGCCGCGCAGCGGCCGGCTCACCACCTCGCCGTTCGGTGCAAAGAGACTATCTATGCGTGAGGGCCCTTTGCGGCCCCGTCGCTCTCGGATCAACCAATGTCGTTCACCGCAAACCCAGCGGAAGCCCCGGCGCCGGCCGCTTTTGTCGAAAAGCGGCCGCTCGAGCGCTACGTGGCGCCGGAGAAGCCCTCACTGGTCGGCTTTTCGCGCGATGCGCTGGCCGAAGCGCTCGGCATCGTCGGCGTGCCGGAGCGGCAGCGCCGCATGCGGGTGCAGCAGATCTGGCACTGGCTCTACGTTCGCGGCGCGCAGAGCTTCGACGCGATGACGACCTTGTCGAAGGAGCTGCGCGCCGATCTGGCGCAGCGCTTCACGCTGACCCGTCCGGATATCGCGGCCGAGCAGATCTCGGTCGACGGCACACGCAAATGGCTCTTACGGCTGCCGGGCGAGACCGGCATCGATCCGCACGAGGTCGAATGCGTCCATATCCCCGACACTGATCGCGGCACGTTGTGCGTCTCGAGTCAGGTCGGCTGCACGCTCAATTGCACGTTTTGCCATACCGGCACGCAGCGCCTGGTGCGCAATCTCACCGCCGGCGAGATCGTCGCCCAGGTGGTGCTGGCGCGCGACCGGCTCGGCGACTGGAACGACGACCGGCAGGCGCCCGCCGCGGCAGACGGCGAGCGGCGGCGGCTCGTCTCCAACATCGTCATGATGGGCATGGGCGAGCCGCTCTACAATTTCGAAGCGGTGCGCGACGCGCTCAACGTGGTGTCGGACGGCGAGGGTTTGAGCATCTCCAAGCGCCGCATCACGCTGTCGACCTCGGGCGTGGTGCCGAACATCGCCCGTGCCGGCGCCGAAATCGGCTGCATGCTCGCAGTGTCGCTGCACGCCGTCACCGACGAGCTGCGCAACACGCTGGTGCCGCTCAACCGCAAATATCCGCTCGCCGAACTGCTCGACGCCTGTCGCAATTATCCGGGACTGTCGAACGCGCGCCGCATCACCTTCGAATACGTCATGCTCAAGGGCATCAACGATTCGCTCACCGATGCGCGCGCCCTGGTGCAGCTGATCAAGGGCATTCCGGCTAAGATCAATCTCATTCCCTTCAATCCCTGGCCGGGCAGTCAATACGAGTGCTCCGACTGGTCGCAGATCGAAAAATTTTCCGAGATCGTCTTCAACGCCGGCTATGCATCGCCGGTGCGCACGCCGCGCGGCCGCGATATTTTGGCCGCCTGCGGCCAGCTCAAGAGCGCGACCGAAAAACTCTCCGCCCGCGAGCGTCTGGCGCTGCGCGCCATGGCGTTGACGGACTGAGACCGACGCGCGGCGCCACATGGCCATCTTTGTCCGCCTGGTCGTCCTGTCGCTGGGCTATCTGCTCGCCTGCGTGTCTGCCGCGATCGTGTTCACCCTCGGCACGTTTTCGGCCACGGACGACGATTTGTTATCTCAGATTCCCTCAGTCGCACTGTGGACGCTGATCGGCATCGAGGTTGTCATCATGGCGGCGCTGGCCATGCTGCCGGCGCTGCTCGTCATCGCGCTTGCGGAGGGGTTCGTCTGGCGCTCGGTCATTGTGTATGGCGTGCTCGGCGGCGTATTGGCGCTGGCGCTCGGCTACGGTATCGATTTTGCCGGCTATCTCGGCGGGCCGAACAGCATCGTCGCGCGCGAGCGCGAGGTTTTGGCGGCAGCCGGCATTGCCGGCGGACTCACCTATTGGCTTATTGCCGGCCGCAGCGCCGGCGCCTGGAAATGACCTGATGCGGTTTGTGATGGCAGGCAGTTTTGCATGAATCGCGCAGGCTTAGTGATTGCGCTCGCCATTGCCGTGGTGGTCGGCGTTGTGTTCGGCATTTATCCGCGACTCGATCTCGCGATCTCGGCGCCTTTTTACGATCCGCGCGTTGGGCTCTTCAAAGTCAACGTCCAACCCTGGGTCATCCATTCGCGCGACGCGGCGCGTTATCTGATCGCCCTGATCGTTGCCCCGGCCTGTCTCGCCATTGTCGGCAAAGTGCTGCTGCCGCGCCGGCGCATGCTGATCGGCGGCCGTGCTGCGCTGCTGCTGATCGCTACGCTGGCCTTGGGGCCGGGGCTCCTGACCAATGTCATCCTGAAGGAGAATTGGCCCCGCGCGCGGCCGATCGACGTCAAAGAGCTGGGCGGTACCGATCGTTTCACGCCGTGGTGGGATCCGCGCGGCGACTGTCCAGCCAATTGCTCGTTCGTTGCCGGCGAGCCTTCCGGCGCGTTCTGGACCTTGGCGGCGGCGGCCGTGGCGCCGCCACAATGGCGGATTCTGGCCTACAGCGGCGCCCTCGCCTTCGGCGCCGCAGTCGGCGCCCTGCGCATCGCGGCTGGTGGGCATTTTTTCACCGATGTGGCGTTTGCCGGCGTGTTCACGTTCCTGGTGATCTGGCTCGTTCACGGCCTGCTCTTCCGCTGGCCGGCGACGCGGCTGACGGACGACGCAGCCGAGCGGCCGCTGGTCAAATCCGGCGAGGCATTGCGGGCGATTTTCGCAGGCATTCTGCCGCGACGGGGCGGCAAGACCGGCGAACTGCCCTAAGCAGCCACCGCCCGGATCGCTCGGCTTGCGTCGGTGCCGCTCCCGCCTATAGTCCGCGCGCAATTCGACCGCAGCTCTCCCCGGGACTCCCATGGCCAAGGACGCCAAAAAACGCGACGTGAAAAAAGTCGTGCTGGCCTATTCGGGCGGGCTCGATACCTCGATCATTTTGAAGTGGCTGCAGACCACCTATGGGTGCGAGGTGGTGACCTTTACGGCCGATCTCGGCCAGGGCGAGGAGCTCGAGCCGGCGCGGAAGAAGGCGCTCACGCTCGGCATCAAGCCGAACAACATTTTCATCGAGGATTTGCGCGAAGAGTTCGTGCGCGATTACGTGTTTCCGATGTTCCGCGCCAACGCGCTCTATGAAGGCCAATATCTGCTCGGCACCTCGATCGCGCGGCCGCTGATCGCCAAGAAGCAGATCGAGATTGCCGAAAAGGTCGGTGCCGACGCGGTCGCCCACGGGGCGACCGGCAAGGGCAACGATCAGGTGCGCTTCGAGCTGTCGTATTATGCGCTGAAACCGGACGTGACGGTGATCGCGCCGTGGCGCGAATGGGATTTCAAGTCGCGCGAGGCGTTGCTCGCGTTCGCCGAGCAGAACCAGATTCCGATCGCCAAGGACAAGCGCGGCGAGGCGCCGTTCTCGACCGACGCCAATCTGTTGCACACCTCGTCCGAGGGCAAGGTGTTGGAAAACCCTGGCGATGAGGTGCCGGACTACGTCTATTCGCGCACCGACGATCCGGAGCGCACGCCGGACAAGCCAGATTACGTCACAGTCGATTTCGACAAGGGCGATGCGTTCGCGATCGACGGCAAGAAGTTGACGCCTGCCGCGCTATTGGCGCAGCTCAATGCACTCGGCCGCCGCCACGGCATCGGCCGGCTCGACCTCGTGGAAAACCGCTTCGTCGGCATGAAATCGCGCGGCATGTACGAGACGCCGGGCGGCACCATCCTGTACGCCGCGCATCGTGGCATCGAATCGATCACGCTCGACCGCGGCGCCGCGCATCTCAAAGACGAGCTGATGCCGAAATATGCGGAAGCGATCTACAACGGCTTCTGGTTCGCGCCGGAGCGCGAGATGCTGCAGGCGGCAATCGATCTCAGCCAGAAATTCGTCAACGGCCGGGTGCGGCTCAAGCTGTTCAAAGGCAATGTCGGCGTGGTCGGCCGCGACAGCCCCTACTCGCTCTACGACCAGGACCTCGTAACCTTCGAAGAAGGCAAGGTCGCCTACGACCAGCGTGACGCCGAAGGCTTTATCCGGCTCAACGCGCTGCGGCTGCGCACGCTTGGGCAACGGCGGAAGAAGCTCAAGCTGGAGCGGTAGCGCTCCCGAGGCGCTCCGAGCGGCCTCGCGGAAACGTGACGCGGCTGCAGCCTTTTATGTTGCACCGCAGCAAAACACATCCCACATTGCGGCGGCCGCCTAACACCCGATTGCGAATGAGGGATTGTCCATGCTGCAAGGAAAGTCTGCGCTCGTCACCGGCTCCACTTCGGGCATCGGGCTCGCCATCGCCCGGGCGCTCGCCGCCGAGGGCGCCAACGTCACCATCAACGGCTTTGGCGACAAGGCGGCGATCGAAAAGGAGCGTGCCGGCATCGAGAAAGAGTTCGCCGTCAAGGCAATGTATTCGCCGGCCGACATGTCGAAGCCGGCCGAGATCGCCGCCATGGTTCGCACTGCAGAGCAGGCGTTCGACACGCTCGACATTCTAGTCAACAACGCCGGCATTCAGTACGTCGCGCCGATCGAGGAATTCCCGATCGAGAAATGGGACCAGATCATCGCCATCAATCTCTGCGCGGCATTTCATACCATCCGCGCCGCGACGCCGGGCATGAAAGCGCGCAAGTGGGGCCGCATCATCAACACCGCATCAGCGCATTCGCTGGTCGCCTCGCCGTTCAAGGCGGCTTACGTCTCCGCCAAACACGGGCTCGCCGGCCTGACCAAGACCGTGGCGCTGGAAGTTGCGACGCTCGGTATCACGGCGAACTGCATCAGTCCCGGCTACGTGTGGACCCCGCTCGTGGAGAAACAGATTCCCGACACCATGAAGGCGCGCGGGCTTACCGAAGAGCAGGTCAAGCGCGACGTGTTGCTGGCGGCGCAGCCGACCAAGGAATTCGTCACCGTCGATGAGGTTGCGGCGCTCGCAGTGTATCTTTGCTCAGATGCAGCGAAGGCCATCACCGGCGCCAACCTGTCGATCGACGGCGGCTGGACCGCGGCGTGAGCCCCGACGCGCCCCGCAGCCGCCGCGGCATGAAGGATATTATTGCGGCGCTATTGCCCGGCCGCGCGCCGGCGCAAAAAACTTCGACCGCAACCAAGCGCATCAATCTGGCGCTGCAGGGCGGCGGTGCCCACGGCGCGTTTACGTGGGGCGTGCTCGACCAATTGCTGGAAGACGAACGGCTATCCATCGAGGGCATTTCCGGCACCTCCGCTGGCGCCATCAATGCGGTGATGCTGGCGGACGGCCTCGCCCGCGGCGGCCGCACCGAAGCGCAAAAGCGCTTGGCCGATTTCTGGCGCGCCGCGAGCAGCAATGGACAATTGCCGGCCCTGCAGCGCACCGTCATGGAGCGGCTGCTGTCGTTCACGCCGCTCGAAGGCACGCCGGTGCAAGCCTGGTTCGATGCGCTGGCACGCTATTTTTCGCCCTATGACGTCAATCCGCTCAACATCAACCCGCTCAAGGACCTGATCGAACGGTTCGTCGATTTCGCGGCGGTGCGCGCCTGCCCGGATCTGCAGATTTTCATCTCGGCCACCAACGTGCAGACCGGCCGCGTGCGCATCTTTCCGCGCGCCAAAATCACTGCCGACGCGGTGATGGCCTCGGCCTGCCTGCCGCTCTTGTTCCGCGCAGTGGAGATCGACGGCGTGCCCTATTGGGACGGTGGCTATCTGGGCAATCCGGTGATCTTTCCGTTTTTTCGTACCACCCGCACCGAGGACGTGCTGGTAGTGCAGATCAACCCGCTGGTGCGGCACGACACGCCGATGTCTTCGAGCGAGATCATGAACCGCATCAACGAAATCACCTTCAATTCATCTTTGATCGGCGAGTATCGCGCCATCGATTTTGTCGCCCGCCTGATCGACCAGGGCCGGCTGCCGCGCGGCAATGGAGCGGGCCAGTATCGCCGCATCAACGTGCATCGCATCGTGCTCGACCGTTCCGGCACGCATCTCGATGCCGCCAGCAAGCTGTCGACGGATTACGATTTCTTCGAGATGCTGCGCGTGAGTGGGCGCGGCGCGGCGCGACGTTTCCTCGATCGGCATTTCGACGATATCGGCAACAAGAGCACGGTCGACCTGCGCGCCGAAGCACAGGCCGAGTGGGCGTGATACATTGCGGCGATGACCAACCCAGCGCCGCTCGCCATCGCTGAAGCCGGCAACGCTCGCCTCGAAATCTGCGTGGCCGACATCACCACCTTGCAGGTCGACGCCATCGTCAACGCTGCGAACCGCACGTTGCTAGGCGGCGGCGGTGTGGACGGCGCGATCCACCGGGCGGCCGGACCGCAATTGCTCACCGAATGCGAAACGCTCGGCGGCTGCCTCACCGGCGAAGCGAAAATCACCCGCGGCTATCGGCTGCCGGCCAGGCATGTGATCCACGCCGTCGGGCCGGTGTGGAGCGGCGGCGCTCATCACGAGGAGGACTTGTTGGCATCCTGCTATCGCCGCGCCGTCGAGCTTGCCGCAGCCAGTGCACTGGTTTCGATCGCGTTTCCCGCCATCTCGACCGGCGTCTATCGCTTTCCGCCCGACCTCGCGGCCCGCATCGCGATCGGCACCGTGGCCGCGGAACTCTCTGCCGCGCAGCGCGGCATCGAGCGCGCGGTATTCTGCTGCTTCAGCCAATCGTCTGCCGACTATCACATCGCGGCCCTGGCCGAACTCGGGCTGGCCTGACAGTGCCTCGCGGCTGGGTGCATTGCTGCAATGCACCTTTGAGCTTGCCTACTTAGTAAGCCTCCTTATATTATGCTAGCATGAAATGAGGCTCCGTAGTTTGGGGAAGCATCGTGCTGCCACGTTCGCTCAATCGAGAATTCGCCTTCACGATCAATGACGTAGCTCGGATGCTACGGACCTACGCGGACCACAAGGCCGCGCAATTCGGCATCACCCGGGCCCAATGGGTCGTGCTGGTCCGGCTCGACAGATCCGAAGGCCTGAAGCAATCCGAACTGGCTGAGGTCCTGGACCTGCAGCCTATTTCCCTGACCCGTCTCCTCGACAAGCTGTGCGACTGCGGCCTGATCGAGCGGCGGCCCGATCCGGTCGACCGGCGTGCCAAGCGGCTGTTTCTCACTCCGGCAGCACGGCCGCTGCTCGAGAAGCTGGGCGATCTCGGCGAGGAGCTGATGGCGACCGCGCTTGTCGGCGTCGAGGCCGAGAGCGTCGAGCGCATGATCGGCGAACTTGGCATCGTCAAAGAAAACCTGCGGCAAGCGATTGCGCAGCGAAGCACCGCAGATGCAGCGGGAGAGCGGCGCTATGGCTGAAGCTCTCCGCAAACTCACGCCCGTTCAGGACGAAGCACCGGAAGCGCCGGTGACGCGACCGCTGGCGCCGACGCCTCTCGACTCGCGCCGCGACATACCGGTGGTCGGGAAACCAGGCGGACCAAATCGTAGCCGCTGGACCCGCTGGGGCTTGTTTGCCCTGCTGCCGCTGGTGCTGGCGATCGGCTTTTATTGGTACGCGACCGGCGGCCGCATCATGTCGACCGACGACGCCTATGTGGAAGCCGAGAAAGTCGGCATCTCCACCGACGTGGCCGGCATCGTCCAGGACATCGGCGTTCACGAGAATGAACACGTCGCCGCCGGGCAGGTGCTCTATCGCCTCGATCCTCGGCCGTTCCAGATCGCGCTCGACGACGCCAAGGCCAGTCTGGCGCAGACCGCGCTCGCCATCGAAGCGATGAAGCAGGATTACCAGCGCATGCTGAGCGACGTTGCAGCTCAGGAATCGCAGGTCGGCCTCGACCAGACGAACTTCAATCGCGACGCCACGCTCATTCGCAGCGGCACCGTCTCACAGGCCGTCTACGATCAGGTCAAATCCACGCTCGAAACCGACAAGAGCAAGCTGCAATCGCTGCGCCAGCAGGCGCAGGTGCAGCTCGCCAAGCTCGGCGGCAATGCCGACGTCGCAGCCACGGAGCACCCGCAATATAAGCAGGCCAAGGCGAAAGTCGACGAAGCCCAACGCCAGCTCGACCACACCGTGGTCACCGCGCCGTTCGCCGGCATTGCCACCAGCGTGCCGGCGATCGCGCCGGGCAAATATCTCACGGCATCGATGACGGCGTTTTATCTGGTCAACACCGACCACATCTGGATCGATGCCAACCCGAAAGAAACTGAGCTGACCTATGTGCGCCCAGGTCAGGTAGTCACAGTGACGGTCGATACCTATCCGAACCACGTCTGGCATGGCACGGTGGAAAGCATCAGCCCGGCCGCGGCCCAGGAATTCGCGCTGCTGCCGGCGCAGAACACCAGCGGCAACTGGGTCAAGGTGGTGCAGCGTGTGCCGATGCGGGTGCGCGTCGATACCAGCGACCAGAGCCTGCCGCCGCTGCGCGCCGGCATGAGCGCCGAGATCGCGGTCGACACCGGCCACGCCCGCGGCCTGCCGCATTTCTTCTGAGCACGATCTTTTAGCGGCGCGCCATGACTGACCAAAAACCCGCAGAGATCGGCGGCAACCGCACGGCCATCACGCTGTGCGTGATCCTCGCCACGCTGATGCAGGCGCTCGACACCACGATCGCCAACGTGGCGCTGCCCTACATGCAGGGCACGGTGTCGGCAAGCCAGGAGCAGATCGCCTGGGTGCTGACGTCCTACATCGTCGCCGCCGCGATCATGACCCCGCCGACCGGCTTTCTGGCCGGCAAATTCGGCATCAAGCGCCTGTTCCTGGTGTCGATCGGCGGTTTCACCGTCGCCTCGATGCTGTGCGGCATGGCGCAGACGCTCACCCAGATCGTGCTGTTCCGCGTCATGCAGGGCGCGTTCGGCGCCGCGCTGGTGCCGCTGTCGCAGTCGGTGCTGTTCGCCGCCTATCCGCGCGAGCGCCAAGGCTTTGCCATGGCGCTGTTCGGCGTCGGCGTCATGATCGGGCCGGTGCTGGGGCCGGTGCTGGGCGGCTGGCTGACCGAGAATTACAGCTGGCGCTGGGTTTTCTACATCAACCTGCCGATCGGCATTCTCGATTTCATCGGCATCTGGTTCTTTCTGCCGGAATCGCCGCGCAACCCGGTCGACAAGCTCGATTGGATCGGCTTCGGCACCTTGAGCATCGCGCTCGCCGCGCTGCAGATCATGCTCGACCGCGGCGGACAGAAGGACTGGTTCAGCTCCGGCGAGATCATCATCGAGGCGACCGTCGCCGCCTCGGCGTTTTATCTGTTCATCGTGCACATGTTCACGACCGACAAGCCGTTCGTCAAACCGTCGATGTTCCGCGACCGTAATTTTTCGACCGGGATGCTGTTCATTGTCATCATCGGGCTCACCTATTATGCCTCGATGGCGCTGCAGCCGCCGTATTTGCAAGGCCTGATGAATTACCCGGTGGTGTCGTCCGGCCTCATCATGGGGCCGCGCGGCGTCGGCACCATGATTTCCATGCTGATCGTCGGACGCCTGGTCGGCCGCACCGACATGCGTATCCTGCTGGGGATCGGGCTGACGCTCACCGCGTGGTCGTTCTACGCCATGACCGGCTGGACGCCCGCCGTGTCGGCGCGGTCGATCATCATCGTCACGATGGTTCAGGGATTCGGGCTCGGCTTTTTATTCGTGCCGCTGAGCGCCGCCACCCTGGCGACCTTGCCGCTGCAGGAACGCACCGAAGGCGCCGGGCTCTACAGCCTGTTCCGCAACATCGGCTCCAGCATCGGCATCTCGGTGGTCAATGCGCTTCTGATCCGCAACACCCAGATCAATCACGCCGATATCGCCCACAACGTCACCGCCGTGAACCGCGCGCTGGATAATCCCAACGTCGCGCATTTCTGGAGCCCGTTCAGCGCCGCCGGCCGCGCCGCGCTCGACGCCGTGATC
>Ga0126371_10006773_pt1 | contig 10215 bp, 6 predicted proteins | sample PanSoiMetaPlot_4_FD_110145 | JGI IMG/M metagenome (GOLD analysis project Ga0126371, IMG submission 110145) | Tropical forest soil microbial communities from Panama - MetaG Plot_4 | ecosystem: Environmental > Terrestrial > Soil > Tropical forest > Bulk soil | place: Panama | collected 2016-02-17
AGTAATCCTTTTCCACGGGCGCGATTTCCTTGTACCAGCGCTCTTTGCCGGTTTTGGCGTCGAGCGAAACCAGGTAGCAATCGGGCGTCTCGAAAAAGAGCCAGCCCCCGTACATCCCCATGCCCTTACTGCCGTTGTTGTGATGGCCGCCCCGCGTCCGGAAAAAGTAGCTCCATATCTGCTGTCCAGTACGCGCATTCACCGCCCACGCCCGGTCCATGGCCGAAAAATATAGTATTCCATCCACCAGCAGAGGCGTAGCCGCGATCCGGTAGAAGTCGCTTGGCCCGCCCCAATAAGTAGGATCGCCTGGCTTCCACGGGCCGCCGACATTGGTGGCCGATGTGGCCGTCGCCAACGCTTTGAACGCCCAGGAAAGCGTCAGAGTGCCGACGTTCGCCTTATCGATCTGATCGAGTATGCTGTACCGCTTACCGGAATAATCGCCGTGATAAGTGGGCCAGGCGTCGGTAGCGTTGGGCTTCTTCAGGACGTTCGGATCGAGAAACTGCGCGGCGAGCGAAACCGGTATCAGCGCGAGCGCCGTGAGGAATGTGGTTCGGATGGTCACATTGGGCTCCTATTTATCGTTCAAATACGCGGCCAGATCGTGAATGTTCGCGTCGGTGTACCGCGTCATCAGGTCGACGTGTGCCTGCCGCCGGTTCGTCCGTGTAATCTGGGGCCAGCCGCTGTCGCGCACCCATGTCTTGTCTTCGCCGTTGGGAAGGTGGATCTGCACTACGAAATCGTTGATCAATCCGGGCGTTCCCGTGAACTGCTCGCCGCTCTTCAGCCTGACTGTCGCGGTTACGTAAGGGCCCCCGCCGTCTCCGCCTCCGGCGCGGCTTCCGCAGCCGCTGCCGCCGAGAATTGCCAATTGCAGCGTAGGAGCGTCGTGATTGCACTTTGCACCGAGCCCGTTGAGGTCGCCGGTCACCGAGTGGCATGTATTGCACTTGCCCACAGCACCGTTGAAGAACGCTTCACCGGCTTTAGCGTCTCCCGAAAAAACATTCAGCTTGCGATACACTCCTCGTTCCACGGCCACGGTAATTTCATGGTGAAGCCATATCGCCACATCCACGCCGTCGCTTTGCGGCAAATCGAACTTCGGCATGCCGTTTTCGGGGCGGCCGAATTTCAGGAACTCGGAGACCTGCTGGCCGCCGTGATCCAACAGGACCAGGTCGGAGCGCAGAAGATCGACGTCGGTCTTCGTGGTTTTCCCGCCCCGCGCGTTCGAGCCGTGGCAGGAGGCGCACTGCGCCGCGAAAGTCTTCCCGCCGCGCTGCACTTGGGCCATGTCGAACGACCGGCTCGCGGTGATATCGACCGGAGCTGGGCCCGGCGTTCCTGAGGCGCCAACGCCGCCCCGGCCGCCGCTCTGGGCATTTAGGAACTGTGCCGAAATGGCGAAACATGGGAGCATGACCATGATGAAACGTCTGGTTGCTGCGAGCGGAAATCGCGACGGTTGGCACATGCTCTTGAGTCTCTTCGTTGGCTAATTCACCGGAGAGTAGGCGGTTGCCCGAGTGCTAGCCCGGCGACGAACAACAGACCCTTCAAGGTGTCCTTCATATTCACCTCATCGAACCCGAATACACCGGGGAAAACTCTCTATTTCGAGAAGTATGTCAGCAGTCCAAGCAGTAATCAAGGCGCGTGGGAGGCCCAAGCCGGCTCTGCAAATTCATCATGTGATTGACGACATCCCGATCTGAGCCGCCTGGCGATTGCGGGTGCGACCATGCAGTTTGCTATCTTTCAGTCACTCGCCTTGTCGGCCAGGCCGGGAACCCAGAGTATTGCAAACTTCAAAATGCGCTGCCGAGTGACGTTATCTGCCTTCGCCGGCTGCGGATTCTAAGCGCGTCGCTCCATTTTGAAGTTTTCATTTTGCTCGCAAAGACAGACGCACCCCCGATTGACTTCCACGAAAGGCCGCATTAATATTCTCCGCACTGACAGTCTGTGCATCCGGCCAGACAACGGGGAACTCGGGATTCACTTTCTGGTGAGGGGGTGAAGTATGAAGAATACGTCTTCGTGCTTGCTGGCGATTTTCATCGCCATCGGGGTGATCGCTCCGATTCCTGCTCTGGCGCAATTGCTGCAGGGCAGTATTACCGGTAATGTCGTCGATGCCAGTAGCGCCGCAGTGGCCGGTGCCAGAGTGGTGGCAACGGAAGAGCAGACGAATTTCACGCGTGAGACGATAACCAACGACCAGGGCGGCTACAACCTGCTGACCATGCCACCGGGTACCTACCGGCTCACGGTGAGCGCACCGTCCTTCCGGACAACAAACGTTACGGGTATAACGGTCTCTCCGGAACAGATCACGCGCTCGGACGTTTCCCTTACCGTTGGCCAAGTGACGGAAAACGTCACAGTCTCCGCCGACGCCAACGTGCTTCAGACCGACAAGGCGGAGGTCCGTGACCTGCTGAACATCCAGTCGCTGGCAAACGTTCCGGTGCCAATGGGCCGCAATTACCAGATGTTGTTCATTACCATGCCGGGCATCTCGCCTCCGACGAACTCCAACTCCTTTACCGCGAATTCCAACCGCGGACTGAACTTCAGCGTCGGCGGCGGCTACACAGGTTCAAACAGCATCCGCGTGGATGGTACGGGAACTTTCAATATGACCGCCCTCACCGTGGCGCAGTTCATCCCCGCGTTGGAAGCCATTGAGAGCGTCAGTGTCGCCGGCAACTCCCTGGACGCGGAACAGACCACGGGTGGCGGCGCCGTCAACATCACCATCAAGAGCGGCACAAATGGGGTACACGGCTCTTTGTTTGAAGACCACACCGACCAGCACCTGCAGACGTACCCCTGGAAGGCAGACCGCACTCAGTCGAACCCGAAATACATCAACAACCAGTATGGCGGGACCATCGGCGGTCTGATCAAGAAGGACAAGCTGTTCTACTTTGTCAGCTTCGAAGGCACCGGCCAGGTGCAAGTGGCGCCCTTTCTTGCGCAGGTTCCCACCGCTGCCATGCGCACAGGCAATTTGAGCGCGTCGAAAACGGTGATTTACGACCCGGCCACCGGCAATCCGGATGGCAGCGGCCGAGATCCGTTTACAAACGGCATCATTCCGAATGACCGGATTGACTCCGGAGTGAAGGCTCTGCTCGCACGGCCCGAGTGGTCCTTGCCAAACCAGGTCGGAACGGGTTCCGCCGGGTTGGCCAACAACCTGTTGACCAACGGCGGCACCTATCTCCGCCGCGCCGAGACAGACGCCAAGGTGAACTGGAACCCGACTGCAAAGCTCGCGACGTTCGTGCGCCTCGGTTGGGGTAACAACTATTGGACCACGCCGACTCAGTTCGGCGACCTCGGCGGCCCTGGCATGTCGAACACGAACACGGCTCAGGGGTTGGGCGCCACCAACGTATTCAACGGCACGATTTCCGGCACGTACATCTTTTCCCCCACGCTCATCTTCGACGCCCACTTTGGCTACGATGTGAACCTCGCCTACAGCCAGTTGCCGGCGCAGAATCAGAACCTGGGCGCGACGCTCATGAATATTCCCGGCTTAAGCACCGCCGGACAGCCCCCAAACCGGGCGTTTCAGCAAGGCGGTCTGCCCACATTGACGATTGATGGCTTTGCTGTTTTGGGATCGCAAAGCCGCTTCCAGCCCCAGGACTACTGGGATCCGGAGCGGAATTATGACGCCAACGTGAGCTGGATCAAACGCAACCATAGTCTCCGGTTTGGCTTCGACTCCGACATCCAGCGCTCGAAGGAAATGCAATGGCAGCTCCCGAGCGGGAACTACATTAGCAGCGCCGGAGGTTTCCACTTTGCGCAGGGCACTACCCAGTTGAAGACCGCCACGGGCACTTCAACCGGAAGCGATTACAATGCTTTCGCGTCATTCCTGTTGGGCTATGCCCAGGAATCCGGCAAAATCTACCAATTGCCCGACTACTACTACACGAGCAACAAATACATGGGCCTGTATGCCCGTGATCAGTGGCAAGTTAGCCCGAAAGTCACTTTGAATATCGGCGTTCGCGCGGACTACTTTTTTGTGCCGCTACGCAACGGGACCGGCGCGGAATACTTTGACCAGACCAACGGCACGATGGTGATGTGCGGTGTGGGGTCGGTTCCTACCGATTGCGGAATATTTAACCACTCTCAGTTGAAGTGGGCGCCTCGGTTTGGCGTAGCCTACCGCATCAGGGACCGCACTGTGATCCGCGCCGGGTTCGGTATTTCGAGCGACCCGACCAACTATTGGGCATTTAACAACAAGCGGGAAAACTATCCGTACATCCTCGGCCAGATTCTCACGCCGCCGAATGCATTGTCTTACACCACCACGCTCCGCCAGGGAATCCCGGTCCTGACGGCGCCCGACCTGAGCACGGGTCGGGTATCGGTCCCGGGAACGGCGGGTTTGTATGACGTTGACAACAATTACAAGCGCGGGTATATCCAAACCTACAATTTCACGATTGAACAGAGAATCAGAGAAAGCTGGACGGCTTCGGTGGGCTATGTCGGTTCCAAGCAGGTCGATCCCTGGTTGTCGCTCGAAGAAAATTGGTCCGATCTGGGAAAGGGCACGGCCGGCCTGCCCTTTAACAACGCCGCGAATAACTTCCGCGCCTCCTCCACGCCGGTGTTGGGAATCATGGGCGGTAACAATTACAACTCTCTGCAAGCCCGCATGAAAGCCACGTTGCGCGGCTTCACCTGGACGGTCGGATACACCTGGTCCAAGAACCTCGGCTACGACTCGGCCGTTGGCGCGGGGCAGACCGCGCACGGATGGTCGTCCATTCCCGCCTATTACCGGGCCAAGAACTACGGCCCGCAGCCCATCGATATTGGTCATAACTTCCAGACCACTGCCGTTTACGAACTGCCGATGGGTAAAGGCAAGACCTTCGCTACTTCCGGAGTCTCCTCGGCGATCCTGGGCAACTGGCAGCTAAGCAGCCTGTTCAGCGCCTTCGGAGGCCGGCCGTTCACCGCGATTTCTTCGGCCACCTCACTGAATGCAACCGCTTCGGCTCAGTTTGCCGACTGCAATGCGACACCGGTGCAGACCGGTGATATCTACCATTGGTACGATCCCTCCGCATTTTCCGCTCCCACGGGGGCTCCTCACTTCGGTTCCTGCGGCATGATGTCGCTGCGCGGTCCGGGGCTGATCAACCTCGATTTTGGTCTCGAAAAGAAAATCGCCTTGCGCGAGCACTGGAACCTCGCCTTCCGTGTCGAAGCATTCAACGTAGGCAACACGCCGCACCACGCCAGTCCCGGTTACAACAGCTCGACCGGCACGACCTCCGCTAATAACGTAACCAGCAGTTCCTTCATGCAGGCGTTTGAAATCGCGAATACCGGCCGTGACGGCGTCGACCAGCGGACCTTCCGCGTCGCTATGAAGGTAATGTTCTAGTTCGAGATGTCGCCCTTGCTGAACACGTCCACTTGGGAGCCTCGCGCGATCCACGCAGCAGCGCCTTGGTTGGCCCCGAAAGGGCGAAGGCTAAATCGTCCTTTGTGAAATCGTCGGGACATTAATACATCGCCCAGTAGAGTTCGCTTGCCGCGTTATGGAACTTCTTTGATCCGGCGAAGAGACCGAACAGTTTCGAGGCCCGTGATGCCCGTCTCATGCGCTGCCGCCAGTAACGTCGGCGATCTCGGCTGTCGTACCGCACCGCCAGTTCCATCGGCAACCACCAAGTGTATCGGCATGGATGTGCCGTAAAATGCATAAGGGAACGATTGACACCGAACTCCTCACCCGAAACGACCATCCGCGTCGGTATCGACGTTTATAGCCTGCGTTCCCAGTCATGGAACGCATTTGAAACGCTGGATTATTGCCGAAGATTAGGCGCTCAGGTCGTCCATTTCAGCGAGCCACGTTTCATCGGCGACCTTAAGCAAGACCACCTGCTCGCTGTGAGAGCTCACGCTGCAAGGCTCGGACTGGAGATTGAGATTGGCATGCTCTCAATCTGTCCGACTTCGAATCTGTTCAATTCCTCGCGTGGTCCTGCGGATGCGCAGCTAGCCGAAATGATTCACGCGGCGGAAATCATTGGTTCGCCCATCGTTCGTGCCGTCATGGGGAATGCGGCTGACCGGCGCGGCCCGATTCCGCTCCAAGATCACATGGAAAACACCATTCGGGTGCTGCGCACCGTCCGTTCGCGAGCAATCGACGCGGGCATAAAAATCGCTATGGAGAACCACTCGGGCGACATGCAAGCGTGGGAGCTGAAAACGTTGATTGAAGAGGCGGGAAGCGATTTCGTGGGTGTCTGTCTGGATTCCGGCAATCCCTTGATCACTATTGAGGACCCGCACGTGACGCTCGAAACGCTTGCGCCACATGTTTTGACAAGTCACGTCCGGGATAGTCGTGTTTGGCTTACACAGGAAGGCGCGGCGGCGGCGTGGGTGCGCATGGGTGAAGGGAACGTTGGAATACACAACTTCGTCACGAAGTATCAACAGTCATGCCCGCAACGCACTATATCGCTCGAGTTGATCCTTTCGAACCAACCGCGCCTGTTTCCATATCGTACGCTTGCGTTCTGGGATTCGTACCGAAGGACGCCGGCCTGGCAATTTGCGCGTTTTCTGTCCCTGGCTGAGAAGGGAACCCCTCCGGCGTTTGCTCCTCCCGTTGTGACCAGCGACCTGGCTGCTCAGGAACGGGCCGATGTCGAAGCCAGCTTTCGCTGCCTGCAGGATGTTTGCAGTCGCACAACTCGGCGCACAGGATCCGCCGAATGAGGCCCGCTCCGATCCCCTCGGTTTCGCGGCCAACGGGAAGCCAAGCCTGGTACCGGCAGCTTACCAGCTATCAATGGATGGTGCTCGTTACAGCGGGTATGGGATGGATGTTCGACACAATGGCTCAACAGCTGTTCAATCTGGCGCGCCGTCCCGCGGTCGAGGAGCTGTTGGGACCCGGAGCCGGCGGCGGAGTCGTCTCCGAACAAGCTGGTTATTCCACCATGATCTTCATGCTTGGATGGGCACTGGGCGGAGTAATTTTCGGAGTCTTGGGAGACCGCTTGGGCCGCGTGAAGACGATGGTCTTCACCATTCTGCTTTATTCAGGGTTTACGGGCTTAAGCTTCTTCTCGCGTGCCCTGTGGGATTTTAATGTCTACCGATTCTTATGTAGTCTCGGCGTGGGCGGACAATTCGCGGTCGGAGTGGCCTTGGTCGCCGAAGTAATGCCGGACCGTGCCAGGACGCCTGCTCTGGGCATTGTCCAAGCGTTGTCGACCGTGGGTAACATGCTGGCCGCGCTCGCGGGCATAGTGCTCGGGCAGCTGGAACACTCCGGCGCATTGCAGTCGTCCTGGCGCTATTTGTTCTTGATCGGTGCGCTGCCGGCGCCGCTCGCGTTCTTAGTCTTCAAGAAGCTCAGAGAGCCGGACCAATGGCTTCAGGCCAAAGCTGAAAAGAAGAAACTCGGATCGCCCGCCGATCTGTTTCGAGATTCACGCTGGCGGCGGAACTCCATTGTGGGCATGCTGCTCGCGTTCGCGGGTGTGGTCGGTTTGTGGGGAATCGGATTCTTCAGTTTCGATCTCTTTCGCCCCGTGCTCGAACAGGCATTTCGCGGCCAGGGACTGTCCGGCGCCGACCTGGCCGGCAAGACTACCGTCTGGATTGGTATTACTTCGCTCCTTCAAAACGCCGGCGGTTTCCTGGGAGTATATTGGTTCACCTATCTCACGGAACGCACCAACCGGCGCAAAGCGTTTGCTGTGAGCTTCGTCGCGGCCCTGTTTATGACCGCGCTTACCTACTGGCAATTGAAGACTATTGGCGAGATGTACTGGATGATTCCTCTTATGGGCTTTTGCCAGCTGGCATTGTTCGGAGGTTACGCCATCTATCTTCCCGAACTGTTTCCAACGCGTTTGCGCAGTACCGGGACGAGCTTTTGTTACAACGTGGGGCGGTTCGTCGCTGCAATCGGCCCACTCGGCCTTGGTCTCTTGACCAGCCGTGTGTATCACGGTCCAGACGCGATGCGTTATGCCGGAATGACGCCGTGTTTCTCATTGGTTTAGCCGCTTTACCTTTTGCGCCGGAAACTAAAGGCCAGCCTCTCCCCGATTGACGTGATTACTGTTGGGCGCCTGGTCCCGGATGCGTGCGCCATCGGTGGTAATATTGGGGGCGTTGCCGGCGAAGGAAGGGAAGCGCAGATGAATTTCACCCGACGAGACTTTTCCAGGGTCGCGCTTGCCACGATTCCGGCTGCGCTTTTGGCCAAACCGAACTCGAAGTTCGGCGGCGTCCAGATCGGTATCAATGTGCCTTACAGCTTCCGCGGCATGCCGGCTACCGCGGACGACATTCTCCGGAATGTTCTGCAACTGGAACTCAGCTCCGTGGAGCTTCGCTCTCAACCGGTGGAAAATTTCCTCGGTGGGCCTATTGCGGCGCAGCCGCAGCCCAATGCGCGAGCTGGGGCCGGGCGGGGCCGTGGTGCTGCCCCTGGTGCCGAGGACGAAGCGGCTCGCACGCGCGCCGTCGAGGAGTTGCGCCGGTGGCGGCTCTCGCTGCCGAATGAAAAGTTCGCCGTCTTCCGCAAGAAGTACGAAGACGCGGGCGTATCCATTGACATCATTAAGCTCGACGACTTCACAAATCGCGCGGCTACCATTTCCGGCGAAGAGATCGACTATTTTTTCCGCATGGCAAAAGGGCTGGGCGCCCGCGCCATCTCCTGCGAGCCGACGGTCAGTGAGACCAAACGGCTGGGCGAGTTTGCCGAGAAACATCGGATGCGCATCGGTTATCACGGCCACTTCAGCAAGGATCCGGAGCAGTTCGCTTTTCCTCCAGCGTGGGAAAGAGCGTATGCGTATTCCAAATACAACTGCATTAATCTCGACATCGGCCATTACACGGCGGCAGGCGGAGACGCCATGTCTTTCATCCGTCAGTATCACGACCGCATCACGCATATCCATTTGAAGGACCGGAAGGCTAACGAGGGGCCAAATATGCCCTGGGGGCAGGGCGACACGCCCGTGCGCGAAGTTCTGCAATACATGAAGAAGGAGCGCTCCCCTTTCCAGGCCACGATCGAATTTGAATACACTCCGGCCGAGGGTTCAAGCGTCATGACGGAGATTGCGAAATGCGTTCAATTCTGCAAAGCGGCTCTCGCATAAGCGGCGGATCCGCCGGGCGGAGAGCCTGTCTCGTTTTCATTTTGCTGGGTGGACTTTGGGCCGCCGCGACCGCCCAAACGAATGCTGCGCCGGGCAGGACTGCGCGAGTGGGTCAAAAAGGGAAAGTGGTCGCCACCGAGGCTGCGGTTAACGCCTCGAAGGAAGATCCGGCGGCTGTCGAGCGTGGCGGAAAGCTGTTCGTTGAGCGCTGCGGCGAGTGTCATGGAAACAGCGCCAAAGGAAGCGACCAGGGGCCGAATCTGATTTACTCCCTCACCGTTCTGCGCGACGAAAAAGGCTTACTCATCGCGCCCATTCTGCGCAGCGGGCGGCCCGGACAGGGAATGCCCAGGCCGGACCTCAGCGAGCCCCAGATTTCCGATATCGTGGCGTGGCTGCATGTTCAGACCTACGCCGCTGACCATCGCACCACCTACGCATGGCTGGATGTCGTGACGGGCGACGCAAAGCGCGGTCAGACTTATTTCAATACCACCGGCAAGTGCAACACGTGTCACTCCGTCAGCGGCGACCTTGCCGGCATCGGCGCCAAATACGATCCGTTCACGCTTCAGTCACGCTGGGTCAGGCCGGGAGCTGGCGGCGGAGGAGCTGCAGCTCCGGCATCGGCCCGCGCTGCGACTACGGCAAAAGTTACTTTGCCATCCGGTGAATCGTTTTCGGGAACCCTGGAGGGAATCAGCGATTTCAGCGTTTCTATCAAAGATGCTTCGGGAAATTTGCATTCTTTTGACCGGGACGGCGACGTGCCGAAGGTAGAGATCAACGATCCTCTCAGGGCGCATAAGGCCATGCTGCGGCAATATACCGACGCGGACATCCATGACGTAACAGCTTATCTGGTGGCACTGAAATGAAACGAACGCTCATCGGCATAGCACTCCTGAGCCTTGCGGCTCCTTTGGCGGTTGCCCAGGGACTCACACACGCCGGCCTGTTGAAGCAGTCTCCGGACACCTGGCCAACCTATAACGGCGACTACTCC
>Ga0126371_10006774_pt1 | contig 10214 bp, 8 predicted proteins | sample PanSoiMetaPlot_4_FD_110145 | JGI IMG/M metagenome (GOLD analysis project Ga0126371, IMG submission 110145) | Tropical forest soil microbial communities from Panama - MetaG Plot_4 | ecosystem: Environmental > Terrestrial > Soil > Tropical forest > Bulk soil | place: Panama | collected 2016-02-17
GGTCACATCACGCAGCTGTTCTGCTCCTTGGTGACGGACAAGACCTCGAGCGACTCGTCCGGGCCCGGAACGGCCTGGCCGAGCGCCAGGATGTCCCACTGGTTCTTGGCCTGGCCCTTCGGCTTGACGGTGAACGGATAGGCCTCCTGCAGGAGCTGGTGATCCCACTTGCGGAAGTAGCCCTTGCGCGCCTTGAGGATGTCGAACTGGGGCTCCTTCTCGAGGTAGGCGATCAGCGCCTCGGTGTCGGTCCCTTTGGTCTCGGTGATGGCCTGCGCCATGATCTTGAGCGAGACGTATTCGATCCAGGCGTGGTTCTCGGGCGGCTTGCCGTGCTTCTTGGTGAAGTTGGCGACGAAGGTCTTCGAGGCCGGCACGTCGAGATCGTGGTGCCACACCGTCGGCCAGGTGCCGCTGAGATTGCCTTCGCCGGCCGCCCAGGCATCGGCGGTGTTGAGGTTGAAGCCGACGATCGGCCAGGGAAGGTCGAACTCGGCATACTGCTTGATCAGGTTCGTGACCTGATTGCCGGCGAGGTTCGAGCAGACGATGTCCGGCTTGGCCTGGCGGAGCTTGAGCAGATAGGGGCTGAACTCGGTCACGTCGGTCGCGATCAGCTCGTCGCCGACCACCTGGCCGCCGTTGGCGTCGAAGAACTCCTTGGCCGCCTTGGCGAGGTCATGGCCGAAGATGTAGTCGGCGGTCAGGGTGTAGAACTTCTTGCCCTTCATCAGGTTGTCGCGCACCAGCGCCTTGCCGACCGCGTAGACCATCACGTGGCTGGGGATGTCGACATGGAAGGTGTAGCGGTTGCAGTTCTTGCCGTCGCGCAGCGCGTCGGAGCGCGCGCCGATTTGCAGGTAGAAGCGCTTGTTGCGCGCCGCCACCTGCATGATGGTGACCGCGGAGGCCGAGTTGATCTCGCCCATCAGGAAGGCGACGCCGTCCTGCTCGAGCATGCGCTGCGCCTTGGTGGCGGCGGTGTTCGGATTGACCGAGTCCTCGGAGAGGATGTCGAGCTGGCGGCCGAGCACGCCGCCCGACGCGTTGATCTCCTCCTGCGCCATGCGGATGCCGAGCTGCGCATAGGCGCCGAGCGCGCCGAGGAAGCCGGTGAGCGGCGTGAGATGGCCGATCTTGATCTTGTCGGCCTGGCCGTAGGAGATCGCCGGAAAGCCGAGCGCGGAGGCGCCGGCGAATGCGGCACCGGCCTTGAGAATGCGTCGTCGCGTGGTGCGGATCATGGTGTCGCCGTCCCCGGATTGTTGTCGCGCTTCGATCCCCGGAGCCTCCCGCGCGTATGCGAGATTGTGAGAGGCCCTTTTCTATTGTCGGATTATAGGTCCGAGCGCCGGGCGGAAGTCAAGGATTTGCGGTGCCGCACGACCCACTTCACCTACCCCTCCACGGGAGGGTGTCCGGCGGTGCCGTTGCGGGCGCCGAAGGCGGCCGACAGCCGGCTCGCGGCAGCGTGCAGCGCCTTCGCCTTGGCGGACTGCGCCCGGCCGGCCTGCCGCCAGATCGGACCGGAGATGCCGAGCGCACCGGCGATCTGTCCGGTGAAGTCGCGCACCGGCACCGCGACGCAACGGACCTCGAGATTGAACTCGCCCTCGTCGTAGGCGATGCCGGCGCGGCGGACCTCGGCCACCTCGCGCATGAGCGCGCGCGGATCGGTGATCGACTTCTCGGTCGACGGCCCGAGCTCGGCGCGATCGACAAAGCGGCGGAGCTGATCGTCGCTGAGCGCGGCGAGGATCACCTTGCCGAGCGCCGTGCAGTGTGCCGGCCGCACCACGCCGACCCGGTCGGCGAGCTGGAAGGCGCCGGGCCCGCCGGTGCGCGCGATGACGACCACGGCGTCGCCCATGCGCACGGCGAAATGGCTGCTTTCGCCGGTCTCGCGTGACAGCTCCTCGAGCACCGGCGTGGCGAGGTTCACCATCTCGATCTCGTCGAGCGCGCTCGCCGCGAGCGCAAACAGCGGGCGGCCGACGCGATAGCGCTTGGAGTCCCGCGCCTGGCGCAGATAGCCGAGCGACACGAGGGTCTTGGCGAGGTGGAAGGTGGTCGAGTTGTGCAGGCCGACGATCTTGGTGAGGTCGGCGAGCCCGATGCCGTCGCGATGGCGGGCGACCGCCTCGAGGATCGCAAAGGCGCGGCCGAGCGACTGCACGCCGACGCGTTGCCGGTCCTGGGCCTCGTCGTCGATCTCGTGGCTCGTCGGCGCGACGATCCGGGCGATGCGGCGGGCGGGCGCCGCTTTGGCGCGCGGACGGGGGTTTGTCGAGGGTCTCAAATTGCGGTCTCCAGGCTCGGTCCAGGCCGTCAGTCGGTGAACAGCATCGCGCGCCCTTCCGCGTGCGCGGATCGCGCGGCGCGGGCCGTCGCGACCGATAGCAGAACGCGTCGCGCTGCCGGAGGCAAGCTGGTCGCTACGGCCGCCTGCGGTCGAGACTAACACCTGCGCTGCGGGAATGACAAACGGCAACTCATATGGTGGGATGGGGCCGAACACGGGGAGCGAGGCGATGTTTCCGTTCGGCGCCAATACGTATTCCTACATGCTGTCGCAGGACGCGGCGGCATGCCTGGCGCGGCTCGGCGCGCTCGGCTTCCGCGAATTCGAGGTGATGGTCTACCCGGGTCATCTCTGGCCGGCCGACCTGTCGGCAGCGGATCGCGGCGCGCTGCGCGCGCTGATCGAGCGCAACGGCTGGGCGCTCACCACGCTCAACATGCCGAACATCGACCTCAACGTCGCGGCCGCGGCGCCCGGCATGCGCGCCTATTCGCTCGCGCTCCTCGAGGACACCGTGCGGCTGGCCGGCGATCTCGGCGTGCGCGGCGTGGTGATCGGTCCCGGCAAGGCCAACCCGCTGTTTCCGCCCGAGGCGTCGCAGCTGATCGGCCATTTCTACGCGGCCCTCGACCGGCTGTTTCCGGTGGCGCAAGCAAGCGGGACTGCGCTGTGGCTGGAAAACATGCCGTTCGCCTTCCTGCCCGGCATCGGCGAGCTGATGGACGCGCTCGATAGCTACGGCAACGACGCGCTGCGGATCGTCTACGACGTCGCCAATGCGCATTTCATCGGCGAGGATTTCGTCGCCGGCCTCAAGCGATGCCGCGAGCGGCTGGCGCTGGTGCATGTGTCGGATACGGGCCAAAAGGATTTTCGCCACGATCGGATCGGGCTCGGCACCATTCCGTTCGCCGAGCTGCCGGGCGCGCTCGCGGCCGTCGGCCATGGCGCACCGATGCTGGAGATCATCTCGCACGATCCCGACCGCGACATCGTCGCCAGCGCCGAGGCGCTGACGGGACTCGGGATCGGCCGGGCGGACGCGCGCTGATCCGGCCGAGCAGTCCGCAGGCGCCGCAAAGCGTCGCAGCACATTTCGGTTCCGGGCGACGCGGCCACGGAATAGACTGGAAGGCCGGAAACCCGAGAACGGCAGCCAGAGGGGCAACGCCATGAGTGGATTTTCCCGTCGCGAATTCCTCCACGCGGGCGCCGCCGCGACCGCGCTGTGGCCGATGGCGCGGACCGCATGGGCGCAGGACAGCTACCCGACGCGGCCGGTCCGCCTGATCGTCGGCTTCACGCCGGGGACCGCGACCGACATCACGGCGCGGACGTTTGCGAACAGCGCGGCCGACACGCTCGGCCAGCAGGTCATCGTCGAGAACAAGCCCGGTGCGGGCTCGAATCTGGCGGCCGAATTCGTCGCCCGTGCGCCCAAGGACGGCTACACGCTGTTCGTCGCCACGACGTCGATCGTCACCGGCCAGGCGATGAAGCCCGATCAGGCGTTCGATCTCGCCAAGGACTTTGCGCCGGTCTCGCTCCTCGCCAACGGGGCGGTCGTGCTGGTCGTCAATCCGCAGTCGGACCTGCACAGCGTCGCCGACGTGATCGCGCTCGCGAAGTCGAAGCCCGGCGAAGTCCTGTGCGCCAATGTCGGGGTGGGCAGCCTGCCGCATTTCGCCGCGGAGCTCTTTGCGCGACGGGCCGGGATCAAGCTCGTGCATGTGCCGTATCCGGGAAGCCCGCAGGCCGTGAACGACCTCCTCGCCGGGCGCGTCGCCATCTTCTTTTCGCCCGCCTCCACGGTGGTCGGGCACATCGGGGCGGGCACGCTGCGGGCGCTGGCGACGGCGGCGGAGAAGCGCGCGAACGCGCTGCCCGACGTGCCCTCGATGGCGGAAGCCGGAATGCCCGACTTCGACACCAGCCTGTGGTTCGGCCTGCTCGCGCCCGTCGGCACGCCGCGGTCCGCGATCGACAAGATCGCGAGCGCCGCCGACAAGGCCATGCATGTGCCGGACGCGGTCGAGACGCTGAAGAAGCAGGGCTTCGATCCGAAGGGAGACGGCCCGGAGGCGTTCGGCCGTTACCTGCAGAGCGAGATCGCCCGCTGGTCGGACGTGGCGCGGACCGCCGGCGTGAAGACCTAGCGGGCGCCATAACGACCGTTCGATCCTGGAATTCTATACGGCCCGCCCGCAGGGCGGGTTGCGCGGACAATGACGGCCCAATGCCGGCCGCGACATCCTTTCCGTTCCTGGCGAGGCGACGAAGGCATAGGCTGCGCGCGCGAAAATCCAGATGGCGCAACCGTGGGGTAACCATATGAGCCGATTTTCCCGCCGCGAATTCCTGTATGCCGGTGCCGCCGCGACCACGCTGTGGCCCGCCCTTGGCACCGCGTGGGCGCAGGACGCCTATCCGTCGCGTCCGATCCGCCTCGTCGTCGGGTTCACGCCGGGCACGGCCGCCGATATCACGGCGCGGGCCTTCGCCAACGGCGCGGCGGACATGCTCGGCCAGCAGGTCGTGGTCGAGGACAAGCCGGGCGCGGGCTCCAACGTGGCCGCCGAATATGTCTCCCGCGCCCCCAAGGATGGCTACACGCTTTTCCTTGCAACATTGTCGATCGTCACGAGCCTGGCGATGAAACCCGATCCGGCTTTCGATCTCGCCCGGGACTTTGCACCGATCGCGCTGCTGGCGAGCGGCGCCGTCGTGCTGGTCGTCAATCCGGACTCGAACTTGCACAGTGTCGCCGACGTGATCGCGCTGGCGAAGTCGAAGCCCGGTGAACTCCTATGCGCCAACGCCGGGGTCGGCAGCCTGCCGCACTTCGCGGCGGAGCTGTTCGCACAACGAGCCGGAATCAAACTGGTGCACGTACCCTATCCGGGAAGCCCGCAGGCCGTGAACGATCTCCTCGCGGGACGGGTGACGATGTTCTTTTCTCCTGCGTCCACGGTCATCGGGCAGATCGCGGCCGGCAAGCTGAGAGCGCTCGCGACGGCGGCGGAGCGGCGCGCAAACGCGCTGCCCGACGTCCCGTCCATGGCCGAAGCCGGAATGCCCGGCTTCGACACCAGCCTGTGGTTCGGCCTGCTTGCTCCGACGGGCACCCCGCAAGCGGCGATCGACAAGGTTGCCAGCGCCGCCGGCCAGGCCATGCATGCGCCGGACGCCGTGGAGACGATGAAGAAGCAGGGCTTCGATCCGCTCGGCGACGGTTCGGAGAAGTTCGGACGTTACCTGAAGTACGAGATCAACCGCTGGTCGGAGGTCGCGCGCGCCGCCGGCGTGAAGAGCTAGTCGCGACGCCGGGCGGCCGCGCGCCGCCCTACAGGTAGCGCCTGATCAGCGCCGGATCCGACGAAATCTGCGCCGGGTCGAGCGCGGGGTCGACGAAGGCGCAGCGGCGGAAGCGATCGCGCTCGTCGAGCCGCACGGTCGCGTCGATGCCGACCTTGGCGCGGATGCCGTTGTTGCCGACCCGCACGTATTCATGCCCGCGCGCATCGGGCACGACGAACAGGTCGCGCGAGGCCTCCATGCGGGTCGCGAGCGCATATTCGACGTCATGCGGGTTGCGGATGTCGATGTCGTCGTCGACCGCGATGACGAGGTCGAGATCCTTGAGGGCGCCGAACGCGGCGAGGATCGCATTGCGCTGCAGGCCCTCGTGCTGGGCTGAGGATTTCCGCACCTGCAGCACCGCGTGGAAGCGATGCAGCCCGCCCGCGGTCATCTCGGCATCGATCACGATCGGGACCGCGGCCTGCAGCACCTTGAGCAGGCTCGCCTCGAGCACGTATTTGCGCAGCATGGTTGTCTCGAAGCTGTAGCCGTTGATGACCTGGTAGATCGGTCGGTCGCGATGGGTGAGGGCGGTGACCTCGAGGATCGGCGCGTCGCCCTCCGGCGACAGATAGCCGACGAACTCGCCGAACGGGCCCTCGCGCGTCGTCTGATCGGGCAGCATGCGGCCCTCGAGCACGATCTCGGCATCGGCCGGCACCAGCAGATCCTGCGTGACCGCCTTGACGACCGGCAGCGCACGGCCGCCGAAGCCGCCAGCGGCGGCGAGCTCGTCGGCATGCTCCGGCATCTGCGAGCCCATGGTGGCGGCCGTGTATTGCAGCGCGAGGTCGGCGCCGATGCAGACCACGACCGGCAGCGCCGCGTTCATCCGCTGGGCGCGCTCGAAGGCGGCGCGCAGGTGCCGGCCATAGTCGAGCTTCACGGCGGTGCGGTTGCCCCCGAGCAGCTGCAGCCGATGATAGGAGGCGTTGTAGACGCCGGTTTCGGGGTCGCGCACGACGACCACCCCGGCCGTGATGAAGCGGCCGGCGTCCTCGGCGGTGTGGAAGAGCACCGGCAGTATTGCGCCGAGATCGATGCTGTCGGTATGGACGTGCCGTTGCGCGGCGGCCTTGTCGACCACCACCGGCGGCAGCGGGGCGGCGAGCGCGCGGCCGATCGCGGCGCGGATGTCGGCGAAGCCGATGCCGAACGCCGCCTCGCAATTGGCCTGGCAGCACAAGAGATTGCCCACCACCGGCACGTCATGGCCTTGTACGCGCGTGAACAGCATCGCGGGACCGCCGTCACGCTTCTTGAGCACGCCGGCGATCGCGAGATGCGGATCGATCGGCGCCGTGTAGGCCTCGATGCGGCCGCCGGCCGCCATGCGGTCGAGCGCCACCCGGAAGCGCGTATCGAGAATCGTGGAATTCGAGATCATCGGGGATTGCTCGCTTCGATCGCTCACTTGGCCTGCGCGGGTCTGGCCGGATATGTGTCGAACTCGACGTTGTAGAGCTGGCCATCGCGGCGCTCGACCCGGCGGATATAGACATCCTGCACCATCTCGCGCGTCTCGGGATCGACCGCCACCGGGCCGCGCGGGCTCTCCCACGCCATGCCCTTCATCGCCGCCAGCAGCGCCGCGCCATCGGCGTTGCCGCCGGTCTTCTCCAGCGCCGCATAGACGAGGTGCATGGCGTCGTAGAGCGCGACGCCGACGTGGTCCGGCCGCAGCCCGCCGCTCACGCGCTCGAACCCGGCGACGAACGCCTTGTTCTTGGCGGACGGATGCGCGGCCGAATACTGCAGCGACGTGGTGATGCCCAGCATCGGATCGCCCATCTGATTGAGCACGTCGTCGTCCGTGATATCGCCCGGTCCGATCAGCCTGATGCCGGACGACGGCAGGCCGCGCTCGACGTATTGGCGCAGAAACGTGGCCGCGAGCCCGCCCGGTACCCAGGCGAACAGCGCGTCCGGCTTGGCGTCGCGCGCTCGCTGCAAGAACGGCGCGAAATCAAGCAGGCCGAGCGGCACCCGCACGGTCTCGACGACCTCGCCGCCGCCGGCCCGATAGGCCTCGAGGAAGGCCTTCTCGGTCTCGATCCCGGGCGCGTAGTCGGAGACCAGCGTCACGACCCGCCGGATGCCCTGCTTGAGCGCCCATTGCGCCGTCGGCACCGTGACCTGCGCCTGGGTCGAGAACGTGCGGACGATGTAGGGCGACCGCTGGGTGGTGATGGAAGCCGAGGAGCCGGTCACGATCTGCGGGATTTTTGCCTCGGCGGAGAGCGGCGCCACCGCCAGTGCGGCCGGCGTCGGATTGTACCCGGCGAGCACCGCGACCTTGTCCTGCACGACGAATTCCTGCGCGATCCGCTTGGCCTGATCGGCGACGCCGCCGTCGTCGCGCAGGAGGATCTCGATCTTCCGGCCGGCGACCACGCTGCCGTTCTGCTCGACGTAGAGTTTGAGGGCCGCCGTCATCTGCTTGCCGTTCTCGGCGAAGGCGCCGGTGAGCGGAACCGAGACGCCGATCTTGATCGATCCTTGCGCCAGGCATTGGCCCGACAGCGCCAGGACGAGGCCCATCGCGACATGAAAGCGAGCCGTTCGCATGCGCAATCTCCCCTGGCTGGCCGGCAGCGGACAGAAGGATATCTCAATTGCGCGCCGCAGGGCTCGGGCGCGCGGTTGGAAAAAAGAACTAAGTCGCCTCGTCGGTCACCGGCGAGGTCACGACGAGAAAGACGAGGTCGGTGAGGCCGGTGTTGGAGATCGCATGATCGACGCCCGGCGGCAGGAAGATGACGTCGTGCTTGCGCACCACGCGGTCCTCGCCGTCGATCTGCATCAGACCCTCGCCGTCGAGCACGTGATAGACCTGCTCCTGCACCTTGTGCCGGTGCAGCTTCACGTAGGCCATCGGCTGGTACATCGAGATGCGATAGTCGATGTGCCGCGAACCGGCCGTCTCCGGCATCACCAGCGGCTTCGACAGCGCGCCGCCGAAATGGTCGGGAAATTGCCGCCACGGCACCTCGGCGATGTTGCGGATGAACCATTTCGGCGCGGTCGTCATCATGTAGTCTCCTTGGGCGGCGGCGGTTCGATCGGCGCGCCGGCCTCATACCACAATAGCAATTGACGTGCAGCATTGTGAGAAATAGGGTCCGGGCGCGTCAGAAAAGCCAGGAGAAGGAATCGGATGTCGACCAACAAACTCAACGGGGCGCAGGTCATCGTCGACTACCTGATCCGCGAGAAGACGCCCTACGTGTTCGGCCTGTGCGGTCACGGCAACATCCAGTTCATCGACGCGCTGTTCGAGCGCCAGCACGACATCAAGACCATCTCGGTGCACCACGAGACCGTCGCCGGCTTCATGGCCGACGTCTACTACCGGGTCTCCGGCCGGCCAACCGCGACCTTCACGTCGTGCGGCCCGGGCTCCGCCAACCTGCCGATCTCGCTCGCCAACGCGTTCCTCGACTCCGTGCCGTTCATGGCAGTCACCGGCAACGTGCCGACCAGCCAGTTCAACCGCGGCGCCTTCCAGGAAATGTATCGGCACTATCAGGCCGACTTCCCGTCGACGGTGCGCAGCATCTGCAAGAAGGTGTTTCAGCCGACGCGCGGCGAGATGGTGCCGCTCGCGGTGCGCCAGGCATGGAAGACCATGGTGACGGGCCGGCCCGGCCCGGTGGTGCTCGACGTGCCGTTCGACGTGTTCATGGAGGCGGCGGCCGAAGAGGCGCCAAAGCCCGAGGAATGGTGCGCCAACATCTCGTGCCGCTGCGGCGCCGATCCCGAGGGCGTCGCCAAGGCGGTCGACATGCTGCTCGGTGCCGAGCGGCCGACCATCATCGTCGGGCAGGGCGTGCGCTACGGCGGGGCGTGCGACGATCTGCTGCGGCTCGCCGAGCGGCTGCAGATCCCGGTCGCCGCATCGGCGAGCGGCCTCGGCGCGATCGACACCAACCATCCGCTGTCGCTCGGCCTCGTGGCGCGCGGCGGCCACTACCAGGCAAACCATGCGACACGCCAGGCCGACGTGCTGCTGGCGCTCGGCGTGCGCTTCGACGACCGCACCTCGAGCTCGTGGATTCCCGGCTACTCGTTCACCATCCCGCCGACCCGGCTCATTCACGTCGACATCGACCCGGAGGAGATCGGCCGCAATTATCCGGTCGCGCTCGGCCTGATGGCCGATGTGCGCACATTTCTCCGCCAGGTGCTGGCCGAGCTCGACCGCCGCGCCGATCTCAACAAGCAGGCGGACGCGCGCAAGAAATGGCTGCAGGCGATCGACGGCTATCGCAAGGAATGGGACAAGCTGGTCGCGCCGAACTTCGCGGACGACTCGACGCCGATCAATCCGCAGCGCGCCGCCGCCGAGATCGACAAGGGCCTGCCGGCGGATGCGATCCTGGTGAGCGACATCGGCGTGCATCACAACTGGCTGCTCGGCTACACCAAACCGCGCCGGCCGGATTCGCTGATCGGCTCGATGGGGTTCGGCCCGATGGGCTTCGGCGTCGCCGGCGTGCTCGGGGCGAGATTCGCGGCGCCCGACCGGCCGTGCGTGTCGGTGTGCGGCGAC
>Ga0126371_10006775_pt1 | contig 10213 bp, 4 predicted proteins | sample PanSoiMetaPlot_4_FD_110145 | JGI IMG/M metagenome (GOLD analysis project Ga0126371, IMG submission 110145) | Tropical forest soil microbial communities from Panama - MetaG Plot_4 | ecosystem: Environmental > Terrestrial > Soil > Tropical forest > Bulk soil | place: Panama | collected 2016-02-17
TCGAAGCTCGCCGGATCGCCCGGTTTGCCAGTGAACGCCCTCAGTGCTCTCTCGATTGCACTGGTGTAAGCTGGTTCGCGGGCACGCTCTGCAAGCCACTGCTTCAATTCCGCTGCCCGCTCCCGCGCACCGGCGATTCTGCACTCGCCAATTTTTTCTAATTGGTACGCGGGATCCGCAATGGCGTCGTCGCCTGTCGCCAGAATGGTCCAATAGCAGAGCGGCGATATCGGAAACCGATGCCGATAATACCACGCGCTGAAGCTTCCTTCATTGCGATCGAAGCGAAGCGCGATCTCTCCGTTTTCGAGAATGACCCCATAGTGGTCGCCGAGCACCGGCAGCAATACTCGGTCCTTCAGATCTGGCCGGACGGGGTCCCAGTTGATATCGAAATAGGGCGCAAATGGCGAATCCCGACCCCATTCCAGCACGTCCATCCACCAGGCATTGTCCGCGCCAATACCCATGTGATTGGGAACGAAATCGAGAATCAGCCCCATGCCGTGCCAATGAATCGCATCGACGAGCGCTCGGAAATCCGCCTCCGAACCGATCTCGGGATTGAGGCGGTTGTGATCGATAATGTCGTAGCCGTGCGTCGACCCCGGGCGCGCCTCCATGATCGGTGAGGCATAGATGTGGCTAATCCCAAGGGCGGCGAGATATGGAACCAAATCTGTGGCGTCGCGGAACGTGAATTGGCGATTAAACTGCAGTCGATAGGTGGCGCGAATTGCGGACAAGGCTTCGGATTGCTCGCTCATGCCTTGGCTGAGCGCAAGCGCGCCTCCTCGACACATCCCGCCACCCGTCGCAGGTCGGATCCTTTAAGAACCTCCTCCAGGTTCCGTAACAAGCGCCGCCGCCAATTTGGGTGTTCGTCAAAGGTCCCGGGCAGGTTGGCCTGTTCGCTCTCGGCGAGCACGTCTTCGAGCTGGACCAGCATCAAACGAGCGCGCGAGCCCGCGAGATAGGCAAGGATAATTTCCCCAAGCTCGGTCGAATAGATAGGCGCGCCCTTCGGCGTCAGGAAGTCGCTGATGCGGTTTGGCGCCAACAGTCCTTCTGCGACAAGCGCTTCGAGCAATTGCCGGCGATCCCGTCTGCGTTCCCCCTCTTCAGCTTCCTCGGCTTGACGATCGGGATACAAGCCAAGAGATTGGCGCCAGCCAATGTCAGTGCCAAGCCAAAAGCCTCTTAGCGTGGCGAGATCGTGGGTCGCCGCGGATGCTGCAGCGAGTGGAGGATATTCTCGGGGAGGCGTGAAATCGCCGCCTTTGCAACGCTCGAAGACGAGCACCCGGTAAGACAGGATATTGGCCGACCGCATCGTCTCGCGAAAGCCCTCTGGCACAGTGCCGAGGTCCTCCCCGACGATCGCGCAGCAGTGCCGGTGGCTCTCCAGTGCAACAAGACGAACCAAATCGCTAAAAGGGTAATTTACATAGGCACCCTCTGTCGCCTCCATGCCGCTCGGGATCCAATAAAGCCGATTGAGCGACATGACGTGATCGATCCGCAAGATACCGGCATGGCGCATATTGGCGCGCAATGATGTGATGAATGGCGCATAGCTTTGACGCTGCAATACCAGCGGATTGATCGGCGCCAGACCCCAGTTCTGCCCGCTGCGGTTCAGAGCGTCCGGCGGTGCGCCAATCGACGCCGCTGGCGCCACGAGTTCCTGATCGGCCCACGCTTCCGCGCCGTTCGGGTCTGCTCCGACCGCTAGATCGCGGTAGAGGCCCATCGACAGTCCAGCCTCTCGGCCGGCCGCCGCGGCTGCGGCGAGCTGCCGCTCTGCCTCCCATTGCAAGAACTGGAAAAATTCGACGCGATCGCGATGCTCGGCGGCAAACGCCGCCACTTCCGGTGAGCGCGGATCACGCAACGGCGCAGGCCAAGTGCGCCAGGAGAAACACTGCTTGTCTTGCCCATAATGCTCGTGAAGCGCCTCGAAAACCGCAAAATCGGAGAGGGACGGCGCAGTGCCGCGCTGGAAGACCCGGAACGCTGCGCCAAGCGCGCTTTTGGCCGACCCGTCAGCCCCCAATTCGCGTGACTGAAATCGCCGAAACAGCGCTTCCAGTATTGGGCGTTTGCAGGCCGCGACCGCTCCATAATCAATGAGCTCGGCCGATCGCGCTGCCCAGTGGGTAGCCCCAAACCATGGCTCGTGCATCAGTCCGCGGATTGCTTCGTCTTCGGTGAAGCCAGGCACAGCGGTAACGTCGATATAGAGAAAATCCAGACGGCTCCGACTCGATGGCGAATACGGGCTGATGTGACGCGGTTCGGCCGCAAACAATGCATGCAGCGGATTGATGCCGACCACCGAAGCGCCGCAATATGCGGCACCGCGGACGAGCGTCGCAAGATCAGTAAAATCCCCCATTCCCCAATTTCGCTCGCTGCGCAGCCCATAGAGCTGGCAGCTTAGTCCCCAGCGGCGCGCTCCCGGTCCCAACTCCTTGGGCAGATAGCAGCACGCCGGGGCGACAATCAGATCCGTGCAACCCGTGACGCCGTCGGCCTCGACCTCGACGCGATGATAACCGAGCGGGAGATCGCCTGGCAGCTCTATCGCGGTCCGCCGGCCATTTGGCTGACTGTCCAACGACACGCGCCCCGCACGCTGCTCCCCGTCTTCTAGAGAACAGATCCACGCGGTCTGTCGGCAGTTCGCCGGTACCCGGATCATTACCCGCGGGCGGCTATCCTCTGCATGGACGATTTGCACGGCGTCAAGGCCGAGCGGTTGGCGCTGTTGCCATTCAAGTAACTGACGTCGGGCTCGCCTCGGGTCGGACGGCAGACCAAAAGCCCCAATGAGCGACAGCACGGTGTCGTCCGATACCTCCCGCGTTTGACCGAGCGCGTCGGTGTAGCGCGCTTCGACCCCAATGAGGTGGGCAAGCTGTAAAAGAGCGTCCCGCTCAGCCATGTTTGCTACTCGCACCCTCCTCACACCCGTTTTGCTTGGGTCAAACAAACCGTGGCGCTCAGCGGCGCCCCAGGCGCGGAGGACGAATAGATCATTCGAGTATTCGCGGCATCCCAGGGTACTGCAACTGTCTCATTGGCGAAATTGGCGAGGAGCAAAAGGCGGGAGCGGTCACCGAGTTCCCATTCAACGCTCACCGCCTTCGCGCCGACAACCCGATGGGTGCCGGAAAATGGGGGAATATCGGCAAGGCGCGGTATGATTTCCGTCCTCCGAATCTCGAGCAATCGCCGGTAACGCGCGAGCCACCGCGCGTGCGGCTCGCGGAGCGACTCTTGCCAATCGAGCCGGGACATCGCGAAAGTCGAGGAGGCTGTCGGGTCCGGGATTTGTTCGCGCGCCGCCTCGTCCTGGAAGTCTGCGAAATGAGCGAATTCTCTACGGCGGCCCTCGCGAACCGAATCGCGCAGACCTGGCTCGAAATCGCAGAAGAACGCAAAGGGACGCTCGCTTGCCCATTCTTCGCCCATAAACAACAGCGGGATCTGCGGCGAAAGCAGAACGATCGTGACGGCGGCGTGTATTGCAGCGGCGTCCGCCCGCGCCGCAATGCGCGTGCCGAAAGGGTGATTGCCGACCTGGTCATGGTTTTGCAGAAAACCGACGAACGCCGCGGGCGGGAGGTTGCGCGAGGGCTCGCCGCGTAGCCTCCCGCCGCGGAAAGGTGAAGGCTCTCCTTGGTAGGCCAGCCCTTCGGCGAGCGCGCGCCCGAGGTGCTGTTCCGGCGCATCGCCGTAGTCGGTGAAGTACCCAGATCTGTCCCCGGTAATGAGGACATGCAAGGCGTGGTGCAAATCGTCATTCCACTGCGCATTGAACTGTTTGGCACGGCCGTTCATCCGCTGCAGATACCGAGCCTGATTGCGGTCGTTCTCAAGCACCAGATGAATTTCACGCTCGGTGATGCGGCTGCGGATGGCATCTGCGATGTCGCTAAGAATATCGGGCTCACTCTCGTCGAAAATCGCGTGGACTGCATCAAAGCGCAGTCCGTCAAGATGAAACTCTTCGAGCCAGTAGAGCGCATTGTTTATAAAGAAATCGCGCACCGGCCGACTGCGGGGTCCACGAAAATCGATCGCGGCGCCCCATGGAGTATGGTGGCGCTCGGTAAAGAAATCGGGGGCGATCGCCGGCAGAGAATTCCCCTCGGGGCCAAAATGATTGTAGACGACATCGAGGAAAATCGCGAGACCGCGCGCATGACACTCCTCGACCAACTGCTTCAACGCCTCTGGACGACCGTATTGCGAAGTCGGAGCGTAAAGAAATGCGCCGTCATAGCCCCAATCCCAGCGCCCCGGAAATTCCGCAACCGGCATCAGCTCCACGGCAGTCGCCCCGAGCTCGACAATATGGTCGAGGTGCTGCACGGTTCCGATGAAATCGCCAGGCCCGGAGAACGTGCCGAGATGCAGTTCGTAAAGAACGATCTCCTCCCACGGACGCCCTCTCCAGCCGACATCGCGCCAGTCATAGGCCACCGGGTCGACAACTTCGCTCGGGCCATGTACGCCCTCAGGCTGGTAGCGTGAGGCCGGGTCGGGATAGGGCCGGCCGTCAACCAGGTAACGATAGCGCGAACCCGGCGCCGCCTGTGCGGTCGTCAAAGAGAACCAGCCGCCAGGTTCACGTAGCATCGGAAGAGCTGCATCGAGCTCCAAAGAGACTGCGTTGGCCTGTGGCGCCCAAAGGCGAAAACGCACGCCCTGCGAGGCCAGCTCAGCACCAAACGGAAGCTCATGGTGGCGGCGCATCGCGCTCCTCTTTCCTATCCGCGAGTAGCGGCGAAATTCGGACCTTTGCCGTTGTCCAGCAACGCAGCACCTGCGCTAAGCGAAGCGGTGAGCGGGGTCTCCGGTCGTGGCGCCCGATTGATGAACAGTGCGAAAGAGGAGCCTTGCAATCTGTAGATTTCTCCCGGCGCATACAATCTGCTGTCCGTCACTAGTCCCGACGGTTCCGAGGTGTCTACCAAGGGCTCCCAAGACATTGGCGCAGCAAGCACCGGAATGCGAAAGTCGAGCCCCTCGTGGTAAGCGTTCATCATCACCAGGAAGCTTTCGTCGATGTCGCGCTGGCCACCCGGGGTGAAGAATTCGCCAGCAGCCCCGCTCAATACATATCCGAGCGACAATGCGACCGGGTTCTTCCAATCTTCCGTCGTAGGCTCCTTGCCTGACGGGGTGATCCAAGTGATATCTTTGACGCCGGCCTCGGAAAGCACTTCCCCGCGTAGGAACCGAGGCCGCGAGAAGACACGGTGGCGACGGCGGAGGTGGATGAGATAGCGAACAAACCACGCCAGTTGCTCGTCCTCTGGTCTGATATCTCTCCAGTCCAACCAAGAAATCTCATTGTCTTGGCAATAGCCGTTGTTATTGCCGCGTTGTGTTCGGCCAATTTCATCACCGGCCAGCAGCATCGGCACTCCCAATGACAACAGCACGGTTGCCAGAAGGTTGCGTTTTTGCTGGTCACGAAGAGCGACGATCTGCGGATCTTCGGTCGACCCCTCGACACCGTAATTCCAACTGTAATTCGCGTCGGTCCCGTCGCGATTGTCTTCGCCGTTCGCTTCATTATGCTTGTCGTTGTAGCTGACCAGGTCTTGCAATGTGAAACCGTCATGGGCAGTAACAAAATTGATACTCGCCCAGGGCCGCCTGCCGCGATACCCGAAGATATCGGATGAGCCGGCAACCCGTGAGGCCAGATCGGCGACGAGTCCTGTGTCACCTTTCCAAAAGCGCCTGACGGTGTCGCGATACTGGCCGTTCCATTCTGCCCAGCCCGGCGGAAAGTTGCCGAGTTGATAACCGTACGGACCAAGATCCCAAGGTTCTGCAATGAGCTTGAGGCCGGCCATGATCGGATCCTGCCTTACCGCGTCAAAAAAAGCGCTGTCTTGCCCGTAGTCGCCGTTCTCACGCGCAAGCGCCGTGCACAAATCGAAGCGGAAACCGTCGACGTGCATCTCCAATGCCCAATAGCGCAGCGAATCCATGACCATCTGCAATACGCGTGGATGATCAAGATTCAACGTGTTGCCGGTGCCGGTCACGTCGGAATAGAAGCGGCGATCGGCTTGCAGTCGATAATAGGAGGCGTTGTCAATACCACGGAACGATAGTGTCGGGCCGAGATGATTCCCCTCGCAGGTGTGGTTGTAGACAACGTCGAGAATGACCTCGATTCCAGCATCGTGCAGCCGTTTGACTGCGGTCTTGAAGCCGGCGATCGACTGCGTCGGCAGAAAGCGAGGGTCGGGCGCAAAAAATCCGATCGTATTGTAGCCCCAGTAATTGACGAGCTTGTGCTCGATCAATCGTCGGTCGTCGATACCTGCGTGGATCGGCAGCAACTCTACCGCTGTGACCCCTAGTCCGACGAGATAATCGATCATCGCCGGCGACGCGAGACCGGCGAAGGAGCCACGATGCGCGGCGTCGACCTCTGGATGCCGCATCGTGATGCCACGCACGTGTAGTTCAAGAATGATCGTCTCTTCCCAAGGGATCTGCGGCCGGCGATCCTCACCCCAGGTGAAAGCAGGTTCCACAACCCGACATTTTGGGACGTTGCGGGCGTCGTCGCGGCGATCAAAAGATAGATCCTCGCGGGGGCTCCCGGCCCGGTACCCAAGCACCGCATCACTCCAACGAACCCTGCCTTGCAGCGCCTTGGCATAGGGGTCGAGCAACAGTTTGTTCGGATTGAACCGGTGGCCGTTTGATGGATCGAACGGACCATAGGCGCGGTAGCCGTAAAGCAGATTCGGGCGCGCATCCGGAAGGTATACATGCCACACTTCGTCGGTGTATTCGGGCAATACGATGCGCGCTTCCTCACGATTGCCCGAGCGGTCGAAAAGACAGAGCTCGATTTTCTCGGCGTGCGCCGAAAAAATCGCAAAATTCACACCCTCTCCGTCCCACGTCGCTCCGAGCGGGTAGGGGCGGCCCGGCCATACCTTCTGCGGGGACGCCATTAGGGTCGGAGCCGGCGCACGCGACGAGACTTTAGTCTGCGGTGAAGATCAGGGCCCCGAGCGGCGGCAACCTCAAGGATATCGAACAGGGGTGCCCGTGCATCGGGTAGGGTTCGGCATGGATCTCCCCGGCGTTCCCGACACCGCTACCGCCGTATTCCACGGCATCGGTGTTAATCCGCTCCCGGTACCGGCCAGGCCGGGGCACTCCAACGCGATAGCTCTCGCGCGGCACGGGTGTAAAGTTGCAGACAATTACCGCGAGGTCATGCGGATCGTGACCGCGGCGTAGATAAGAAAGGACGCTTTCGGGTGCATTCGCCGCATCGATCCAAGAGAAGCCGTCGGCGTCGGAGTCGAGGCGATAGAGCGCGGGCGTATTGCGGTACAGATGATTCAAGTCGTGCACCAGCCTGCGGACCCCCTCGTGAAACGGGTCAGCAAGTAGCTGCCAGTCGAGCCCGACATCATGGTTCCATTCGTGTTCCTGCGCGAATTCGCTGCCCATAAACAGAAGCTTCTTGCCCGGATGGGTCCACATAAAACCGAAATAGGCCCGCAGATTGGCAAAACGTTGCCAGCGGTCGCCCGGCATCTTGCCGATCAGTGACCCCTTGCCGTGCACCACCTCGTCATGACTGAGCGGCAGAATGAAATTCTCGTGAAACGCGTAGAGAAGGCCGAATGTAAGATCGTTGTGATGATATTTCCGGTGGACTGGATCATGTGACATGTAGCCTAACGTGTCATGCATCCATCCCATGTTCCATTTGAACCCGAACCCGAGCCCGCCGACATAGGTCGGGCGCGACACCATCGGCCATGCCGTCGACTCTTCGGCGACCGAAGTCGCCCCAGTCTCTCCAAAAACCAGTTCGTTCATTCGCCGCAGAAACGTGATCGCATCGAGGTTTTCGCGTCCGCCAAAGGTATTCGCGATCCATTGACCTTCAGAGCGGCTGTAATCGAGATAAAGCATTGAAGCGACGGCGTCGACGCGGATTCCGTCGATATGGAGCTCGCGCAGCCAATAGAGCGCACTGGAGAGCAGAAAGTTGGCCACTTCTCGCCGGCCGTAATTATAAATGAGCGTGTTCCACTCGGGGTGAAACCCCTGCCGCGGGTCGGCGTGCTCATACAGAGCGGTCCCGTCAAACCGTCCGAGCCCGTGTGCGTCGGTGGGAAAGTGTCCAGGAACCCAGTCGAGTAGCAAGCCAAGACCCGCCCGATGACAGGCATCGACAAAGGCGCGGAAATCATCGGGCGTCCCATACCGGCTGGTCGGCGCGAACAGTGCGATCGGCTGGTACCCCCAGGATCCGTCGAACGGATACTCGGTCACGGGCATGATTTCGATATGGGTGAACCCCATCTCGGCGGCGTAAGGGACGAGTTGCTCGCCGAGCTCGCGATAGGTCAGATATCGTCCGCCCTCAGCCAGATTGCGTCGCCATGAGCCGAGATGAACTTCATAGATCGAAATTGGCGCATCGCGGTCATTATGCCGCCATCGCTCCGCCATCCACTGGCCGTCCTGCCAGACATGACGCGACGGGTTGGCGATGATGGATGCCGTGTTTGGCGGTCTCTCGGCGCGCTCGGCATAGGGATCCGCCTTTAATGGCAGAAGCTGACCCTGTGCCCCAAGGATCTCGTATTTGTAGAGGTGTCCGGGGCGAAGGCCGGGGACAAACAATTCCCAAAACCCGCCGACGTTGCGCATCGGCATCCGACGACCATCCCAGGCATTGAAATCGCCGACGACGCTCACGCGGCGCGCGTTCGGCGCCCAGACCGCAAACGCTATTCCCTCGATACCCTCATGGGTAAACGGGTGAGCTCCTAGCTTGCGATAACTATGTAGATGATTGCCTTCTCTTAGGAGGTGGATATCGAGTTCACCAAGGACTTGTGGGAAACTATAGACGTCATAGAACTCGTGAGGGACCCCACCGCTCAATACCTTCAGTCGATAGCGGAAGGGCTCTTTGCGCTGGGGGACTGTCGCGACAAAGAACCCGTCGCGGTGGATTTGGACTGCCTTTGCCGCAGTTTCGCCGGTCGCGGAATCGACAACCGAGACCTCCTGGGTGTCTGGCAACATCGCGCGCACGACGACCCCGGCTGGCGCCCGGTGCATGCCGAGAAACGCGAAAGGGTCACCGTGCCGCGCCTCGACAACCGTCTGGACTTCCGGGTCAGTCGGCCGCCGCACGCTGTACCTCCGCTGTCCTGGCCAAGATTCCAAGTACTCCCCTCAAGGGTATGTCGACCCAACCGGGCCGGTTCGCCAATTCATAGGAGACTTCATAGATCGCCTTTTCGAGCGCAAAGAACGCCAACATCGTCCGTGCGTGATTCTTGTGCACCGGATACGAGCCGCAGCCGCGCATCGATTTGCGATAGGCCGCACGAAATCCGTCGACTGCGCGCTGACGCCAAGCTTCGGCCAATTGCGCCATTCGCGGCTCCGCCGCGGGGCGTGCTTCAGCGAGCTGTCGCACGGCAGTGAAGCTGGCGTAGTCGAACGAACGGATCATTCCGGCGACATCGCGCAACGGAGAGCTCTTGCGCCGGCGTTCGGCGAGCGGCCGGGCCGGTTCACCCTCGAAATCGATGATAAAGAAGTCGTTTTTGGCAACGAGAACCTGACCGAGATGAAGATCACCGTGATAACGCGTCTTCTGGGCCTCGACGTCATCAGGGATCAGCGTCCGAATTTGATGGAACAAGTTCTCACGGAGTGCGATCACCCGCTCCACCAGCTCCTGGGTCGAGGTCGGAAGCTTCGCGCGCTCGCGCTCTAATTTGGCAAGCATATCAGCAGCAGATGCTTCGAGCGTGCGGCGCCATTCATCGACATCTGCGCCAGTAATCGGCTCTGGCGCGAAATCGGGGTCATCGCAGCCCTTTTCGGCCAAGGCTCGATGCATCTCGGCCGTACGCAGGCCGAGTTGGCGCGCCAGATGCAAAAAGAAGATGTCGGGGTCGGGCAATTCGGACGGTCTCGTACCGCTCGACACCAATGCGTCGTCGAGATATCGGGTGAGGTAATCCAACGCCTGAGCCCAGCCGTCTCCCTGATTGCGGATAAAGCCAAACAACACTCCGAGCGCGTGGGTCTCGGGCGAGCCCTTGCCGTCGAGATCGAGTTCCATGAACGCCAGAAGCGGCGGGGTATTCGCAAACGCCGCGCGCTCGACCAGGAAGCGCGA
>Ga0126371_10006776_pt1 | contig 10213 bp, 11 predicted proteins | sample PanSoiMetaPlot_4_FD_110145 | JGI IMG/M metagenome (GOLD analysis project Ga0126371, IMG submission 110145) | Tropical forest soil microbial communities from Panama - MetaG Plot_4 | ecosystem: Environmental > Terrestrial > Soil > Tropical forest > Bulk soil | place: Panama | collected 2016-02-17
GTTTCCGGGCGAGGTCGCGTTCAAGCTCTACGACACCTACGGTTTCCCGCTCGATCTGACCGAGGACGTGTTGCGCAGTCGCGGCCGCAAGGTCGAAACCAAGGCGTTCGATGCGGCGATGGCGCGCCAGCGCGAAGAGGCGCGCAAATCGTGGGTCGGCTCGGGCGAGGCGGCGACCGATCAGGTGTGGCTCGCGCTGCGCGAAGAACTCGGCGCGACCGAGTTCCTCGGCTACGACGCCACCGAAGCCGAAGGCACGGTTCTCGCCATCGTGCAGAACGGCAAGCGCGTCGATGCGGTGAAGGCCGGCGACGAAGCCGCCATCGTCGTGTCGCAGACGCCGTTCTATGGCGAGTCCGGCGGCCAGGTCGGCGATACCGGCGCGCTGTTTACGGCCACAGGCAGCGAGTTCGCCGTCTCCGATACGCAGAAACGCGCCGGCGAGCTGTTTGTCCATCTCGGCAAAGTCGCCCGCGGCGGCTTCAAAATCGGCGACATCGTCGAACTCCGCATCGACGAGGTGCGACGCAACAAGTTGCGCGCCAACCATTCGGTCACCCATCTGCTGCACCAGGCGCTGCGCCGACGGCTCGGCGAGCATGTGACGCAGAAAGGCTCGCTGGTCGCGCCCGATCGCTTGCGTTTCGATTTCTCGCAGCCGCGTGCGCTCAGCGACGACGACCTCGCCGCGATCGAGGCCGCGGTCAACGCCCGCATCCGCCAGAACGCCGAGGTGCATACGCGGCTGATGACGCCGGACCACGCGGTCAAGGAAGGCGCGCTGGCGCTGTTCGGCGAGAAATACGGCGACGAGGTGCGCGTCGTGTCGATGGGTGAAGACAGCGAAGCGGATCATATGCCGCACGCCTTTTCGGTCGAGTTGTGCGGCGGCACGCACGTCCGCCGCACCGGCGATATCGGTCTGTTCAAGATCGTGTCCGAAAGCGCGGTCGCTTCGGGTGTACGCCGTATCGACGCGGTGACCGGCGCCGCGGCCGAAACCTATGTCGCCGACGAGGAAAAGCTGTTGCGCCAGGCCGCCGAGGCGATCAAGGCGTCGCCGGCCGAATTGCCGGCGCGTCTCGCGGCATTGCTCGACGAGCGCAAGCGGCTCGAACGCGAGCTGTCGGATGCGCGTCGCGCGGCGGCACTCGGCGGTGGCGGGAGCAAAGCCGCCGATGGCGCAGCCAAGGACGTCGCCGGCGTCAAGTTTGCCGCCCGTGCGCTCGATAATGTTCCCGCCAAAGAATTGAAAAGCCTGGCCGACGATCTCAAAAAGGAATTGGGCTCGGGCGTCGTCGCGTTAGTGGCGCGCGAAGAAGGCAAGGCGTCGATCGTCGTCGGCGTCACCACCGATCTCACCTCGCGTTTCGATGCAGTTGAGCTGGTGCGGCTGGGTGCAGCGGCGCTCGGCGGCAAAGGCGGCGGCGGCCGGCCCGATATGGCACAGGCCGGCGGTCCCGATCCGTCGCAGGCCGAAGCCGCGCTCGCCGCGGTCGAACGCGCGCTCGCCGAGAAACCGAAAGCCGCCTAGCGCGGTCGATCTGCCTGAAACAAGATGTCGCCCTCGCACGGCGCGTCGAGTGCCGCCCCGCCGGGCTGTCCGGCGTAGGCGCGATAGCTGAGCTCGCTCAGCATCCGCCACAACGCTGCAACGCTGCCGCCGGCGCGGCGCAAATGTGATTCATTGAGTTCGAGCAGCAGCGCCGGCTTGAAGCGCGCCAACGTCGCGCGGCCGCCTTCGATCATCGCCTGCTCCCAACCTTCGATGTCGGCCTTGATGAAATCGAGCCGTGTCAGCGCTAGGCGTGCCGCAAGGTCATCGAGCGTCGTGACCTCGACCGTTTCGATCTCGGCCGTGCCGGCGCGCGTGTGTGGCCCGAGATGCGCCAGGCCGAAACCATAGCTGCCCGATGTTTTGACAGGAATCGTCAGCGTCGCGGTTCCGGGGGCAGCGCCCAGGGCTAAAGACAGGATTTCGACATTGCGCAGGCGATTAAAGCGGATCGCAGTGCGTAGGATACGTAGCGCGTAGCTCTGCGGCTCGATGGCGTAGACACGGCCGTGCCGCGCCAGGCGCGCGAATAGTTTGGTGTATTGGCCAGCATGGGCGCCGACGTCGAGCACCACGGCGTCGACCGGGATCAGCGGCGCAAGCAGCGGCCGCATCTCCCAATGATGTTGCTTGCAGACCGCCTTGAAAAGATGCGCGAAGAATCCGGCGGTGATCCGTCCACGATAGGGCGAAGCGGTCGGCCCGCCGGCCATGCTCAAGCCATCTTCTGTTTCAGCCGGGCGTCGAGCCGGTCGAGGAACGGAATGGTGTTGAGGAACGGCGTCGTCGGGCCGATCAGAACGGCGAGGTCCTTGGTCATTTCGTCGGCCTCGACCGCTTCGATGCATACTTTCTCGAGCGTCTCGGCGAAGCGCACCACGTCGGGCGTCTTGTCGAACGTGCCGCGATACCACAGACCGCGCGTCCAGGCGAAGATCGAAGCGATCGGGTTGGTCGATGTTTCCTTGCCCTGCTGATAGAGGCGGAAGTGGCGCGTCACCGTGCCGTGCGCCGCCTCGGCTTCGACTGTCTTGCCGTCGGGCGTCATCAGCACCGAGGTCATCAGGCCGAGCGAGCCGTAGCCTTGTGCGACGACGTCGGACTGGACGTCGCCGTCGTAGTTCTTGCAAGCCCAGATGAAATTGCCGTTCCACTTGAGCGCCGACGCGACCATGTCGTCGATCAATCGGTGTTCGTAGGTGATTTTCTTCGTCTTGAATTGCGCGGCGAATTCTTTGTCGAACACTTCCTCGAATAGATCCTTGAAGCGGCCGTCGTAGACCTTGAGAATTGTATTCTTGGTCGAGAGATAGACCGGCCAGCCGCGCTGCAGTCCGTAATTGAAGCAGGCGCGGGCGAAACCGCGGATCGATTCATCGAGGTTGTACATGCCAAGCGCGATGCCGCTTTCGGGAAATTCGAAGACGTCGTAGGTCGTCGGCTTGCCGCCATCTTTCGGCGTGAAGGTCATGGTCAGCTTGCCCGGTCCCGGCACCTTGAAATCGGTGGCGCGGTACTGGTCACCGTAGGCGTGGCGGCCGATGACGATCGGTGCTGTCCAACCCGGCACCAGCCGCGGGATGTTCTTGATGACGATCGGCTCGCGGAAGATGGTGCCACCGAGGATGTTGCGGATCGTGCCGTTGGGCGAGCGGTACATTTTTTTGAGGTTGAATTCCTTCACCCGCGCCTCGTCGGGCGTGATCGTCGCGCACTTCACGGCGACGCCGTATTTCCGCGTTGCATTGGCGGAATCGACCGTGACCTGATCGTCGGTGCGGTCGCGCTCCTCCATGCCCAGGTCGAAGTATTTCAGCTCGATGTCGAGATAGGGCAGGATCAGCTTGTCTTTGATGAATTTCCAGATGATGCGCGTCATCTCGTCGCCGTCCATCTCGACGACGGGGTTCGCGACTTTGATCTTTTTCATGCGTGGCGGGCCTTTTTCTTGAGCGGACCGACAGAGGGCGGTGCGGTATCGGGCGCCCGTGCGGCGGCCGGGACAATAGCCACGCCCCCCGAGTCGCGCAAGCGGCCCCGGCGCCGCGCCGTGGTGTGCTTTAGACCAGACCGCTTTTCGCCGTTGCATGCGGCTGTGGCGCCTTCAAAACGGCGTTGGGCAGATCTTCGACGCGCGGCAGTACTTGATAAAGAGCACGCGCGTTACGTGGCGCAAAACCAGAATCGATCACATGCTCGAAAAGGTGCAGCAGCGGCACCCAGTACTCCTGGATATCGATCAGGAAAATCGGCTTGTCGTGCAGGCCGAGCTGCCGCCATGTGATGCATTCGAGCGCCTCTTCCAGCGTACCGAAGCCGCCGGGCAAGATAGCGAAGGCGTCGGACATCTCGAACATGGCTTGTTTGCGCTCGTGCATGCTGTCGACGACGAGCAACTGCGTCAGGCCGGTGTGGCCGATCTCGCGCTCGTGCAAATGGCCGGGGATGATGCCGATGACTTCGCCGCCATGCGCCAAAGCGGCGTCCGCCATCAAGCCCATGAGGCCGACGCGCCCGCCGCCATAAACCAGCCCGATGCCGCGCTCGGCCAGGATGCTGCCCATGCGGATGGCGGCTGCGCGGTAGGACTCATCGACGTTTCCAGAGGCGCCGCAATAGACGCAGATACGCTTGATCGATGTCATGCTTCGTTACCTTCGTGCTTGCATTACAGCATGCCCGCAAGCGACCGCCCGGGTCGAGCGCTCAATGCGTGGCATTTCGGCGTCGATGGAATTAACACCCGCATCGGCGTGCGGCAGTCGTGCGATCTGCTGCGCCGCGCGCCGTCACAACACCTGTCCGTTGAAGGCCTGACGGCCCTCGCGATCCTCGATCTCGACGACCCACACGTCAGGATCTCGCTTCACCTGGCGCGCGATATAGGCGTCGGCGGTCGGTTCGTCGACCGGCGCGTTGCCGGTGGCGCGCAGCCAGGCGAGTTCGCCGCTCTGGCCGCGGGTTTGCGCCAGCACGGTGCAGCCGAGATCGGCGCGGTTGAGCTTGACCAGGATCGTGCCGGCGTCCTCGTCGCCGCGGCGCGTGACGGCAATCGGCACCGCACGCTGCGCGCACAACCGCACCGCTGCCTGCACCACCAGCTTGGTCTTGAGCCGCGCTTCCAACGCGCGGCTCACGCGCTCTTCGGGAAGTTGAGCTCGATCATCACGCCGTTGGGATCGGGAAAGAAGATCTGCTGCACGCCGGCGCCGGGCGGATCGCGTTCTTCGAATTTGACGCCGCGGCTGGCGATGTGCGCGCGCATGCCGGTGAAATCCCGGCCGATGAATGCGACGTGATCGAAATTGCCGGTATGCGCGCCGTCGGGCCCGGCGCCGATCGCACCGCTGTCGGGCACGAGATGGATCACCGGCTGCTCGCCGCAATAGAGCCAGTAGCCGGGAAAGGTGAGGGGTGGGCGCCAGCCGGCATGGAAGCCCAGCACGCTTTCATAGAAATTCTTGGTGCCTTCCATGTCCCGAGTGCGCACGGTGACGTGGTTGAGTTGAGTCAACGGCATGGATGTCTCCTGTTGCGCCGATTTTAGCGCAACGCCGGAGCCGGGCGCTATTGCGCTGCCGCGACCCGCGTCTTGACCTGGTCGACGATTTTGGCCGCAGTGTCTTTGGCGTTGCGGTCGAGGTCCTTGCTCGCCATGACGAAACGCGCCGCCGCGACATACGGGTTGAGCGTCACCACGGCGCCGCGGCTCAAGTACCGGCTGGAATCCGCGGTACGCCACGCCAAGCAGCGCCTGCGCGGTCCGGCGCCGCGGTAAGCGCTGCGAGCGCGGCGCGCGCCGCTTCTTCGCCGGTCATGTAAGCGCCGTGCGCGGTACCGAAATGCGCGATCGAGCACGCCTCGCCGGCGAAGAACAACCGCTCGCCGACCGGCGCCGCCAGCGTCGTGCGATCGTCGGCGTGACCGGGCAACGCCATCGAATAGGAACCGCGCGCATAGACGTCGAGTCCCCAGGACGACGCCGCGATCGGCGACAGATGCGCCTTGATGTTGGAACCGAACAAACCGGCGAGTTCGTCTGTCGCGAACGCCGCGAAGGCATCGATGCCGCCGCGTTCGAGCTCGGCCGATAGCACGCCGCCGAAGAATCCGGCGATCACCGGCCAGCTGTGCGGTCGGATCTGATAGCTGCCGGTCTTGACGCGGTCGAGCGCGCCGACCAAGTGGCGGTCGGCGTCGCGTATAAGCTCGCGCGCGCCGACGTCGTCGAGCCGTAGGAACAGCTTGTTGACGATGCCGAGCGGCAGGCCGCCGGCGGCTGCGATTTTCTCTGGCAAGGCCGGCGCGAACTTCACTCGTTCCTCAGCGATGATCGTCGTCGGCAGGGTGACGATCGCCGCACGTGCGGACAGCGTGCCGCGATCCGTCTCGACGCGCACGCCTGGGCCGGCGTGGTCGATGTGCCCGACCCGCGTATTGAACTCGACCGGCAGCCCGTCGCCGTAGCGCGCGATCAATGCACCGTAGCCTTCGAGTACGCGCCAATTGACGTAGGTCGGATCATAGCGGCCGTAATCGTGCACCGAGACCTCGTCGATCTCGGCGCCGTTGGCCCAGTTGCTGATCGCGCCAAGCAACGCATTCCATTTGCCGTTGGGTTCGAGCAGGCTTGAAGCTGGCCGATCTTCAGGCGCGTCGGCGGCGTGATCGAGCCGCGCATAGAACGTGTCCATTGCCGTCTGCCACTCGCGTTGCGCGGCGTCGCCTTCGAACCAGGCGACGCGCCGGCCCCAATCCGGCAGCGTCTCGTCGACGGTGAAGCCGAGCTGACGCGCGATCGGGACCCACGGGTTGATGTCGGCCGAATGCAGCCATTCGCAGCCGAGATCGACGGCGAAGCCGAGCTCCGTCGGCACCGTATACGCGCGTCCGCCCATACGCGTGCGCGCCTCGACAATCTTGATTGTCAGGCCGGCTGCCGCCAAATGCCGGGCGGCGGATATGCCCGCCGCGCCAGCGCCGATGATCACGACGTCGAATTCGCCGCCGCTTTCCGCCATAGTGAGCCCTTCCGCCACACCCGATTGTAAACCCGTCGCCGCCGATGCCCGATACCGAAGCCGTCGCCAGGCTTATCCGCGAAACCGCACAAAGCGTCATACTGCCGCGCTTCGGCACGCTCAAGCGCGAGGAGATGCGCGAGAAGGCACCAGGCGATTTGGTGACGATCGCCGACCTTGAGGCCGAACACCGGCTCACGGCCGGGCTGAGCGAGATCGCGCCCGGTTCGGCAGTTTTGGGCGAAGAAGCCGTCGCCGCCGATCCGGGGCGGCTGAGCCTAGCCGCCACATGTGACAGTTTGTGGATCGTCGATCCGGTCGACGGCACGGCCAATTTCGCGCGCGGCCAGCCCGGCTTTGCGGTGATCGTCGCCTATCTCGAACACGGCCGGACGCGTGCCGGCTGGATCTTCGATCCGCTCGGCGATCGTCTGGTCTGGGCCGAAGCCGGCGCTGGCGCCTGGTCGGACGGAACGCGACTGCACATTGCGCCGGCGCCAGCCGAGCCGGTCGGCGCCGCCTATGGTCGCACGGCGTCCGGCGTGCGCTCGGCCAAGGCCATCGAGCAGGCCGGCATGCGCACGCACAATGTCGGCTCGAGCGGCATCGAGTACGTCAATCTGGCGCTCAGTTCGGCGCATTTTGCGCTCCACTCGCGCTCGCTGCCGTGGGACCACGCCGCTGGCATGCTGATCGCGGTGGAAGCCGGCGGCCGTGCCGCGTTTCTCGACGGGACGCGGTACGATCCTGCCATTCACGACAGCGCGGTGTTGGCCGCGAGCGACGCGGCGTGTTGGGCGCGCGTGCGTGACGCGGTGACGGCGCCGATCCAGGGTGCGACGGCGCCGTGAGCGCGATGCACGGCAAGACCGTCGTCATCACCGGCGCGACGGCGGGCATCGGCCGCGTCGCGTGCGAACGGTTGGCGGCGATGGGCGCGTCGCTTGTCCTGGTCGCGCGCGATCGGGCGCGCGCCGAGAGACTGGCGGCCGAATTGATGCGCGCCGGAGCACCGCGGGTCAGTGTCTTCGTCGCCGATCTGTTGCAACTTGCCGAGGTGCGGCGCATCGCGGTCGAACTTGCGGGGCTGCCCCGCATCGATGTGCTGCTCAACAATGCCGGCGCGATCTTCAACCGGCGCGCGCAGACCGCGGACGGTTTCGAGCGTACGTTCGCACTCAATCATCTGGCGTACTTTACTCTGACCAACCTGTTGCGCGACCGGCTGAAGATTTCGGCGCCGGCGCGGGTGATCAACGTCGCGTCCGAAGCGCACCGCGGCGCCTCGTTGGCTTTCGACGATCTACAGACGCTTCGCGGTTACAACGGTTGGCTCGCTTATCGCCGGTCGAAATTGTGCAACATCCTTTTTACGCGAACGCTGGCGCGCCGGCTTGCCGGATCGGGTGTGACTGCCAACGCGCTGCATCCGGGTTTCGTCGCCACCAGCTTCGGCAACAACAACGGCGGCGTTTTCCGTTTCGGTCTCGGCATCGCCAAGCGGTTCATGGCGATCTCGCCGGCGGACGGTGCCAAGACGTCGGTCTATCTCGCCTCGGCGTCGGAAATCGCCGAGCTGTCTGGCCTCTATTTCGACAAATGCGCGGTGCGCGAACCGTCGGCTGCAGCCCAGGACGACGAAGCCGCCGAGCGTCTGTGGCGCGAAAGCGCACGCATGACGGGCGTCGGCTGATTCCGACGCAACGGCCGTCAATCGAGCGGGAAGAAATCGACCGCTTCGGCGACGAGGTTCTGCCGCTGCGCTTCGCTCGGCGGCCCGGCCGGATTGGGGGCATAGATCGTGGCGCCGAAAAGGCCGTCGCCGTGGATACCGTCGCTCGCGAGCGGCATGATGATGCGTTCGCCTTGGCCATAGCGGCCGGCGTGGATGAACACCGGGCCGGTGCCATGCGCGAAGGCCGGCTCGCTGACGACGCGTTTGTGGCGCGCGAACATCATTTCGTATTGCCGGCCGCGGAAATATTCCTTCATCGGCTTGCCGCGCAGGCTTTCACCGAAGGCCTCGATAATGGAATCTCCCGCCAGCCGTCCGGTGAACGTGTCGGTGGCGCTGTCGTATTTCCACGACCAGACAATCGGCAGGAACGGCGCGATCGCGGACGGGTCGATGTCCTTCCAGCCGGGCATACGCCTGCCGTTGCGCGCCGTGTCCCAGTGCAGCGCGATGCGGCGAAGGTCCGGCGATTTGATCACCGCGAAAAAATCCTGGAAGCTCATCAGCACCACCTGGCCATGTTGACCGTCGTGCGGTTGGGCTCCGAATTGGCGGCGTCGCTATTGAAGATGCGCCGCGGCTACCAGAATACATTGGTATGACGGTTGCTGCGACCGACCATTTGTTCCCGATGATGCACTGGGCGATAGACCGACAGAGGGAGGCGACGAAGCGGCGCTGCTGTCGGTTACGACGGGTCCCCGGCGCGTGCAGTTGACGATTACCGGCCAGAAGGGTCCGTTCGTCTTCGTGCTGTCGCCGCGCGATTACGCCGCGTTCGACGCGACGGACGGCGACGTGGCTCGCGCACTAGCCGCACGGCGGGCAAGTCCCTATATGATGGGGCCATGGCGCGAAATCCCTATGAAGTGCTTGGCGTAGCACGCGACGCGAGCGAAGACGATATCCGCCGCGCTTATCGCCGGCTTGCCAAGCAGCACCACCCCGACCTCAATCCCGGCAACAAAGAGGCCGAAGCACGCTTCAAGGACGTGAGCGCGGCCAACGATCTCTTGTCGGACGCTGCGAAACGCGCGCGCTACGATCGCGGCGAGATCGACGAAAGCGGCGCGGAGAAACCGCAATACCACGCCAATTATCGCGGCTTCGCCGAGGGCCCGGACGGCGCGAAATACTATACGACCGAAGGCGTCGCGCCGGAGGACCTCGAGGATTTGTTCGCGATCTTCGGCGGTCGCGGCGGCAATTTCGGCGGAACCGCCGGCGATGGGCCGTTCACGCGGCGCACCCACGTGCGCATGCGCGGCGCCGATCAGCATTACATGCTGACGATCGATTTTCTCGAAGCGATCAACGGCGCCAAGAAGCGGCTGCAACTCGCGCCCGACAAGAGCCTCGACGTCACGGTTCCGCCGGGTCTGCGCGACGGCCAGATTCTGCGCTTGAAAGAGCAGGGCGGCGACGGCGTCGGCGGCGGGCCGAAGGGCGACGCACTGATCGAGGTGCACGTTGCGCCACACGCGCTCTTCCGCCGCGACGGCGACGACATTCACATCGAACTACCGGTAACGATCGCCGAAGCGGCGCTCGGCGGCAAGATTTCTGCGCCGACGCCGACCGGCGCGGTGACGATGACGGTGCCGGCCGGTTCGAACAGCGGTACCCGTCTGCGGTTGCGCGGCAAAGGCGCACCCAAGGCGGATGGCGGCCACGGTGACGAATACGTGACGCTCAAGGTCGTGCTGCCCGACGGCGGCGACAAGGCGCTCGCCGATTTCCTGCGCGACTGGGCGCCGAAACATCCCTATGACCCGCGCCGGGCGATGGGGTCGTCATGATCAGCTTCGAAGCCGTGTGCCGGATCGTGCAACTCGAGCCGATCGAACTCGAACGCTGGATCGCGGAGCGCTGGGTTTTGCCGGCAAGCGAGGGGTCGGGTTA
>Ga0126371_10006777_pt1 | contig 10212 bp, 9 predicted proteins | sample PanSoiMetaPlot_4_FD_110145 | JGI IMG/M metagenome (GOLD analysis project Ga0126371, IMG submission 110145) | Tropical forest soil microbial communities from Panama - MetaG Plot_4 | ecosystem: Environmental > Terrestrial > Soil > Tropical forest > Bulk soil | place: Panama | collected 2016-02-17
CAAGGGCAAACCGATTTCAGTAAGATCGAGATCAAGGCCACCAAAATTACCGATAGTTTCTATACCCTCGAGGGCCAGGGCGGCATGATCGGCATCCTCGTAGGCCCCGACGGCGTATTCATGGTTGATTCGCAATACGCCCCACTGACCGAGAAAATCGTCGCCGCCGTGAAACAGATCACCAATCAGCCCATCCGCTTCATGGTCAACACGCACGTTCATCCGGACCACACCGGCGGTAATGAAAACCTGGGGAAAATGGGCGTGATTATCATTTCTCGCGACGAATTGCGCAAGCGACTCGAAGAAGGAACTCCAGCCGTCAACGGAGCCGGCGGCCGGGCGCCCCTGGCACCAGTCGGGCTGCCCCTGATCACCTATGAAGGCAAGATGACCTTTCACATAGACGGCGAAAACGTCGAACTCGTCCCCATTCCCCACGCCCACACCGACGGCGATACGCTCGTTCATTTCCCCAAGAACAACGTCATCATGACCGGCGACTTCTACCGCTCGGTTGGCTATCCCAATATCGACCGCGCCAATGGCGGCTCACTCAGCGGCATGATCGAAGGGCTGACCTATATCGTGAGCATCGCCGGCCCGGACACCAAGATCATTCCCGGCCATGGCCCCACCGTCAGCAAGACAGAGGTCGCCGCGCACCGCGATATGATTATCGCCATTCGCGACAAAGTGGCCCAACTCATGGAGCAGGGAAAATCCGAGCAGGACGTAATCGCCGCGCATCCCACGGCCGACTACGACGCCAAAGTCCCCCAGGCCGCGCAGACCTCCGAACGGTTCCTTGGACAGCTGTACGCCGAAATGAAACCTCGCATCAGCAGCAACGGCCAATAGCTGCTCGCGGAAATCTCACCGAAGGGCGGCCACTTTGGCCGCCCTCCTAACGGCAGCACCCCGTCAGTCGCAGCCCATGCCGGCTACGTTCCGATCGCACTGATCGGCCGTCCAGCTGACGCTGCGCCCTATCTCTCTGGTACAATTCCGCCACATTTTGTAAATCCACACCGGAGCCGAACGCATGCCAGCCACCCAGAATTTCGAGAATCACACCAGGTTTGTTCCGGCCTACCACGGGGTTGCTTTTTTCATTTTCGTGATCAACTTCGCCTGGTGCATCTACCAGGTAATCCATGCCCCCTCGGGCCAGACAGTCATTGCGCTGCTGCTTTCCATCGCCTTCCTGCTGGTTTTCTTCTTCGCGCGCATATTCGCCCTCACCGTGCAGGACCGCGTCATCCGACTTGAAATGCGGTTGCGCATGCAACAGCTTCTTCCACTGGACCTGCGTCCGCGCATCAACGACTTTTCCGTGAATCAGTTGATCGCGCTGCGCTTCGCCGGCGATGAGGAACTACCGGAACTGGCGAGAAAGGTGCTCGAGGACAAGATCAACCACCGCAAAACCATCAAAAAAATGGTGAAAAATTGGCAGGCGGACCTTTTGCGAGCGTAAGCGGGAAGATCGGCGGAAAACTTCTGCGGAACGCTGGTAGTTTTACTCGAAAGCTTTTGCGCGGCGCTACGTATTTAATGCGCAGCAGCCGCAGGGGCGCGCCCAGCTCCTGTGGTTGCTCCTATCTCTCGCAGTTTTGCGCTAGAGCGCTTCGACTCGTCCGATCCAGGAAAGCGGCGCTCCACTTCGTGCAGGTCCCGCACTCCGGAAGCCTTCAAACCTAGTTCCAGTTCGGCCATGCCCTTTTTGTATAAGGAGGCGGCGAGCTTAAAGCTTCGCGGATAATTCATCAGCACGTTGTCGTAGGCCATGATGGCATTCGTGAAATCGTTTTGCGCGTAATAGATCTCGCCCAAATAGAATTGCGCGTTGGAGGCCAGGTCGTTAGTGGGGAAATTCTTGATGTAGTCGGTGAATTCCTGTCGAGACAGATCGTATTTCCCGCCAGTGAAGTCGCGCAGTCCGTTCTGGTAAAGCGTATCGGCTGAAATCGGCGGAAGCCCGGAAGGCGCCGCTCCTGCCGGACTAAGTCCCGCCGGAGGGGGACCACCGGCAGCGGGAGGGGCTCCGCCCGGATTGTAAGCGTTCGGCGCTCCGCCCTGAGGAGCGGCCGTTCCGCCGGCCGGGGCGTTTCCGGAAACCTTGGCATCGATGCTCTGCAGCAGATTCTGCATGTCGGTCACCTGCTGCGCAACTTTTCCGAGGCGCGCCTGCACTTCCTGCAAATTGTCCTGCAATCCCTGCGTGGTCTGTGTCACTGAAGTGATGCTCGATCCGGTGTTGGCCTGCACCTCCTGCACTGTCTTTTGCAGGTTGCCCATTTGACCATTGAGCTGATTGGTGTTGTCGAGCGCCTGCTGCACCAGCGTCTTCAGCGTAGCGCTATTGGTATCGACAGCGCTGCGCAGATCCTGCTGTTGCTGCAGCACCTGCGAAATCTGCTGCTGGAGTTCCACAATTTCTCGTGATACGGCGCTGGCCGGCTGGGGAGAAAAAAGAATCCCGCCGAGCGCTCCGAAGCACATCGACGCAATTCCCACCACTAACCATTGTTTGCGCAAGTGACGCCTCCTTCCTCTACGGTACGCGGCGGCGCGGGAGTGCGCCGCCGAAGACTAAACTTATTGTGCCATGCTTTGACCTGACATGGCTCCAGCCATTTCTCACAGGGGCAACGGCTGGCGCCCGCCTAGCCGTGTGCGAGCGAGCCCTTCCCGCTTAGCGAGCCATTACGAAGTGTGCACGCCGATTTTGCTGCCAGCACTCCTCGTTGTGCTCCCCGCAAAAGGGACGCTCCTTACCCCAACTGATGGTCTCTACCCGATCCGATGTGATTCCCAGCGAGATCAGGAAGTTCTTCGCCGCCTCCGCTCGACGCTGCCCTAACCCCAGGTTGTACTCGGTCGATCCGCGCTCGTCGCAATGCCCTTCCAGCGACACGCGCACCTGCGGATATGACCGCAGGAATTCCGCGTCCTTGGTCAGCGCTTGACGCGCGTCGGGCCGCAGGTCGGACTTGTCCAGGTCGAAAAACGCGTCGCGCACATTCTGATCGAAAAGCTGTTGCACGTTGGGTGGACCCGCTGGTCGCGGCGGTGCTTCGGCATTTCTCGCATTCACGTCCACTCGCGCGCTGGCTGTGGCCGTTCCGCCCGCTCCGGTCGCGGTGATGGTGTAGGTCGTCGATTCGTTCGGGTTGACCGGCGTCGAGCCCTGCGGCGCCACCTTCCCAACCCCGGGCTCGATATCGAGATCGGTCGCGCTGGTTGAGGACCACGACAGCGTCACCGTTTGCCCCGGGTTGATCGAACCCGGCGAGGCATTCAGCGTCACCGTGGGTTGTGCAGCGGGCGCCGGCGGCGGAGCCGGAGGAGCCGTCGCTACCTGTTTCTTGCAGCCGGCTATAAACGCAACGAAAGCGGCGAACCCGAGCACCAATACCGCCTTGCGGGAGATGCGATTCTGCATCGACAGCCTCCTTCAGCGCTCCAGTAGGAGCTTTACAAGAATTTGTCCGAAAGTCTCTACACCCAAACCAAACCCGAAAATGAATGCCTGTGATCGGTGGATGAAAATTTAGCCGGGCTGCCCTTCGCCCGGTGGTGTGCGGCCACTGCGGCCAACTCGCAGCCGCGTATCCCGTTTTGCCCATCTTTCGCTTAACACTGCAACGGACGTTGATCCTAACCGCTCCCTCACTTCGGCGACCAGTTCGGAGATTCGTTTTGTCCTTGAAAAGTTAACTGTCGCGGCTCGCTGCCGTCGGCCAGCACGGTCCATATCTGTCTCGTGCCGGTGCGTGTCGATTCGAAAACAAGGTGACGCCCATCGGGCGCCCAGCTGGGGCGCTCGTTCCTCGCGGAATCGCGTGTTAGTTCCAGCAGCTGGTGGCTGACAATGTCCATCACGTAGATGTCATAGTTGCCCGTTGGCCGCCGCCAGCTAAAGGCCACCAACTGTCCGTTCGGCGACCAGGCCGGATCGATTACATAGCCCTTGTCCGGCAGATCGATCTTCTGCACGTCCGAGCCGTCCGAATTGGACAAATAAAGCACCGGGCTTCCCGCTCGGTCGCTCACAAACACCAGTTGCTTGCCCGTTTTCGGGTTCCACGCCGGCGACGTGCTCACCCCTGCCGCGAACGTCACGCGATGCAAATGCCCGCCGCCGGCATCTGATACGTAAATTTCCGGATCGCCCGCCTGGCTCGACATGAAAGCCAGTTCGCTGCCGTCGGGAGACCAGGCTGGCGAACTGTTTGTTCCCCGGAAGCGTGGAAACGCAATCAACCGGTTCGAATCGGTCGAGTAAATGCAGATTTGCGCCGAAGTAATCCCGCGAAAGGGCACATAGCAGGTGAAGGCGATGCGCGCGGCATCTGGCGACCATCGCGGCGTTAGCGAAATCGATCGCAGCATGGAAAGTTGATGCTGGTTCGCTCCGTCGTAATCCATGGCCCAGATCTCTTTGTTGCCGCTCTTGTTGCTCACGTAAGCAATCTGCGTCTGCGCGATGCCCGGCAATCCCCCGCTCAGTATGCCGATAATGTCGTCCGCGAATTGGTGCGCCAGTTTTCGCGCGTCGTTATCTTTCGCTTCGCCCCGGTAAATCTTTTGTAATGCCAGCGGCGCGCTGGGATTGTGAACGTCGGACAGGAAGCCCGCCACCGCCAGACTAGCGCCATCCACAGTCACATTTCCATAAGCCACCATATAAGCATTGGCCGGCGCGGCCGCCCAGTCTGCTGCTTTCATTTCATTCGGTTGGCTCGGAACCTGCGTCGGATAAAAGCTCGGGCTAACCATGTCGAGCACGCCTGAATATTCCAGGTCAGACCACAAAACGTCGTGAAAAGTTTTCTCCAGCGGCTGCGCTGGCGCCGACCGCGGCGCAAGGTCGGGCGCTGCCAGCCGCGCCTTGCTGACTCCCAGTCCCGTGCCGGTCTTGAACCAATCCTGCGCCGATGCGGGTCCGGGCGCGCACAACGCCAGAATCGCCACAATCCCGAGCGTCGCAAGCCTTGCTGCCTGTCGTGCCATGTCTGGTTTCATGAGCGAGCCTTTTGAATGCGATCTATTTATCTACTGCTTATCTACCGTCGAAAATCGAAATAAAATTCCACGTTCACGCTCGATCCCGCATATTGCGGGGGCAGTCCCTGCAGCGGGCTGGAATCCTTCACGGCGCGCACCGCCGAGGTATCCACCGAATAGTTGTTGCTTCGCTGAAGTACTTGAATGTTGGTCACCGATCCGTCGCGCAGAATAGTGAAGGTCACCACGACTCGCGGTGCCGCGGATACGTTCGGATCGATGGTCGATTGCAGCCAATTGCTGCTGATCCGGCGCTGCACCGCCTCCACGTACCAGGAAAACCTCGACCCGAAGTCTCCGCCGCTCACGCCGTTAAAGGCCAGTCCGCCCTGCGTGGTCCCCTGTCCCATGGCAAACGAGGACGTTGGGATCGTAGGCGCGCCCCCTTGTCCGTAAGGAATCGCATTCGGCGGTGGTGGCGAGGGATTTTCCAGAATCTTGGAAGGGTGCGGAATGACTTTCGGCGGCGGCTCGTGATTTAGCGTCGGGGGCGTCGGCTTGGGCGGAATCTTTGGCGGCTTGAGTTCCTTGAACTTCGGAATCGGCAACGCATCCGGAGGTGGCGGCTCGACCTTGGGTGGTTCTGCTGTGTAGAGTCCCTTCGTGTTGTCGACCGTTCGGCTGGTGGTTTCCACCTCGGGATGCGGCAGCGGTATCGCTGGCACGTTCCCGACCAGTCCCACCGTCACCGAACCTCCGGGCCCGCCCCAGGATTCGCCGTGATGGGTGTTCAGCATCCCGAAAGCCACCGCGCCCGCCAGCGCCGCATGCAACAGAAACGAATAAGAGAACGGCTTCTTGTAGCTGTCGCTCGGATGATGGTATGGGGCGGCGAATGCCATCTCGCTCACTGAGATTGTGCGTGCTCGGTCAATGGTTGCGTCACCACGCTGATGTTCGTAATGCCCGATTGCCTCAACGCGTCCACCACCGTGGCCCAGCTTCCAAACGGAACCGTCTCGTCGCAACGCACATACACCGCTTGCTTGGACACATCCTTCGATTGCGACGCGATCTGCTGGCCGATCTGGTGGATGTTCACCGGCTTGTCGTTCAGATAAACCTTCTGCGCCCGGTCGATGGTCACCACCATCCGGTTTTCCGTAAGCTCCTTCACGGTTTTCGTCTTGGGCACGTCTACGTCGATACCGGACTGCAGAATCGGCGCCGTGATCATAAAGATGATCAGCAACACCAAAACCACGTCGATGAAGGGCACCATGTTGATTTCCGAAAGCGAGGTGCCGGTTTCGCGTTGAATTTGCGGCATAAAGAAAATCTACGAGCTGTACATCGTTTCGACCTTCGCGACAAATTCCGACGCAAAGTGGTCCATGCGCGTCGCCATGCCGCGAATTCCGTGGAGGTAGTGGTTGTACGCGATCAAGGCTGGGATGGCCGCGAAAAGTCCTGCTGCTGTGGTGATGAGCGCTTCGGCGATGCCCGGCGCCACCGCGCGCAGACTGGCCGCGCCCGCGTCGCCCAAACCGGCGAAGGCATCCATTACACCCCACACCGTGCCGAACAGGCCGATGAACGGTGAAACCGAGGCAATGGTGGCCAGCCAGGACATGCCGCTCTCCAGTCGCCGCACTTCGTCGCCCGCAGCCACCTGCATCTCCACCCCTACCGCGCTCGGATTCTTCACCTTGGCGCCTCGCGGGTTGTTTCCATCAAGCTGCGCGCGCAATTCCGCGTAGCCCGCGTCGTAAACGGCGATCAGCGGCGTGCCATTCGACCCCGCCTTCAGAGTTCGTGGGTCAGGCAAGGCGCCACCCGCGCGGAACATCTGCAGAAAGCGATTGGTCTTGCGCTGCACGCCGCCCAGTTGCACCCATTTTTGAAAGATGATCGCCCACGAGGTAACAGAGAGGAAAATCAGAATGCCGAGAATAACTCGCGCAACTCCGCTCGTCTGCTCCAGTAACGTGAGCGGGCTGGCAAATAAGAGCAGCGCCAAGCCTGAAATTGTTCGCCCCCCTCAGGGAAAGTATGCAAAATGCCGGGCGAAATTAACGTAGCATACGCATTTCAGGCGGTCAAACGCCGTTATCCGGGCTAGAAATTTGCATGTGTCTGAAACGACATACGCGCGATTGCAGCGTTCGGTCGGCTCGCCGCATCTGCGACTTCAGTAGTTTTCCTTCTGGCTCTTTTCGCTCGCTCAGATCGTCCTTGACCTCTGCTCTCACTGCCCGCTCGGCACGTATCCCGCCTTCAACGTGCGGTACGCCGCTTCGATGTTATTGGGCAGCCGTTCCTTCGCGCCCTCGAGATTCTCATATTCCGGCATCTTGATTTCCGCCTTGATCTGATCGAGCGATTTTCCTTGCTTCATCAGCTCATTCACGCGCGCCAGCAGCGTCTCCAGATATTTTTCATAATCGGACAGCATCTTCGCCGTGGTCGGAACGCCGTGTCCCGGAATCACCATCTCCGGATTGAGCGCCTGCATCATCTTCAGCATGGCGATCATGTCTGGGATCTTCGTGTGCGGCCGGATGGTGTTGATTTGTTTCTCCACCGCCACCGACGCTGCGAAGAGTACGCGCTCGTTCGGCAGCCACACCGCCGTGTTGGCCAGACTGTGCGTGGTTCCAAGGTTGTACAAAATAAGTGTTCGCTCGCCCACATGGAGTTCCATCTTGTCGCCATACTCGATCTGCGGCGTCACCAGCTTGAATCCTTCGAGCGCTGCGTGCATTTCCGGCGAGCTTTTATCCTGGTCCGCCATGCGCTTCCCGTCGAATGACTGTCTCATCTCGTCGCCTGCGCCCTTCGCGTTGATCATCACGGCCGAGGGAAACAGCCAATGCCCGTAGGTGTGGTCCGGGTGCGTTTCCGTGTCGACGATAAACTTCACAGGCTGCGAGCTCAGCTTCTTGGTTGCTTCCAGAATCTCGCGGCTGTCGATGGCCGTTTGCCCCGTGTCCACCAGGACGATCCCTTCGGAGGTCACGATAATGCTGCCGTTGGAATTTGCTTGCGGCGTGGACTTCGCCGTCTGCACGTAAATTCCGTCCTTAATTTTTGTGAAGTGTGGCCCCAATTCCTGTGCGTGTGCCGCTGTCCCGGCACACATCACCCAGATGACATAGACCGCGCTCATTATCGCCGGTGGCAATTTGATCCTCATTTTTCGACCCTTTCGGCCGCGTCCATGCGACACGCAGCGCCATCGCACCGAGCTCGGCTGTTTCGCGCGAGGCATCTTACAACACCGCAGCGGATTCAGAAACGCTCCAGCGCTGGCTGCTAATTTTCATCCTCTGCTTGCATTCAAATGCTTCGCCTAAATCGAAGAAATTGGCGCTTCTAATAAGCCAGCTAGAGATCACTTCCATCCGAACAATTGCTTCATCAATTGCCCCGGATGTAGAATCGGAAACCGCGCCGGAGTGGCGGAATTGGCAGACGCGCACGACTCAAAATCGTGTGGCCTTCGGGCCATGTCGGTTCGACCCCGACCTTCGGCACCATTTCACCTCCTACTAATCCCGCGGAGCGGGAGGAACTCGGCATTTCGGTGCGGCTCGATATCGCCAAGCTGCCGCGCTTAGAGACCAGCCGGGCAAGATTCTGTCCGTACGCTACTCAAATGTGTTGGACCCAGGGTCGAAACGGGGATCGACGCCGCTCGGGATCGGAAAAGCTCTAGTTCTAGGACTATCTGTTGCCCGCTAAGGAACACAATTGACGTCGCTTGCTTTACTCCGAGAGGCAGCGCGATGATAATTTCCCCGTCTGGTAATGCGCTCTAACTGGGGAACCATGACCGTCCCAGATTGCAACTAGAGACGCTCTGAACTGGAAACTTTCGAATGCCAGGAAGGTATTGTCCACCGATGAAGAAGGCCAGAAACCGGGTACCCTTCCACGAGATTTAGCCCTGTGACTTTTCGGACCGGTTGAAGTGAGGACAAATGAGACGTTCTGATCTGGTGCGGAATCCTACCAAAAGCAAGACCATGCGAACTTCGCAAATCGTCTTCGGCGAGAGGCAGCATCTGCTGCGGGTGCTCGATTCGGTCGAACGCAGCGCCATGCCCAACGCGCGTTTGGATCAGGAACGGCGGGTTATCGAACAGTTGATCCATGCACGCACGCAGGAACTCAACCGCATCAATCCAAATTGGGATGAAAAAATCGGCACGGTGCTCAGCGCGGAGGTCAAGCCCGACGTGCTTGACCAGCTTTCGCGTCTTGCGCCGCGCGAGGATTTCTACCTGCTACGGCTGATCAGCGAACATCCCAAAGTCACCGCAAAAACGCTCGCGCGCCTCTCGCATCACCCCTATTCGGCGATTCGCGAAAACATTGCGCGGCATCCCAATAGCGACGCCGCCACGTTGACCCGCCTCAGCCGCGACCGCTCCCAGCCGTTGTGGTACCTAGTAGCCTTCAACCCCAACGCCCCATCTCCGCTCCGAAAGAAGTTGCAAGAGCGCATGCGGCGGCTGGGTGAAAAGTCCGCCACACAATAGAATCGCTCCAAAGCGCGCTGTGCTTCGTGCAGCAAACAGGGACACGTATAGCCCGGCGTTGCGGACATAGCCAAATTGGCTCTTTACCGCCCTCTGCTGTAGTCTATATTGGCCTGCAGGACTGAGCCAATGCTGCCGCTCCATTTACAGCCCGAAAGCCACATCCCGCTCTACGTTCAGCTCAGAGACCAATTGCGCGCGCTGGTGCACTCCGGCGAGCTCCGCTCGGGCGACCGCATTCCCGCCAGCCGCGAGCTGGCAGGTCAACTCGGCGTTCATCGGACCACCGTGGCCAACGCCTACGCCGAACTGGAATCGGAAGGACTGATTCAAGGCCACGTCGGCCGCGGTACATTCATCTGCAACGGACACATTCGCCAGTTCTCTCCTCCGCCGCGCGAGAACGGAAACGGCGGCACGATTCGGTGGGAATCATTGTTCGCCGACGAGCGCGGAGAGGGCAACCTGAACCGGCTGATGCCCCAGATCCCCCCGGGCGCCATCGCTTTTACCATCGCCCGGCCGCCGGACGAATTCTTTCCGGTGGACGAATTCCGGCGCTGCTGCAACGCGGTCATGCGCCGCGATTTGCGCCGCCTTCTCCAATTCGGGCCGATTGACGGCCACGAACCGCTCAAGGAAGCATTGATCGAGA
>Ga0126371_10006778_pt1 | contig 10212 bp, 10 predicted proteins | sample PanSoiMetaPlot_4_FD_110145 | JGI IMG/M metagenome (GOLD analysis project Ga0126371, IMG submission 110145) | Tropical forest soil microbial communities from Panama - MetaG Plot_4 | ecosystem: Environmental > Terrestrial > Soil > Tropical forest > Bulk soil | place: Panama | collected 2016-02-17
CCGGCGGCAGCGGCGCGGCGCACGCCGGCATAATGGCCGGCCGGCAGGCGCAGGCGCCGGTAAAAGCGTCCTTGCGGAAGTTCGAGCCGATGGATGGTCGCGGTGCGCAATTGCTCCGGCACGACGCGGGTGCCGGCGATGACCAGATCGCCGTCCTCGATCAGAGCCTGCGCATCGTCAGGGTCGACGCCCGGAAGCGCGACCAGGACCAGGACTTCGGATTCGGTTTCCAGAATGTCGACCGGCGGCTCCCAGCCCGGCAACTGTGCTTGCCGGGCCGACGGCCGAAACATCTCGCGATGCATGCGCTCGGCGCGCGCCAGCATCTCGCACGCTTCCGACCACATCCAATCTCGGGGCACATCGCGGGCCATGACAACCCCTCCAGTATGATCGCCTTATGTGTGGCGTGAAGGAGTGGAATTCAACTAGTTAGCGCAGCGAATAGCGGGTGGCGAATGGCGAGTACAAAATAATTGCTACTCGCTATTCGCATTCTCTACGCTTTTGCAGTCACGCGCGCGGCGTGCACGCCTTCGGCGAGCATACGGACGAGATCGGTTACGGCCGCGACGGTCCCTGATGTCGGCTTGGTATCGGGCCCGAGACTTTGGCGCACGGCCTCCACTAACGCCGAGCCGACCACGATCCCGTCGGCGCCCTCGGCAATGGCGCGCGCTTGGGCTGCGGTGCGCACGCCGAAACCGACGCAGACCGGCAATTTCGTGTGCCGCTTGATCCGCGCCACCGCGGCGGCGACTTTGCCGGTGTCGGGCGCCGCGGCGCCGGTGATACCGGTGATCGAGACGTAATAAACAAAACCCGACGTATTGTTCAGCACCGTGGGCAGGCGCTTTTCGTCGGTGGTCGGCGTAGCCAGCCGGATGAAATTAAGCCCCGCCTTCATCGCCGGCAGGCATAATTCGGAATCTTCCTCGGGCGGCAAATCGACGACGATCAAGCCGTCGACGCCAACGGCCTTAGCGTCGGCGAGAAAGCGTTCGACGCCGTAGATATAGATCGGGTTGTAATAGCCCATCAGCACGATCGGGGTGGCATCGTCGCCGGCGCGGAAGTCGCGCACCGCCGCAAGCGTTTTTTTCATGTCTTGCCCGGCACGAAGCGCGCGCAATCCGGCGGCCTGGATCGCCGGCCCATCGGCCATCGGATCGGTGAACGGCATGCCGAGCTCGATCACGTCGGCGCCCGCCTTCGGCAAGGCCTTGAGAATGGCGAGCGAGGTGGCGTAGTCCGGATCGCCAGCCATGGTAAAGGTCACGAGCGCGGCGCGGCCTTGTTTGTTCACCACCGCAAAGCGCCGATCGATGCGGCCCGTCTCCCCCCGCCCGTTCATTGCACTTTGCTTCCGAGATGATGCGAGACCGTGTCGAGGTCCTTGTCGCCGCGTCCCGACAAATTGACCACCATCAGGTGACCCTTGGACTTCTTCGGCGCGAGCTCCAGTACTTTGGCAATAGCATGCGCCGGCTCGAGCGCCGGGATGATGCCTTCGAGCTTGGACAGCAGCTGAAAAGCGTTCAGCGCCTCGTCATCGGTCGCCGACAGGAAGGTGACGCGGCCGACGTCATGAAGCCAGGAATGCTCGGGACCGATGCCGGGATAATCGAGGCCTGCGGAAATCGAATGCGCCTCGTTGATCTGCCCGTCGCCGTCCATGAGGAGATAGGTGCGGTTGCCGTGCAGCACGCCGGGGCGGCCGCCGGCGATCGAGGCCGCATGCATGGCGGTGTTCAGCCCATGACCGGCCGCCTCGACGCCGTAAATCTCGATGTCCTTGTCGTCGAGGAATGGATGAAACAGCCCCATGGCGTTCGAGCCGCCGCCGATGCAGGCGATCAGCGAATCCGGCAGGCGCCCTTCCGCCGCTTGCATTTGCTCGCGCGTCTCTTGCCCGATGATCGACTGAAAATCGCGCACCATCATCGGGTAGGGATGCGGGCCGGCAATGGTGCCGATGCAATAGAACGTCGATTCGACGTTCGTCACCCAGTCGCGCAGCGCCTCGTTCATGGCGTCCTTGAGCGTTTTGGCGCCGGATTGCACCGGCACCACTTTGGCGCCGAGCATGTTCATGCGGAACACATTCGGCTTTTGCCGCTCGACGTCGACCGCGCCCATATAGACGATACATTCGAGGCCGAAGCGCGCGCACAGCGTCGCGGTGGCGACACCGTGCATGCCGGCCCCGGTCTCGGCGATGATGCGGCGCTTGCCCATGCGCCGCGCCAGCAGGATCTGGCCGAGCACGTTGTTCACCTTGTGCGCGCCGGTGTGATTGAGCTCTTCGCGCTTGAGATAAATCTTGGCGCCGCCGCAATGCCGCGTCAGTCGCTCGGCAAAATAGAGCGGCGATGGGCGGCCGACGTAATGGGTCAGATAACCGTCCATCTCCTGCTTGAACGCGGGATCGGACTTGGCGGCGGCATAGGCTTTCTCCAGTTCAAGCACGAGCGGCATCAGCGTCTCGGCGACAAAACGTCCACCATAGATGCCGAAATGGCCGTGCTCGTCCGGGCCGGTGCGGAAGGAGTTGAGTTGCTGCACTGTCATTGCACCGATTTCCTACGCCGCCGGGTGAACGTCTTGCGCAGCCGCGCGTCGCGCCGCACGCACAAAGGCAATGATCTTTTCGACGTCTTTCACTCCGGGAGCGCGCTCGACGCCGGAAGAGACGTCGATGCCCGTTGCACGGGTGATGCGCAGAGCGTCGACGATATTGGTTGCATCAAGCCCGCCGGACAGCATGAACGGCACGCCGGGCCGCACGTTCTTTAGCAGATGCCAATCGAAAGTATTGCCGAGACCGCCTGGGCGGGTGGCGTCGCGCGGCGCGCGCGCATCAAACAGCAACCGGTCGGCAACCGTTGCGTAGGTGCCCATGCGCGCGAGATCTTCCTTGACCGCAATCGGCACCGCCTTCATCACCGGCAAGCCGAAGTTGCGCCGGATCGCCGTAACTTGCGCCACCGACTCCGCGCCGTGCAACTGCAAGATGTCCGGACCCAAAGCCCCGACGATCGATTGGAGAAATGCCGGATCGGCATCCACCGTCAGCGCGACTTTCTGTGCGCGGCCGCGAACGCGCTCGCCGAGCGCGCGCGCGACATCGAATTGCAGGTGCCGCGGCGACGGCGGAAAAAACACGAATCCGACCATGTCGGCGCCGGCGTCCAACGCAGCGTCCAACGTCTCCGGCGTCGATAGCCCGCAAATTTTGACGATGAGCGGCATCTTCCTCGTATTCTGGCTTACCCGGCATGGACTTAACTAAGCCAGCCGTCATGGCCTTAAGCGCTGCCCGTTCTACATCGCGACGGCGGCTTTGTCTTGCAAGCCTGGTGCAATCCGTTGCCTGCCCGGGCGAATGGCCTAGCGCAGCGGCGGCCGCAATTGCAGGCGCTGGGGCGGCGCGGCGGGGGCGTTAACGCCGGTGTCAGGGATGTTGGCGGTCCGTTTGAGCGCCCCGATTTCGAGGTGCAAATCCGCAATCTCGCGCTCCAGCCGGCGAGCGGTGCGCCGCCATTTCGACTGCCGCAGCCAGGTTGCGATCCCCCCGATCAACACACCAAGAATCAGAAGGACGATGACCAGCGCGAACAGCGGCAAGGTCAACGAAGCCGCCGGATGTTCCGCGCTGAACGGGTCGAGCGAGACGGCGACGACCTCCCGGTTCGCCACGGCGAAAGCGATGATCACGACGGCGAGCGGCACGAGAATGACGGCCGCGATGATTTTGCGGATTACGTTACCGGCCGATCGCGCCGCGCCGGTCAACCTTCGCCCGGCCGGTTGAGGCGCTCGCGCATTTCCTTGCCGGTCTTAAAGAACGGCACGCACTTCTTATCGACGGCGACATGCGCGCCGGTGCGGGGATTGCGGCCGGTCCGCGCCGGACGCTGCTTGACCGAAAACGCGCCGAAGCCGCGCAATTCGACCCGATCGCCGCGCGACATCGCCGCTACAATCTCACCGAGAATGGCGTTGACGATGTTCTCGACGTCGCGCTGGTACAGATGGGGATTTTGTGCGGAGATCCGTTGGACCAGTTCCGACTTGATCATTTGCTCGCCCCGCAAACGCTGCCTGCCTATCGAACCGGCACGCCGGCGCAGCTCAGTTCGTATCAGCAGGGTGCCAAAGGGCCAAAAGACCGTCAAGATTGAAACCTTGCATCGTACTCCATTCGAGGCGGTCGGCCAGCGAGCTTAGACCCACCACATTCAGCAGAGCGAGCGCCGCAGCGTGCAGGAAGCTGAGGTCACTGAAGCGGCTGTGCAGGTCATAGTCGCGCACCGGCAGCTTGGTATCGACGTTCTTTTCCTTGCCGAGCCACGCCAGCGCGGTGCGCTCATCGCCAAGCTCATCGATCAACTTTAAATCGATTGCTTGATGTCCGGTGAATACCCGCCCATCGGCCGCGGTTTGCAGCTGCGAGTCGCTCAGGTGGCGGCGGTCCTGCACCATTCCTTTGAACCAGGCGTAGGAGTCCTGAATGATCGAATTCAACGCCGCGCGGGCTTCGGGACTGGTCGGTTCGAAACCGCTCGGCGCGGCCTTGAGCGGCGTCGACTTGACCGCCTCCATCTTCACGCCGAGCTTGTCGAGGAGATCGGCGACATTTGGATATTGGAACAGCACGCCGATTGAGCCCACCAGCGAGGTCTGCTGCGCCACGATGTGGTCGCTGGCAAGCGCGGTGATATAGCCGCCGGAAGCCGCCAAGCTGTCGACCACCACGACCAGCGGTTTTTTCTCGCGCACCCGCGCCAGCGCGTTGAACAGTTGCTCCGAACCGGCCGTGGTGCCGCCGGGGCTGTCGACATGGACGATGACGGCGCGCGCCAAGGTGGAGCGCGCCAGCCGGTCAAGTTGCTCGGCGCGATTCTGGTCGCCTCGGATCAGGCCCGAAATGGTCAAGCGTGCGATATAGGGGCGGACGCCCAAACCATAATTGCGGTTGCCGGACAGCGCGGCCGCGCCGGCAATGCCAAGCACGATCAGCACGATCGTCGCGACCCGCCAGAAAGTGAGCTTCCGCCGCATCCGACGGCGATCGACAATGAAGTCGGCATCAAGCGACATGGTTTTTATCCCTTATTCCGCTCTCTACCCGAGTTCTGCACTGCCGGAATGCTCGGCCGGTCCTCTATTCCGCTTCGTCCTTGTCGCCGGCTTCGTTTTCTTCGCCTTTGCGCTTGAGCGCGGTTCCGAGAATGTCGCCCAAAGTCGCCCCGGAATCCGATGACCCATATTGGGCGATCGCCTCCTTTTCTTCCGCGACTTCCAGCGCCTTGATCGAGACCGATACCCGGCGTGAGCGGCGGTCGAACTGGGTGACGCGGGCATCGACCTTCTCGCCGACCGCAAAGCGATCGGGACGCTGCTCGGAACGGTCGCGCGCGAGTTCGGAGCGTTTGATGAAGGCGGCATAATCGGTGCCGACGATCTTGACCTCGATGCCGCCCTCCTTGACCTCCAGCACTTCGCAAGTGACGACGGCGCCTTTTTTGAGATCGCCGGCCGCCGAATCCGTCTCGGCCGCGCCTTCCTCAAGCTGCTTGATGCCAAGCGAAATGCGTTCCTTCTCGACGTCGACGTCGAGAACCTGCGCCTTGACCTTGTCGCCCTTCTTATATTCCTCGATCACCTGCTCGCCCGGCCGCTTCCAGTCCAAATCGGACAGGTGAACCATGCCGTCGACATCGCCGTCGAGGCCGAGGAACAGGCCGAATTCGGTCTTGTTCTTGACCTCGCCCTCGACCACCGAGCCGGACGGATATTTCTCGACGAAGACCTCCCACGGATTGCGCATCGTCTGCTTGAGACCGAGCGAGATGCGGCGCTTGACCGGATCGACTTCGAGCACCTGCACCTCGACCTCCTGCGACGTCGAGACGATCTTGCCGGGGTGCACATTCTTCTTGGTCCACGACATCTCCGAGACGTGGATCAAGCCCTCGATACCGGGTTCGAGTTCGACGAAGGCGCCATAGTCGGTGATATTGGTGACGCGGCCCTTGAAGCGCGCGCCGACCGGATATTTCGCCTCGATGCCCTGCCACGGATCGTCGAGCAACTGTTTCATGCCGAGCGAGATGCGGTGCGTCTCGTGATTGATCTTGATGATCTTGACCTTCACCTGCTGGCCGATATTGAGCACCTCGGACGGATGATTGACTCGCCGCCAAGCGATGTCGGTGACGTGTAAGAGCCCATCGATGCCGCCGAGATCGACGAACGCGCCGTAGTCGGTGATGTTCTTGACCACGCCGTCGATGACCTGACCCTCTTCGAGGTTTTGCACCAGCTCTTGCCGCTGTTCGGCGCGGGTTTCTTCCAGCACGGTGCGGCGCGATACGACGATATTGCCGCGCCGGCGATCCATTTTGAGAATCTGAAACGGCTGCGGATTGTTCATCAACGGCGATACGTCGCGGATCGGCCGGATGTCGACCTGCGAGCGCGGCAGGAAGGCTACCGCGCCGTCTAGATCGACGGTAAAGCCGCCCTTGACCTGATTGAAGATGACGCCTTGGACCTTTTCATTGCTCTGGAAGGCCTTTTCGAGCTTGCCCCAGCTTTCCTCGCGGCGCGCCTTGTCGCGCGACAACACCGCTTCGCCGAGCGCGTTTTCGATCCTTTCCAGATAGACCTCGACGGTATCGCCAACCTTGATCTCGGCCGAGCGGCCCGGACTGGCGAATTCCCGCAATGCGACGCGGCCTTCGGTCTTCAGTCCGACATCGATGACCGCAACCTCGCGTTCGATGGCGACGACCGTGCCTTTGACGACCGAACCTTCTTGCAAATGGCCGTCACTGAAGGATTCATCGACCAATTTGGCGAAATCTTCGCGCGACGGCGCGGCGGCGGACTGAGCCGAAACTTGAGCCATAAACTACTCCTGCCCCCACTGTGTTGAGATGAGCCCGAACGGATGGTCACCACCGGCGAGCCCGATGGTTGGGGGTCAATGCCATACAGTCGGACGGGTTGCATTCCGGGCGCAGTTTTTTGGCGCCGTCAGCGGTTTCGTAACCAAGCACGGTTGAGGCGGTGAACGGGCTTTACCTCCAATGACGAAGACACCGTTAACGGCGCCTTCGGCCCGCTCGAACAGCCTCGATAATATCGACGGCGGCCCGGAACGCGGCGTCTATACCCAAATGCGTGGTATCGAGCAAGTGCGCGTCCGGTGCCGCTTTCAGCGGGGCCGCGCTGCGCCGCGAATCCCGTTCATCGCGGCGCAACAGGTCGGCCAGCACCTCGCGCTCGTCGGCGGTCTCGCCGCGCGCGCGCAATTCGATGAGGCGGCGGGCGGCGCGCACTTCCGGTGACGCGACGACGAAGAGCTTCACGTCGGCGCCGGGCGCGATCACGGTACCGATGTCGCGGCCGTCAAGCACCGCGCCGGGCGGCCGCATCGCGAATTCGCGCTGATAGTTGATCAAGGCGTCGCGGACCTGCGGGATCGCCGCCACCACCGAGGCGGCTTCGGTGATCGGCTGCAGTTTCAGCGCATTTTCTTCATATTTGCCGAGATCGAGCCTGATCGCCACCTCGGTGGCATGCTGAGCGTCATCGGGCGGGTAGCCGGCGTCGAGCAGGGCCTTGGCGACGGCCCGGTACAAAAGACCGGTGTCGAGATGGTGCAGGCCGTAGACCGACGCGATGTGCCGCGCGATCGTGCCTTTGCCGGACGCGGCTGGACCATCGACGGCAATGATCATCGTCGGCTGCCTTTCGCTGGCGCATTTATAATGTGTAGGCGGCCGATACCAATGATTTCGCCGTTCACGACAAATCGGCACCCAGCGAAGTCATCAATTCGACGAAGCCCGGAAAGCTTGTGGCGATGAAACTGCCGTCATCGATGCGGACCGGGCGTTCGCTGGCAAGCCCGAGAACGAGCGCCGCCATGGCGATGCGATGATCCATATGGGTCGTGACCGCGCCGCCGCCGGCGGCGCGGCCGTGGCCTTCGACGATCAGGTCGTCGTCCTCGATCTCGACCTTCACGCCGTTGGCCCGCAGTAGTGCCGCGGTCGCGGCCAATCGATCGGATTCCTTGACCCGCAATTCCTTGAGTCCGCGCATCACGGTGACGCCTTCGGCAAAGGCAGCCGCCACCGCGAGGATCGGATACTCGTCAATCATCGACGGCGCCCGTGCAGCCGGCACATCGACGGCGCGCAAGGCTCCGGCGCGCACGCGCAGGTCGGCGACCTCTTCGCCGCCTTCCATGCGCCGCTCGATCGCTTCGATCGAAGCGCCCATCTCGGAAAGCGTTGTGAAAAGCCCGGTGCGCAGCGGATTCATCATCACGCTATTGAGAATGACATCCGAGCCGGCAACGAGCAGCGCAGCAACCAGTGGGAACGACGAGGATGATGGGTCGGCGGGTACCGTGACCGGCTGCGGAATCAATTCCGGCTGACCGGTAAGACGGATGCAACGCCCATTGCTTTCAAATGGGTCGACGCGCAGTTCGGCGCCGAAATGTTTGAGCATTTTCTCGGTATGGTCGCGGGTCGCTTCGGCTTCGATCACGGTGGTTTCGCCGGGCGCGGAAAGTCCGGCCAGAAGCGTCGCCGATTTCAGCTGCGCGGAAGGAACCGGCGGCTTAAACACGATTGGGATCGGATCGCGGGCGCCGGCAAGCGTCAGCGGTAAGCGGCCGTCGGTCGAGGCGAGCGCGCGTGCGCCGATCCGCTCCAAGGGCTCGAGCACCCGGCGCATCGGCCGGCTGCGCAACGACGCGTCGCCATCGAATGTCGCGGTGATCGGGCAGCCGGCGACGGCGCCGAGCGCCAGCCGGCAGCCGGTGCCGGAATTGCCGAAATCGAGGGGCTGTTTGGGTTCGGCAAAACCGCCGACGCCGACGCCATGAAGCCGCCACTGCCGTTCGCCGGCGCGCTCCACACCGGCGCCTAGCGCCCGCATCGCTTTGGCGGTATTGAGCGCGTCTTCGCCCTCGAGCATGCCGGTGATGCGGGTTTCGCCGACTGCCAGCGCGCCGAGGATAAGGGCGCGAATGGAAATGGATTTATCGCCCGGCACTTGGGCGCGCCCGGTCAGGGGACCGCCGCGGCGGGCTGTGAGCGGATGAGGATGCATTGCGGGTGCCGGACGTACAGGTATGACGCAACCCCTGCGGCGCGTCTATAAACAGCGCCGTCTATCATGGGCTGTGGCGGGGCGTCATCCGGTTGTTTTGGCCGCCAAGCGCACTGGATCGACTATTGACAGTCGCCTTGCGACTAGCCAAGTGAAGCACCCAAATTGCGGGAAGGACCGGACCGTGGCGAAACCCGAACTGGGTACTAAAAGGCTCTGCGCCAGTTGCGGCGCTAAATTCTACGATTTGAACAAAGATCCGATCCACTGCCCGAAATGCGGGGCAGTGTACGAGGTTGTGGTGGCCCGGCCGACGCGGCCGGAGGCGCCTGCTCCCGCCGCCGTGGCGCAGCGACCGCCTCCTCCAGCGGAGGAGGTTGCCGCGCCCGAGCCGCAGGAGGTTGAGACCGTCTCCCTCGAAGAGGCCGATGCCGAGTCGCAAGGCGCGGCGGCTAAGAAACCTGCGCCCACGGAACCGGCGGAAGAGGCCGAGGACGAAGAAGTCGAGATGGACGAGAGCCTCGACGACGACACCTTTATCGAGGAACAGGATGAAGAGGACGCTGATGTGACCGACATCATCGGCGGCGACCGCGAGAACGAGGAGGAAGGGTAAGCAGATATCGGGAGACAGGGATCAGCACCTCCAATCGCGCTAGCTGATTCCTGATATCTGATCGCAGTTCCCTGGAGGGGCCATAGCTCAGTTGGGAGAGCGCTTGAATGGCATTCAAGAGGTCGGGGGTTCGACTCCCCCTGGCTCCACCAAGACCCTAATTCGCCGTCCATCGCGGTTTATCGACTGGGCCGACGAGCGCATTAGCGCGAATGTATGCGGGCGCGAGGCTCAAACCGTATCGGGTTAATGGCGCCCCGAAGGGACATAAGAAGCTGCCGCTTTGTGCCAAAAGCGGACTCGTGCAGTGCAGCAAAAAAATCTTTTACATGCGCGCGATGGCGATATTCGAAGTCATGTTGGGGCTCACCTTTCCGTCCCTAAGAAGTGGACCAAGATGTGCGTCGATTGCGGCGTTCAGTTTGAGTTGCGTTCCTGCGGGCAATGTAGCGAGGGAC